>Ga0247825_10000640_pt1 | contig 22345 bp, 16 predicted proteins | sample 13C_Vanillin_Day_FD_194413 | JGI IMG/M metagenome (GOLD analysis project Ga0247825, IMG submission 194413) | Soil microbial communities from agricultural site in Penn Yan, New York, United States - 13C_Vanillin_Day48 | ecosystem: Environmental > Terrestrial > Soil > Agricultural land | place...
ATCGTGCTCTACGGTGACGGCCGGCACTTCTGCGCGGGAGCCGATTTCGCCGGCAACGACACCGCGGCTCCGGGCGCCGCCACCTCGCCGATCTACGAGGTGGTTCCGAGACTGTTCGAACGCTCCGCTCCGGTGGTCGCGGCGCTGCGCGGCGCGTCCATCGGTGGGGGTCTCGGGTTGGCTCTCGCCGCGGATTTCCGTATCGCCACCGCGAAAAGCCGCTTCTCCGCGAACTTCGCGCGACTGGGTTTCAGCCAAGGATTCGCGCTCTCACTCACCCTTCCGCGCCTGATCGGGTTACAGCGGGCAAGCGATCTGCTCTACACCGGTCGCACGATCTACGGAGACGAAGCCCTGCAGATCGGGCTGTGCGATCGGCTCACCGACGACGAAGCGTTGTTGCTCGGCGAGGCCCGATCCTATGCCGCCGAGATCGCAGCCTCGGCGCCACTGGCGGTGGCGGCGATCCGTCGACGACTCCACGGAGACCTCGCCGATGCTGTGCGCGATGCTCTCGAACGAGACTGGACGGACCAGACCTCCCTCAAGCTGACGGCAGACTTCCGCGAGGGCATCGTCGCGGCACGTGAGCGCCGTACACCACAGTTCCGAGCTCAGTAGCACGCTGTGAACGCTCGACCGGCGCCCCTCACGCTTCCTGACGAAAGCGAAACACCTCTGATGACAGACATCGTCGTAACCCCACAGGGAGGACGCAGCGATCCGGCCACTCCACGCGGAATGATCATCGACGGGACCGAAACCGCATCGCTGACGGGCGAGACCTTCGACGTGTTCGACCCCGGCACCGGCGACGTCATCGCGCGGGTGGCGCGGGGGAACGCCGAAGACGTGGACAGGGCCGTTGCCGTGGCACGGAGATCGTTCGACGACGGTCGGTGGCGGCGGCTGTCGCCGGCCGACCGCGGCGTTGTGCTCTGGCGCGTGGCGGAGCTCCTCGAATCCCACCGCGACGAGTTGGCGCGGCTCGAGAGTGCGAACGTGGGCTTGCCGTTCGCGCACGCCTATGCGATGGCGGGCGAAGCGATCAGCGCGTTCCGCTACTACGCGGGGTTCGCGGATAAAATTCACGGCAGAACACTCGAGATCGGCCCGGCGGAGCAGCGTGTGCACGCGTACACACTGCGTGAGCCGATCGGGGTCGCGGGTCTGATCACCGCGTGGAATGCCCCCTTGGTGATGGCAGCGCAGAAGCTTGCCCCCGCCCTCGCCGCGGGCTGCTCCTGCGTCCTCAAACCGGCGATGGAAGCTCCTCTGACGACGCTGCGGGTCGCCGCGCTTCTCGAAGAGGCCGGGGTACCCGCGGGTGTCGTGAACGTCGTCACCGGATCGGGGACGACGGTAGGGGCTGCGATTGCCGCACACCCCGGTGTGGACAAAGTGTCCTTCACCGGTTCCACCGAAGTCGGCAAACTGATCCTCGGCGCGGCAGCCGGAAATCTGAAGAAGCTGACACTCGAGCTGGGCGGTAAATCCCCGGTGGTCGTGTTGCCGGACGCGGACATCGACAAGGTGATCCCTGCGGTGGCCGCGGCCGTCTTCTACAACGCGGGTCAGATCTGCACGGCCGGTACGCGACTGTATGTCCACGATTCGGTGTACGACGCTGTCGTCGACGGTGTCGGCGAAGCGGCACGCGCGTTGAAGATGGGCCACGGCAGCGAACCGGGAGTCGAACTCGGACCATTGATTTCGGCGAAGCAGGTGAGCCGGGTGGCCGAGTACGTCCGCGGCGGCGTCGAGGACGGTGCCCGTGTCGTCAGCGGCGGATCGCCCGTCGACGGCAAGGGATTCTTCTTCGAACCGACCGTTTTGGCCGATGTGAACCACGAGATGAAGGTGATACGGGAGGAGATTTTCGGACCCGTGATCGGTGCGATGAGGTTCAGCTCGGTCGACGAAGCAATCGTGCTGGCGAACGACACCGACTACGGCTTGGCCGCGAGCGTGTGGACCAGGGACATCGGGTCGGCGCACGCGGTGGCACGGCAGTTGCGCGCCGGCCGGGTCGGGGTGAACGTCCACCGTGCGGGTGGAATTCACATCCCGCAGGGCGGATATCGGCAGTCCGGCTGGGGCCGGGACGGCAGTGCCGAGGGACTCGACGCCTATCTCGAGACGAAGTCGATTCTCGAGGCGCTCGATCGCTGACCGACAATCGATGACGCCGACGGCACCCGCATACGGGTGCCGTCGGCGTCATCGATTGTCCACGGCCGGTGGGTCAGCTCCGCAGCCGGTCAGGGCAGGTCATGTGGATCGTTGGGGCGCCGGGGTCCGATACCGCACCGAAGGTGGGTTCCGCACCGCGAATATGTTCCCACGAAAGAAATGCCCTGTCCGGCCAGGCCCGGACAGGGCATGTTCGTCACTGCGCGGATACACCTCCGTTCGGGAGGGCCGGCCAGGCGTCCTACGGTGTGTCGTGAAGGACCATGCCGCGCAGTGTGGACCCGTCGTACATCGCAGTCCCTCCGTGCCCGTGTTCGTGGTGCCTGTATCTAGGAATTCAGGCGAGCCGCGGCACCGGGCGCCGAGCCGGTTCCCGTCGCCGAGCGGAACCGTGATGACACCGCCGCCATCCTGGTATCAGGGTTATCCGGCCTCGACGACACGCGCGACGGACTCGGACACGACCACCGGCTTGTCGGAACCCTCGCGCTCGACGACCTGGCTCATGGTCACCTGGATGCCGCCGCCGACCTGTTCGGCGGACTGGATGGTGGCGCGCATCCGGATGCGTGAACCCACCGGCACCGGCGCGGGGAAGCGGACCTTGTTGTAGCCGTAGTTCAGGCGGTGGGCGAAGCCGTCGAATCGCAGCAGGGTCGCCGACAGGGCCGGTCCGAGGGACAGGCTGTACAGGCCGTGCGCGATGGTGCCGCCGAGCGGGCTGGCGGCGGCGCGCTCGGGGTCGATGTGGATCCACTGGTGGTCGCCGGTCGCGTCGGCGAAGGCGTTGACGCGTTCCTGGGTGACGTCGTGCCAGTCGGTGGGGCCCAGCTCCTTGCCGATCAGCGCCGTGAGCTCGTCGAAGCTCGCCGGGCGAACGGGCAGTGCGGTGGTGTCGGTCATCTGTCTCCCTCAATTCCGGGTGGTGCAGGGCCTGGATGTGTCATGTTGGACCGAGCGCTTCGACGATCGCCGAGCCCTCGTGACCGCGGCAGCACGGCAGGTGCTGCCGGTCGCTGTCTCAGCGTGGTGCTTGTCGGAATGGCGCAGCCCGGACGCGATGGTGCGAGGCAGCACTTCATTGTCCCGGGGCTGGTCCACGTCGACTTCGACGACCTCTCACGCCCGGAATGTCCATCAGGAGTGCAGCCTTCGACGTCCCGCGCCGCCGTGTATTCGCGATTCGGGAGTGTTGTCAGGGGTGCGAACCAGCGTGGTCGAGGTCAGGGCCGGTCGGGATTGCGTATGCGCATACATACACCAAAGTCGGTCAATGCTCCGGCGAGGTGCTTCGCCGGGTCGGCGAGCCGGGATCCGGACCGGCAGAGGTCACCTCGACGCGGGGCGGGAAACCTCGGGTAGACCCGCATACCGGCGATACTGGTTCACGGTCCGGTAGAGACCTTCCTCCATCGAGTAACGGCTGCGGATGCCGAGTTCGGCCTCGGCCTTGCTCGCGTCGTAGCGACGAGCCCATGCCATGGTGGAGCCGGCGGGCAGGCCGTCTCCGCCACCCTTCTCCAACGAGAGATCCGCCCCCGGCAGCAGTGCACGGAGGAACTCGTATCCCTCCTCGATGGGCCGGTAATCGCCATGTGTCAGAAAGCATCTGCCGCCGGCATTCGGGGCTTCCAGGGCCCGGACGAATGCGTCGGATACATCCTCGACATAGTGGAAGTCGAGGCTGTGATCCCCGAAGAGGAACCGCGCCGGGCCGGACTCCACTGCAGCGGCATGAATCGCGTCGAGGAACCACGTCGAACCGCCTCCCCGACCCGCCTTGACGTGCTCGCCGAAGCCGTAGACCCGGCTCAAACGCAGCCCGACGGTGTCGAGCCCGAAGTTCTCGTAGTACCGGGTGGCCAAATTCTCGGAGAACACCTTGGTTGCCCCGTAGACACTGCTGGGGTCGTAGTCGCTGTCGTCGGTGATGAGGCCCTGCGGTCCTTCCGATCGGGGCCCGAAGACCGTGACCGAGCTCGCCCAGACCACCTTGTTCACTCCGAGCTGGGCGGCGGCCTCGAAGACGTTTGCCGTTCCCCCGGCATTGACCCGCACGGCGGCCGGCGCGTTGGCCTCCGACGCGGCGCCGACCATCGAGGCGAGATGCACGATGGAGTCGACGTCGTTGGTTTCGACGGTGGCCCTGACGGCCGCCTGCTCCGAAATGTCACCCACGACGACGGAGACCTTGTCGAAGAGATCTCCCCCGAGCAGGTAGTCGAGGAATTTTAGATCGGGCAGCTCGATGTCCGCCGGTTCTCCCCTGCCGCCGAAGTAACCGTAGAGGACGACCTTCTTGCCGGCTTTCAACAGGTCTCTGACGACGTAGCTTCCGACGAAGCCTGTTCCGGTGACCATTACTGCCATTGTCCGAGTCCTTCACTTTCCTGGTCTTGCAGCGCGTCCGCGCTGAACATCTTCTCTCGATGGGGTGTGTCAGGCAGTCGCCGGATCGGTCGCGCGTTCACCTCGCTCGCGGGTGTGGCGCGAGCGGGCGAGGATGCGGCGTGCCTGCGCATAGACCGGACCGTCGACCATCCGACCTTCGAAGGTGGTCACCCCGCGGCCGTTGTTCGTCGCCGCCAGCAGGTCTCGGGCCCATCGCACTTGATCGGCGGACGGCGCGTACGCATCACGGATGACGTCGACCTGTGTGGGGTGGATCGCGACGGTGGCATCGAAACCCACCGCCACCGCGTCGAGACACTCGGCGCGAAGACCATCCACATCGGGGATGTCCATGTAGACGGCGTCGATGGCGACCAAGGAGCGGGCTTTGGCGGCAACGAGAACCCGCGACCGGGCGTATCGGGCAACGTCGCGATACCGACCGTCGGGGCATCGGGACGATAGTCCACCGAGCCCGGCGACGAGGTCGTCGGCGCCCCACATCAGAGCGGTGACGCAGGTGGCGTCGGCGATCGAGGAGCACTGATCCACACCGAGTGGCGTTTCGATCAGGGCGATCACCTCGAGGTGGCCGAGTTGTGCGAGGTCCGCGGCCCGCTCGGCCTTGGCCAGCATGATGCGCCCGATGGAGGTCTCGCGGAGCAGGTGCAGGTCTGCTGTGTGTTCGGAGCTGCCGGCACCGTGGATGCGAAGCACGGTTCGCTCGAAGTCGTATTCTCCGTCGTTCACGAGCTCGGCCACGGCTCGGCGGGCGGCGTCCTTGCGTTCGGGCGCGACGGCGTCCTCGAGGTCGAGGACCGTTATGTCTGCCCGCTGCAATGCTTTTCGGTATCTCTCCGGCCGATCGGCGGGGCAGAACAACCATCCTGGAGGTGGAGTCCACTGCCTCATGGCTGTTTCCTCACGAGCGTGGTGCGGGTTGCCTCGGCGACGATCTCGCCCCGTTGGTTGCGTGCTGTGTGGGCGAAGGTGACGATGCCGGCGTTCGGGTGACTGCGCGATTCCCGCTTGTTCGCGACGACGGTCTCGGCGTAGATGGTGTCGCCGTGGCGCACCGGGTGGGGAAACGTTGCCTCGGAGAATCCCAGGTTGGCCATGATCGTGCCCTGGGTCAACTGCGCCACCGACAGTCCCACGAGTGTCGATAATGTGAACATCGAGTTCACCAGGCGGTCGTGGAAGGGTGCGAGCTGTTCGCTCTCCGCCTGGTCGAGGTGGAGCGGCTGGGTATTCATGGTCAGCGTCGTGAAGAGGACGTTGTCGGTCTCGGTGACCGTCCGGCCCGGTCGGTGCTCGTAGACGGTGTCGAGCTCCATCTCCTCGAACCACAAGCCGCGCTGTACGATTCGCCGGGAGCTTCGTCCTGTCGTGTCGAGTGCCGGTTCGGCGGTCAGCACCTCCTCGGTCACAGCCGACCGGGCGCGTCCCGGACTTCCTACATCTTCTGTGCGCATGGAGCCTCCGCTCTATCGATCTCGATCATCTGCGACGCCGGTCTGCTATCTGGGTTCAGAGAACCGTCGTCGACCGCTGCGTTGACCATACCCATCATTCACTATATCGTACGGATATTCATACTCCCGAATGCTGAGGAGGCCGGAACGTGGACTTCGAGCTCACCGACGACCAGCAAACCATCCGAAAAGCAGTGGCCGAACTAGCCGCGAAATTCGACGACACGTACTGGCTCGACAAGGACCAGGCGCACGAATTCCCCACCGAGTTCTACGACGCGTTCGCACAGGGCGGTTGGCTCGGCATCACCACACCCGAGGAGTACGGCGGCAGCGGTTTCGGAATCACCGAGGCGTCGATCCTGCTCGAGGAAGTGGCCGCATCGGGAGCCGGCATGAACGGTGCCAGCTCGATCCACATGTCGATCTTCGGCATGCACCCGGTGATCGTGCACGGCTCCGAGGAGATGAAGAAGGAGAACCTTCCCCGGATCGCCAACGGCGACCTGCACGTCTGCTTCGGCGTCACCGAGCCGGGCGCTGGTCTCGACACCACCCGCATCACCACCTTCGCCCGCCGCGACGGCAGCGATTACGTCGTCAACGGCCGCAAGGTGTGGATCTCCAAGGCGGTCGAGTCGGAGAAGGTCCTGCTGCTCACCCGCACAGCGAAATACGAGGACTCGGCCCGCAAGACCGACGGGCTGACGCTGTTCTTCACCGATCTCGACCGCGCCCACGTCGACATCCGTCCGATCCGGAAGATGGGGCGCAACGCGGTCACCTCCAACGAGTTGTACATCGACGACCTGCGTATCCCCGAGGAACATCGCGTCGGAGAAGAAGGCCAGGGTTTCAAGTACATCCTCGACGGTCTCAATCCCGAGCGGTGCCTCATCGCCTCCGAAGCCCTCGGCATCGGACGCGCCGCCCTGCGCGCCGCGGTCCGGTACGGCAACGAGCGCGAAGTCTTCGGCAGACCGATCGGCAAGAACCAGGGCGTCGCATTCCCGCTCGCCGACTCGCTGGCACGACTCGATGCCGCCGAGCTGATGCTCCGCAAGGCAACCTGGCTCTACGACAAGGGATTGCCCTGTGGCCGCGAGGCCAACACCGCGAAGTATCTGTGCGCCGACGCCGGCTTCGACGCCGCTGACCGCGCGGTACAAACCCACGGCGGCATGGGCTATTCGGAGGAATACCACGTCGCCCGGTACTTCCGCGAAGCCCGGCTGACCCGGATCGCCCCCATCAGCCAAGAAATGATCCTCAATTTCCTCGCAGAGCACGTTCTCCGACTTCCCAGGAGCTACTGATGTCCGATTCCTTCACTCTCGCGGGCCGTTCGGCCCTGGTCACCGGTGCCGGTGGCGGCATCGGCGCCGCCGTCGCGACGGCCTACGCCGCTGCCGGTGCAGTTGTGCTCGTCACCGATAGGGACAAGGACGCGGCCGCCGCGGTCGCCGACCGGATCGTGGCCGCCGGTGGACGTGCCCAAGCGGCTGCCCTCGACGTGACGAACGCCGACCAGGCCACCACCGCCGTCGAGCAAGCGGCGGACCTCGGCGGCGGCACCCTCAACATCGTGGTCAACAACGCGGGCGTCATCGCCCCGGCGATGTTCCCCAAGATGACTCCCGAAAAGTTCCGGTTCGTGCTCGACGTCCACGTCGGCGGTACCTTCACCGTCACGCAGGCTGCACTGCCCCACCTGCCCGACGACGGCACCGGTCGCGTGATCAACGTGACCTCCGCGGCCGGACTCGTCGGTACCATCGGCCAGGTCAACTACGGTGCGGCGAAGGCCGGGATCATCGGTCTGACGAAATCGTTCGCCAAGGAGCTCGCCAGGCGGAAGATCACCGCCAATGCGGTCGCGCCCCTCGCAGCGACGAACATGACCAGCACCCTACGCACCGACGAAAAGCTCTCCGAGACGACGCTCGCCCGGATTCCGCTCGGCCGGTGGGCATCCCCGGACGAGATCGCGGGCACGTTCGTCTTCTTTGCAAGCGATGCGGCGGCGTACATCACCGGGCAGGTGCTGCCCGTCGACGGCGGGATGGTGATCTGATGGCGTTCGCCGGCACCAGGCGCGACGCCTGGATCGTAGAAGCCCTCCGCACGCCCATGGGACGCGGTCACCTGCAGAAGGGGTGGTACCGCGAGGTGCACCCCACCACGATGCTGGCCGAGGTCTACAAGGCGCTGCTCGCGAGCACCGGTTTGGCCGACACCGACATCGAGGACATCGTCGTCGGCACCACCTCGCCCTTCGGGGAACAGTCCCGCAACGTGGGCCGCAACGCCTGGCTCTCGGCGGGCTACGCACCCACCGTGCCGGCTGTCCAGGTGGACCGTCGCTGCGGGTCCGCGCAGACCGCGGTCGCCATGGCCGCCGCGTTCGTCGCCTCTGGCACGCACGACGTCGTGATCGCCGGTGGCGTCGAGCACATGGGTCGCATCCCGATGTCCGCGGCCGGCGAGATCGAAAAGCTCTACGGTCCTGCGTGGCCGGCCTCGCTGCTCGAGGCATGGGACTTCCCCGCCATGGGCGAGGCCGCCGAACGGATTGCCGAGCAGTGGGGCATCAGCCGCGCGGCGATGGACGAATTCGCCGTGCGGTCGCACCGGCTTGCCGCCGACGCGGTGGCCGAGGGACGGTTCGAACGCGAAATGGTGCCGCTGCATCTCGACGGCGCACTGCGCACGTCGGATCAGGGCATCCGACCCGGAATCAGCGCGGAATCACTCGCGGCGCTGGCGCCGGTGTTCCGGCCCGACACCGGGCGCGTCACCGCCGGAACGTCCTCACCGATGACCGACGGTGCCGCCGGTCTGGTCCTCGCCTCGGACGACGCCGTCGACCGCTTCGGGTTGGCGAAGCGCGCCCGCATCGTCGACCAGACAACTGTCGGCGTCGACCCGTCCATCATGTTGACCGGACCGATTCCCGCGACACGAAAGTTGCTCGAGCGCAACGGTATGACGATGGCCGACATCGACCTCGTCGAAGTCAACGAGGCCTTCTCCTCGGTCGTGCTCGCCTGGGAACAGGAACTCAAGCCCGACATGGAGCGGGTCAACGTCAACGGAGGTGCCATCGCCCTCGGACATCCGGTCGGCACCACCGGGTCCCGCCTGTTCGCGACACTGCTGTCCGAAATGGAGCGTCGAAACGTGGAGATCGGTCTTGTGACGATGTGTTGCGGCGGAGGACTCGGTACGGCCACCCTCGTCCAGAGAGTGTGAGTGCAGCCATGTTGGACTTGACGGGGCTGGTCCGCTCGGGAGACGGCATCTGGTGGGGTCAGGGCGGCGCCGAGCCGACTCCCCTCGTGGACGCGTTGATCGACGCCGCCGATCGGATCGGTCCCGTCACGGCCTTCTCGGGCGCGTCCTGGAATCCCCGCCTGAGGCGGGAGCTGCCCGATGCGCTGGCGATGACCTCCTACGGCGCCCTCGGCGAGCTGCGCCACCTTTCCCGCGGCGGCCGGCTCGTGGTGGTGCCCTGTCACTACTCCGCGCTGCCTCGCATGTTCGCCGCCGGCCGACTTCCTTGCGACGTCGGCATCGTCCAGGTTTCGCCGCCGGACGGGGAGGGACTGGTCACGTTGGGGGTCGGGGTCGACTACATGGCCGACGCTATCCCCCACACACGGACCCTCATCGGGGAGATCAACCATCGGATGCCGGCCACCACAGGCGGCCCTCGCTTGCCGTTGTCGGTGTTCGCTGCCGTGGTGGAAACGGATCGCCCCTTCCTCGAGGTTCAGGTCAGGGCTCCCGACGAGGTGGACCTGTCCATCGCCGGCCAGGTGGCATCGATCATCGACGACGGGGACACCCTGCAGATGGGGGTGGGGTCGTTGCCCCACGCGGTACTCGATGCGCTGGCGGGCCATCGCGATCTCGGATTCCACAGCGGCATCATCACCGACGGAGTGCTTGCCTTGATCGAGAAAGGCGTCGTCACGGGAGCCCGTAAGGAAATCGACCCGGGCATCGTCGTCACCGGCTCGGCCTTCGGCACCAACGACGGATACTGCCGAATTGCGGATCTGCCCATCGAGTTTCGCGCTACGTCCTACACGCATTCACCGGTGGTGTTGTCGCAGCTGCGCTCGTTCGTGTCCGTCAATTCGGCGATCGAAATCGATCTGTCCGGTCAGGTGGGTGCGGAGCTCGCACGCGGACGGTACATCGGAGCTGTGGGCGGCCAGGTGGATTTCAGCCGTGCCGCCGCGCTGACGGGTAGCCGATCGATCATCGCGTTGCGTTCCACGGTGCCCTCACGCACCGGTGGTACGACCTCGACGATCGTCCCCACTTTGTCAGGGCTCGTCACAACGGGGCGGGTTGACGTGGATGCGGTTGTCACCGAGCACGGTGTCGCCGTGCTCACCGGGTGCACTGATGCAGAACGTGCCCGGAAGCTGGTCCGGATCGCGGCGCCGGAGCACCGGGAGGCGCTCGAACGTAGCGCGAGAGACCCGCGCGGCACCGCGTAAGGAACGACCAGGTACAACGGCTCGTGCCGCCCGAAGATTCTCGGGCGGCACGTGGCCGTTGTACCTGGTCGAGTCGAGCCTTAGTCTCGGGCACCTGTGTTCGACAGAAGCTCTGCGGCTTCGAGGACGCTCTTCGATATTCGGTCGAGTTGTGCTTCCATCCTCGCGGCCGGTCCTGCCAGGCCGATGGCCATGGTGACTTCCTTGCCGTGCAGCAGGATCGGGCTCGCCACGCCGAAAAGATCCGGATTGCGTTCGCCCCGGTTGTAGCCGATGCGGGTGTCGTGCACGGTCGCCAGTTCTTCGGCGATCCGGTCCCATTCGGCTGGGTTATCGGTGATCCGTCGGAGGTAGGCGTCTCGGCGTCGCGGTTCCATGAAGGCGAGGAAGCATTTGCCGTAGCTCACCGGCCACAGTGGATTGCGCTGGTGCATCGGCGGTGATGCACGGATCGTCTGTGTCGGCTCGACGAGGTCGACGATGATGGCGGAGTTACCCACGAGAATCGAGAGGATGGCGGTTTCGTCGCACGCCTTCGAAAGTTGCTCCAGTGCATGATGGTACCCGACTGGGACCTGCTGTCCGCCGATGGCGAGCAACGTCGAGACCGCGGGTCCCTGCAGGTATCGACCCTCGTGCTCGCGGAGGTAACCGGTGGTGACCAGCCCCCTGGCGTATCCGTGGATTGACGATTTGGGTGCTCCAATGGCGTCTGACAGTTCGCCAAGACGGAGGCCTTCCGGTTCGCTGGCGATGATGACCTCCAGGATCGCCATCACTCGGCTGACCGTTCTGTGTTCGGCCCCGCGGGCCGGAGTGCTGTCCGTGCTGGACATTGCCTCTTCCACCTCTTCGTCGGTTCGTCTGCACATCTTTGCAGGGTTTCGGCGGGCCAACGCACGACACTCACGCAAGGTCGGACCGTCCCGGCAGGGGTGAACCCCGCTCCCAGTGTACGGAATCTCGAATCAGCATACGTTGGTGTGAAGGTTTCGGATACGTCGACGCGGGGGGGAAGCCGGGTCGCACCTCGGCTCCGCCCCCGCCACGCGGCGACAGAATGGTTGCCGCCGTGTGAAACTGCTGGCTTCGTCGCCCCGGGCCGATTCGACCCGGGGCGCGGGACTACTTCACACGGTCTGTCGCGCCGGGGTTGACTCCGAATCGGATCCGTCGTCTCCGCGGTTCTTGATCTCGGTGTAGGCAGCAAGGTCGAGGTGGCGTCCGTCGCGGGTCCGTGTCACCGCGATCGTCGAGACCACCAGGATGGTCAGCGCGAATCCGGCGACGAGTCCGGTGCCACCGAGCGCTCCCAGCCCCGCGGCGACGAACGCCGAGGGCGAGGCGAAGATCAGGTTCGAGATGGAATGCGACAGAGCCGCACCCGAGAAACGCACCTCAGTGGGGAACTGTTCGGCAAACAGGGCCGGCTGTGTACCGGCCATAGCCTGGATGGATGTGAGCACCAACGCCATGCTGGCACCGGTAATGAAGATGTGCTCGGGCCCCGAGAACGGGAAGAACACCGCAATGCCCGTGATGCACCCGAGCATGCCGGCGACCATCACCGGCTTACGCCCGATTCGATCGGAAAGCAAGCCACCACTGAGGCAGCCCACGATCGACACCCCATTGGCGATCATCAGCAGCAGGAAGCCGCTGTCGCGGGACATGCCGGTGTTGTTCGTCAGATGACTGAGCCCGTAGACCGCGACGAGGTAGAAGGACAGTGCGGGACCGCCCCAGACCAGGATGAGCGTGGTGACGGTACGCGGATGCGACCACAGCACGGCCAGTCCCTTGCCGCCTGCGCTGGGCGCCGCAGCCCGGTTCTCCTCCTCGGCGACGAACGCCGGGGTTTCCTCGAGCTTGAGGCGGATGAAGATGGCGACGAACACCATCAGAATGCTCGACAGGAACGGAATCCGCCAACCCCACGACTCGAACTGTTGCGTGGTGAGCGAAGTGCTCAGTGCGGCGAGCGCCAGGTTGGCGAGCACCTGACTGAGGGGCGAGCCGACGGTAATCACCGATCCGAGGAGGCCACGTCGGCTCTGGTCACCATGTTCCATCGTCATCAACTGGTTGCCCACCAGCTCACCACCAAGGGAGACGCCTTGGATGAAGCGCAAGCCAACGAGAATCGCAGCCACACCGATGCCCTGCCCGGACGGCAGTAGTCCGATCGCCACGGACGCGAGTCCCATCATCACGAGCGTGGTCAGCAGCACCGGCTTTCGCCCGAAACGGTCTCCGAAATAGCCGAAGATCAGAGCGCCCAGTGGCCGGGCAGCGAAACCGACACCGAACGTCGCGAACGACGCGAGCACGCTTCCGGTCGGCCCCAGGTCGCTGAAGAAAAGCTGTGGGAAGAGCGTAGCGGAAAGTGCGCCATACAATGCGAAGTCGAAATACTCGAGGGCAGAACCCAGTGCGCCGCTCGTGACGGCGCGTATCTCCATTTTTTTCGAGTACGTACCCGAATTGGGAGGACCAGACGATTCGGAACCGACCGCGTCGTGGGACGTCATAAGAACACTCCATTCGATTTCTGTTGCATGTGATCCGGTTCTTTCACCCGCTGCCCGGTGACTGCGTCTCGTCCAACCGGAGCGTCAAAGCGCGGAACGCCCCCACGGAGTTCCTCTATGCCGAACCTCACACGGAAGACTGCGTGTGTTCGAGATCATGCATGTACATACAGTATTGCGAACGGCAGGAGGTGTCAACGTTCTTCCGAAACTTCCTAGGGGACGCCACAGGCGGTCATGAAAGGGCCCGGTAGTGGCCGTGAAGCTGACCGCTGAAGGATAGTTTCAGCCCACTGATGGACACGGACCTGCCCGCCCTGGCCGGGTCGCGGTCAGGTTCGGTATACCTCGGCCGGTGTCGGTCGTCCCTCGGATTCGACCAGGTGCGCGCCGCTGCGCCGGCGGGGCCGTCGGAGTGACACCCATCGCCGCTTGGATCCGGTTTGTATGGAATTAATCCGGTCGCCGATCCCGAGCGGTGGCTCAGGACCTGCCGTCGAGCTCAAGACTTCGGCGGGCGGTGGTCGCCGGGTCGTCGGATTAGCCGGACCAATCGGACCTTCCCGTTCAGTCATGTCGGTCGGCTTGTATCTCAGATTCATGGCACCCGTCAGCGATATCCTTGAGATCGGGCATCGAGAGTGGATGCAGGGTTGTTTGCGCTGGTCGTGCCGTTGGGTCCAGCACGCGAGACCATGAGCAGGCGGCAGTGAGTAGACCAACGTGATGGGTGAAGGTGATCCGCGCGACACGCAGCGGTATCCGCCCTCCTCGGCCGCGGAGCTGGCGGGCACCGGCTTCGACGCTGCCGAGGAGATCGGCCGCGGCGGTTACGGCGTGGTCTACCGGTGCACCCAGGCGGACCTGGATCGCACGGTGGCGGTGAAGGTCCTCACCGTCAATCTCGACGAGGAGAACCGGGCCCGGTTCTTCCGGGAGCAGCGGGCGATGGGCCGGCTGACCGGGCACCCGAACATCGTCAATATTCTGCAGGTCGGTGCCACCGACAGCGGCCGTCCGTTCATCGTGATGCCGTATCACCCGCAGGATTCCCTGGATGCCCGGATCCGCCGCGACGGTCCGTTGCCGTTGGATCAGGCACTACGGCTCGGGGTGAAGATGGCGGGTGCGGTGGAGTCGGCGCACCGGCTCGGGATCCTGCACCGGGACGTCAAACCGGCGAACATTCTGCTCACCGATTACGGCGAGCCGGAGTTGGCCGATTTCGGGATCGCGCACATCGCCGGCGGCTTCGAGACCGCCACCGGTGCCGTCACCGGGTCGCCGGCCTTCACGGCGCCGGAGGTGCTCGCGGGTGATTCACCGAGCCCGGCGGCCGATGTCTACGGGCTCGGCGCCACCCTGTTCAGTGCCCTCACCGGTCATGCCGCGTTCGAACGCCGCAGCGGTGAGCAGGTAGTCGCGCAGTTCCTGCGGATCACCACGCAACCGGTCCCCGACCTGACCGAGCAGGGGATCCCCGACGATGTGTCCGCGGTGATCGCACGGGCGATGTCCCGGACACCGGGTCAGCGCCCGGCCACCGCTGCCGACTTCGGAGACGAACTGCGCAGCCTGCAACGCCACCACGGCTTCCCGGTCGACGAGATGGCCCTGCGCGCCGAACCGGGTGCGCAGGGGAACGACGTTCCACCGTCGTCGCACGGCGGACGACGGTCACCGGCGCCCTCGACGCTCGGCACGACGGGCAGTCTCCCTTTGGAGATGACCAGTTTCGTCGGCCGCCGGCACGAGCTCACGGAGGCGAAGAACCTGCTGACCGGCTCCCGGCTCGTGACATTGACGGGGATCGGGGGTGTCGGGAAGACCCGGCTGGCGATGCGGGTCGCGTCGGCTGTGCAGCGCGGGTACGACGACGGTGTGCGGCTCGTCGAGTTGGGTGAACTGCGCGGCGGGTCGTTGCTGGTCGATGCGGTGGCTGCTGCCGTGGGGTTGCGGGATCATTCGGCGAGGCCGCTGCGGGAGGTCCTGATCGAGTTCCTCGCACCGCGGGAACTACTTCTGGTCCTCGACAACTGCGAGCACGTGGTCGACGCGGTCGCCGAACTCGCCGGCCTCCTGCTGCGGGCGTGTCCGCGGGTGCGGATTCTGGCCACCAGCCGTGAACCCCTCGGTATCGGTGGGGAGGCGGTGCTGCGGGTTCCGCCGCTGGCTCTCCCCGATCCCGAGCGGAAGCCGTCGCTGCGAGGGTTGCCCAAATACGATGCGGTGTCGTTGTTCGCCGAACGCGGCGCCGCCGCCGTTCCCGGCTTCGTGCTCACCGAAACCAATGCGGGGACGGTGGCCGGGATCTGCCACCGGCTCGACGGGTTGCCGTTGCCGATCGAATTGGCGGCGGCCCGGTTGCGGGCGATGTCGCCCGAGCAGATCCTGGGGCGGCTGACCGACCGCTACTCCCTGCTGACCCGCGGCGACCGGGGCGCGCCGACGCGGCAACAGACGCTGCGGTTGAGTATCGACTGGAGCTTCGAGTTGTGCACCGCCCGTGAACAGCTGGTGTGGGGTCGGCTGGCGGTGTTCGCGGGGACCTTCGAACTCGATGCGGCGGAGCAGGTCTGCGGGGCCGACCTGGATCCGGACGAGCTGCTCGACACGGTGACATCCTTGGTGGAGAAGTCGATCCTGATCCGAGAGGAGCACGGGTCGGTGGTGCGGTTCCGGATGCTCGAGACCCTCCGCGAATACGGCTACGAGAAACTCGAGCAGACCGGTGAGGGCATCGCATTGCGCCGCCGGCACTTGGACTGGTGCGAAGCGTTGGCGCTGGCCGCGGACGCCGAGTGGATCAGTGCCCGCCAGCTCGACTGGATCGCCCGTCTGAAGCGGGAACAACCGAATCTGCGGGAAGCCCTCGAATTCAGCGTCGACGACGACCCCGCCGCAGGACTACGCACCGCGGCCACACTGTTCCTGTTCTGGGGCTCCCAGGGCCTCTACAACGAGGGGCGGCGTTGGCTCGACCAACTCCTCGCCCACCAGAGCGGCCCGCCCACCCTCGACTGGGTCAAGGCACTCCAACGCGCCGGCATGATGGCCAATGTGCAGGGTGACCGCCTGGCCGGAGCCGCACTCGTCGCGAAGGGGCATGAGCTCACCGCGCAGACCAGCGATCCCATGATCCGCGCCCTCGTCTCGTTTGCCGACGGCATGCTGGCCCTCTACAGCGGTGATCATAAGCACGCGTCCTCTCACCTCGAAACCGCCGTAGCCGAGTTCAGCACCCACGGTGACCGAACGCTCGAAGTGGCCGCCTTGTACCCGTTGGGGTTAGCGTATGGGCTGCGCGGCTCGACTGACCAGGCTGTCGAATGCCTCGAGCGTGTCCTCGCGATCACGAAAAAGTATGGCGAGAAGATGTACCAATCGCTCTCGCTGTGGGCGTTGGGCATTGCAGTGTGGCAGCAGGGTGATACAGATCGTTCGGTGCAATTTCTCGGACAATCACTGGAGCTGATCAGGAAAGTGCACAGCCCGCGCATCGCCACAGCCTGCATCGAGGCGCTGGCCTGGATCAGCTTCGAACAACACGACGCACTCCGGGCAGCAGTTCTGCTGGGGACCGCTGAAGGGCTGGCGCGGTCGGTGGGAAGCACCGTGGTTATCTATTCCGATCTGATTGTCTACCACCAGGAATGCGAAGAGAAGTCCCGGCAAAAACTCGGGGACAAAGCATTCGGAGTGGCCCACCGCAGGGGTGAACAGCTCGGTTTCGACGCGGCAATCGCCTACGCCCTCCACGAGGAACCGCCCAGCACCTCCACGCCCGACGTCGACGCGTCACCGCGACTGACGAAGAGGGAACGCCAAGTCGCCGACCTGATCGCTGAGGGCCTGACCAATCAGGCCATCGCGCAGCGCCTCGTGATCTCCCCACGGACAGCACAAGGGCACGTGGAGCACATCCTGGACAAACTGGGTTTCACCTCCCGGACGCAGGTCGCGGCCTGGGTCGTGGAGCGGACGGACGTTGAGGACGGACACACCCGCTCAAATTCAACGCAGTAGTCCGCAACGAGCGCGACCACCCGCCGATCCACCGGCACCCCAGATTCTCGGGGTCGGTGGATCGGCGTAGTCCTCGACGATCGAACTGGTATCCACCTCGGATTGTCCGCGGACCAGCACCCGGGGTGCGACGAACACGCGGAGGGTGCGGCGATCCTCGTCGCGAACCCGTTCCTTCCGCGGACGTAAGTGGTCCGGTCTCCTCCGTTCCGGAACATCCTTGGTATTTACGTTCCCCGTAGGCTCTGCGGCCACTGGGACAGTGGCGATCTCCAAGCGAGGGCAAGAGCAGCGCGCCGATAAACGACGAAGTGATCACACTCCTCACGACACTGACTCCGCAAAAGCGCGCGGCCGCGAGACTGGTCGCGGGGACCTCGGAAGAGACAATGAGTTCGCTGACGAATTGTTCGTGTCCGTGAAGATTGTGCAGTGCCATCTGACCGGCATTCGCTCGCGCAAACGAAGAAGCAGCGACCGGAATCACGTGCATGGCGTTGTAACGCTACAACGCCATGCGCCCGCACCCACTACCACGAACACATCACCGCGACCACCGACGCATCACCCGAGCGCTTGACACTCACGGCCCCTCATATGGTCTGAATGAACGGGCCATCAAAACGCTGACGGGGCTACGCGCCCTGGCCCGCCAGCCCTGCACTCAGGGGGAGAGCCGAACTCGAATGGCCCTCAAGGAGTTTGAGCGCCTTAAAAATCCGGTCATCCTGTCCGCGAGCACCCTGTGCGACGTGCCCTGGCGGGAGGGAAAGATTGTTAACCTCTGATCGGATCCAGTCGCGAATGGCCCAACGCTCCGAGATCGCCCACCGGCCGTCGCGCCGCTCCATGTAGTCGATGTAACGCACGCCAGAGGTGTAGTTGGCCTCATCTTGGGGAGAGTGGCCGACGTGGACGACCATGGCGTAGGTCTCCGAGACGGCACGGTCTCCATCGACCTTCGCAAGGTGGTTGCCGACGAAGTGCATTGTGCTGCGGTACTTGGCCAGCTCAGTCTCCACCCAGACAAGGAACTCGTTGATCTTGCCGGTAAAGGAACTGTGGTGATCGAGAGCATCCGGATGGTAGGCCGAGCGGACTAGGTCGAGGTCGAGGCGATCGACGCCGCGGCAGTACCCGAGAACTACCTCGTGGATGGCTTGCTTGTCATTGGTCACGATGCCTCCTGAGTTGTGGGACCAAGACGATCAGCGATCATCACCGCGCTGATCGTTTCGTAATACAGTATGGGAATTCAGTATGGCGAACAGCCGTTCTGGGTCGTCAAACCATTGAGCCGGCTTCCGGCCGAAACATGCAGAACCAGTGCGCGCTCTCGTTTGTCTTGTTTTCCCAAGCGTTGCGTTTGCTGAATGCACGCCCGCGTCCAATCGTCGAGTGGTCAGCGGTAGAGGTGGGCGTCGGTGGTTGTGTTCCGAACGGCGCCCAGAACGATTGCGATGCCGAGGATCCCACTTCCAGTGAGGATGTAGGCGGGCGCGAGGTTGTTTCCGGTGACGTCGATCAGCCAGGTGGCAACGAACGGACTTAGGCCACCCCCCAGCACCGCACCGACGCTGTGCCCAAAGGCGACACCGGTGTGGCGAACCTGCACCGGAAACATTTCTGGCAACATCGTTAGAGTTCCTGCTGAGCACAGTGCGTAGGGAACCATGCCGATTACGAGACCGATAACTGCGAGTGTCACTGAATGCTGCCCCATGAGCAGGAACGAGGGAATGGTGACGACCGCGTACACGATGTAGGAGATAGTCAGAAGTTTTTTCGCTCCGACGCGACATCCAAGCAGTCCGGCGGCTGGGATGAACATCGCCGCCGCCACGACGGCGAGCAGTACGATGGTCGCGGCCTGCCCTTTGGAGAATCCGAGGATATTGCTGAAATAGACCGCCACGAACACGGTACCGAGGTAGACGCCGGTGTTCTGAACGACGGCGATCACCACAACCTTGGCCAGCGGTGCCCGGTGGTGCGCCAGCAGCAATTTAAAGGGCCGTGTTGTGGTCGTGTTGTCAGCCTTCGATGCGGTGTACTCCGGGCTGTCCTCGATGGACAGCCGCATATATAGGCAGAGAATCCCGAGCGGAACTGCGAGCAGGAAAGGAATCCGCCATCCCCACGCCTCCATCGCCTCTGACGGGAGAAAAGAAGCTGACAACGCAGCTATCCCGGCCGCCGCACCCTTTCCAAGCACACCGAGGCTAGGGACCAACGAGATGTACAAGGGTCGCCGGTGCGGTTCCGCCCATTCGCGGATATAACTGACCGCCCCGCCGATTTCCCCCCCGGAGGAAAAGCCCTGCAGCATGCGGAACACCACGAGCAGGATGGGTGCCGCCACACCTATCTGCGCATACCCGGGAAGCATCCCGGTCAGGGCGGCGGCCACGCTCATCAGACCGATGCTCGCCATCAGGCTCGCGCGGCGACCCACACGATCACCTAACCACCCGAAGCAGAGTGCACCAAGTGGGCGAACAGCAAACGCGGAGCCGAACACCAGCAGTGTGTTCAGCAGTCCGATCATCGGGTCGTCACTGGGGAAGAAGACCACCGCCAGCGTGGCCGCCACGTAGCCGTACACACTGAAGTCGTAATATTCGATGAGCGTTCCGAAAGCCGCTACTGCGGTTGCTCTCTTCGCCTTTCGCTGCTGCTCGCTTGTAGACAACGGTGTGACCGAGTCGGTTGTCGTTGGGGTCACATCTGCTCCTATGTGGAAATCTGCTGTCGTTTGTCTCGGATCGAACTGGTTTCGCTAGGTTGCTGGTCATTACGAGTTCGCGACGAGTTGCCGACTGACGGCGATCGGTTCGTCCGACGAGCGATACACCGTGGGGGCGGGATACGTAAACATCGGTCAGTCTTCCTCCCGACTGGCCCGGCTACCCGGTAGCCCCGCGAGGCGTCCATATACCGTGCGCCGGTCGAGAAAAGTTCACCCAGAAATGCCATGAGGCATACTGCCCGACAATCCCCGCCGTCCCTTCGGATCTGGTCAAAGGATGCCCGCCGTCGCCCTGAACTGGGGAAGATGCAGCACGCTGACGGCTACGAGGCGTAGATAATAGATCGAAGTCGTGCCACTCTACCCGCGAGCCGACGAATGCCGAGATGAGCATGCGACACGCCGCACCTGGTCCCGCTATCACGTGGACCCTCTGGCCGTACACCAAGACTGTCGGGTGCAGTCATACCGACCCCGTTCTTATATTCGTTTGTGCATTCGACATTGCGTACCGTAGTGGTGTGACGGTCGGCACGTCAAGGTTTCGTTTGCGCCCAGGAGTTCGCCTTGTAGAGATGGGTCCATGGTGCGACAAGTGGCCGAGATCGAAGGGTTGAGCGAAAAATTACGGATCGACGCACAACGAGATTCTTTCGGGAGCCCCACCACAGGTGCCAGATTTCTCGTAACCCGCGAGCGCCGACCCCCCGTCGGCGAAACCGAAGAGCGCGTGTCCATTCCCGGAACTCACACAACCGGCGCAGGACCTGCCCAAACTCCTCTTGTTCGAGTATCGAGACTGGTATACGGTATTTCGAATTAGTGAAGTCTTCCTCGGGTCGCATTCAAGCCCAGGCTCTCGTTTTCGATCACTGACTTAAGGAGCATCATGTCCAGCAGCCCCTCACCCGACTTCTCCACTGGCACAGCCTTGGTCATTGGGGGTAGCGGGGGTATCGGCCGAGTGATCTGCCGGCGCCTGGCCGAGGCAGGCAGCGATGTCGTGCTGACCTATCGGCGCAATGAGGCGACGGCCGAAGAGGTCGCAGCGCAGATCCGTTCCCTGAAGCGCCGGACGGCAGTGGAGGCGTTGAACACCGAGGACGAGGCGGAGACGAAGAAGTGTGTAGATCAGGTCGCCAATGAGTTCGGTGGCCTGCACACACTCGTATATGCGTCGGGTCCAGACCTGCCGATGATGCACATCAGCCGGACTCCGCCGCAACAGTTCCGTGACTACCTGTTGCAGGATGCCGCGGGCTTCTTCAATCTAGTCCACGCGGCGATTCCGCATCTGCGTGCTTCGCAAGGTTCGATCGTCGCCCTGCATACGGCAGGGCTCCGGCGGTACCCGGCCAAGGACATCCTCTCGGTCGCGCCGAAGGCGGCCGTCGAGGCCATCATTCGTGGGGTCGCTCGCGAGGAAGGCCGATACGGCGTGCGCGCCAACGGAGTGGGCATCGGCGGCGTCGAGGCCGGGATGCATTGGCGGCTCAGGGAATCCGGACACTACAACGCGGCGGCGCTGGAGATCCTGCAACGCAATCGCGCCCTTCCGTACGCCGGTCGAGCCGAGGACGTCGCTGAGGCGGTCCTGTATCTAGCATCCAGCAGCGCCGCTCGCTACGTCACGGGACAGACGATCAACACCGACGGCGGCTACGCACTCTGATTCACGACCGCAGGTTGCGGGCCAGCCGAGCTCAATCTTGCTGCAACAGTTCGGTGCACTGATCGATCAAGTTCTACTCGAACATCCCTTTGTCGCATGCCGGGGTGATGACACCACCTCGTTCCCACCAGCGTGGGACCCTCGACGGTGTCATCAAGCGCATCGACCTCGCCTTCTGAGGCCTGGGAGGGTGGTTGCCGGCAGGACTGCGATCAGAGCGTCGGCGGTCATCGACAGCCACTAGGACAGTTCTCCGTTCGAGCTGGATCGTCGCATTACGGCGTCACCGACCGGAAGGCGGGCGCAGCAGGCCGCATCCTGGTGCGTGGTGATTCCGCCTACGGCACGCGTTGAACATCCCGCGCTACCTGCGATCGAAGGTCGACTTCGCGGCGGTGATGGCCAAGAACACCGCAGTCCAGCTGAATAACCCCCGACACCACAACATTCGAGGAACCATAGGTATGACTACTGCAGAGCTCACCGACCGCACAGGGGTACCAGCTGACTTCGTCACCGGTCTGGAAGGCGTGGTCGCGTTCACCAGCGACATCGCCGAACCCGACAAGGACGGCGGCGCCCTGCGCTACCGCGGCGTCGACATCGAGGAACTCGTCGAGGGGCACGTCACCTTCGGCAACGTGTGGGCCCTGCTCGTCGACGGCCGCTTCGGCCCCGGACTACCCCCGGCCGAACCGTTCCCCCTGCCCGTGCACACCGGCGACGTCCGCGTCGACGTCCAGGCCGGCCTCGCCATGCTCGCCCCCATCTGGGGATACCAACCCCTCCTCGACATC
>Ga0247825_10000641_pt1 | contig 22344 bp, 20 predicted proteins | sample 13C_Vanillin_Day_FD_194413 | JGI IMG/M metagenome (GOLD analysis project Ga0247825, IMG submission 194413) | Soil microbial communities from agricultural site in Penn Yan, New York, United States - 13C_Vanillin_Day48 | ecosystem: Environmental > Terrestrial > Soil > Agricultural land | place...
TGATTTCATATTTCAAGAAGGACATCGCACGTCTAAAGAAGTTGGGAGCCAAGGGGCGTGGAGTCGCCTTCCTTTATGTTGCCAAGAAGTTCCGTGACCATGAAAGAATCCTGGAAAAGGTGCGGGCATTGGATGTCAGGGATGGCATCAGGGTCATGGTTGTGGATGGAGCAAAATTCTATATCTGATTCTCTTGTGAAGAGGGATGACGAATCCAAGCACCACGTCAAGATCATTGTCCCCCTGGAGCAGGACGAGGACGGATACCCGCCTGCTGGCTCCGAGCGTCTATGGGCTCTCCACCTGGGAGAAGGGCGCTACCAGCTAGACAATATTCCCTTTTTTGCGAGAGACCTTGCGCTGGGGGATGTTGTGTCTGCCGTCCCCGAAGAAGGGGCCGAGGAAGGCGTGCTGCGCTACGAGCAGGTTCTTCAGTCTTCCGGCCATAGTACCTTCCGCATTCTCGTTCATGACGAATCCCAGGTGCCCGAGGCATGCCGCCTGCTCGAGCAACTGGGGTGCGGCACCGAGCGTAGCCACCTGCCCCGCTTGGTAGCTATCGACATTCCCCCCAGAGTCCCTCTGGCGGATGTTCGCGAGGCACTCGCTCCTGGCGTCAGTCAGGGGCGCTGGGACTACGAGGAGGCCTGCCTCGGGCAGCCAGAGGCAGGGTGAGTGGCAGTCGGTGAGCTATGTCAGGTTCGGGATCAGTCCCTTGCGCCGCGCCTCCTCCTGGATTTCGGGTGGCATCGTCCGCGCGTCCACAATCACACCGTTCACCTGGATCAGCCACGCGAGTGGGTTGTCCGCGAGTAGATCGCGTCGGCAGAACTCAGGCTGCAGGGGGACGATGCGCAGCAGATCCCGGATGATCCGGGCCTTGTTGGCCAGTGTGCTCTGGGGAATTCCCGTCAGCGTGCTGAGCTGGCTGGCGGAGAGATGGAGCGGCTGCTGAGGATCAAAGAGGAAGTTCACGCTCCCAATGGAGTAGAGCACGGCCCCCGCCCAGATGGAGACCCTGCCTCGTACCAGCGGGGAGGGTCGCTTCCGGGCCAGCTTGTCAATCATCTTCCGGCAGAGCTCTCCATATTCAGCGTCCAGGTGCTCGGAGCAGAAACGGTCCGTCAACGCGGCGATCTCCTCGGCCCGTTGGCGGGTGGATGAGGGGAGAGGTGGACTGCTCCTGCTTCGTTGAGATCCTTGAGGCATGGTGTCTTCCCCTGTGTATCAAGTAGGGGAAGTCTAGCATAACGTAACAGGTAGGTAGAGATTGACACGCCAGCCAGTCCACCGCACGCTTACAGGTATGGGACGGCACGCATACGAGGGCGAAGGGGCTTTCCCCCAGGCGCCAACGCAGGAGGAGTGGGAGGCAATGACGTTAGAGGAACGGGCCCGGGTAGTAGAGGCCCTTCCTGCGGAGGTGACATGGGACGAGATGGCTATGCCGGAGGGGGACCGGCACTTCTGGGCCAAGGCACGCACTGTGGACGTGCTGCACGGCTACTTCCGCCACCGGCCGCTCAAGGTGTACGTGGGCGCAGAATTGCCTGTTTATTACCCAGCCGAGCCGCGCTTTGCGCCAGACGTAGTTGCCGTGCTGGATGTGGAGACACACGAGCGGGACAAGTGGGTCGTGAGCCACGAGGGCAAAGGGCTGGACTGGGTGCTGGAGGTGCATGCAGGTGGCGATCGGAAGAATGCCGCCGAGCACAATGTCGAGCGTTACGCGCGGTTGGGCGTCCCCGAGTACTTCATCTACGACTGTGCCAAGCAGCGGCTGGAGGGATATCGGCTTCCATTACCTGAGGCTCGGCAGTACGAGCGGATGGAGCCAAGGCAGGGCCGGTACGTCTCGGAAGTGCTGGGGCTGGAGTTGGAGGTTGCCGAGGAGAAGCTGCGGCTATGGCACGGCAACACGCTGTTGCTGGATTCGGAAGAGATGCTGAATCAGGTGAAGAAGAAGCTGGAGGAGATGGAGAGTTCCCTATCTTGAGGTGCGTGAGGCGCTCTCTGATGGCGCTCGCGCTTGAGCTGGGCGAGCGCAAGGCACTCATCTATGTCTGCAAGCGGCGATGGGTTACGCGGTCGCATTCGGTCTTGGCTCTCGTGTCTTCGCTTGGCACCAGTCACGTGTCGCGGTAGCTTCGGCGCACTGGCGATGCTCCTCCTCCCTCTGGGGGCGGCCAGGCCCGCGTTCAGGCGGCCTCAGTAGCGCCGCGCCCAGAGACATCGTCCCAGCCCAGCCCGAAGCGGGTGAGGTACTTCCGCAGCCGGTCAGCATCATTGGTGCTCTGCTTGCGCGAGCGTGACTGCGCGAACAGCACGCGCCCGGCTTCTGAGAGAGAGCGGGATTGCCGGCACACGGCGATGACATCCGCGAGCTGCACCCGATCGAACCGATCCAGCTCCGCCGCCAGCCCGGCCCCGAGCACCTCCGCCACGAGATCCGCCGATCCCGGCGCGCCATGAGCCGAGCCCTTCGTCCACTGCGCGCGCAACCGTGCGATCTCTTCGTCTACGTCCTCCCGGGTGATGCGGCCTCCCGAGGCCAGCGTGGCCATGCGCAGCACCGCCGCGTTCAGGTCCCTGAAGTTGCCGCTCCAACGAGCCTCGGGCGAGGTGGCGAAGCGCAGGAAGTGCTCCTGGGCCTCCTTGTTCAGCGTCACCCGCATGCCCAGCGACTGCGAGGCCTGGTCCAGCTCGTAGAGCAGGTTGGGAGGGATGTCCTCGGGGCGCTCGCGCAAGGCCGGAAGCCGGAACGTCCACAGGTTGATGCGTGCCAGCAGATCCTCCCGGAAGTGCCCGCGCTCCACCTCCGCCTGCAAGTCTCTGTTGGTGCCGGCGATGAGCTGGAAGTCGCTCTCCACCTCCTTGTCCGAGCCCACCGGCAGGAAGCGCTTGTCCTCCAGCGCGCGCAGCAGCATGGCCTGCTCGTCCGCGCCCAGCTCGCCGATCTCGTCCAGGAACAGCACGCCCCCGTTCGCCTGCCGCAGCAGCCCCGGCCGATCACCCACTGCACCCGTGAAGGCGCCCTTCACATGGCCGAACAAGGCAGACATGGCCCCGTCCCCACGCAGCGTGGCGCAGTTGAGATCCACGAAGGGCCCACTCACCTGACGCCTGGACTTCTTCAGTGCGTAGATGCGCCGCACGAGCTGCGACTTGCCCGCTCCCGTGGGCCCGGTAATGAGCAGCGGCGCGCGCGAGCTCGTGGCCACCTGCTCGATGCGCTCGATGAGCCGGTTGAACGCCGGGTTGCGTGTGTCGATGCCCGCCTTGAGGAAGGACAGGCCCTCGCGCTGCTCCTGCTGGAAGCGCGCCGCCAGCTTGTCGTACTTCGACAGGTCCAGATCGATGAGGGTGTGGCTCCCCGTGCCTCCCAGCCCCTTGTCCCGGCCCGTGGGCGGTGACGTCTGCACCAGCCGCGCGGGGATGTGCCGGCTCTCCACCAGCAGGAACATGCAGATCTGCGCGATGTGCGTGCCGGTGGTGATGTGGACGAAGTAGTCCTCCTGCTCGGGCTGGAACGGGTAGCGCCGGGCATAGTCGAGCAGTGCCCCGTACACCTGCTCGAGGTCCCACGGGTTCTGGATGTCCACCACCGCCCCGTACACCTCCGTCTCCGGGGACACCTGGCGGATGTCCTCCGTCACGGTCGCCGCCAGCACGGAGGCCGAGCGCGGGTAGAGCAGCTCGAGCCGGTTCACCAGCAGGTCCTCCTGCTGGCACAGGGCCACGGTGGGGCGCCACCGCTCCCACCGCTTCGGGCCCTGTCCCTGGTCGATCGTCGTCCCGAGCATCCCGATGACCACCGTCTTGCGCGCCTGGGGCTTCGCCATACAGATAGGACTTTATCCCATGGGATAGGAACTCAGCCAGCCAGAAGAGCGCTCCCCTCGGAGAGCGGGTTGGCACGGCGGCTGCTCTACCTCCTGTCGTGCCGGGCACATGGGCCGGGCGAACGAACGGAAGGCAAGGCCATGAATCGCAGCTACGAGGTGCTGTCGGACGAGAAGGGCAACCCCATCAAGGCGTGGACGGTCGGCGTCCCCTTCGAGGATGAGGCCAAGAAGCAGCTGAAGAACCTCGCGGGCCTGCCCTTCGTCCACAAGTGGATCGCCGTGATGCCGGACGTGCACCGTGGGTACGGGGCGACGGTCGGGTCCGTGGTGCCGACGGTGGGCGCTATCATCCCTGCGGCGGTCGGGGTGGATATCGGCTGCGGGATGATCGCGGTGCGCACCACGCTGCGCGCCGAGCAGCTGCCGGACAACCTGGCCCCGGTGCGCGCGGCCATCGAGCGCGCGGTGCCGCACGGCCGTACGGACAACGGCGGCCGTAACGATCGCGGCGCGTGGCAGGACGCTCCGGCCATGCACCGTGAGGCGTGGGCGCGGCTGAAGCCCGGGTACGACGCCATCGTGGAGAAGCACCCGCGGCTGGGCCGTGGGCCGGACCTCGGGCACCTCGGGACGCTCGGGACGGGGAACCACTTCATCGAGCTGTGCCTGGACGAGTCCGGGAACGTGTGGGTGATGCTGCACAGCGGCTCGCGCGGGGTGGGTAACCGGATCGGGAGCCACTTCATCGAGCTGGCGAAGGAGGACATGCGCCGCTTCTTCATCCACCTGCCGGACGCGGATCTGGCGTACCTGCCGGAGGGGACGCAGCACTTCGAGGACTACGTGCGGGCGGTGGAGTGGGCGCAGGAGTACGCGGCGACGAACCGCCAGCTGATGTTGGACTCGGTGGTGCATGCGCTGCGGGCCTCGCAGCTGTTGCCGGCGTTCGGGCTCACCGATGCGGCGGTGAACTGCCACCACAACTACGTGGCGCGTGAGCACCACTACGGGAAGAACTGCTTCGTGACGCGCAAGGGCGCGGTGCGGGCGCGCGAGGGCGACCTCGGGATCATCCCCGGCAGCATGGGAGCGCGTTCGTACATCGTCCGCGGGAAGGGGAACGCGGAGAGCTTCCACTCGTGCAGCCACGGTGCGGGGCGGGTGATGTCGCGTGAGGCGGCGAAGAAGCGGTTCACGCTCGAGGACCACGCGAAGGCGACGGAGGGGATCGAGTGCCGCAAGGACGTGGACGTGATCGACGAGACGCCGGCTGCGTACAAGCCCATCGATGCGGTGATGGCGGCGCAGGCGGACCTGGTGGAGGTCGTCCACACGTTGCGGCAGGTGGTGTGCGTGAAGGGCTAGGCCCGGAGGTGACGAGCGAGGTGACCATGCCGGGATAGCGACATTCGAGGCGCCCGCTCCCCCCGAGACCGAGACATCGGTCGCTAGGATGGGGGAGCGGGCGCCGCTACTTTTCGTTTCAGAGGGACTTGCACATGGTGCGTATCGACGGTTCGAAGGGAGAGGGCGGCGGGCAGGTGCTGCGCACGTCACTGGCGCTGTCGCTGGTGACGGGGACGCCGTTCCAGATGGTGAATATCCGGGCGGGGCGGCAGAAGCCGGGGCTGCTGCGTCAGCACCTGACGGCGGTGAAGGCGGCGGCGGAGGTGGGCGCGGCGGAGGTGACGGGAGCGGAGCTGGGCTCGAGGGAGCTGACGTTCAAGCCGCGGGCGCTGACGCCTGGGAACTACTACTTCGCGGTGGGGACGGCGGGGAGCGCGACGCTGGTGCTGCAGACGGTGCTGCCGGCGCTGATGATGGCGAGCGGCCCGTCCACGCTTGTGCTGGAGGGCGGGACGCACAACCCGTTGGCGCCGCCGTTCGACTTCCTGGAGAGGGCGTACCTGCCGTTGGTGCGGCGCATGGGGCCGAAGGTGGAGGCGGTGTTGGAGCGGCACGGCTTCTTCCCGGCGGGAGGAGGGAAGTTCCGGGTGAACGTGGAGCCAGCTCCGCTGAAGCCGCTGACGCTGCTGGAGCGGGGCATGGTGAAGCGGCGGCAGGCGACGGCGCTGATCGCGATGCTCCCGTTCGACGTGGCGAAGCGGGAGCTGGCCACGCTGGAGCAGGAGCTGAAGTGGCGGCCGAACGAGCTCCGAACGGAGGAGCTGAAGCGCACGGCGGGGCCGGGGAACGTGCTGTGGCTGGAGGTGGAGAGCGAGCACGTGACGGAGGTGTTCACGGCCTTTGGGGAGCGAGGTGTGAGGGCGGAGGAGGTGGCAGGGAAGGTGGCGGAGGAGGTGAAGCGTTACCTGGAGGTGGAGGTGCCGGTGGGCGAGCACCTGTGCGATCAGCTCCTGTTGCTGCAGGCCTTGGCGAAGGGAGGCACGTTCCGCACGCTACCGCTGGACGGGCACGCGGAGACGCAGCTCCACACGTTCTCGCACTTCTTGGATGTGAAGGTGGACGTCCAGGAAATCTCGCCCGAGGTGCGCGAGGTAGAAGTACGCAGGTAGAAGGGTCGAGCTCATGACGGCAGCACGCACGCTCTACAACGCCGTACACGAAGCCTGGGCGTCCATTCGTGTAGATCTCGTTGAGACTTCAACGCATTCCAGAGCCCTGGAGCAATCACACGTTCAGCGTTGCGGCGTGGTGGCGCAGGTGGTCCTCCATGAAGGTGGAGACGAAGTAGTAGCCGTGGTCGTAGCCCTCCTGTCTCCGCAGCGTCAGGGGTTGCCCCACCGCCGCGCAGGCGTCCTGCAGCAACTCCGGGCGGAGCTGCTCCGTGAGGAATTTGTCCCGCGTGCCCTGGTCCACCAACAGCGGGGGTAGGGGCTCGCGCAAGGTGCGCACCAGCTCGCTGGCATCCCACGCCCGCCATGTCTGCTGGTCCGGCCCGAGATAGCTGTTGAAGGCCTTCTCACCCCATGGGACGCGCATGGGCGCGCTGATGGGCGCGAACGCCGAGACGGAGCGATATCGCCCAGGCTGCCGCAGCGCGCATACCAGCGCCCCGTGCCCCCCCATCGAGTGGCCAAAGATGCCCTCTCGATCGGGACGCGCGGGCAGGTGCTCGGCCACCAGCGCCGGCAGCTCCTTCGTCACGTACGTGAACATGCGGTAGCGCGAGGACCAGGGCGCCTGCGTGGCATCCACGTAGAACCCGGCTCCCACGCCGAAGTCCCACGAGTCGCTCTCTCCGGGGAGGCCCGCGCCGCGCGGGCTCGTGTCCGGGGCCACCAACATCAGCCCCAACTCCGCGGCTACCCGCTGCGCGCCACCCTTGATGAGGAACGTCTCCTCCGTGCAGGTGAGGCCCGCCAGGTAGTACAGCACCGGCACCTTGCGTGTCGCCGCCTGAGGCGGCATGTACACGCCGAAGCGCATCTCCCCACCGCAGGCCTCGGAGGCATGGCGGTAGTACGCCATCGTGCCTCCGAAGCAGCGGTGCTCGGACACCAGCGTCGGCGGCGCTGTCATGAGTACTTCACCACGCTGCGGATGGACTGGCCCCGGTGCATCAGGTCAAAGGCCTCGTCGATCCCCTCCAGCGGCACGATGTGCGTGATGAGCGGATCGATCTGGATCTTCCCCTCCATGTACCAGTCCACGATCTTTGGCACGTCCGTGCGCCCACGCGCTCCACCGAAGGCCGAGCCCTTCCACACCCGCCCCGTGACGAGCTGGAAGGGCCGCGTGCTGATCTCCTGACCCGCCGCCGCCACTCCGATGATGATGCTCTCGCCCCAGCCCTTGTGGCAGCACTCCAGCGCCTGCCGCATCACCTTCACATCCCCGATGCACTCGAAGCTGTAGTCCGCGCCGCCCTTCGTCAGGTCCACCAGGTACTTCACCAGATCGCCCCCCACCTCGCGCGGATTCACGAAGTGCGTCATCCCAAAGCGCTCGGCGATCTCCCGCCGCGCCGGGTTGATGTCCACTCCCACGATCATGTCCGCGCCCACCATGCGCGCCCCCTGCACCACGTTCAGCCCAATGCCTCCCAGCCCGAACACCACCACCGTGCTCCCGGGCTGCACCTTCGCCGTGTAGACGACCGCCCCGATGCCCGTCGTCACCCCGCAGCCGATGTAACAGACCTTGTCGAAGGGAGCGTCCTTCCGGATCTTCGCCACCGCGATCTCCGGCAGCACCGTGAACTGGGCGAACGTGGACGTGCCCATGTAGTGGTGGATGACCTGCTTCCCAAGCCGGAACCGGCTCGTCCCGTCCGGCATCAGCCCCTGGCCCTGCGTCGAGCGGATGGCCTGACAGAGGTTTGTCTTGCGCGACAGGCAGTACTCACACTGCCGGCACTCGGGCGTGTACAGGGGAATCACGTGGTCCCCCTTCTGCACCGAGGTGACTCCCGGCCCCACGTCCACCACCACCCCAGCACCCTCGTGGCCCAGGATGGCCGGGAAGAGCCCCTCCGGATCCTTGCCGGACAAGGTGTAGTCGTCCGTGTGGCAGATGCCGGTGGCCTTCAGCTCGACCAGGACTTCTCCCGCCTTGGGGCCCTCGAGCTGCACTGTCTCGATACGCAAGGGCTTGCCCGCCTCGAACGCGACCGCTGCACGAACGTCCATCTGTCCTCCCGTGGCTTGGCCCTCCCCGAAACGGAGGGGCGGGGGCGGACTATAGATACGCGCAGAGCCCTGAGGGTACGCTGTCCGCATGGCGATCGAGTATTCGAGGACCCTGGAGCGTCATCTGCCCGCGTCCCCCGAGCTCGTCTGGGGGCTTGTCGCGGATTCCAATCGGTGGGACCGGCTTGTGGGCCTGAACCCCACGCGCTACCGCTACACGATGCTCGATGCCGAGGGCCAGCAGGTGCGGGCCCGCATCGGCGGCGCCACCCAGGCTTGGGGTGAGGTCGAGTGGATCGAGCGTGGCGAGTGGGTGGAGGGCCAGAGCTTCCACAGCATGCGGCGGTACATGGCTGGCCCTTTCCTGGCGGGCGGCTTCCGCGGGGAGTTCTCTCCGGAGAGAGAGGGCGTTCACGTCTCCTTCACCGTGTATGCCGAGGCCGACAAGCCGCTGAACGCCCAGCTCGAGAGCCGCCTCCTCCAGTCGTTCGACCAGGCGCTGAAGCATTACTTCGATGCTTTGACGCGGCTCCTCGTCCGCGCGCGGATGAAGGGCCAACTGGAGACAGCTCCAGCGCCCGCGGTCATCCAGGCCCGGCAGCTCCTGGGCCGGGCGGAGCCTGATGGGGCAGCGTTCGGTCTGCGAGGCTTCGTCCAGGAGAAGGAGCTCACGTTTCGGGCACAGCGCTTCGCCAGCGCCCCGATCACCTCCGAGCTCCGCGAGCGGATGGTCCGCTTCGCCCAGGAGGCGTTCGATGACGAGCTGAGTGAGATCCACCCGTTCGAGCTCGCGCGCACCTGGGGCGTCGATCGGCGCGAGGTGCTTCAGGGCTTCCTGCACGCGGCGAGGGCCGGCCTCTACGAGCTCCGGTGGCAGCTCGAGTGCCCCATGTGCCGGGGGGGCGCGCAGGATGTCGCCGGTCTGGAGAGCCTGAAGCGCGAGGGCTACTGCGTCGACTGCGACCGCTCCTTCAGCCTGGACTTCGCGTCGAACGTGGAGGCGATCTTCAAGGTAAGCCCGGCCATCCGCGCCGTGGCCTCCAGCTACTGGTGCGTGGGCTCGCCCTGGTTCAGGCCTCATGTCCTGGCGAACTTCATCGTCCCCCCGCACGGCCGACGGGAGATCTCGTTGGAGCTTCCGGGGAGCGCCTACACGGTTCGCACGGCCATGCGGCGCTACCGCACCGGGCTCCCCGTACGCCCGGGCGCCAGGCTTCAGGTGACGCTGGACCCACAGGCGCTGGAGGTGGCCGACGGCCAGGGTGAGGCTGGGGACTCGCGCGTGTCGCTGGTGCTCGTCAACGAGACTCCGCACGAAGAGGAGTTCTCGATCGAGCGTGCGGACTGGGCACCCGAGGCCGCGCTCGGCAGGGATGTCCTCGCGGTGCCGGACTTCCACGATCTGTTCTCGACCGAGGCCCCCGCCACGGGGGTGGAGCTCTCCATCGGCTCGACGGTGGTGCTGTTCTCGGATCTTACGGGCAGCACCGCTCTCTATGAGCAGATCGGCGACGCGCGGGCCTTTGCCCTCATCGAGCAGCACTTCCGGAGTGTCACGCAAGCGGTGGCTCGCCACGGCGGCGCGGTGCTCAAGACGATGGGAGACGCGGTGATGGCCACCTTCCCGCGCGCTGGCGAGGCCTTCTCGGCGGCCCTGGAGATGGTGCGCGAGACGGAGCAGCTCCACAGCCATCATGGGCTGCGGTTGAAGGTGGGCATCCACGAGGGCCCCTGCCTCGCGGTGCGCGCCAACCAGCGCCTGGATCTGTTCGGCACCACGGTGAACCTAGCTGCGCGGCTCCAGGCCCAGGCGAGGGGAGGGCAGGTGGTGATGCTCGAGCGTCTCTTCCAGCACCCGGACATCGCTGAGCGCATCCTCAGCGATCGCCTGGACGCCACCCGCTTCCAGGCCGAGCTGCGGGGTGTCAGCGAGCGCCAGTCCTGCGTCGCGATCGTGGCCGGGTTATAAGTGGAGCGTGTCTGAAGCTCCCGAAGCCAAGCTCGAGCTCGCGCTCACGCGCGCCAGCGAGGAGCTCCAACTGCCCACCTATTACCGATCCTCGGTCCGGCCACTCCTGCGCAACCCCGAGGGCCATTGGCCTCGGTGCTGTGGCGGGGGCTGTGAGCCCTGCGCCCTGACGCTCGTCCAGGTGGCCGCTCGCGCCCTGGAGCTGATGGGTACCCCGCGCAAGGCGCCGCTCCCAGAGTGATGCGCGGGACCCTCATTCCGTGGCATGACCCCACCCAGGTTCATGAGCCCCGCTCCCCATCCTCTCCTCCTCGTCGATGATGACGCCGCCTTCCGCAAGGTCTATGGCGGATTGCTGCGTGACGCGGGCTTCGAAGTGCTCGAGGCCGCGGACCGTCCCTCCGCGCGCACCGCAGTGGAGGCCCGCGCGTTTCCACTCGTCCTCCTCGATCTGATGCTCCCGCCCGACGGCAGCGTGGCCGCCGGGCTGGAGCAGCTCGGGGCGCTGCTGGCCGCCCGCCCCGGCACCAAGGTCATCGTCATCTCGGGGGCTGGTGACACGCGCCACTCGCTGGAGGCCATCCGCCTGGGCGCCTATGACTTCCTCACCAAGCCCGTGGATCCGGATGTGCTCCTCGTCGTGGTCCAGCGCGCCATGGCCCGCATCGCCCTGGAGCGGCAGGTGGAGGCCCTACAGTCCTCGCTCGCCCATGCTGGCGGCGACACCGCCATGGTGGGGCAGAGCGCCTCGTTCCTCGCCGCCACGTCGCTCGCCGAGCGCATCGCCGCCAGCGATCTGCCCGTCCTGGTGACTGGGGAGAATGGCACCGGCAAGGAGCTGCTCGCTCGCTCCATCCACCTCAAGAGCCGCCGCCGCTCTGGCCCCTTCATCCCCGTCAACTGCGGCGCCCTCGCCGAGAACCTCCTCGAGAGCGCGCTCTTCGGCCATGTGAAGGGCTCCTTCACCGGCGCCACGCGCGATCACCGGGGCCTCTTCGCCGAGGCCGACGGCGGCACGCTCTTCCTCGACGAGATCGGCGACATGACGCCCGCCCTCCAGGTGAAGGTGCTGCGCGTCCTCGAGACGGGTGACATCCTCCCCGTGGGCGCGGACCGGCCCTCGCACGTGGACGTGCGCTGCATCTCCGCGACCAACAAGGACCTCGGGGCCATGCAGAAGGCCGGCACCTTTCGCGAGGACCTCTACTGGCGCATCAAGGGCGTGGAGGTGCACCTGCCGCCCCTGCGCGAGCGCACCGCGGACCTGCCACTGCTCGCCCGGCACTTCCTCAACCAGTGCGCCCACCTCTGCCCGGATGGCCGCGCCAAGCTGCTCTCGGACGCCGCCACCGAGGCGCTCCTCTCGCACCCCTGGCCCGGCAACCTGCGCGAGCTCCGCCACGAGATGCAGCGCGCCTCCGTGCTCGCGGGGGACAGGCGCGAGCTCCAGCCCGAGGATCTCTCCTTCACCGGCAGCGAGCGTCCCCGAGCTCCCGCTCCGGGCGCCACCACGCTCCAGCAGAAGGTGGAGGCGCTGGAGCGCCGCGAGATCGAAGAGGCCCTGCGCCGCTTCAACGGCAACCGCACCCACACCGCCGAGGCGCTCGGCCTCTCCCGGCAGGGGCTGCTCAAGAAGCTCGAGCGCTACGGGCTCACATGAGCGCCCGGCACCCGCTCAGAACAGGCGCGTGCCGATACCCAGCCGCACCTGATAGCCCAGCCTTGTCCGCGCAGGCACATCGGGCGCCTCGAAGTTCTCCACGCCGAGCTGCCCCGCAGCGAGCAGCGTGATGCTCGAGCCCAGGTAGAGCTCCGCGCCGCCTCCCGTGAGCGCCTGGAAGCGCCGCGCACCCACCGGATCGATCCCCAGATCGAACGGCACATCCAGCAACCCCAGCACCGCCACGGTCTCTGTCACCTGCCAGCTCACCACCAATCCGGGAGTAATCCGCACCATCACCGCGCCGAAGTTGTCCGCGTCCAGGTACGCGGTGCCCGAGTTGAGCACCAGCCCCAGGCTCAGCGTCGGTGCGAACGTCGCGGGCCCCTGATTCACCACGGCCTTGCGCACGCCCACATCGAAGATCCCCGCCAGCCGGAAGTAGTCCAGGCGCGCCCGGGCTTCGATCTCGAAGTGGGCGAGCCCCTGCCGGAAGCCAGCCCCCATCTCAGGTGCGCCGACATATCCATACAGGGAGGTGGCCCCGTCCGGGAGCATCCCCGGCGCGATCAATGTCCCGAAGGACCACTCCTCGCGCACGGGGGCCTCTTCCTGCGCGGCCACAGGGACCGGGAGGGCGAGCACGAGAGCGAGCAGCAAGACGTGGCGCGTCATACTCCTACCTTACCCCCTTGGTAGGGCCCGTCGATCTTTCATCCCCCATTCGACCAATTCCAGACAGCCTCGCTGTCCTGCTGAAAAAAGTGCTCCGGGGACTTTCTTGGAGGGTGAGATTGATCCATTATGCACATCAGTTCCTCTATTCCGGATTATTACGACTTGAGCCGATAGCCGAGCTTCACTCCCCCTCCCCCAAGGAGTCCCCCTCATGGCCGCTCGTTCCCACCGCGCGACCATTCTCGAGCCAGCCTGCACCGCCTCCGGGCTCAGCCCGCGGAGCCGGCGAGGCAGGCGCATGCGCGTGCTCCTGGTGGAGGCGGATGCGCACGCGCGGTCCGTGCTGGGAACGGGGCTGGCGGAGGTCGGCTTCGAGGTGGCGCTGGTGGCCACGGCCGAGGACGCCCTGGCGGAGCTGGAGCACTCCCACGTTCTGCCGAGCCTGATCATCACGGAGACCGGGCTGGAGGGGATGGACGGCTATACCTTGTGCAGCCAGCTGCGCGCCGAGCCGCGCACCGCCCAGGTGCCGCTGGTCCTGCTGGCCAGCCGCCGCGAGGGGTTCCACCCCGAGCTGGCCGTGAGCGCTGGCGCGGACGACTTCTTCATCAAGCCGGTGCTGGTGCAGGACGTGGTGGCGCTGGCGCGGCTCAAGGCGGGCCGGCGCAGCTCGGAGCTGCAGTTCGAGGCGCACTCGGCGCGGCTGCACCTGAAGGAGATCGCTCCGGCGCTGCTGGCCGGGATGCGCTCGGGACGGCTGGTGCTCAAGGATGGCAGCGGGTTCTTCGCCTTCCGCAACGGGCGCGTGGTGGACGCGAGCTTCGAGGGCGTGAGTGGGGTGCTGGGCCTGAGGCGCCTGCTGGCCTTCGGCAGCGGGGTGTACGGCGTGACGTTCGGCCCCGAGCTGCACCGGGGCTCGTTGCTGATGGATCTGCCGTTCCTGCGCTCGCAGGTGCTCCCGGCGCTGGAGCGGTTCGAGCGGCTGCGCGACGTGGGGGTGCCGCTGGCGGCACGCCTGACGGTGGACTTCCCGCAGCTGGCCGAGCACCTGTCCTCGTTGCCTGATGAGGTCATCTCCCTGGTGCGCCTGTTCGATGGACGGCGCACGGTGCGTGCGGTGCTCCTGGAGTGCCGCTTCATGGAGGTGGTGGCCTTCGAGGCCGTCATGCAGCTCTTCATGCAGGGAGTGCTGGTGCCCGTCAGCCACGTGGAGGAGAGGGAGCGCGTGCGCGAGGCGCCACGCTTCCTCGAGCCATCCGACGCCGCGCTGGACGAGCTGGTGGGCGAGATGGATGCTCCCGAGGATGCTCCAGTGGAGGCTCCCGGGGTTGCTGCCGTGGAGGTGCCCGAGGAGCAGCTCCCGGTGGCGGCCGATCAGGACGAGGAGCCGCGTATTCCGGAACCCGAGCCTCTGCTGCCGCTGCCTGTCATCCTGAGCTTCCAGAAGCCAGCGGCCCGCCGCCGGAAGGACTCGGGGGCTCGAGCCCACCCGGAAGTGTTCAACCTGTCCCCGAGCCACTCCCGGTCTGGCCGCTGAGCGCGGACACCGTTTGACTCCACGGGCTGGGTTAGGGGAGAAGCGGCACTCCCATGTCCGGTCACAACCGATGGTCCAAGATCAAGCGCCACAAGGCCGCCGTGGGCGCGTCCAAGGGCAAGCTCTACACGAAAATCATCAAGGAGATCACCGTCTCGGCCAGGCTGGGAGGCGGCGATCCCGCGGGTAACGCCCGCCTGCGCGCGGCCATCGCCTCGGCTCGCGAGGCGAACATGCCCAAGGACACCATCGAGCGCGCCGTGAAGAAGGGCACGGGCGAACTGGAGGGTGAGAGCTACGAAGAGGTGGTGTACGAGGGCTATGGCCCCGGCGGCGTCGCCGTCCTGGTCGAGTGCCTCACGGACAACCGCAACCGCACCGCCGGGGACGTGCGTGTCACCTTCAGCAAGGGGGGCGGCAATCTGGGCTCGGAGGGCTCGGTGAGCTGGATCTTCCACAAGAAGGGCGTCATCACGGTGAAGCCCGGCCTCACCGAGGACCAGGTGATGGAGAAGGCCATCGAGGCGGGCGCCGAGGACGTCATCAACCTGGCTGCGGAGGGCTTCGAGGTGCGCACCACGCCCGCGGATCTGCACACGGTGGCCTCCAGCCTGGAGGCCGCGGGGCTGAAGCTGGGCGAGCAGAAGTGGAACTTCTTCCCGCAGAACACCGTGAGGCTCGAGGGCGAGAACGCCAAGAAGATGCTCAAGCTGATGGACGCGCTGGAGGACAACGACGACGTCCAGAACGTCTACGCGAACTTCGAGATCGACGAAGCGCTGATGGACTCGTTACAAGGCTGAACATCTGTTACGTTGTCCCGGTGGAGAGGAACGTGCGCGTCCTTGGGATCGATCCTGGCAGCCGCTTCATGGGCTATGGCGTGGTGGAGGAGCGGCGCGGCCGCCTGGTGCACGTGGGCCACGGTGTCATCAAGGTGGACGCCGACGCTCCGCTCCACGAGCGGCTGCTGGCACTGCACGCCGAGCTGACAGGTGCGCTGCGCCAGTACAAGCCGCAGGCAGTGGCGGTGGAGGGCGTCTTCACCTTCCGCAACGCACGCAGCGCCCTGGTGCTGGGGCACGCGCGAGGAGTGGCGCTGCTGGCGGCGGCGCAGGCCGGACTGCCCGTGTACGAGTACCCTCCGGCGCGGGTGAAGCGCTCGGTGGGGGCGGGCGGGGCGGACGGCAAGGAGGCGGTCGCCCGCATGGTGTGCGCGCTGCTGCGGATTGAAGTCATCGAGCGAGCGGATGCAAGTGACGCGCTCGCGGTGGCGCTCTGTCATCTCAACCAGGGACGGGTGGCGGGCCTCGTCACCGGCAGCTCCCGTGGCGCTCGAGGCCGGAGCCGCAAGGGCGCGGCCGCGTTGCTCGCGGATCGGCTGAGCCCATCCTACCGGCGCCCGGAGGCGCGATGATCGCCGCACTGCGCGGAACCCTTGTGGAGAAGAGCCTGGAGGAGGCCATCATCGACGTGGGAGGCGTGGGCTACCGCGTCGCCTTCTCCACGCTGACGATGGGGAAGCTGCCCGCGGAGGGCCAGCCCGTGCAGGTGCGCGTGCGCACGGTGGTGCGCGAGGACGCCTTCGAGCTGTTCGGCTTCCTTACTCGGGGCGAGGAGGAGATGTTCCTCCTGCTCACGTCCGTGTCGCACGTGGGGCCGCGGCTGGCGCTCACCGTGCTGTCCGGCATGGAGGTGCCGGAGCTGGTGGTGGCCATCGCCAAGGAAGAGGTAGCGCGGCTCACCAAGATCCACGGCATCGGTAAGAAGACGGCGGAGCGGCTGGTGCTGGAGCTCAAGGACAAGGTGAAGACGCTGCACCTGGAGGCAGTGGCCACGAGCGCGACGATGCCACCCCCGGCGGCGGGGCCGATGGCGGATCTCGTCTCGGCGCTGTTGAACCTGGGCTACAAGGCGCCGCAGGCGGAGAAGGCGGCGGAGGTGGCCGGAGAGAGGCTCGGCTCCGAGGCAGAGTTCCAGGCGCTGTTCCGCGAGGCCCTCAAGGTGCTCCGCTCGGGGGCCTGAGCCGCAGGGGGCTCGAGCTGAATGGGAAGTCCCACGGATTTTTCGCATCATCAAGAGGACCCAGTATGAAAAAGCCCTCCCGGTCGTACCTGATCCTCTCCCTCATGGCCGTGGCGATGATGACGAGCCGCTGCGACTGTGGCCGCGGCAGCACATCGTCGGGGCGCTGCGAGGGGGCCATTGGCAGCCTGCTGATCTCCGATGAGATCGATGCCACGAGCCACTACGCCATCGATCATGACCGGGGCTTGAACCTCATCGACGCCAGCTTCGGGAGCGGGAAGCTGCGGTTCTCCGCGGAGGTGACGCGCGCCACGGTGTTGACAGGCGGAGAGGTGCTCAACCTGCCGGTCGAGGTCGCTTCAGGCGGTGGCACGGGTGGGGCTGACGGTGGCACAGGCGGGACCGATGGCGGCACGGGGGTGGTCAGGCCAGCCTCGCCCGAGATCAAGAGCTGGACGTTGGTGGCGCCCGCCTCCCGCCCGAAGCTGCGCGACGGCACGCTGGATCGGGTGCTCACCTTCGTGGATCTGCGCCTGTCCACCACCCTGAGGTTGATCTTCGAGGACGGCACCTCGGTGCTCTGCGAGTTTCACCTGCGCCACGACGAGGAGCAGGACATCGGCAAGGATCCCTCCGAGAGCGGGGGCGGCGGGTGTGGCGGCGGCGGTGGCGGCGGTGACTCGGACTTCGACTGAAGCATGCTCAGACGGCTGCTCCAGCCCGTCGACGCGGCCTCGCTGGCGGCGTTCCGGATAGCGTTTGGCGCGGTCATGGCCGCCACCGTGATCCGCTATTTTCTCAAGGGGTGGATCCACGACTACTACGTGGCTCCTTCCTTCTTCTTCACCTTCCCCGGCTTCGGGTGGGTGAGGCCGCTGTCGGCGGTGGGCATGTACCTGCTCTTCGCCGCGCTGGGGCTGATGGCGGTGGGCGTGATGGTGGGGCTGTTCTACCGGGCCTGCGTGCTCCTGTTCGCCGTGGGCTTCAGCTACATCCAACTGCTGGATCGCACGCACTACCTCAACCACTACTACCTCACCTGTCTGCTGGCCTTCCTGATGGCACTCATGCCGCTGGAGGGGCTCTGGTCCGTGGATGCGCGGCACCGGCCCGGGCTGCGGCGGGACACCGTGCCCGCATGGTGCTTGTGGGCGCTGCGCGCGCAGCTCGCTGTGGCGTACTTCTTCTCAGGCCTGGCGAAGCTGCAGCCGGACTGGCTGCTGCGCGGCCAACCCCTGGTGCAGTGGCTGGATGGCACCCCGGTGGCGCGCTGGCTGGCGCCCATGGTGCCGCTGCACGCGTTGGCGCTCGCGGCGAGCTGGGGCGGCATGCTGGTGGTGTTGCTGGCACCTCCGCTCATGCTGTGGCGCCGCGCGCGGCCCTACGCGTATGCCGCGCTGCTCTCCTTTCATCTGGCGACGGGACTGCTGCTGAACATTGGCGTCTTCCCCTGGCTGGCGGCCCTGGCGATGCTCCTGTTCTTCGAGCCGGATTGGCCGCGCCGGGTGCTCGCGTGGATGCGCGGCGTGCCAGCGCCTGCGGCGGCAGCGCACCATGAGCATGCAGAGAGCCATCCATGGGCACCCTGGCTGGCCGTGCTGCTGGCCGCGCACTTCTGCGTGCAGGTGGTAGTGCCTGTGCGGCACTGGCTCTATCCAGGCCCGGTGATGTGGAACGAGGAGGGGTTCCTCTTCTCCTGGCACATGAAGATCATGGAGAAGCGGGCCCACGCGCGTTTCGAGGCGGCGGACCCCTCCACGGGCGAGCGATGGCCCGTGGATCCGCTGCGCTACCTCACCGAGAAGCAGGCGTACCGGATGGTGACTCACCCGGACATGCTGGCGGCCTTCGCGCGCCACGTGTCGCGGGAATACGCCCGCCAGGGGCGGCCCTCGGTGGAGCTGCGCGCGTGGGTGGCCGTCCGACTCAATGGGCGGCCTCGCCAACTCCTCGTGGATCCGGCGGTGGATCTGGCCGCGCACCCGGAGAGCCTCGCGCCCAGGCCGTGGATTCTCCCGCTGGAGGGACCCGAGGCCCGGCCTGCAGAGCCATCGGCAGCGATCTCTCCGCCAGCTGGCTCGACTCGAGGATGAGAAGGAGTTCGGCGGCATCTTCAACCCGATTCCCAGTAGCCCTTCCCATGGAAGGAATACGCATGAGCCTGAAGAAATTGCTCTGCCTGGGGGCCCTCCTCAGCGGGTTCACCCTGGCCGGTTGCGCTGTACCGCGGACGAGTTCTGTCCCGACGGCTCTCTGCCACCCGCGCGCCAGGGTGTGCGTCAAGAGCTGCGCGTCGCCCACGGACTGCCCCGAGACCGCGAATGCATTGTGGGGACAGGGCCGCTCGCGTCGTCACACGGATTGTCCAGCCCCCGACACTGGGTTTACCCCCACTGCTCACTCCTCCCTGCCGCTCTGCTCCGGCTCGCCCCCTTAAGAGGGCCTTCATTCCGCCTATACTTCGTCCATCGGTCCCCCCCTTGGCCGGAGATTCAAGATGAAGACGCCCGTCGATCTGCTCCTACTGAACGCGTCGAATTACCCGTTGTGGCCGATCTTCCCCTACGCGTTCGTGCAGGTCAGCGCGGTCGCGCGACGTTTTGGTCTCAAGGTGCGACGTCTCGATCTCCTGGGGGCCCCACGGTCGGAGTGGCAGGGCCTTCTGACGGAAGTGTTGGAGCAGGTGGAACCCAGAGTCATCGGGATGCACATCCGGCAGGTGGATAGCATCGTCGTCGAGGAATACATCGGGGCGGATGGGGGGCAGTGTCCTCCGACGCAGTACTTTCCCGCCGATGACACGCGCATGCTCATCGAGCTTCTGCGACGCTTGACGCGGGCTCCCCTCCTGGTCGGCGGCTTTGGCTTCACGGTCCAGCCGCGACGCTTGTTCGAGTTCCTGGGAGCCGACTTGGGTGTCGCGGGCGCTCCTGATGCGCTCTTCGAGCACTTCGACGATCTTGTCGCGGGCAAGTCGCTCGAGGCGATCGGTGGCCTCGTCTATCGTGACGGAGGCGTGCGGGAGAACCCGGTCATCTTCGCGCCACCCGCACCGGGGCCGGAATACAACGAGGAGATCCTCGGCGAGCTGAAGGCATTCTACGCCAAACACGGCGGGGGAGTCCGGGGCCGGATGCGCCGTGGAAGGGAAGCCGAGCTCCCGCTGGTCGCAATCGAGGTATCGCGCGGCTGCCCGTTCAGCTGCTTCTTCTGTACCGAGCCTTACGTCAAGGGAACGCGCGTACAGTTCCGTGAGCTTGACGCAGTCTTCGAGGACGTCGAGCGAGTCGTGGCCAGTGGCCTTCGCCGCATCTTCTTCATCGCCTCCGAGCTGAACAACACGAAGGGCAACGAGCTCGCCTTTGCCCTCGCCGAGAGGATGGTTCGCGTGCGCGAGCGAACCGGAGTCCACGATCTCCGCTGGACGGGATACTTGCTGCCAACGCTCGACCCAGCCGTACTCGATACCCTCTTCCGATCGGGGTTCCACTTCGTGGGATTGAACGATCCGCTCTCGCTCGATGACGAGAACCTCAAGCTGTCAAAGGTCCCCTATCGCACGCGCCACGTTGTCCGGTTCTTTAAAGGCATCGCGGATCGAGCACTGCAGAACTCCGTCGAAGAGAACGAGGTAGCCGCCGCCGAGCGCCGTACCTTGTCGTTGTTCGACGGCCACATGCCACTCCGTGCGCCTACGGAGGATCGGCGCCTGGGCCTGAATCTCTTTCTGGGAAACGCCTTCGCGACTCCGCAGACGATCCCCAGGACGCTCAAAGCCCTGGATGAGACGAGGTTGTCGCAGGTCATGGAGTCCGGCGGCTCCTTTGTCGCAACCCGGGTCTACGACGTGCTGGACTGTGGCGAGCTGCCAGCGGACGCGCTGCATCACATCGGGCGATCCGGTCCCGAAGAGTCCAAGAACCTCGTCTGGCCCACGTTCTATTTTCCGAAATTTCTCACGGACCAGCTGGGCCCGCCCGCTCGCGTCTACGAGTTTGTGTCCTTCCTGTCGTCAACGCTGACCACGATCTCCCACCGCTTCCGAAAGAACTGGAGCCGGTTCTTATCGGCGAGGATGACGCCCGACGCGCTCGAAACGTTTCTCGGGGCCTGGCTCCCGCGTGGCCCCTGGGTTCCCCGCTCCGCACTGACGGGATTGCCCGAGGCCCTCGAGCTGCTCGAGAAAGTCGCCGCGCCGGCCGGACGAAAAGAAGCCATCAGCCAGCTGCTCCAGGGCAACGGTGATCCCATGTCCTCCGGGAGCGTCGCCGCCGGGATTGTGCTGGCAGCTTGCTTCAAGGAGCACCTCAGCCGGCTGATCCCGATACTCGATCACCTTCAGATCCCCCACGAGGATGGGATCGTCTTTGAAACCGAGTACTCGATCATGTCCCGCCTCTATGCTCGGTACCAAAGCACCCGGGCTCTGATCGAGGATATCGGCGCCCGCTATCCGGACGAGCTCAGCCGCCTGTACTTGGCCTACCTCATCGAGCTGAATGGAGTCGACATCCGGCCCGAGTGGGGCCCGCTTCTGTTCGAAGCGGCCCCTCACGTAGAGCTCAAGCGCGCTCTACCCTGAGGCGCGCGGGCAGGCCGTTGAGGCTGAACTCCTCCTCCTTGCCGGTGAGACCCTGAGGGCCGGTGTTCAGCTCCGAGGCGAGCGTCTCGCGGGAGATGAGCTCCTTGGCCTCCTGGGCCACGCGGACCACTCGCGCGTCCCCGTCCACCCAGAGGCGGATGCGGTCGGTGTAGCCCAGCGCCATGTCCTTGCGCGCCGCCTGCACCTTGGCGAGCAGCTCGCGCACCAGGCCCTCGTCCACCAGCGCCTCGGTCAGCTGCGTGTGGAGCACCACCACGCCCACCCCCGCACCCGCGGCGGCGAAGCCGGGGTTGGCCTCCACCAGCACCTCGAGCTCCTCGGTGGGGAACGCCATGCGCTCACCGTCCACGGTGATGGACACCATGCCCTTGAGCGCCAGCTCGCGCTGGAGGATGCGGCCGTCGGCGGCGTCGAACGCCTTGCGCACCGGTGCCAGCTTGGGCCCCAGCCGGCTGCCCACCGCGCGCAGGTTGGGGCGGACCTTGTAGCGCACCACGTCCGTCTCCTGCCCGGCCTCCAGGAAGCTCACCTCGTGGACGTTCAGCTCGTCCGCGATGAGCTCCTTGTAGACGGCCACGCGATCCTTCAGCTCCGGGCGCGCGAGGATGACGTCCACGCGCGACAGCGGCTGGCGCACCTTGAGCCGGTTGTCCGTGCGGACCTTGAGTCCCAGGGACACCAGCTCGCGCACCGCGCCCATCTCCGCCGCGAGCCCCTCGTCGATGAGGCCCTCATCGGCCTGCGGGAAGTGGCCCAGGTGCACGCTCTCTGGCTGGGACACAGGCCAGGGCCGGCGCACGAGGTTGATCCACATCTCGTCCGCGAAGAAGGGGATGAAGGGCGCGGCCATCGCGGTGATGGTGGTGAGCGCCTCGTAGAGGGTGAAGTACGCGTCCAGCTTGTCCTGCTCGAGGCCCGGCGCCCAGAACCTGTCCCTGCTGCGGCGCAGGTACCAGTTGGAGAGCGCATCCACCAGGGCCACCAGCCTCTGGGCGGCCTCGTACACCTGGTAGGCGTCCAGCGAGCTCGCCACATCGCGCAGGGCGAGCTGCACCTCGGAGAGGATCCACCGATCCAACACCGTGCGCACCTTGGGCTCGCGCCAGCCTTGGCTCTTGCGGATAGCCAGCCAGGGCACCTCGGAGGAGTCCGGGTTGCCGGTGGCGGGCGAGAAGCCGTCGATGTTCGCGTAGATGGTGAAGAACGAGTAGACGTTGCGCAGCTTGACCTGGAAGTCCTTCTGCAACAGCCGCACGTTGCTCAGCGAGTGGCGCGTGTTGGACCAGGTGGGGCTGGCGGCGAAGAAGAACCAGCGGAACGCATCCGCGCCGGGAGCCTTGGTGGACGGATCCTTGAGCACCACGCGCTCGGAGGCCGCCAGCCGGGGCACCTCCACGGGCATGACGTCCGCGCCGCGCGCCGAGGGAGCCAC
>Ga0247825_10000642_pt1 | contig 22341 bp, 18 predicted proteins | sample 13C_Vanillin_Day_FD_194413 | JGI IMG/M metagenome (GOLD analysis project Ga0247825, IMG submission 194413) | Soil microbial communities from agricultural site in Penn Yan, New York, United States - 13C_Vanillin_Day48 | ecosystem: Environmental > Terrestrial > Soil > Agricultural land | place...
GAATGTGCACTAGGTCGATGCCCGCGCTCGACTTGAGCAGCTCGCCGCAGAACTGGTGCGTGCTGCCGTTGCCGGCGGAGGCGTAGTTGATCTTGCCCGGGCGCGACTTCGCCAGCGCGATCAGCTCCTGCACCGAGTTGACCGGCAGCGAGGGCTCGGTCACCAGCACGTACGGCACCGACGCCACCATCGAGATCGGCGCGAAATCGTTGACCGCGTCGTAAGGCAGCTTGGGGTAGAGCGCGGGGTTGGAGCCGTGGGTGGAGTTGTTGGCCATGAACAGCGTGTAGCCGTCGGGCGCCGAGCGGGCCGCGGCTTCGGTGCCGACCGCGCCGCCCGCGCCGGGGCGCGCTTCGACCACGATCGGCTGGCCGAGGGCTTCCGACAGCCGGTTGCCCACCACGCGGCTGATGGTGTCGGTTGCGCTGCCCGGGGCTTGCGCGATCAGGATGCGGATCGGCTTGGCGGGGTAGTTCTGCGCCAGCGCCGGGGCGAATCCGAGCGCCAGCAGGACCGCTGCGATGAAGGTTTTCATGCTTTCATCCTACAGGATGCGGTGTGCGCAATTTGAAGGCGAGCGGCAACGCCGCGGCGCACAACGCGCACATCACCCAGAAGCCCTGCGCGCCGGCGCGGGCGTAGAGAAAGCCGGAAAGGAAGGTCAGCATCGCCGTGGCGGCGCCGATGCCGACCGTGGCGTAGATCGCCTGCCCGGTCGCTTCCAGGCCGGCGGGCACCATGCCGCCAATGAGACGCATGCACGCGAGGTGCAGCAGCGCGAACGTGATGCCGTGCAGCGGCTGCACCAGGACCAGGGCCGGTAGCGCCGCGGTCTGAGCCATTACCGCCCAGCGCAGAATGCCGGCGAGCGCGGCGAGCGTGATCGCGCCCGCGGGCGTGAGCCGCGCGATGAGCCGCGGGCCGAGAAAGAAGAACACCGCGACCTCCGCCACCACCGCAAGCGCCCATAGCAGGCTCGCCGAGCCCGGGCTGACGCCGGCGGCGCGCCAGCGGATGACCGCGAAGGCGTCGTGCATGGCATGGCTGCCGAGGATCAGCGCCGCGGCGAGCACCAGGTAGCGGAAGCGCGCGATGCGCAGCAGCGCCTTCACCCCTGCGGCTCGCGTGCCCTGCTGCGGATGGGCCGGCTCGGCAATGCGCGTCGCCGCGAGCGCCGCGACGAAGAGCAGCACGGCCTGCGACCAGACGATCGCCTCGAGGCCCCAGGCGCCGACGAACTGGCCCGAGACCAGCACGCCCGCGATGAACGCCGCGGAGCCGGCGCCGCGCACCCAGCCGTACTCGAAGCGCGCGATCCTGGAGGCGCCGAGCGTGAGGGCGTCGGCGAGCACCGGCATCGGCGCGAGGAATGCGGCGTGCAGCAGCGTGAGGAAAAGGAGGGCGGCGAACCCGTGGGCGGGCAGGTAGCCGAGGGTGGCCACGCCGCCGAGCGCGATGCAGGCCACCAGCACCATGCGCAGCGCGCGCAGTCGATCGGCGACGCGACCGGCGAGCGGCGACGCGAGAAGGCGGATGCAGGTGCCGGCCGCGAGCACCAGGCCGAGCTGCTCGGGATGAACGCCCCGCTCGGCGAGGAACGCGGGCAGAAAGGGCGACGCCACCCCGTAGGCCGCGTACATCGCGGCGTACAGGAGGATGAATGGCTTCATTCGCCTTCGTCTGGAAACTCGCCGGCAATCGCTTCCAGCAAGTCGGTGCGCGTGACCAGCCCCTGGAATCGGCCGCGCTCGTCGACCACGAGCGCCAGCTCCGCGGTGGTGCGCTTGAATTGAGCCAGCGTCTCCAGCACCGAGGCGCGCACGGAGACGGTGGGCACGCGGCGCAGCAGCGTCTTCACCTCGATCGGCTTGCCGTCGACGCACTGCGCGAGCACATCCTCCTTGCGCACCACGCCCTGCATGGCGTGGATCGAGGAGCCGACCGGGAATTCGCGGTGCGGATTGGCGCGCAGCGTGGCGAGCAGGTTCCCGTCCGCCGGATCGAGCCACGCCACCTGGCGGGCCGGCGTCATGATGGCGCTCACCGGCCGGTCCGCGAGGCCGAGCACGCCGCCCACCATGCGCCGCTCGGCGGCGCCGAACATCGTGCCCTCCGGCGTCGCGTACGCCGGGACCGGCGCGCCGCCCAGCAGTCGCAGCACCGCATCCGCCACCTGCTGGCGCGTCACGATCTTCCCGGCCGGACGCCGCGGCTTGCGCGCGGCGAGCTGGTTCAGCGTCTCGACCAGCACCGAGAACCCCATCGCCACGTACACGTAGCCCTTCGGCACGTGCAGGCCGAGGCCGTCGATCACCAGCACCAGGCCGATCATCAGCAGGAAGCTCAGGCACAGCACGATGAGCGACGGGCGCGCGGTGATGAACGCGGTCAGGGGCCGGGCGGCGAGCAGCATCGCGCCGACCGCGACGATGACCGCGGCCATCATGACGTAGAGCTCCTCCACCATGCCGACCGCGGTGATCACCGAGTCGAGCGAGAACACCAGGTCGAGCGCCACGATCTGCGCCACCACCGGCCAGAACGACGCGTTTGCCGCGCCGCCGGACTGCTTGTGCGTTCCGCCTTCCACCCGCTCGTGGATCTCGGTCGTCGCCTTGACCAGCAGGAACGCGCCGCCCGCGATCAGGATCAGGTCGCGCCAGGAGAGCGAGAAGCGCCAGAAGCTCACGATCGGCTCGCTCAGCGACATCACCCAGCTGATGCCGGCGAGCAGGCCCAGGCGCATCACCAGCGCGAGCGAGAGCCCGATCACGCGCGCGCGGGCGCGGTGCTGCGGCGGCAGCTTGTCCGAGAGGATGGCGATGAACACCAGGTTGTCGATGCCGAGCACGATCTCGAGCGCGATCAGCGTCAGCAGACCGACCCAGACCGTCGGATCAGCGATCCATTCCATGCATGAACCCCGCGTCAGTGGACTTCCTGCTCATTATGTCGTGTGTGGCAACGTACAGAGCGACGCGCACGGCCGGAGTAGGCTGACGTCATGCTGCATGATTTTCTGAACGCGCACCGTGCCGAGCTGATCTCGAATTGCCGGGACAAAGTCGCCAGGCGGTACGGCGCCGCGAAGGTGCCGCAGGTCGTGGACCATGGGGTCCCGCTTTTTCTCCAGCAACTGGTCGACACGCTCAAATCCGAGCAGACCACGACGGCGCGCGCGGAAAGTCAGCCGGGGCCGTCACCCGTGCCGACGGCAATCGGGCGTGCGGCCACGATTCATGGCACCGAGCTGTTGCGCCTGGGATACACGGTCGATCAGGTGGTTCATCACTACGGCGACGTTTGCCAGGCGGTGACCGACCTGGCCATCAGGAAGGCGGCGCCGTTCTCGGCCGATGAATTCCGCACGCTGAATCGCTGTCTCGATGAAGCCATCGCCGACGCGGTGACGGCGTTCATCGACGAGCGCGAGAGCGGGATCCTGCAGGACTCGACCAACCTGCATCTGCGGCTCGGGCTATTGGCGGACGATCACAAGAAACTGGTGGACACAGCGCTGCAGACGCTCGCCGGCATTCAGACCGGGAGCGTCGGCGCCTCCGGCGCGACGGGCATGGCGCTGGCGAGCACCCTGGGGCAGTTGCGCCAGGTCATCGACGTTGCGCTGCCGGAGATTCGTCTGCTGTCGGGGATGACGACGGTGCCCCCGGCTCCGCCCGACGACGAGAGCTGAACCTCAAGCCCGCGAGGCGACCAGCTCTTCGAACGACATCAGCCGGCCGCCGATCGCGCTCGCGGCGACGGTGGGCGGACTCGCCAGCCATACCTTGCCCGGACCGGAACGCCCGGGGAAGTTGCGGTTGATGGCGCTCACCGTGACCTGGTCGGCGGAGACCGACGATCCCGGTCCGCAGCCGGCGCACGCGCCGCAGGAGGGCTGCAGCAGCTCGGCGCCGACGCGCTCGAAGGCATCGAGGTAGCCTTTCTCCACGCAGTAGTCGCGCACCGCGGTCGTGCCGAACTGAAGGTAGAGCTTGACGCCCGGATCGACGCGCAGGCCGCGCTCGGCGGCCCACGACAGCACGGCGTGATACTGGTCGAAATCCTCGCGCTTGCCCGCGGTGCATGAGCCGCCGTACGCGATGTCGAGCCGGGCGCGCTCGTTCAGCTGGCCGAGCGCGACGCCGTTGCCGGGGTCGCCGGGCGCGGCCACCATCGGCGCAAGCCGGGAGCAATCGACGCGGATGGACTGGGCGTAGCGCGCGCCGGGATCGCTGCACATCCACGGCTCGAGCGCGAAGCGCACGCCGCGCCGCTCGCGCAGGAAGCGCACGGTCTCGGCGTCCGGCGCGACGATGCCGGTAAAGCCGCCCAGCTCCGCGGTCATGTTGGTGAGCGTGGTGCGCTCGTCCGTCGAGAGCCGGGCCAGCGCCGCTCCCGCGAACTCGAACACCTTGGCCACGCCGCCGCCGGCCCTGATCTCCGGCAGCGCGAGAAGGTGCAGCACCACGTCCTTCGCCGTCACGCCGACCGGGATGCGGCCGTCGAGCTCGATGCGCAGCGTCTCGGGCACCGTGAGCCGCACCAGGCCGGTCACCATCGCGCTCGCCATGTCGGTCGAGCCGACGCCGAACGCGAGGCAGCCGAGGGCGCCGCTGTGCGGCGTGTGCGAATCGGTGCCGACCACGAGCTGGCCGGGCAAGGCGTATTGCTCGGCCATCACGGCATGGCAGATGCCTTCGGAGCCCTCGCCGCCGGGCAGGTAGCCGTGGTTGCGCAGCCCGTGCACGCGGGCGAAGTCCTGGTGCGCGGCCGAGAGATCGCGCACGAAAGGCAGCAGCCCTTTCTTGCGGTGCGTCTCGCTGCGATGGGCGAAAGTCAGGTGGTCCTCGAAGAACACGATGGTCGAGGGATCGTGCAGGGGCACCGGCTTGCCGAAGTTCTCATACAGCATGTGCGCGATCATCGGCGTGTAGTACTCGATCGCGAAGCGCCAGTGCGCGCGCACGAAGCAGCCGCTGCCGGGAGCGAGATCGGTGCCAGTGTCGGCGGTGGCGACGACGTGGCGCTGAAGGATCTTCTCCACCAGCGTCATCGGCCTTGTTTGCGTTTGCGTTACCCCTGCGCCAACTTCCTTCAGCTTCAGCTTGAGCAAGCCGCCGGTACGCAGCAGCCGTGCAGCCAGCGCATCACGCCCCTTGACCAGCTCCTCGATGGCGATGGGCTCTCCGCGCCGAACGCGCTCGAGCAGGCCGAAGTCGGTCGAGGTGTAGAGACCGAGGTTGTCCGCGTTCTGCCGGAAGATGCGCTCGAAGCTCTCGGCGACGATGAGCCGCACGCCGGCGTGCAGGTGCGCGAGCGGAGCGTGCTCGCGCGACGAGCCCTTGCCGTAGCGGCGGCCGCCGACGACCACCGAGAACACTCCCTTCAGCGAGTCCTTGGCGATCGGCGTGCGCTCGCCGGTGCGCAGCCCGATCAGCAGCTCCCGGCCCAGCCGTTCGTCGTAGAGCAGACAGGTCGTGGGCGGCGTGATTTCGTCGGTGGAGACATCGTCGCGCAGCTTGCCTGCCTCGGCGCGCGCGAGCTCGCGCCCGGCGAGCTGCGCTTCGATCAGCGCTGGATCCTGGCTGAGGAACAGCACGCGGCCCTTCAGCGATAGAATTTCAGCCATGAAACCAGTCTACGCTTTCTTCCTCGCGCTTTTCTTCGCCGCGGGCGCGGCATTCGCGCAGCAGGATCGTCCGGTGCGCTTCATCCTGCCGAACGCCGCGGGTTCCGGCGTCGACGCGATCACGCGCGCCGCGCAACCGGCGCTCGCCAAGGCGCTCGGCGCTCCCGTGGTGGTGGAGAACCAGACCGGCGCGGGCGGCGTGATCGGGCTGCAGGCCCTGGCGCGCTCGGCGCCCGACGGCAACACGCTTTCCGTGGTGTCGAACAACGTCGTGATCTTTCCCAGCGTGCTGAAATCGCTGCCGTTCGACGTGCTCGGCGACTTCACGCCGATCGCGGTGGTCGGCTCGACGCCGATGGTGCTGGTGGTCAACCCGGCGAAAATGCAGGCGACCAGCCACAAGGAATTCGTCGCGCTGATCAAGGGCAAGCCGGACGCCTTCAACTATGGGTCGAGCGGCAACGGCACCATCCTGCACCTCGCGACCGAGCTCTACCTCGAGGCCGCCGGCATCAAGGTGAGGCACATCCCCTACAAGGGCGTCGGGCCGATGGTGAGCGACCTGCTCGGCGGGCAGGTGGATTTCGCCGCCGCGGCGCTGCCGAGCGTGCAGGGCCACATCGCGAGCGGCAAGCTGATCCCGATCGGCCTGTTCCCCGCGCAGCGCACGCCGGCCGCGCCGAACATCCCCACTTTCGCCGAGCAGGGTCTCGCCAACTTCGAAGTCGAGGCCTGGTTCGCCGTGATCGGCCCCAGGGGCATGAGCGCCGCGACGGTGAAGAAGGTTCACGACGCCGTGGTCGCGGCATTCAACGACGCCGCGGTGAAGGAAGCCATGGCGAAGCAGGGGAACACCATCCGCGTGACCACGACCGGGCAGGCGCAGGCCGCTTTCCGCAGCGAGATGGCCAAGTACGCCGCGCTGGTCAAGAAAGTCGGGCTCGAGCCGCAATAGCGGCGCCGAACGCGTCTTCAGCGCGGCGGACGGCCCGGCTTCGCGCTGAAGTCGTGCCGGATGCGCCGCTCGTCACCCGCCTTCACCGTCACGTAGGTGAGGTACGGCTTGCGCGACCCGCTGCGAATCTCGATGCGATGCATTCCCGGCTCGAGATCGAGCGTTGTGACCGGCGGCGTGGTGCCGTGGTGCTCGCCATCGATGTAGAGCTCCCCTCGCGGCGAGACCGCGAGGACCAGCTTCGCCGTGCCGCCCGCCTGCGGCGCCTCGGCGCTGTTGTCTGGCGCAGGCTCCTCGGACTCGATCGCAGGTTGCTCGGGCTCGACTTGTGCCGCCGGGCTCGGCTCCACCACGAGCGGCACCGGTGGCACTGGCTCCGGCTCGGCGCGCGGAGTAGCAGTTTCCGGAGCAGCGGTTTTCTGGATCGCTTCGGTCACAGGCGCGGGCAATGGTGCCGGTGTGGCCATCGTCACCGGCCGCGGTGCCTCTTGCATGCCAATCGCGAGGGGGAGCCTTTCGATCACATCAGGCGAGTAATGCAACAGCACGGTGAGTCCAACAGAAAGCACGGCTAGCACAAGCGCGAGTGCCGCCAGGAACGATGCAATGCGCGATCCAGAGGACGGTTCGGGCCGCGGTCCGCGGTGCTCCATGAACCTCGCGTCGGGCTCGTGGAACGCCTCGCCAACCGGCATTGCGATGCGCTGCTGGAAGTCTTCTGCAACCGATGGTTCGGCGCGAAAGCCCACCGGAGGATCCGGGATTGGCCGCACGCTTGGCGTCGGTTCGGCGATGACGGCGCTCGCGGCGGGTCGAAGCCCGAGCGCGTCCTCCAGGCGCTGCAGGTCGCGCAGCAGGTCGCGGGCGTTGGCGAACCGGTCGTCCGGACGCGGCGCGAGCAGGCGGGAAACGATCGCGTCGAGCGCGCTGGGAACGTGCGGGTTTACCGTGCTCGGCGGCGGTGGCGCCGCGCGAAGAATGTTCTGCCTGATCTGCTCCGGCGAATCGCCCTCGAAGGGGGCTCGGCGGGTGAGCATCTCGTAGAACACGGCGCCGAGGGAGAACAGGTCCGAGCGGGAGTCGGCCGGGTCGCGGCGCACCTGCTCGGGGGACATGTAGCGCAGCGCCGCCTCGCCGATCTGCCCGGTACCGAAATCGCCGATCTTCGCAACGCCCGAGGGCGCGACGATGATGTTCGACGGCTTGAGCCCCCGGTGCACCATCCGTTCCTCGTGGGCGTAGGCGAGCGCGGACGCGATGTCGTCGAAGATCTGCACCGCGCGTGCGATCGACAGCGGCCCGTGGTCAAGCACCCGGCGCAGGCTCTCGCCCTCGACCAGCTCCATCGCCACGTACGCGGTGCCGCCGGCTTCACCCGCGTCGAAAACCCTGACGATGTTGCGGTGCCTCAGGCCGGCGGCCGAGCGCGCGTTGTTCAGGAACGCCTCGGCCAACGGCTCGTTGGCCTCGCTGAATAGCGCCGGATCGAGGATCTTCAACGCCACCACCGCGCCCGTGGAGCCGTCCCGGGCCGCGTAGACCGTACCGATCGCGCCGCGTCCGAGCTCCCTCAGGATGGTGTAGCGTTCAGGCGGGCTGGTTTGCGTCATCGTGGCCGTCGTAATTTTTGCATCCGGTAAATTACGCGCACAGGAGCGCGTGTCCCTCCTTCAGAGCACCCGCCGCGGCACGGCCCTTGCCTAAGCGCCTTGCTCAGCCGCCCCGGAGCTCACCAGGACTTCATGCAGCACATCGGGGTTCACGGGCTTGGTGAGGTGCCGGTCGAAGCCGGCGCCTTCCGCCTGCGCGCGATCATCGTGCTGGCCGTAGCCGGTGAGGGCGATCAACGGCGTTTTGCGGAATTTCCCGGTCGCTCGTAGCCGGCGCGCAACTTCGTAGCCGTCCATGCCGGGAAGGCCGATGTCGAGAACGATCACTTCGGGACCGAAATCGTGCGCAACGCTGAGTGCCGTCGGACCGTCGTAAGCGCATTGGACCGTGTGGCCGAGCATGCTCAGTATCTTTGCGATGCTGTTCGCCGCGTCGACGTTGTCGTCGACGACCAGCACGCGGCGCGGCCCGCGCAGGCGCTCATCCCCGGGGCTGCCTGCCCGCGAGCCCGGTCCCTGGGAATCCGGCAGCACCGGCAGGCGAATGACGAACTCGCTGCCTTGGCCACGACCGCCGCTGGACGCGGACACGGTTCCGTGGTGCATCTCGATGACCCGGCGAACCAGCGTAAGGCCGATGCCGAGGCCGCCCTGCGAACGCGCCAGCGTGTGCTCCCCTTGCACGAAAAGCTCGAACACCCGCGGCAGCAGCTCGGGCGGGATGCCTGCGCCCTCATCCCTTACGGCGATCGCTGCGTGTGTCCCTTCGTGCTCGAGGCGCAACTCGATGCGGCCCGGCCTGGTGGAATACTTCGCCGCGTTGTTGAGCAGGTTGGAAATCGCCTGCGCGAGCCTGATGAGATCGCCCATCACGTAGACGTTGCGCTCCGGTAGCAGAACGTCGAGCTCGTGACCGTTGGCATCGATCGTGGGCTGCGAGGTCTCGGCGGCGCGGCGCACGGCATCGGCCAGGCTGACCCGCTCCCGGCGCAGGTCGATCTTGCCCTGCACGATGCGCGACAGGTCGAGGAGGTCGTCGACCAGCCGGACCAGCTGCTGCAGCTGGCGCTCGATCATGGCCTGGGCCTGCTCCACGGTCGAGGCGTCCGAGCGCCCGCGCCTCAGGAGGTAAAGGGCGTTGCTCATCGGCGCGAGCGGATTGCGCAGCTCGTGGCCGAGCATCGCGAGGAAGTCGTTCTTCTGGCGGTCGGCCTCGGCGAGGTCCTGCAGGCGCTGGCGCAGCTGGTCCTCCAGCCGCTTGCGCTCGGTGATGTCGCGCACGATGCCGGTGAAGTAGCGCCGCCCGCCGATGCTGAACTCGCTCACCGCGAGCTCCATCGGGAAGGTACTGCCGTCGCGCCGCTGCCCGACCACTTCGCGCCCGCTGCCGATGATCTTCGGCCTTCCCGTCTCCAGGTAGTTGGCTACATAAGCGTCGTGCTCCCCATGGTACGGCTGCGGCATGAGCATCTTGACGTTGCGGCCCATCACCTGCGCCGACGAGTAGCCGAACAGGCGCTCCGCCGCCTTGTTGAACGACTCGATATTGCCGCGCTCATCGATGGTGATGATGCCGTCCAGCACGTGATCGACCACCGAGCGGATCCGCTCCTCGGCGCGCCGGATCTCCTCCTCCGCCTGCTTGCGCTCGGTGATGTCGCGAACGATTCCGGTGAAGTATCGGCGCTCGCCCAGGCGGAACTCGCTGATGGCGAGCTCCATGGCGAAGTCGCCGCCGCCCTTGCGCCGGCCGACCACCTCGCGCCCGACGCCGATGATCTTGGCCCTGCCCGTCCGCCGGTAGTTGCGGATGTACCCGTCGTGCTCCGCGCGGTAGGGTTCCGGCATCAGCATCTTCACGTTCTGCCCGATGACTTCCCTCACGCTGTAGCCGAAAATCCGCTCGGCGGCGCGATTTAACGTGGTGATGGTGCCCGCCTCGTCGATCGTGATGATGCCGTCGATCACGTGATCGACGACCGAGCGCATGCGCTCTTCGGCTTCGCGCAGGTCTGCGAGCACGGTGTCTGCCCGTACCTCGCTCGCGTCGAGCAGGCGCGAGGAGCTCGATTCGCGGCGCGCGCGCTGGAAAAGCGCACCCATGGCAACGATCAACGCGGCGGATACGCCGAAGGCCAGGGCGCCGATGCTCTCGCGGGTCCCCGGAGGCGCGAGCCGCGCTTCGACGGAAGCGAACAGGTAGTACGAGAGCAGGAAGCCGGCGAGCCCGCTCGCCGCGCCGATCTGCCAGCGAGCGAACAGGCCGGTTACCGCAAGCGCGCCATAGAGGAAAACATACGGGTGCTCCCTCCCCAGGGCGGGATCGACAAGCGCCCGGGCGGCGAGCGCGACCGCAATGGCCGCCACGGCAAGACCGATTTCCTTATGGAGCGAGCCGGCGGGGGCGGGGGGCACGTTCGCGCGTTGTAGGGGGTCCTTGCGCAGCTTAGCAAAGACCGTGCCTTGCTCTTCAGCCGCCCGGCACAGTCCCCTTGGGCAGCGCTTCCACGTGGCGGTAGATGTCCCCGGGACGCGCGAGCCAGACCCGGTCGCGGTGCTTGACCATGTGCTCGATCACTTTGCGGAAGCGGCGCAGGCGGTGCGGGTGGCCGAGGATGAAGCTGTGCAGGACCACGCTCATCACCAGCGGCCGGCGCGCCGACTCTTCCAGCATCTCGTCGAACTGGTCGACCAGGTTCTCGCAGAAGAGCTGCGAGGGCGTGCGGCGCGAGACCGACTCGAGCGAATCGTTGAGGTCGTGCGCGTAGGGGATGGAGAGGATGGGGCCGTGCCTGGTGCGGAACCAGACCGGCTGGTCGTCGAGCGGCCAGTCCATCATGTAGCGGAAGCCGGCCTCGCGCAGAAGATCCAGCGAATCGTGCGTCTGGGAGATGTAGGGCGCGAGCCAGCCGAGGGGGCGCTTGCCTTCATGCTTCTCGATCGTCGCGGCCGCTTCCTGGATCAACTGCTTTTCAGCTTCGAAAGACAGGTCAGCCTGGCGCTCGGCATTGGTGCGGCCGTGGCCGACGATCTCGTCGCCGCGCTTGCTGAACGCGGCCACCATCTGCGGGCAGTAGTCGTAGAGCGCGGTGTTCACCAGCAAACCGTAGGGCAGGTCGTAGGCGTTCGCGAGCTCGAGCAGGCGCCAGGCGCCGACGCGGTTGCCGTAGTCGCGCCAGGCGAAGCTGCGCGTGTTCGGCTGCGGATGCGGCGCGGCGTAATCGTTGCCCAGCCCCTCGCCGAAGGAGAAGTGCTCGACGTTGAGGCAAAAGTGCACCGCGAGGCGCTTGCCGCCCGGCCAGCTGTAGTCTTTGCGCTCGGTAATCGCGGAGTAGTCGTAGCGGCCGTGCGTTTTCAGCTTCATAGGTCGAACCCCTCGGCAAAGCGGGAAAAATCGGGCAGCTCATCGAGCCGCAGGCAGCCCTCGAGCAGGCGCCGCGCCACCGGCTCGCTCCATATAGGTACGCCCAGCTGCATGAACTTCGCCTGCAGCTCCTCCGGCCGGTGCGGCCTGGAAGGCTCGCCCTTGGTGATGGTGCAGCTGCCTTCCAGAATTTTTCCGCCGGAGAGCGCAATTCGAACCTCGACCGGCTGCTCGACGGGGTAGCGCGCGGTGTAGCTCGGTTCTTCCTGCACGTGCACGCGCGCCGCCAGCGCCTGGATCGCCGGGTTGTCGACCGCGGGCTGCTCGAACGCGGCGAGCTCCGAGCGGCCGTGATGCAGGATGGTGGCGAGCGCGAACGGCACCGAGAAGCGCGCGCCGAAGCTGCTGGTCACGCGCTGCTCCTTGAGCATCGCCGCGAGCCGGTAGGCCTTCACCTCGATGCGCTCGATGCGCGCGAGGTCGAGCTTGCCCGAGCGCGCAAGCAGGTCCTCCAGCGCGTCGATCGCCGAATGGACGTAGCGCCCGGTGGGATGGAGCTTGAAGTAGCCCTGCGCGAGGATCCATTCGCGGCCGAGGTGCTCGACGGCCTTGGCCGGATCGAAGCCGTCCGCGAGCACCTTGCCGTAGATGGACGCCGGGCTGTCCTTTTCCCCGGTGAAGCCGCATTCCACCAGGCGCGCCGCCATCAGGCCCATGTACCCGGCGTGCCCGGTGAAGATGTTGCGCACCGTCGCGCCGTCGAGCAGCGTCTGCCGGCTGGTGGCCATGCCCATCGTCGCGGCGACGTTGATCAATTCGACCATGCGCCGCTCGTCGAAGCCTTTCAGCCGGCCGGCCGCCACCGCCGCGCCCAGCGTGCCCCAGGTGCCGTGCGGATGCACCGAGATCTTCATCTGCGCCGCGCGGCTGATGCGCGAGCACACCTCGTAGCCGACCGCGATCGCCACGAGCAGCGCTTCGCCCGAGGCGCCGGCCTCCTGCGCGAGCGCGAGCGCGGCCGGCAGCACCTGGATGCCGGGGTGGCCCTTGGCGATCAGGTTGCCTTCGTTCAGCTCGAGCCAGGTGCCGGCGGTGCCATTGAGAAGCGCCGCATCGAGGCAGTCGGCGCGCTTCCGCGTACCGATGACCCATGATTTGCCGCTTTGGAAACCATGCTTGAGCAGCGCCTGCATCTCGGGCTGCTGCATCCCGGCGGCGATGACGGGCAGGCTGTCGGCCACCAGCCAGCGGGTGCGCGCCAGCACCTGCGGCGGAAGGTCCGCCAGGCGCGTGCGGCAGGCGAAGCCCGCCAGCTCCCGCAGGTAACTCAATCGACGCAGCTCAATCGATCTTGGCGCCCGACACCTTCACCACCTCGGCCCACTTCTTCACCTCGGCCTTGATCCAGGCGGAGAACTCTTCCGGCGAGTTGCCGACGATGTCGGCGCCCTGCGAGGTGAGCTGGTCGCGCACTTCCGGCGCGCGCAGCACTTTCACCACTTCGGCGTGCAGCCGCGAGACGATTTCGCGCGGCGTGCCCGCCGGCGCGAGCAGGCCGTTCCAGCCCACCGCGTCGAAGTCCTTCAGCCCCAGCTCGTGCAGCGTGGGCACCTCGGGCAGCACCGCGATGCGCGCGAGGCTGGTCACGGCGAGCGGCTTGATCCGTCCCGCGCGCACGTGCGGCAGGAGCGGCGGCACGTTGTCGAACATCATCGGGATCTGGCCGCCGACCAGGTCCGCGATGGCCGGCGCGCCGCCCTTGTAGGGGATGTGCAGGATGTTCACGCCGGTGTAGGCCTTGAACAGCTCGCCCGTCATGTGCGGCGGCGTGCCGTTGCCGGCGGTGCCGTAGCTCAAGGATCCGGGTTTCGCCTTCGCCAGCGCGAGCAGCTCGGCGACGTTCGACACGCCCGCGGACGGATGCACCACCAGCAGGTTGGTGTAGTTCACCGCCTGCGTGATCGGCGCGAAGTCCTGCACCAGGTTGTAGGTGAGCTTGCTGTAGAGGCTCTGGCTGATCGCGAGCGAGCTGGTGCCCATGATCAGCGTGTAGCCGTCGGGCGCGGACTTCGCCACGTGGTCGGCGGCGATGTTGCCGCCGGCGCCGGGCCGGTTCTCCACCACCACCGGCTGGCCGAGCGGCGCGGCGAGCCGCGCGCCGATGGTGCGCGCGAGGATGTCGGAGGTGCCGCCGGGCGGAAAGGGCACCACGATGCGAACCTGCCGCGCTGGATAGGACTGCGCGCTGACGAGTCCCGCGGTAACGAGGCCAATGAGGGCAAGCAGGATTCGCGGCATGTTCGCTCCGTGCGTTGTTCCGGCAAATCATACTCAGTATGCTCGGCGAATGGACCTCACGATTCGCAACGGCACGGTGGCGACCGCCGCCGAGACGATGCGCTGCGACCTCGGCATCGAAGGCGGGAAGATCGTCGCCATGGCGGCGCAGCTGCCGCCCGGCAAGCGCGACATCGACGCGAAGGGCCGCTACGTGCTGCCCGGGGGCATCGACAGCCATTGCCACATCGAGCAGCTCTCCGGCATGGGGATCATGTCGGCGGACGATTTCTACAGCGGCACGGTGTCCGCCGCGTTCGGCGGCACCACCACCATCATCCCGTTCGCCGCGCAGCACCGCGGCACGTCGGTCACGACCACGGTCGCCGACTACCACGAGCGCGCGCGCACCAAGGCGGTGATCGACTACGGCTTCCACCTCATCATCGGCGATCCCACCGACAAGGTGCTGCAGGAAGAGCTGCCGGCGGCGATCAAGGGCGGCATCACCTCGTTCAAGGTCTACATGACCTATCCGAAGTGGAAGCTCGAGGACTACCAGCTGCTCGAGGTGATCAGCGTCGCGGAGCGCGAGGGCGCGCTGGTGATGGTGCACGCCGAGAACGACGACATGATCCGCTGGATCGCCAAGCACCTGATCGAGCGCGGGCACGGCGCGCCCAAGTACCACGGCGTCGCGCACAGCCCGCTCGCCGAGGCGGAAGCCACCAACCGCATCATCATGCTGTCGCGGCTGCTGGGCGCGCCGGTGCTGATCGTCCATGTCTCGAGCCCGGAGGCGACGAATACGATTCGCGCCGCGCAAACGCTCGGCGCCAGGATCTACGCCGAGACCTGCCCGCAGTACCTGGTGCTCACCGCCGAGGACATGGACAAGCCCGGCGTCGAAGGCGCCAAGTGGTGCTGCAGCCCCCCGCTGCGCGACAAGGCGGCGCAGGAGGCGATCTGGGCAGGCCTCGCCAACGGCACGTTCCAGGTCTATTCCTCCGACCACGCGCCGTACAAGTTCGACAAGAGCGCCAAGATCCCGCGCGGCGAGCAGACCACGTTCAAGGAAATGGCCAACGGCGTTCCCGGCATCGAGATGCGCCTGCCGATCCTGTTCTCCGAAGGCGTGCTGAAGAAGCGCCTCACCATCAACCAGTTCGTCGCGCTCGCGGCCACCAACCATGCGCGCATGTACGGCCTGTACCCGCGCAAGGGCACGATCGCGGTCGGCTCGGATGCCGATCTCGCGATCTGGGATCCCGAAGTGGAAAAGAAGATCGACTACTCGATGATGCACGACGCCGTCGGCTACACGCCCTACGAGGGTCACGTCTACAAGGGCTGGCCGCAGACGGTGCTCAGCCGTGGCCGCATCGTCGTTGAAAATAATCAACTGAGAGTCGAGCGCGGATCAGGCAAGTACCTCGCGCGCGGCGTCCCCGGGCCGGTCGCCACCGCCACCACGGTCGACGGACCCGCGCGCCAACTAAGGAAGCTCATCAATGGCTAGGAACATCCGCATCGCCGCCGCCCAGCTCGGGCCGCTCCACAAGTCGGACTCCCGCGCTGCCGCCGTCTCGAGATTGACGAAGCTGTTGCAGGACGCGCACGCCATGGGGGCGAAGTTCGTCGTGTTCCCGGAGCTCGCGTTCACCACATTTTTTCCACGCTGGTGGATGGACGACCAGCGCGAGGTCGATGCGAAGTACTTCGAGAGGAGCATGCCGTCGAAGGACACGCAGCCGCTGTTCGACGAAGCGAAGAAGCTCGGCATCGGCTTCTACATCGGCTACGCCGAGCTCACGCCCGAGGGGCGGCGCTTCAACACCGCGATCCTGGTCGGGCCCGACGGCTCGATCGTCGGCAAGTACCGCAAGATCCACCTGCCGGGCCACGCCGAGCACAAGCCCAAGGCCGCGTTCCAGCACCTGGAGAAGAAGTACTTCGAGGTCGGCGACCTCGGCTTCCGGGTGTGGCGCTACCTCGGCGCCATCACCGGCATGCTGATCTGCAACGACCGGCGCTGGCCGGAGGCGTTCCGCGTGCTCGCGCTGCAGGGCGCCGAGATCGTCGCGCTCGGCTTCAACACGCCGAGCGAGAACCTGCACTATCCCGAGCCGCCCGCGCTGCGCGTGCACCACCACCTGATCATGGCGCAGTCGATGGCGTTCCAGAACGCCACCTGGCTGATCGAGACCGCCAAGGCCGGCCACGAGGACGGCTTCCGCATGTTCGGCCACTCGGTGATCGTCGCCCCCACCGGCGAGATCGCCGCCAAGAGCCAGTCCGAGGAGGACGAGGTCATCTGCCACAACTGCGACATCGACCTCGCCGCGAATCTGAAGAAGACCATGTTCAACTTCGCCGCCCACCGGCGCCCGGAGCATTACAAGCTGATCGTCGAGCGCGTCGGCGCCGAAATCACGCCGGCGAATGAAAAGTGATTCTTCGACTAATGAGAAGTGATTCGTCGTCCCCGCGAAGGCGGGGACCCCGTTTCCGCTTTTTCTAACTGGATCCCCGCCTGCGCGGGGACGACTGCCATATCGTGGATTTAGAGCTCGCGCTGCTCCCCGCCCTGGAGCGCTACAAGCTCCTCATCGGCCTCGTCATCCCGCGGCCGATCGCCTGGGTGTCGACCTGGAGCGAGAACGGCGTGGCCAACTGCGCGCCGTTCTCGTTCTTCAACGTGATCTCGGAAGACCCGCCGCTCTGCATCCTCAGCTTCAACTGGCGCTCCGACGGCACCATCAAGCACACGCTGAAGAACATCCGCCGCACCGGCGAATTCGTGGTCAACCTGGCGGACGAGGGCACGGCCAACGCAATGCATCTTTGCGGCACCGAGCTTCCCGAGGCCGAAAGCGAGTTCACAAAATTCGGCCTGACGCCGGCGCCGGCGAAGCTGGTGAAGCATCCGCGCATCGCCGAAGCTGCGGCTTCGCTAGAGTGCCGCGTCGAGCGCCGCATCAATTTCGGCCCGGAGCGCGAGATGGTGGTGGGCGAGATCCTGCTGATCCATGCGCGCGAGGGCATCATCGACCCGGTGAGCAAGCGCATCTCCGAGGAGCTCTACCGCCCGGTCGGGCGCTTGTTCGCGGAACGCTACTGCACTACCCGCCAGCGGTTCAATCTGCCGGGGGCGTTGCCGCCCGGCGAATAGCCGGGACTTGACTTACCGTCGAGAGATGCGCGAAAACGAACTGCGTTCGATCCTCCTGGTAAAGGCGATCGAGGAAACCGACGGCGCGCGAACGCTCCTTCCGCCGGCCGATCGCGCGGCTGCTGCGCGGGAAGCGCAGCGCGGGGCGCGCGAGGCGGCGGGGAGCCAGGTGATGGAGGAGGGCGCGCGCTCGGAAGCCGCGCAGCGCATGGGCGTGGAGCGCGCGCGCATCCTCCTCGCGAAAGTCGTCGCGCGCCATCCCTTCGTCAATACGGTTTGGAGTATTGCCGGCGGATCGGCCGCCGCGGGCGCGGTCGTCGTGGCGCTGAGCGTGGTCGTCGGCGTGGCGCTGTCCGCGCTCGACGGCACTCGGCGCATCAACGTCCTCGCCTTTCCGGTCCTCGGCGTGGTCGCCTGGAACCTCGCCATGTACGCGGCGATCTTCGCCGGGTGGATGCGGGCGCGGCGCGCGAAAACCCCGCGCCGGCGCGTGCCCGAGATGCTCGCGCACCTCCTGACGGGTCGCGTGTCGCGGCTGGTGGCGAAGTCCGGCGCCTTCAATGCGCCGCTCGCCGAGGCCCTCGGGCGCTTCACGCGCGAATGGTTCGCGTCGGCGCGGCCGCTGCTGGTGGCACGCGCGGCGCGCGTGCTCCACCTGTCGGCGGCGGCGCTTGGCATCGGCCTCATCGCGGGCCTTTACGTGCGCGGCATCGCGTTCGACTACCGCGCGGGCTGGGAGAGCACGTTCCTCGACGCCTCGCAGGCGCGCGCGCTGCTCTCGGTCATTTATGGGCCGGCGTCGCTCGTGACCGGCATTGCGATTCCGGACGCGGCGGCGCTGGAGGCGATGCGCGCGGACGGCGCCGCCGGCGGCGAGCGCGCGGCGCCGTGGATTCACCTCCTCGCGGCGACGGTGGCGCTTTTCGTGGTGCTGCCGCGCCTCGCCCTTTCGCTTGCCGGCACGCTGTTCATCACGCGCTGGTCGCACCGCGCGCCGCTGCCCGCCTCGCTGGCGGCGTACTTTCGCGACGCGTTCGGCGCGCTGGGCGGATCGATCGGACGCGGGCTGGCCACGATCGTTCCCTATGCGTACGAGCCTTCCGCCGAAGCGCGCGCGGGATTGCGTGCCCTGCTGCCGCGGGCGCTCGGAGAGAGCCTGACGCTCGACTCCCGGGCCGCCGTGCGCTACGGCGAGGAGGACGAATTCGTGCGCGAGCTGGACGCGGCCAGCAAGGTGGATGTCATCGTGCTCGTTTTCAACCTCGCTGCGACCCCCGAGGAGGAAAACCACGGCGAGGTGATTGCCGGGGTGCGCGACTGGCTCGCGACCGGGCAGGCGCGGCCGCAGCTCCTCGTGCTGGTCGATGAAGGACCGTATGCCGAGAGGATGGCCACCGATGGCGCGACCGGCCGCGTCGCGGAACGCCGCGGCGCATGGCAGCAGTTCGTCGCCGCGCACGGCGTGGCCGCGTGCAGCGTGAATCTCGCCACTGCGGGGCGCGCCGAGATACCGCGTGAACAGGTGGACCTCCTGCGCGGCGCGCTTTGGCAGTCGCATCCGGCATGACGACTATCAACCTCTCGCTCGTCTCGCACACCAACGTCGGCAAGACCACGCTCATGCGTACGCTGACCCGCCAGGACATCGGCGAGGTCGCGGACCGGCCGCACGTCACCGAAGAGGCCGAGAGCCACGTGCTGATTGAAACCCCCGACGGCGACCGGTTGCTGCTCTGGGATACGCCCGGGTTCGGCGACAGCGCGCGTTTGCTCAAGCGTCTGCGGACGAGCGCGAACCCGATCGGCTGGCTCCTCACCCAGGTGTGGGACCGTTTCGCCGACCGCCCCTTGTTCTGCAGCCAGCGCGCGATCCGCAATGTGAGCGAGGAAAGCGACGTCGTGCTCTATCTCGTGAACGCCGCCGAAGAGCCGGCGGCGGCGGGGTATGCAGAGAAGGAGCTCGAGATCCTGGGCTGGATCGGCAAGCCGGTGGTGGTATTGCTGAACCAGATGGGACCCACGCGCGCCCGTGAGGCGGAAGCGCTCGAGGAGGAGCGCTGGACCCGGCACCTCGCCGCCCACGTGCCGACGCGCGAAGCGATCGCGCTCGATGCCTTCGCGCGCTGCTGGGTGCAGGAAGACCGGCTCCTCGGCGTCGTGGGCGGTGTGCTCGCGGCGCCGAGCCGCCCGGCGTTTGAGCGCTTGCGCCGCGCGTGGCGCGTGCGAAACGTGGCCACGTTCGACGCCGCGATGCAATCGATCGCGACCCAGCTCGCGGCGGCCGCCATCGACCGTGAAACCGTGGACGAGCGGGGCTTCACCGCGCGTGCGCGCCGCTGGTTCGCGTCCCCCGGCGCCGATGGCGACAAGCCCGATCCCGTGATCGAGCGCGCGGTGAACACGCTCGCGCGCCGGCTGGACCAGGCGGAGCGCGAGAACACCGATCGATTGATCGCGCTCCACGGATTGTCGGGCCGCGCGCGCGAAGGCGTTCTTGCGCGACTCGCCGGCCAGTTCAAGGTGAACGAGCCGCTGGACGTCGCCGCCTCTGGCGCGGTGGGCGGCATTGCGAGCGGCGCGCTTGGCGGCCTCGCCGCGGACCTTGCCTTCGGCGGGCTCACGTTCGGCGCCGGCGCCCTGATCGGCGGCATCCTCGGGGCGCTCGGCGTGCGCCGCGCGGCGCGCGCGTACAACCAGGCGCGCGGCGCTCACGATGGCCGGGTGCGTTGGCCTCCGGAATTGCTCACGCAGTTCTTCGGCGGAGCGATCCTGCGTTACCTCGCTGTCGCGCATTACGGCCGCGGGCGCGGCGATTGGGTCGAGGACGAATACCCGGCGCACTGGCGCCCGCTCGTCGCCGAGCTCGCGGCGCGCTATCGCGGCGAGCTGGAGCCGATCTGGAATGCCGAGCAGTACACGAGCGTCGACGAGGTAGCGCAACGGCTGAACCCGCTTGTCTCCCGTGCCACCCGGGAAGTACTGGAACGCCTCTACCCCGAGGCGAGGGACTTGTTCTAAGGCTTGGGGATGCGCAGGGTCTTGCTGATCATCATGCTGCCCGAGGCGAAGAAGAGCAGCGACAGCGGGTGGAGTTGCCAGGGACCGAGATCCCACGCGCCGCCATAGATGTTCTGTCCGATGCGGTCCTGCCACGCGGCGAAGGCCAGCACGGCGGTGAGCACCACGCTGGTCGGGATCGGGGTGCCTTCGAAGTAGGCCACCTTGCCGCTGTCGCTGCCGGCGGCGAGCGACTCGGCGGTGACGTTGAAGCGCGCGAGGCGGCTCACGCCGCAGCACACGAAGTAGATGAGGACCGCGGCGTCCCAGCCGCCGTCGAGTCCCGCGGCGTAGGCGAGCGCGGCGGGCGCGACGCCGAAGGAGATGACGTCCGCCAGCGAATCGAGCTCGCGCCCGAGCGCCGAGTGCTGGTGGCGCCAGCGGGCGACGTTGCCGTCCAGCCAGTCGAAGAAGAACGCGAGCGGCGCCATGGCGGCGGCGGCGTAGAAGTGCGCCCGGGCGCCGCTTTGCAGGTAATGCATGGTCAGGAGCACGGCGCCGATGCCGCAGGCGGCATTCGCCAGGGTCAGGAAGTCCGCGAGGTGGAACCCGCGGATCATCGAGAAATGCTTCAAGTCCAGCTCAGGCGCACGCGGCCGATGGCCATTGAGACTGCGGCTTGCGTCGGTTCCACGACCGGAATCCCGATTTCGTCCTGCAGCGGCTTGCGGTAGCGCGCCATGCCGGCGCAGCCCATCACCACCACGTCCGCGCCGTGCTGCCGGCGCAGCGCTTTGCCGACCTCGACCATGCGGCCGAAGGTCTTCTTCTCGTCCGACAGTTCCACCACCGGGATGTCGACCGGCAGCTCGCCGGCGAAGCGCTCGGTGACGCCGAGCGCGCCGACGTAGCGCAGGTGGCGCGGGATCGATTTCTGCAGGATGGCGATGACGCCGAAGCGCTGGCCGAGGGTGAGCGCGGTGAGGATGCCGCACTCCGAGATGCCGAGCACCGGCTTGCGGGTCGCTTCGCGCGCCGAATGCAGCCCGGGATCGCTGTAGCAGGCGATCACGAACGCCGCATATTGGGATTCTTTTTGTGAAACCAGAGACAGGAGATGCGGCACGACCCCGTCCACGTGCTGCTGGGTCTCGATCCCCGGCGGGCCTTCCTTGAGCGTCACGCAGTCGATGGCCGGGCCGCCGGCCATGCGCAGCGGCTCGACCGCCTGGTCGATGCCGCGCGTCACGGCCTCGGTCGAATTCGGATTGATGACGAGGATGCGCATCGAGCCAGCAGATCATACAATCGCCTTATCCATTTCCGGGGAGGTTTCGAGATGCTGCATCGCCGCGCTGCATTGATCCTGACCGCTGCGCTGTTCTGCGCAGGGTCCGCTTTCGCCCAGTCCAAGCTGCCGCCGCTGCGTACCGGGGTCGACGGCACGTTCGCGCCGCACGCCATGCCGAAGCTCGGCGGCGGCATCGAGGGCTTCCAGATCGATCTCTTCACCGAGGTCGCGCGGCGCATGAAGCGCGAGATCACCATCGACAGCGTGAGCTTCTCGACGCTGATCCCGGGCATGCTGTCGGGCCGCTACGACTTCATCGCGGCGCCGACCACGGTGACCAAGGAGCGCGCCGAGCAGATGCTGTTCACCGCCGGCTACCTGTGGACCGCGTACCAGTTCGGCATCCGCAAGGGCTCGCAGCCGATCAAGGGCTGGGCCGACCTCAAGGGCAAGGCGGTGTCGGTCAACAAGGGCACGCCGTACGAGACGCTGAGCAGGAAGATGGGCGAGCAGCACGGCTTCACCGTGCAGGCCTACGACACGCAGCCCGACGCCACGCAGGCGGTGCTCTCGGGTCGCGCCTACGCCACGCTCGGCGGCAACACCACCATCGTCTACGCGGCCAGCAAGAACCCGAATTTCGTCGCCGACCTCGAGCTCACCGACACGCGCGCGCACTGGGGCGCGCCGTTCCCCAAGCAGAACGTGGCGCTGCGTAACGAGATGCAGGACGTGCTCAACTGCATGAAGAAGGACGGCACCATCGCCAAGCTGTCGGAGAAATGGTTCGGCAAGACGCCGGGACCCGATGCGCTCGAGCGCGTGATCACGCCGGGCTACGGCGTGCCGGGCATGCCGGGGTATGACCCGACTCCGCATAACCTGAAGTGCGGGTGAAACAAGCCGTCGCCCCCGCCTTCGCGGGGGCGACAGTCCTTCTCTAGCCGTTACTCAGACTCTGGCCAAGCTGGTCGTCGAGGCGCGCGGCCTCCACAAGCATTTCGGCGCCCTTCATGTCCTGAAGGGCGCCGAAATGCTTGTGG
>Ga0247825_10000643_pt1 | contig 22324 bp, 6 predicted proteins | sample 13C_Vanillin_Day_FD_194413 | JGI IMG/M metagenome (GOLD analysis project Ga0247825, IMG submission 194413) | Soil microbial communities from agricultural site in Penn Yan, New York, United States - 13C_Vanillin_Day48 | ecosystem: Environmental > Terrestrial > Soil > Agricultural land | place...
TATTAACTCACTCGGCACGGGCGTCAAGACGAGAAGGCGGCAGGATGGCACTGAGCGGAACCACTGCACGGGAGGGCTACCGGGCAGAGCACACGAAATTGGTGGACGAGCTGAAGTCGAGGCTGGCCGTGGCCGCGCTCGGCGGCAGCGAGAAGTCGCGCGAGCGGCACGTCAGCCGAGGCAAGCTCCTGCCCCGCGAGCGAGTGGACACCCTGCTCGACCCCGGAAGCCCGTTCCTCGAGATCTCCCCGCTCGCCGCGAACGGCCTGTACGACGACGAATGCCCCGGAGCGGGCGTCATCGCCGGCATCGGCCGGGTGTCCGGGCGGGAATGCGTGATCGTCGCCAACGACGCGACCGTCAAGGGCGGCACCTACTACCCGATGACGGTGAAGAAGCACCTGCGGGCGCAGGAGATCGCGCTGCAGAACCAGCTGCCGTGCATCTACCTCGTCGACTCCGGCGGCGCGTTCCTGCCCAGGCAGGACGAGGTGTTTCCGGACCGCGAGCATTTCGGCCGCATCTTCTACAACCAGGCCACGATGAGCGCGCAGGGCATCCCGCAGATCGCGGCGGTCCTCGGCTCGTGCACCGCGGGCGGCGCCTACGTGCCCGCGATGAGCGACGAGGCCGTCATCGTCCGCAACCAGGGCACCATCTTCCTCGGCGGTCCGCCGCTGGTGAAGGCCGCCACCGGTGAGGTCGTGACAGCGGAGGAGCTCGGCGGCGGCGACCTGCACTCGAAGGTCTCCGGCGTCACCGACCACCTCGCGGAAGACGACCAGGACGCGCTGCGGATCGTGCGGAACATCGTCGCGACCCTCGGCCCGCGCGCCGAGCGTCCGTGGGACGTGATCAGCGCCGTCCCCGCGTCGGCATCGCAGACCGACCTCTACGACGTGGTCCCCACCGACCCGCGCACCCCGTACGACGTCCACGAGGTCATCGACCGCATCGTGGACGGCAGCGAATTCCAGGAGTTCAAGGCGGAGTACGGCAAGACCCTGGTCACCGGTTTCGCGCACATCGAGGGCCACCCGGTCGGCATCGTCGCCAACAACGGCGTGCTGTTCGCCGAGTCCGCGATGAAGGGCGCGCATTTCATCGAGCTGTGCGACAAGCGCAAGATTCCACTTCTGTTCCTGCAGAACATCGCAGGCTTCATGGTCGGTCGCGACTACGAGGCGGGCGGCATCGCCAAGCACGGCGCCAAGATGGTGACCGCGGTGGCGTGCGCCCGGGTTCCCAAGCTGACCGTCGTGATCGGCGGCTCCTACGGGGCGGGCAACTACTCGATGTGCGGGCGGGCCTACTCGCCGCGGTTCCTGTGGATGTGGCCGAACGCCCGGATCTCCGTGATGGGCGGCGAGCAGGCGGCGTCGGTGCTCTCGACGGTGCGCAGCGAGCAACTCGACAGTGCGGGCAACCCGTGGTCGGCCGAGGACGAAGAGGCGTTCAAGGCGCCGATCCGTGAGCAGTACGAGGCGCAGGGCAATCCGTACTACTCGACGGCCAGGCTGTGGGACGACGGCATCATCGACCCCGCCGACACCAGAACTGTTCTCGGACTGGCGCTCTCGGTGTGTGCGAACGCACCGATCGAACCGGTCTCCTACGGCGTTTTCCGGATGTGAGTGGAATGACTGAAATGACTCGGATAGATACCGTCCTGGTAGCCAACCGCGGCGAGATCGCGGTGCGCGTGATCCGCACGTTGCGGGCCATGGGAATCCGTTCCGTCGCCGTGTTCAGCGAGGCGGACCGGGACGCGCGGCACGTCCGTGAGGCCGACACCGCGGTGCTGCTCGGTCCGGCCGCGGCCCGGGAGAGTTACCTCGTCATCGAGAAGGTGATCGCGGCGGCCCGCGCCACCGGTGCGCAGGCCATCCATCCCGGTTACGGGTTCCTGTCGGAGAACTCCAAGTTCGCCGGGGCCTGCGCGGACGCGGGAATCGCGTTCCTCGGCCCGTCCGCTCACGCCATCGAGGTGATGGGCGACAAGATCACCGCCAAGAACGCGGTGGCGAAGTTCGACGTGCCCGTCGTCCCCGGCATCGCCCGTCCCGGCCTGTCCGACGACGAACTGATCGCGGCCGCAGGCGACATCGGATACCCCGTCCTCGTCAAGCCGTCGGCAGGTGGCGGCGGCAAGGGCATGCGACTGGTGGAGGAGCCGGGCGCACTCGCCGAGGCACTACGCAGCGCGCGGCGGGAGGCGGCGTCGGCGTTCGGCGACGACACCCTCTTCCTCGAACGATTCGTGCTGCGGCCCCGGCACATCGAGGTGCAGATCCTCGCGGACGGGCACGGGAACGTCGTCCATCTCGGTGAGCGCGAATGCAGTCTGCAGCGTCGCCACCAGAAGGTCATCGAGGAGGCGCCGTCGCCGCTGCTGGACGAGGCGACGCGCGCCCGGATCGGCGAGGCCGCCTGCAATACGGCGCGCAGCGTCGACTACTCCGGAGCGGGAACGGTCGAGTTCATCGTCTCCGCCGACAAGCCCGACGAGTTCTTCTTCATGGAGATGAACACCCGGCTGCAGGTCGAGCACCCGGTCACCGAACTCGTCACGGGCCTGGACCTCGTCGAGTGGCAGGTGCGAGTGGCCGCCGGTGAGCCGCTCGGCTTCACCCAGGACGACATCACCCTCACCGGTCATGCCATCGAAGCCCGCGTCTACGCCGAGGATCCGAGTCGCGGATTCCTCCCCACCGGCGGACTCGTGGCCGACGTCGTCGAACCCGCCGGCCCCGGTGTCCGGGTCGACTCCGGGCTGCAGCCCGGCACGGTGGTCGGCAGCGATTACGACCCGATGCTGGCGAAGGTCATCGCCCACGCCGACGACCGCGCCGGTGCGCTGCGCAAGCTGGACCGGGCGCTGGCCGGCACCGGTGTGCTGGGAGTGGTCACCAACATCGAGTTCGCGCGCTTCCTGCTCGCCGATCCCGACGTGGTGGCCGGCAACCTCGACACCGGTCTGCTCGACCGACGGCTCGAGGACTTCGTCGCCGCGGAGGCCACCGACGCCGCCCTGATCGCCGCTGCGGCTTTCCGCTGGTTGCAGCGCTGGCCCGAGCGGGCACAGGCCGATCCGTGGGACGTTCCCAGCGGCTGGCGGGTCGGCGTTCCCGCGCCCACCAGCATCCGGTTGTCGTCTGCCACCCGCACCGACCACGTGCGCATCACGGGCAGTCCGTCCGAGGCCACCGCGCAGGTCGAGGACGGCGACACCCTCTCCCTGACGGCGGCGCTCGACGGGGCCACGCTCTCCGTGGTGATCGACGGCAGGCGCGAAACCTACCGGGTCGCCCAGACCGACGGGCACATCTGGCTCGCCGGTTCCGACGGCACGACGATGCTGCGTGAGGTTCGCGAACTCAGTGTCCGCACCGGCGACGTCCACGCCGGCGAGGCCGAGATCACCAGCCCCATGCCCGGATCCGTCATCGCCGTCGGTGCCGAAGCGGGCGCCCACGTCACCGCAGGCCAGACACTCGTCGTGGTCGAGGCGATGAAGATGGAGCACTCGCTCACCGCCCCCGTCGACGGCGTCGTCGACATCCTCGTCGCACCCGGTGACCAGGTGATGGTCGACCAGCTGCTCGCGCGAGTCACCCCGCACACCGACACCACCGACACGAAAGAAGACGCGTCATGACCGAATTCCTTGCCACCGGCCAGCTTCCCGACGAGTACCAGCAGTTGGCGAAGACCGTCGCCGATTTCGCCAAGAACGTGGTGGCACCGGTCGCGGCGGAACACGACGCCAACCACACGTTCCCCTACGAGGTGGTGGCGGGAATGGCCGACATGGGCCTGTTCGGCCTGCCGTTCCCCGAGGAGTACGGCGGAATGGGCGGCGACTACTTCGCACTCTGCCTGGCACTCGAAGAACTGGGCAAGGTCGACCAGAGTGTCGCGATCACCCTGGAAGCCGGCGTGTCGCTGGGCGCGATGCCGATCTACCGATTCGGCAACGAGGAGCAGAAGCAGGAGTGGCTGCCGCAGCTGACGAGCGGCAAGAGCCTGGCCGCGTTCGGGCTCACCGAGCCGGGTGCCGGAAGCGACGCCGGCGGGACGAAGACCACCGCGAAGTTCGACAGCGGTGAGTGGATCATCAACGGCAACAAGCAGTTCATCACCAACTCCGGCACCGACATCACCAAGCTCGTCACCGTCACCGCGGTGACCGGAACGAAGGAAGGCAAGAAGGAGATCTCCACCATCCTCGTGCCGACGTCGACGCCGGGCTTCACCGCCGAGCCGGCGTACAACAAGGTCGGCTGGAACGCCTCCGACACCCACCCGCTCACGTTCTCGGACGTGCGCGTTCCCGAGGAGAATCTGCTCGGCGAGCGTGGCCGCGGGTACGCGAACTTCCTGCGGATCCTCGACGAGGGCCGCATCGCCATCGCCGCGCTGAGCGTCGGCGCCGCCCAGGGATGCGTCGACGAGTCGGTCAAGTACGCCAAGGAACGCGAGGCGTTCGGACGGCCCATCGGCCACAACCAGGCCATCGCCTTCAAGATCGCCCGCATGGAGGCGCGCGCCCACACCGCGCGCACCGCGTACTACGACGCCGCTGCCCGGATGTTGTCCGGCAAGCCGTTCAAGAAGCAGGCCGCCATCGCCAAGCTCGTCGCCTCCGAGGCCGCGATGGACAACGCCCGGGACGCCACCCAGATCCACGGCGGCTACGGATTCATGAACGAGTACACCGTGGCCCGGCACTACCGTGACAGCAAGATCCTGGAGATCGGCGAGGGCACCACCGAGGTGCAGCTGATGCTGATCGCGCGGGAGGCCGGCCTGTGACCGCGACGACCGAACCGAAGCGAATCGTTCAGCGGGGCCTGTGGTTCGAGGAGTTCGAGCTGGGAGCGGTGTACGAGCACCGTCCCGGCCGGACCGTCACGGAGGCCGACAACGTCCTCTTCACGACGCAGACGATGAACACCCAGGCACTGCACCTGGACGCCGCGTACAGCGAGAACACCCAGTTCGGTGAGCGCCTCGTCAACTCGATGTTCACCCTCTCGACCGTGGTCGGATTGTCGGTGGCACAACTGACGCAGGGGACGATCGTCGCGAATCTGGGGTTCTCGGAGATCAGTTTCCCGAAACCGCTGTTCCACGGCGACACGCTCTACGCGGAGACGAAGATCGTGGACAAGCGCGAGTCGAAGAGCAGGCCCGGCGAGGGCATCGTCACGCTCGAGCACACCGGCCGCAACCAGAACGGCGACGTGGTGGCGATCGCGGTCCGCAAGACCCTCGTCCAGAAGAAGCCGTCATGAGCTGGGAACTGCCCGGGCCCGCCTGGTTGTTCTGCCCGGCCGACCGGCCCGAACGGTATGCGAAAGCGGCTGCGGCAGCCGACGTCGTGATCCTCGACCTCGAGGACGGGGTGGCGCCCGCGGACAAGGAAGCGGCGCGGGTCGCCCTGATCGACACCCCGTTGGATCCGGATCGCACGGTGGTGCGAGTCAATCCGGTCGGAACCGAGGATCACGAGCGAGACCTTCTGGCACTCGACGGCACCCGCTACACGAGGCTGATGCTGGCGAAGTGCGAGTCCGCCGACCAGGTGCTGTCGTTGGCGCCGCGTGAGGTGATCGCCCTCGTCGAGTCGCCTCTCGGTGCGCTCGCGGTGAGCGAGATCGCGCTGGCGGCGAGCACGATCGGCGTGATGTGGGGCGCCGAAGATCTCGTGGCGGCGATGGGCGGCAACTCCAGTCGCCGCGAGGGCGGCAGCTATCGTGACGTCGCCAATCACGTGCGGTCGTCGACACTGCTGGCGGCCAAGGCGTATCACCGGCTCGCCCTGGATTCCGTATATCTCGACATCAAAGACCTCGACGGGTTGCGCGCGGAGGCGGTCGACGCCGTCGCCGTCGGATTCGACATCAAGGTCGGCATCCATCCCAGCCAGATCGCGGTGATCCGGGAGGCGTACGCGCCGTCCGACAAGGACGTCGACTGGGCGACGCGGGTTCTCGCCGCCGTCGCCGACGAACGGGGAGTCTTCGCGTTCGAGGGAAAGATGGTGGACGCGCCGGTCCTGCGTCACGCCGAGGCGATCCTGCGCCGCTCCCAGGTCGGTTCGAAGGGGAAGAGCACGTCCGAGTCCCCGCAGTAGGCGGCGAAAGAGCGCGGAACGGTCGCGCTCTCGGGGAAGATGGTGCCCATGACTGCCGATCCGCAATGGGTGCCCACCGAATCCGACGTGTGCGACGCGGTCGTCACCGATTTCGCCCGTTTCGTCGCACGGCGTCACAGCGTCCGAGTCGACGACTACCGGGCGCTGTGGCGCTGGTCGGTCGCCGACCCGGCGGCGTTCTGGCAGGACGTGTGGGACTACTTCGATATCCGGTCCGCCACCGACCCCGGACCGGCCCTCGCGGACGACGCGATGCCGGGGGCCGTCTGGTTCCCCGGGGCGACCCTCAACTACGTCGACCACGTCTTCCGGAACGCCCGCCCCGGCACACCGGCGATCCTGTACGCGGGTGAGGGCGCCACCGACATCTCCGTCGGGTGGGACGAGTTGCGGTCCGCGGTGGCGGGCCTCGCCGCGACTCTCCGCGAGCACGGAGTCGGGGTCGGTGACCGGGTCGTCGGTTACCTCCCGAACATTCCCGAGGCCGTCGTCGCGTTCCTCGCCACGGCGTCGCTCGGTGCCGTGTGGGCCGCGTGCGGACAGGACTACTCCGCGCCGGCCGCGCTCGATCGACTGGGTCAACTGGAACCGAAAGCGCTGATCACCGCGGACGGCTACCGGTTCGGGGGCAAGGAACACGATCGACTCGCCGCGTCGGCCGACCTGCGCGGCGGATTGCCGTCGCTGGCCCTCACAGTGGTCGTGCCGCGTCTCGATCCGGACGCCGCCGTCGACGGCACCCTCACCTGGGCGGAGGCCACCGGCCGGGACGCCGCACTCGAGTCCGTCGCCGTCCCGTTCGACCACCCGCTGTGGGTGGTGTTCTCCTCGGGGACCACGGGCCTGCCGAAGGGCATCGTGCACGGTCACGGCGGCGTTCTCCTCGAGCACGTGAAGTCGCTCGCGCTCCAACTCGACATCGGCCGCGACGACACCCTCTTCTGGTACACCAGTCCCAGTTGGATGATGTGGAACTTCCAGACGGCGGGCCTGCTGGTGGGGGCCACCATCGTCTGCTACGACGGAAGTCCGTCCTATCCGACGCCGGATGCGTTGTGGTCCTTGGTGTCACGGCTGGGTGTGACCGTGGTCGGCACCAGTCCCGGCTATGTTCTCGCGTGCGACAAGGCGGGTGTGGTCCCCGTGCGCGAGCACGATCTGAGCGCACTCCGGGCGGTGGGGGTGACCGGGTCCACGCTGCCGGCGGCGTCGTCACTGTGGTTGTCCGAGAACGTCGGTCGCCGCGTTCCCGTCGTGTCGATCACCGGTGGGACCGACGTGGTGTCGGCGTTCGTCGGGGGAGCGCGGAACGTCCCGGTCTGGCCGGGGGAGCTGTCCGCCCCGTGCCTGGGTGTCGCCGTCGACGCGTTCGACGAGTCGGGGCAACCGGTGCGAGGTGAGGTCGGTGAACTAGTCGTGACGGCGCCGATGCCGTCCATGCCGGTGTCGTTCTGGAACGATCCGGACGGAAAGCGTTACCGCGAAGCATATTTCGATGTGTTTCCGGGAGTGTGGCGGCACGGCGACTGGATCACGATCACCGATCGCGGGACCGTCCTGATGCACGGAAGGTCCGATTCCACCTTGAATCGCAACGGGATTCGGATGGGTAGCGCCGACATCTACCAGGTGGTGGAGAAGCTCCCCGAGGTCGCCGAGGCGCTTGTCGTCGGTGTCGATCTGGCGGACGGCGGATACTGGATGCCGCTGTTCGTGGTCCTGTCGGAGGGGGCGGAACTCGACGACGCGCTGAGGCAGCGTATCCGCGCAGCGATTCGTGAGCAGGCCTCTCCGCGGCATGTGCCCGACGACATCATCGAGGCGCCCGGCATCCCGCACACCCGGACCGGCAAGAAACTCGAGGTGCCCCTCAAGCGCATTTTTCAGGGTGCGGATGCTGGGCGCACGGTGGACCGCAGCGCCGTGGACGACCCCGATCTGCTCGACTGGTTCGCGAGCCACGGACGGTGAGCGGCGAGTCGGTCGATGTCAGTATCGTTGGGCGACAACGGTTAGGTTAGACTTACTTTAGTTACTCGTTGGTAGAAGCGTTCTTCCTGATGTCGGCGCGTCCCTGAATGTGAGAAATCTCCCGTCTGCCCGCGATCGGTCGCGCGGCGGCGATCGCGACTAATCGGACATCGACAGTGCCGAGCGTCGGGAGGGTGTTCCAGATGCTGGGATACAACCGGGGTGTCGCCGGTTCACATCCCTTCGCCGGGGACGCGTGTCTGCGTCCTCGTGGCAGGTCAGCGGGCGATCTGCCGGCACCCGAGCGCTCACGTGAACGTCCAAGTTTTCGTTCGATGCGACTACGCGACGAACCTGCTCGGTTATTCCCGGTATGCAACTTCGGGTGCTCTGCGTTTTGAGACCTGCGCGGGGCTTTGGTAGACACGGTGGTTGGCAAAACTGCGGTCACGGGGGGCAGTGAGTGTTCAACGCCGCGGCCGGTCATCAGATCGGCTGCACCGTGCACGGATAACAGTCGGGAGGCGGAACATGAAACTGGATACGACAGTTGTACACCTAGTGAAATTCCGACTCTCGGTACGGTATCCGTGTTCTGGTTGTACACAGTGCCCGGAATGCGGTCCGGCCTGTTGAATATGTGCGCGTCGAAGATCGAATCTAGGCCTGGTTCTGGAAGTATCGAGGGTTGGGTACGTCACACCGGCGCCGGTAACGGCAGTGGATCCGACACCGATGTAATTCCCGGCGCTACCGCAGAACCGTACGAACCGAGATTGTCACCACCGAGCGAGAGGAGGCCGAAGCAATGATCGCGACGATGTTTCGCTCCTCCACCAGCGCCGTAGACTCGGCTCTCGACTCGGAGGATGACGAGCACCGATTGGGTGGCCGCTTGTTGGATCGATGAGAGAACGGAGCCACGTATGAACCCGCTCACCGTAAGTAGTTCGGGATGTAAGGGCCTTGGAGTGTTCAGCGTCGCAGGCAATCGGGTTTCGGACGATCGTCTGACATCGACTCCGAGTGTGGTGGAACTCTTCGATCAGCGCAGGGCGTCCCATGCCCGGCACGTCCCCGCTCCGCGAGATGCTTCGAACCGGCAAGGCCTGTTCATGTGATGGCGTTCATCGGAAGACCGGCTCACGACGCAGTCCGTGGGACCGAGAGCTACGAATCACCAAAGACACAGGCGGCAGTCGCCACGCGTTCGAGAACGGAGTAACCCTTGGGGTCGGGACAAGCAGCGGGTAGTAGCGGTGCTCCGGAAGGGGCGTTTCCGCTGTCGGCTGCGCAGCGAGGCATCTGGTTCGCGCAACACGCGATGGGCGAGGTTCCTCTCACCATCGCCCAGTACATCGAGCTTCGCGGTGACATCGACCTCGACCTGCTGACCGAGGCCACGGTCCGTACCGGCCGGGAGTTCGGCTCCGGTTTCCTCCGCCTCGTCGAGATCGAGGGGATGCCCTACCAGTACGTCGACAAGTCCCTCGACGACGCCATCACCTACGTCGACCTCCGCGGCGAGGGCGATTCCGTCGACGCCGCCGAGAAGTGGATGCGGGCCAACTACAGCGCCCCCGTCGACCTCCTCGAAGACCGCCTCGTCGTGGTCTACCTGCTCCACGTCGGGGAGAATCACTACTTCTGGTTCTGCCGCATCCATCACATCGCGCTCGACGGATTCGGCGCGATGGCGCTGATCGCACGCATCGCCGAGATCTACACGGCGCTGGTCGAGGGCACCGAGCCGCCGGCCTGCCGCGCCGAGGACCTGGTCCGGATCGTCGAGGACGAGCAGCGGTACCGCAACTCCGAGCGGTTCGCGAAGGATCGCGAATACTGGGCCGAACGCACCGCGCACCTGCCCGAGGCCCCGAGCCTCGCCGGTCGTGCGGCCATGGTGGGCAAGTTCGCGCGGCTCTCCTCCGAGGCACTGCCCGAGTCCACCGCCACCCTGCTCGACGAGGCCCTCGGCGGCAGCAACGCCAGCTCCGCGCCCATCGTGGTGGCCGCATTCGCCGCGTACCTGGCCCACATGACCGACCGGACGGACGTCGTCCTCAGCCTCCCGGTCTCGGCGCGCACCACCGCCACGCTGCGCCGTTCCGGCGGAATGGTGTCGAACATCGTTCCGCTCCGGCTCCAGATCACCCCGGAGATGACCGTCCCCGAGCTGGTCAAGAGCGTTCAGATCGAGCTGACCGGCGCCCTGCGCCGCCAGCGGTACCGCCACGAGGACATCCGCCGGGACGCGGGAGCGCCCCAGGGGCAGCGTGGCTTCTTCGGTCCCTCGATCAACATCATGATGTTCCACAGCGAGATCAAGCTGGGGACGGTCACCGGACACCAGAACGTCCTCACCACCGGACCGGTCGAAGATCTCTCCCTGAACATCTACCAGGGTGTGGCAGGCAGCAAGATCCACATCGACTTCGAGGCCAACCCCAACCTGTACTCCGCGGACGAGCTGGACCGTCACCACAGCCGCTTCTTCGACTTCTTCGAGCGCTTCCTCGGCGCCGGCGACGACGCCTCGGTGTCGGACCTGGCCGCGATGAGCGACGAGGAACGCGCACAGGTCGTGACCGGGTGGAACGGCGACGTCGTGTCGCCGCCGGCGGGGACCGTCGTCGACCTGTTCGACGCCCAGGTCGGGCGCACCCCCGACGCGACGGCACTCGTCTTCGACGGCGAGGAGCTCACGTACGCCGAGTTCGACGCGCGGGTGAACCGTCTCGCCCGGACGCTGATCGGCAGGGGAGTGGGTCCGGAGACGAAGGTCGCCCTCGCGATCCGCCGCTCGCTCGACTCCATGGTCGCGATGTACGCCGTCGTCAAGGCGGGCGGCGCGTACGTGCCACTCGACCCCGACCACCCCGCCGAGCGCACGGCGTACGTACTCGAGAGTGCCCGCCCGCTGTGCATCCTCACGGTCGCGCGCGACGGCCTCGTCTTTCCCGCCGATCAGGACGTCCTGGAGATCGACGCCCTGGATCTGAGCGGCGTCCCGGCCGGCCCGATCCGCGACGACGAACGGGCAGCCGATCTGCGGCCGGCGAACCCGGCCTACGTCATCTACACGTCCGGGTCCACCGGACGTCCGAAGGGCGTGGCGGTGAGCCACGCTTCGGTCCTGAACCAGGTCACGTGGATCGCGTCGCGCTACGAGCTCGATGCGAACGATGTCGTGCTGCAGAAGACCCCGACGACGTTCGACGTGTCGGTGTGGGAACTGTTCGCCGCACTCGCCTCCGGGTCGCGCCTGGTGATCGCCGCACCCGAGGGGCATCGCGATCCCGCCTACCTCGCCGACGTGATCGCGCGCGAGAAGGTCACGGCGACATCGTTCGTCCCGTCGATGCTGTCGGTGTTCGTCGCCGAAGCGGACCGCGAACAACTCGTCAGCCTGCGCGTCGTTCTCGTTGCGGGAGAGGCGTTTCCGCCTGCCGTCGCCGCGGCGTTCCGCGCGAAGTCCGACGCCGGGTTGCACAACCTGTACGGCCCCACCGAGTTCACCGTGCACGCCACCGCAGGCGAGGTGGATCGGGAGACCCTCCACACGATTCCCATCGGCACCCCGGTGTGGAACACCGAGGCGTACGTGCTCGACGGCCACCTCCGGCCCGCTCCCATCGGATCCGCGGGAGAGCTCTATCTCGCGGGCGCCCAGGTCGCGCGCGGCTACGAGGGCAGGCCGGAGCTCACGGCAGAACGCTTCGTGGCCAATCCTTTCGGCGCCGCGGGAACCCGTCTGTACCGCACCGGCGACCTCGTCAAGTGGCGTGTCGACGGCAGCATCGAGTACCTCGGCCGCACCGACTTCCAGGTGAAGGTGCGCGGCCTGCGCATCGAACTGGGCGAGATCGAGGCCGCGATGTCCTCGTATCCGCATGTGGCGCAATCGGTTGCGGTCGTGCACGACAGCTCCCTGGGACAGCGGCTCGTCGGGTACGTCGTCCCCGAACCCGGTTCGGCGGTGGACGTCGAGGATTTGACGGTCCACGTCGGCCGCGCGGTGCCCTCGTACATGGTTCCCGACGCCGTCGTGGTGATCGCCGAGATGCCGGTCGGCGCGAGCGGCAAACTCGACCGGAAGGCCTTGCCCGAACCCACGTTCGCGGCGGAGTCCAGTGAGTACGTGGCCCCTCGCAGCACCATGGAGGAGTCGATCGCCGGACTGTTCGCCGAAGTTCTCGGTCTGCCGCGGGTCAGTGTCGGCGACTCGTTCTTCGCGCTCGGTGGCGACAGCATCGTCTCGATCCAGCTGGTGTCCCGCGCGAAGGAAGCCGGTGTCCTGTTCACGGCCCGCGACGTCTTCGAGCGCAAGACCGTGGCCTCGCTCGCCGAGGTCGCGAAGTCGGCATCCGAGTCGGCGACGGTGCACGTCCTCGAGGAACTTCCCGGCGCCGGTATCGGCACGATGCCGCTGACACCGGTCGTGCACTGGATGACGGAGCTGGGCGGCGACTTCCACCGCTTCTCCCAGTCCATTCTCCTGGCCCTGCCGCCGAAGGTGGAGCGGGACCGCCTGGTGCGCACGCTGGCGGCCGTCGTCGATCGCCACGACGCTCTGCGTTCGTCGTTGCGCCGCACCGACTCTCCGGCCGGATGGTCGCTGGAGGTCGCACCGATCGGCTCCGTCGACGTCGACCGGCTCGTCGATCGCGTCGAGTTCAGCGAGGGACCCGGCACCGACTCGTTCGAGGCGCTCGCCGCGCACGCCCTCGACCGCACGGTGGACAAGCTGGACCCGGCGACCGGCAGCGTGGTGCGTTTCGTCTGGTTCGCGCCCGCAGAGGACTCCGGCGATCTTGCACCGCGGGACGGCGAGGACGGCGTCAGCGGGGAGGACGAGAGCACCCCGCAGACGGGACGACTGCTCGTCGTGATCCATCACCTCGCCGTGGACGGGGTGTCCTGGCGAGTGCTGGTGCCCGACTTCGCATCCGCGTGGGCGCAGATTGCCGCCGGTGCCGACCCGCTGCTCCCGGCGGTCGGCACGTCGGTGCGCCGCTGGGCGCACGGCCTCGCCGACAACGCCCGGAGCGCCCGCCGCGTGGCCGAACTCGACCACTGGCGCACCACTCTCGACGGTGCGGACCCGCTGATCGGTTCGCGCGCCCTCGACGGCCGCGACACGGTCTCGACCACCGGCCGGGTCCGCCTGGAGGTCCCGGCCGACGTCACCGACGGTCTGCTGACCGACGTGCCGCGCGCGTTCCACGGCGGCGTCAACGACGGCCTCCTCACCGCCCTCGCCCTCGCCGTCGCGGCGTGGCGCGCGGAACGCGGCGTCACCGAGTCCTCGACCCTCGTGCACCTCGAAGGCCACGGCCGCGAGGAGACGGTGCTGCCCGGCGCCGATCTCTCCCGCACGGTCGGCTGGTTCACCAGCATGTTCCCGGTCCGGTTGTCGGCGCCCGGCGTCGACGTGCGCGACGCCCTCGCCGGCGGCGCGGCCGCAGGTCGGGCCGTCAAGTCGGTGAAGGAACAACTCGCCCGGGTACCCGAGCACGGCATCGGCTACGGAATGCTGCGATTCCTCAACGCCGAGACCCGCGCGGTTCTCGCGGCGTTGCCGAGCCCGCAGATCAGTTTCAACTACCTCGGCCGCGTATCGGTGGGCGAGATCCCCGACGCGTTCCGGGCGGCGGGCTGGGTGCCCGACACCGACACGATGGAGCTGACCGGTACCCGCAACAGCGAGATGCCGGTGCACTTCGCCCTCGACATCAACGCGATGATCGTGGATGTCGAAGGAGAACAGCGACTTTCGGCCACCGTCGACTTCCCCCAGGGCGTCCTCACCGACGCCGAGGTGGGCGAGCTCACCGGCCTGTGGACGCGCGCGCTCGAAGGGCTCGTCGAACACACGAAGCGGCCCGGAGCCGGTGGCCGGACGCCGTCGGACCTCGACCTCGTCTCCCTGAGTCAGAGCCGGATCGACACCCTCGAGAGCGACTACCCCGCACTCGCCGACGTCTGGTCGCTGGCCCCGCTGCAGGTGGGCTTGCTGTTCCACGCGTCGCTGGCAGGTACCGCCACCGACGTGTACACCACCCAGCTGGTGATGGACCTGGGCGGGTCCGTCGACACCGACCGCCTCCGCCGCGCCGCGGAATCACTCGTCGCGAGGCACCCCAACCTGCGCACCGCGTTCGTCGCGGGCGACGACGGCACCGGTATGCAGGTGGTCGTCGACCGGGTGGACGTGCCGTGGACGCACGTCGACCTCTCGGCCGCGTCCGAGTCCGACCGTGCTGCGGAACTCGAGGCGCTGATGCTCGCGAACCGGACCGACCGGTTCGACATGACCGCGCCGCCTCTCGTGCGATTCCTGCTGGTCGAGACGGGCGAGGACCGCTACCGGTTCGCCGTCACCAACCACCACATCCTCCTCGACGGCTGGTCGCTGCCGATCCTCATCCAGGATCTGCTGACCCTGTACGCGGTGGACGGCGACGCGCTGGCACTGCCGCAGCCCCGTCCGTACCGCAGCTACCTCGAGTGGCTGTCCGCGCAGGACCCGCAGGTGCCCGTGGCCGCATGGACGAAGGCCCTGCACGGTGTCGAGGAGCCCACCCTCCTCGCACCCGTGCACGCGGAGACCGCCCCGACGCTCACGCCCGGTGAGCTCGTGATCGATCTGCCGGACGACCTGCTCGCCGACATGACCGCGCGCTCGCGCGAACTCGGCGTCACCATGAACACTCTCGTGCAGGCCGCGTGGGGAATCGTGCTGGGCAGGCTGACCGGGCGGGACGACGTGGTGTTCGGCACCACCGTCTCGGGCCGTCCGCCGCAGGTGCCCGGCATCGAGTCCATGCTCGGGCTCTTCATCAACACTCTGCCGGTGCGGGTCCGCGTCCGGGCCGGCGACGCCGTCCGCACCCTGCTCGACCGCATCCAGCACGAGCAGACCGAGCTGCTCGATCACCATCACGTCGGGCTCACCGACATCCAGCAGGGACTCGGCCTCGGCGCGCTGTTCGACACCCTGATGGTCTACGAGTCCTACCCGCTCGATCGTGAGGCGCTCACGAAGAACAGCGACATCGAGGGTCTCCGAGTTCTCGACGTGACGTCCAACGACGCCACGCACTACCCGCTGGCGATCGTCGCGATGACCGACCCGCGGCTGCACCTGACAGCCAAGTTCCTTCCCGAGATCTTCGACGCCGCCGAGGTCGAGGAGATCATGGAGCGGGTCGTCCGCGTGCTCGGTGCGCTGTCCGGGGACGTCGACACGGTCGTCGCGGACATCGACATCCTCGCTCCCGGCGAGCGCGCGTCCCTGCTGGCGGCGCACGGCACCGACGCCGCCGCACCGCTGTCGCTGCCGGAGATCCTCGCCGCGACCGCGGCGGAGAACGGCGAGCGCACGGCTCTCGTCGCGGACGGCGAATCGCTCACCTACGCGGAACTCGACGCGCGCTCGAGTCGACTGGCCCGGGTTCTCGTCGATCGCGGTGTGGGGCCGGAAACGTCTGTGGCGCTCGGGATGACGCGCTCGATGCACTCGGTGATCGGAACGTGGGCAGTGGCCAAGGCCGGCGGCACCTTCGTGCCCGTCGACCCCCGCTACCCGTCCGAGCGCATCGCACACATGGTCGCCGACTCCGGCGCGATCCTCGGCCTGACCGTGGCCGCTCAGCGGGACACCCTTCCCTCGGGCGTCGAATGGCTCGCCCTGGACTCGTCCGAGTGCGACGCGCTGTGCGCCCCGAAGTCGGCGGAGCCGGTGACGGATTCCGAGCGGACCGCGCCGGTACGGCTCGACCACCCGGCGTACATGATCTACACGTCCGGTACCACCGGTCTGCCCAAGGGTGTCGTCGTCACTCACACCGGGCTGGCCAACTTCTCCGCCGAGCAGCGCACCCATTACGGGGTGAGCCCGTCGGCACGGACCCTGCACTTCGCGTCCCCGAGCTTCGACGCGTCCGTCCTCGAGCTGCTGCTCGCCTTCGGTTGCGGCGCGACGATGGTCGTTGCCCCCGCCGACCTGTACGGCGGTGAGGAACTCCGAAACTTCCTCGCGGACAACGAAATCACCCACGCCTTCGTCACACCCGCCGCGCTCGCATCGGTGGAGCCGGCCGGACTCGACCGGCTCGAGGTCGTCGTGGTCGGCGGCGAGGCGTGCCCGCCGGAACTGGTGGAACGCTGGGCGCCGGGGCGCCGGATGTTCAACGGCTACGGACCCACCGAGGCCACCGTCATGAGCAACGTCAGCAACCTGCTGGTGCCCGGGAGCCGGATCGAGATCGGCGGTCCCGTCTGCGGTGTCACCGTCTACGTTCTCGACGAACTGCTGCGCCCGGTGCCCGTCGGCGTGGCGGGGGAGTTGTATGTCGCAGGCCCCGGTCTCGCCCGTGGATACCACGACCGTCTCGGCCTCACCGCCGAACGTTTCGTCGCGAACCCGTTCGGCGAGAACGGCAGCCGGATGTACCGCACGGGCGACATCGTCCGGTTCGTCGTCGACCACGGGCACCGCGCCGGTTACGGCGTGGAGTACGTGGGCCGCAGCGACTTCCAGGTGAAGGTCCGTGGTTTCCGGATCGAACTCGGCGAGATCGACGCGGCACTGGTCAAGCACCCGGATCTCGAATTCGCGGCCACCCTCGGCACGTCGATGCCGTCGGGTTCGACCGCCCTCGTCTCGTATGTGCTGCCGACCGCGGGCGCCGCGGTGGACGTGACCGAGGTGACGCATTTCGTCGGCGACATACTTCCGGCGCACATGGTGCCGAGCGCGGTCGTCGTCCTCGACGAGATCCCGCTCACGACCGCAGGCAAACTCGACCGGAGGGCTCTGCCCGAGCCCGACTTCGACGCCCTGCAGGGCGAGATGATCGAGCCGCGCACGCCCACCGAGGAACTGGTCGCCGGTGTGCTCGCCGACGTGCTCGGGCTCGCGAAGATCAGTGTCGCCGAGTCGTTCTTCGACCTCGGCGGCAACTCGCTCGTGGCGACGAAGGCGGTCGCCCGGCTCAACGCTGCCGCGGGCACCCGTCTGGGTGTGCGCGAGTTGTTCGAGGCGCCGACCGTGGAACGGCTCGCGGTCAAGGTGGCCGAGCAGGCCGGCACCGGCTCCGACCGGCCGGTCCTCGTCGCGGGACCGCGCCCCGAGCGTGTTCCGCTGTCGATGGCTCAGCAGAGCATGTGGCTGATGAACCGGTTCGACACGGCGTCCTCGGCGTACAACATCCCGCTCGCCGTGCGTCTGTCCGGTTCGCTCGATTTCGACGCGATGTCGTCGGCCGTGTCGGATGTGCTCGCGCGGCACGAGTCTCTGCGGACCGTCTTCCCCGACTCCGGCGACGGCCCGTACCAGCAGGTCGTCGACACCGAGCAGGTTCCCGTCGACCTGACGCCCGTCCCGGTGACCGAGGCCGAACTCCACACGGCCCTCACCGAATTCGCCACCGAGGGATTCGACGTCACGGTCGCGCCCCCGCTGCGTATCCGGTTGTTCGCCACGAGCGAGAGCGAGTTCCTGCTCGTCCTCGTCGTGCACCACATCTGCGCCGACGGTGCGTCGATGTCGCCGCTCGCGCGCGACGTCATGGTCGCGTACAGCGCGCGCACCGCCGGTGCCGCTCCGCTGTGGCAGCCGCTGCCGGTGCAGTACCCCGACTTCGCGCTGTGGCAGCGCGAAGTCCTCGGCGACCCCGCCGACACCCAGTCGCTCGCGGGCAAGCAGATCGCTCACTGGGCCGACACCCTCGCCGGGGCACCCGAGCTGATCGACCTTCCGCTGGACCACGCACGCCCGGCCAGGCAGTCGATGCGGGGCGATTCGATCGACTTCGCGATCACCCCCGAGTTGCGGCGCGGTCTCGAGGCGGTCGGCAAGGAACACGGTGCTTCGCTGTTCATGGTGACGCACGCGGCGTTGACGACGCTGCTGTCGCGGCTGAGCAACAGCGACGACATCACCGTCGGCACCCCGCTCGCCGCACGCAGCGATCAGGCGCTCGACGACCTGGTGGGCATGTTCGTCAACACCCTGGTCCTGCGCACCCGGGTGCGGCCGGGGGATTCGTTCGCCGGTCTCGTCGAACGGGTCCGCGAAGGCGACCTGGCCGCGTTCGGCAATGCCGACGTGCCGTTCGAGAAGATCGTGGAGGCACTGCGGATCCGGCGCTCGGCGGCGTACTCGCCGCTGTTCCAGGTGATGCTGTCGTTCCAGAACAACCGGATGGACGCGCTCGAACTGCCCGGGCTGACCGTGAGCGTCATCGAGGACATGGCGCAGGGCGCCAAGTACGACCTCACGTTGACGATCACCGAGAAGGCCGACGAGTCGGGTGAACCGGCGGGCCTCGGCGGCCGGTTCACGTTCGCCACCGACCTGTTCGAGCGGAGCACCGCGGAACGGATCTCCGAACGGTTCGTCCGGATCCTCGAGGCCGTCGTCACCGATCCCGGTGTCGCTGTGGGCGACATCGACATTCTCACCCGACACGAGAGAGCAAAGTTGAGCCAAGCGCGACCTGCCCGCACGATGACAGTTCGCGAGCTGCCGCAGCTTCTGGCTGCTGCGGTCGAGGTCGCTCCCGACGCCGTCGCGGTCGCCCACGACGGCATGCAGGTGACGTACCGCGAGTTCGACGAGCGGCTGCGCTTGATGTCCGCGCCGCTGTCGGAGCGGGGGATGGGTCCGGACGCGATCGTCTCCGTGGTGCTGTCCGGTCTGGTTCCCACGATCATGATGGCCCCGCCGTCCGAGGACGGGCAGGACGGCTTCGGCACGATCCTCGACCAGGTCATCGCAGACGCGCACACCCTGGTCGGCGACATCGAGATCGCCGCGCCCGCACCGGAAATCGTTGCGACGCCGGAGCTGGAGGTCGCCGAAACGTCGGGATGGCCGCTCGAACTCTTCGTCACGCGCTGGCAGGAGTGGGTCGAGCGCGACCCGCAGGCCCGCGCCGTCGTGGCGGGAGGTGTCGAGACCACCCGCGGTGAACTGAACCGCCGGGCCAACCAACTCGCACGCGAACTGCTGTCCCGTGGTGTCCGTCCGGACGACGTCGTCGCACTCCTCACCCCCCGTTCGGTCGAATGGGTGATCGGGATGCTCGCCACCTGGAAGGTCGGCGCGGCGTACTCCCCGTTCGACCAGAAGTGGGGAATCGAGCGGATCACGGGCCTCGTCGAAGACAGCGGCACGCGAACCGTGGTGGCCACCCGGTCCTGGAGCGGGCTCACCGAGGCACCCACCGGGAACGCGGCCCTCGACGACCCGATCGTGCTCGACGACCCCGAGACGGTGCGCCACCTCGAATCGCTGGACGACACCGACTTCCCGCACGACCCGTGGTCGGACGAGCATGCCGGCACGCGCCTGGGACACGTCATCTCGACATCGGGCTCGACCGGCCGGCCCAAGCCCACGATGGTGCCGATGCTGGGCCTGTCCAACAACTATCAGTCGTACCAGTGCGACCTCCGGGTGAAGGACGGCACCGGACTGCTGATCGCGAACTCCCCGCTGTTCGACCAGACCCAGAAGAACATCTGGGTGGGTCTCGCGTACGGCGGTGTGCTCCACCTCGCCGACGACGGCTTCGATCCGGGACCGATTCTCCGCATGATCGGCACGGGCGAGGTCCAGATCACGAACCTCGCACCCAGTGCGTTCGAAGTCCTCACCGAACTGGACACCGAGGGCGTCCTGCCCAATCTGAAGGTCGTCCTCCTCGGCGGTGAGATGCTGCGGCCTGCAGCCTGCACGGCGTTGATCGGCACGGACTCGCGCCTGCTCAACAACTACGGCCCGACCGAGGCATCGGTCACCTGCTCCTCGTACGAACTGGACCTGTCCACCGAGGATGCCGAGTCGTGGCCGGTCCCGTTCGGCGCCGCGTTCCGCGGTGTCCGGTACCACGTGCTCGACGGCCGGATGCGCCCCGTGCCGCCGGGAGTGACCGGTGACCTCTACATCGGCGGCCAGGTCCTGGCCCGCGGGTACGGCAACATGTTCGGCACCACCGCGTCACGATTCGTGGCGAACCCGTTCGAGGGGCCCGGTGCCCGCATGTATCGGACCGGTGACCTCGTCCGCGAGCGTGCCGACGGCGGGCTCGTGTTCGTGGGACGCAGCGACTTCCAGGTGAAGATCCGCGGTCTCCGGATCGAACTCGGCGAGATCGAATCCGCACTCAACGCGACCGACGCGGTGCAGAAGTCGGTGGTGGTCGTCCACGACAGCGAGCAGGGTCCCCGGCTCGTCGCGTACGTCACCGCGACCGCAGGCGCCGAACTCGACGTCGATGCGACGCTCGACGCACTGCGGCACGTGCTTCCGTCGCACATGATCCCGGACACGGTGATGGTGCTCGACGAGATGCCGCTCAACGCGAATCTCAAAGTCGACCGCAAAGCCCTCCCGGAGCCGGTCTTCGCGACGAGCACGGTCGAATTCGTCGCACCGCGCACCCCGCTCGAGGAGGTCGTCGCCGGCATCTTCGGTGACGTGATCTCCGCGACGCGGGTGAGTGTCGACGAGTCGTTCTTCGACCTGGGCGGCAACTCGCTCAGCGCCACCCGCGTCGCTGCCCGCGTCACGTCCGCGACCGGCACCGAGGTCGGGATCCGTGATCTGTTCGACGCTCCGACCGTCGCCACCCTCGCGAAGCTCGTCGAGGACCGGGCCCATCACGGCTCCACGCGGCCCGCACTGGTCGCGGGCGAGCGTCCCCGGGAGTTGCCGCTGTCGCTCGCGCAGCAGCGGATGTGGTTCCTCAACCGTTTCGATCCGTCGTCGCCGGCGTACAACGTTCCGCTCACCGTGCGACTGCGCGGCGAGTTGGACGTCGCCGCCCTGGCTGCGGCGCTCTCCGACGTCGTCGCGAGGCACGAGGTGCTGCGGACCGTGTTCCCGGACTCCGATTCCGGTGCGCACCAGGTGATCCTGCCCGCCGCCGGCATCGACCTCGGTCTCGAGCCGGTCGACGTCCGCGAGGAGGACCTGCGGAACCGGATGTTCGAATTCGGTTCCACCGGCTTCGACGTCACCGACACGATCCCGGTCCGGGCCCGCCTGTTCCGGCTCGGCGCGACCGACCACGTCCTGGTGCTGGTCATGCACCACATCGCGTCCGACGGCGCGTCCACGCTGCCGCTGGCCCGCGACGTCATGACGGCCTACGCGGCCCGTCAGGACGGGACGCAGCCCGCGTGGCCGGCGCTGCCCGTCCAGTACGCGGACTACGCGCTGTGGCAGCGGGACGTGCTCGGTTCCGAGGACGACCCCGATTCCCTGGCCGCGGCGCAGATCGACTTCTGGGCGAAGACCCTCGCGGGTGTGCCCGACGTCCTGGCCCTCCCCACCGACCGGCCCCGCCCGACGGTGCGGTCGATGGCAGGTGCTTCCGTCGGCTTCTCCGTCGACGAGGACATCCACCGTCGCCTCGGTGAGGTCGCGCGCGCACACAACGTGTCGCTGTTCATGGTGCTGCACGCGTCGCTGTCCGTGCTTCTGGCCCGGCTCAGTTCGAGCACCGACATCGCCATCGGAACCGCTGTGGCGGGTCGCGGTGACCAGGCGCTCGAGAACCTCGTCGGCATGTTCGTCAACACGCTGGTGCTGCGGACCGAGGTCGAGCCCGGCACGTCCTTCGCCGAACTGCTCGAGCAGGTCCGCACCCAGGACCTCGCCGCGTTCAGTAATCAGGACGTCCCCTTCGAGCAGTTGGTGGACGCCCTGAAGCCGACCCGGTCGACGGCGTACTCGCCGCTGTTCCAGGTCGTGCTGACCCATCAGGTCAACGGCATCCCGTCCCTCGAGTTCGCCGGACTCGAGGCGACACCCGGTGCCGTGGACGTCGAGTTCAGCAAGTTCGACCTCACCGTCGACCTGCGCGAACTGTGGTCGGACGAGGGCGCGCCCACCGGGATCACCGGCGTCCTCGGGTTCGCCACCGAGATCTTCGACGCGGAGACCGTGCAGGGCTTCGCAAACCGTTTCGTGCGGATCCTCGCCGCCGTCGCAGGCGGCGGAACGGACGTCGCGGTAGGGGACATCCCCATCCTCGACGCCGAGGAGACCCAGGAACTGACACCGGTCCGCGGTATCGAGGGCACCCCGCCCACGACTCTCGTCGAACTGCTGTCCGCGGCCGTCGCCGCGAATCCCGACGGTGACGCGGTCGTCTCGGGCGGCGAGAGCATCACCTA
>Ga0247825_10000644_pt1 | contig 22311 bp, 20 predicted proteins | sample 13C_Vanillin_Day_FD_194413 | JGI IMG/M metagenome (GOLD analysis project Ga0247825, IMG submission 194413) | Soil microbial communities from agricultural site in Penn Yan, New York, United States - 13C_Vanillin_Day48 | ecosystem: Environmental > Terrestrial > Soil > Agricultural land | place...
CCGAGCGGGACCGGCGAGCGCTCTGCCTGAAACGGTGGCCGGGAATCCTCGCCGCGATCACCACACTTGTGGCCGCCTATAACGACGGTGCCGGCCTCCAACTGCTGACCATCGGCGAACTGCACGAAGGTGATGATCCGGGCGTCACGATCGCCGCTGGTGGCTCAGCCGGCGGTGCGATCACGATTGCCGTCGAGGCTGACGCGCTCCTGGTGCACACAAGCGGTGTCCCCACCGGTGGGCTCCATGGCAGCATCCGCACGTGCATCATCGACGGTTCGCGCAGTGACCTCGCGGTGGCAGCCTATCTGCTGCAGGACTGGATGGACCACCTTTGAATCATGAAAGGGCCGCCATGTCTTTACTCCCTGCTCCGAGCGCGCCTTCCCCGTGGCAACGCGCGTGGGAAGTCGTGTCGGATCTCCTGATCGCCACCGCGCTGATCTGGACGCTCCCGCTATTGCTCGGCGCCGGGGTTGCCCTGGTCGAGTTCCTGCTCTCCCTCAGGAAGTAGTCACACCGCGCGCTGTTCACATGTGAGCATCGCGCCGCCGCGTGTTCCCGTACATTGAACAGGGCGGGGTCCTGCGATGGTGACAGGGTGCCAGCTCGGGATTCGGATGGGTCAAATGGACGAGGCACTCGACGTCGAAGGATTCGCCGCATGTCCCACGTGTGGGATGGTGGACGTAACGATGACAAATGCCGAGGTCGCCGTTGGCGGCTATTGGCGATGCCAACGCTGTGGCCAGCAATGGGACAAGAAGCGGCTCGCGACGGTTGCTGCCTTTGATGCCTGGGTAGCTGCGCGCACCGGCCGGCCCGCCAAGTCGTACGATGCGGGAATCGCCATTCGGCACTGAAGCGGCTCGCGCTCGAGGACTACCTTCGTCAGGCCGCATCGGCGTAACGCCTCTTCGCCCGCCATCGTGGGTGACAAAGCGGTAACAGGCGCGGCGGATCATCAACAGCCTCAGGGTTATGAAACGAGCGGCCCTTGTCGTCGTTGTTGTGGTTCTCGCATATGGCCAGATGCCGTCGTCTGCTCAGGGCAACTCCATCGGGCTGACAGACAAGATCAAGAGCCTCGACGGCCTGTGGATACGAGACCGAACCAAAGGTCTCGAGGGCCATTGCGGCAACACCATCGATGAAACCATCCGAATAGGCGTTTCAGCGCAAGGAGTCAGCTTCGAGTCCAGGCGTCTCACTGGGCTCATCAGGCTCGACGGAAGCGTGACAAACGTTGGCGGCGGGAACTTCAGCGGAGCGGCGAGCGCATCACTCGACGCTGGCTGGCTTGCCGTGACGAACCGGCACAAGCGCACGCAAGGTATCGGTATCTCACGCGATGTGTTCGCCGTTCAAGGCAACGAGCTGACGATCTGGCGGACCTTTCATTTCGAACGCCCGGATGGAACCCTGAATCAGGACGCCTGCGACGGCCGGCAGGCGCTCGTCTATCAGCGCCAGAAGTAGGTACGGGCACGCACTCTATCGATCCTGCGGGCTGGCACCTTGCTCGTAGGCTTCTACTCCGCAAAGCGTCAGCCGCCGCATAGACAGCCCTGCACCAGAGATTCAGATCGAGTGCACCGCCAGACGCGGCGACGGGTGTCTCGCGAAGCCTGGCCGACTCGGTCGCCGGGGCAGGATCCCACGAATCGTAGCGACGACCTGGCGAATGGCGTCACCGCTCGTCGAGTCTGAGCGGGCGTGCCGAGCGGCCGGGCGGAGCCGAGATACCCGACGTCGTGTCTGGCGTTCTTCGGCGCCGCGAGCGGCTTCTACGAGCAATGCGTCAGCCCGCTGCAAAGAAGCAAGTAAGATCCATCCTCAGGCGCAAAACACCCCAGGAGCGGCTTGTGAACGACTGGTAGGCGCGTGCGGTGTTCTTCGTCAAGGACGCGGAACGCTCGCTCCACTTCTACACCGCGAAGCTCGGGTTCGCCGTCGCGTGGAAGTTCGATCAGGACGGCCGCGCATGGGTGTTCCAGGTCGAGCTGCATGGCTTCGCGCTGATTCTCATTCAGGGTTACCGGGAGACCGAGCCGCGTATCGGTCACGGACGGGTCTTCATCGGGCTGGACCCTGGCGAGCAGACCGAGTCTCTGCGGAAGCAAATTGAGGACAGACAGATCGAAACGACCGTCATCACCTGGGGAAACACACCAACCCGCGTGATCACCGACCTCGATGGCAATGAATTGTTCTTCTGGCCGTCGCTGACCGAAGGGGGCGGACCGTGACCTTCACCGCCCAGAACCTCCACCCCGCCACGCACTGGCGCAACGTGATGCGCCTGAGGCAAGGCGGGCATCTACTGCGCGCAGCACGGACTCGGTCGCATCGCGATGGGGACACTCGCCGGTCAACGCGCGTGACGCAGCCATCGATTTCATCCGCTGTCGTTGTTCGGCCGTCAACACCCGGTACATTCTGACCAGCATCTGCGTGCGGGACACGTTTCGGGCGGCGTGTATTCGAGCCACCTGGTCAACGAGCGGGTGCACGGTCCGGGTCTCCTCGACGCCGGCCTGAAACACGGCCTCGAGCCGCACGGCGAGCCGTTGCTCCTCTTCTGCCATGCGCCGGCGCTGGGGGAGATTCGATTGAAAGATCTCGTCGAGTGTCGCGATCTGGTCGCCGGTCAGGTCGAGCTCGCGCTGCACCTTCGCTGACTTCCACCACTTTCGGGTTTCGACGAAGCCTGGAAGCGACATCGCGCCAGTCATGACGATGCCAGCTGCCACGACGCCGACGGCATGCCGCCCACGATGAAACATCCGAGACTTCCCTGAATGGTCACTGCAACGCGCATCAGGGGCCAATGACTGAAGGCCCCTGGGGCTCACGCCGTGGCTGCGACGTAGCCGGAGACGGGCTCCGCCAGAAGCGAGCGAAGCACGCGCCTGACAGCCCGGAAATCGTCGAGATGAAATGCCGCCCTGGTCCACGCGCGGCCGACGGCGACCGTAATGCTCGAGGACGGAAGCGCACGAAAGAGCTCCTCGTCGGTCCGGTCGTCACCGACCGCGACAATGACGCCATCCGGCGCGATCTCGTCCTGCACACGATGGGCGACAAGCGCCTTGCTCACCCCCCGCAGCCGCACTTCGAGCACTTTCTTCCCTTCCAGCACTTCGAGCGGTTGATTGCTCAAGACATCGCCCAGCAGCATCCGCAGCTCATGGGCCTGCCGCTCGCCGAACTCGCGTGAGGCGCCCCGGTAGTGCCAGGCCAGAGAGGCACTCTTCACTTCGAGATGGGCGCCAGAGGTCGATGCGGTGAACTGCTCGAGAATCGGCCGGATGCGGTTCATCCATCCTGGCGCCACGGGCGCGGCCAGGGCCCAGCCGGAGTCCGCGGTTGATCGGTGCCACAGGCCGTGCTCGGCCCACAGCGAGATCCGCAGATGGCCGAACCAGCGTTCCAATGTCTGGTACGACCGCCCGCTGACGATGTCGACCTGCACGCCTGGCGTGGCCGCCAGCTGTTCGATGAGCGTCAGCAGCTCATCGTCCGGCTTCGCCAGCTCGGGCAGACGAGCCAGCGGAACCAGCGTCCCGTCGTAGTCGAGCAGCAGACGCATCGGCCGTGTTCGGCGGGCGGCCAGCAGGATGCCCGCAAGAGACTGCCCGATCGGCCCGGACATCGGCAGCGCGGGCCGCGTCAGCTCCTCCAGCTGCGAGATGAACGCGCGGGCCCACGATCCCACATCGTTGGCCAGCACCGAGCGCCGCAGATTTCTCATGCGGACCCGGCGCTCTTCCGCCGGCATCTTCAGCGCGCGTTCGATGGCGTCAGCCACGCCGGCGATGTCGTACGGATTGACCATGACCGCGCCGTTCAGCTCGGCAGCGGCGCCGGCGAACTCGCTCAATACGAGCACGCCGTCCTCATCGCTGCGGGTCGCGGCAAACTCCTTCGCCACGAGGTTCATCCCGTCGCGCAGGGGCGTCACGAGCATGACGTCAGCGGCGGTGTACAGGGCTGCCAGTTCCGTCGCCGACACGGATCGATGGATGTAATGCACCGGAAGCGAGCTGACGGTGCCATGCGTGCCATTGAGCCGGCCGACGCGCTGCTCCACTGCCAGGCGCAACTGGCGGTACTCGTCCACCTCACTTCGCGACGGCACGGCCACCTGGACGTAGCGCATCTGCTCACGCCATTCAGGCTGGCGCTGCATCAGCACCTCGATCGCCTCGAGACGCCGCGGAATGCCCTTCGTGTAGTCGAGCCTGTCGATGCCGAGGACGATGCGCCGGCCGCCGGCATCGCGGCGAATCTCGTCGGCGCGGGCGATGACCTCGGGATCCACCGCCAGCCGTGCGAACGCCGCGGCGTCGATGCCCATCGGAAAAACGCCGGCCCGCACGTCGCGGCTGCCGATTCGCACGCGGTCGACGTCAGCCTCCAGTCCGCCGACGTGCAGCAGCGACGTCATGAAGTGGCGCATGTAAGCGAACGTGTGGAATCCGATCAGATCGGCGCCGAGCAGTCCGTTCAGGATGTCGCGGCGCCAGGGCAGGATTCGAAAGACCTCGGACGACGGAAACGGAATGTGCAGGAAGAAGCCGATGCGCGCGCCGGGAATCCGGGCCCGCAGGAGCGCCGGAAGCAGCATGAGCTGATAATCGTGCACCCAGATGGTGTCGCCGGGCCGGTACACCTCCGCGATCGCATCCGCAAACACCGCGTTCGCCTCCTGATAGGCGTCCCAGCCGGCGTCGTCAACCGGCAGCTGATCGATCAGGTAGTGGAACGTGGGCCAGAGCACACGGTTGGCGAACCCGTGGTAGTAGCGGTTCACGTGATCGTGCGACAAGCAGACCGCCATGAGCCGCTGCTCCAGCAGTTGCAGCTTCAATTCCTCCAGCTGCGATGGCGTGGCATCCGGCAGGTCGCCAGCCCAGCCGATCCAGAGCGCATCGGTGCTCTGGTGCCACGAACGCAGGCCGGTGGCCAGCCCGCCGCTGCTTGGGGAGACCTGCAGGCCTTCGGACGTAAGCTCGGCGCAGACGGGCAGCCGGTTCGACACGATCAGCAGGCGTGACGATTTCATGCAGCGAGTACACCCCATGGCCGGGCCGCCCGGCCATCCGCCGAGGGGGGGACATGTTCACTCTGAAGACTGGACAGTTGGTCCCGATGGTCCCGAGCCGCGAAAATTGGCGCTTACACATGGTCGAGCTTGTCGTCGGCGGGGGCGCGCAGCTGCCGGCTCAGCGCGCGGGCGACGACGTCCCGGGCACCAAGGCCGACAGCGAGCGCGATCGCGAGCACCACACCTCCGAACGTAATCGCGAACGCCAGCAGAAGAACGGTCCGCCCGATGCCGATGTGATCGAGCGCCATCGCAGCGGCCACGATCAGCACGAGCCACTTGACGCCGACGCTGAACAGCCGCGCGTATTGCACACCAAGATTCACCGCGCCGATGAGTACGGCGCGCGCGAGAAAGCGCGCGGCCAGATTGCCGATCACGAGAATGACCAGCGCCGCCAGCAGGTGCGGGACGTATTGCAGCACCGACACGGCGAACTGCGTCGGGAGGGCCGCGTCAAGTGCAGTCAGTCCCAGAAGCAGGCCCAGGACCAGCACCGTCCAGTAGGCAATCGAGGCAACGAGCGAGGCGGCGCTGCCCGACGGCGTCCACTCGCTGACGGACATTCCCCACGCGTCGACACGGCGGTCGAACTCGAGCGTCTTCAAGCCGCGCCGCAGCCCCGATCGAATCAGGACTGCAAGGACGAGCGCGACGAGCAGCAGGCTGAGGAACACGAGCGCGCCGGGCAGAAAGCTCCCGACGCTGTCGACGATCCTCGTTCCCGCCAGCCCCAGTGCGCGATTGAACTGTTCCGCCATCGCGTGCTCCTTTCGATGTCTGTCATCCGACCCGAAGACGCTCGGGCCATCGCCAGCGGGCGATGAGATAGGCTTTCTGGTTCTCAAAGGCCTGTGCCAGCGCCTCAACCCTCAGATCCGCCGCCTCAGGACCAAGGTCGTGCACCTGCCCGACATACGACGCCAGCCAGCCCGAGTAGAGCGGCACCAGCGAACGCAGCAGATGGTCACGGGCGACGGGGCGCATCCGGTAGCCGATCGCGAAGTCGTAGATGACGCGCGCCCACAGTTCGTCGTCGAGACGGAACTCGCGCGCGGACAGCTCGAGCAGCTTCTTGAGATCGACGATGGTGCGCGGGGGAAGCACCCACGTCCAGATGTCGCGGAGCTCCTGGTACCCGAGCCGGAATGCCTCGACAAGGCGATCGGGATCGATGGCCGGAGGGTCCGTTGGGACCGCGACGACCGGCGAGCCCAGGCGCTCCGTGGCACGGCTCTGGGAGCGCTGCCAGAAGCGGGCGTTCTTCTCCACGTCGGCGAACAACGCGCCGATCACCTGCGCAATCGTCGAGGCGAGATCGAGTCCTTCCTCTCCGCGCGCATGATGGGCACGTACACCGAGTGACGCCTCGGCAACGCGGAAATCTCCCGCGGCCGCTGCGGCCGCCAGCCAGATGTCGATGCCAGCCCGGGCGCCGTGCCGCGCCCACAGATCGTGGCGAAGCCAGTGGCCCGCAAGCGCAGTGGAACAGGCGAACTCGGCGGCCGCGGGTTGACGGAGCCGGACGCCATAGAGCGCTCGAATCAACGGGTAGACAACGCCTTTGGTGAGCGCGCCCTCGTACGGATGCCGGGCAAAGAACGGCGCCACGTAGTCCACGCGCCCGTCGACGACCGGCTGTGCGAGCGAGGCGACCCACGCCGGGGTGACCGTCCGGACGCCGCCGTCGAAGACCACGCACGCACGTGCCGTCAGATCGCGGGCGGTGCTCAAGAGCGCATGAAGCGCGCGCGCCTTGCCGGGAACGCCGTGGTAGGGCACTTCCAGCAGGTCCGCGGCCGAACGCGGCGTTGCGACTTCGACCACGTCGGCTTCCGCACCCAGTGCCTCACGCGCGAGCGCAACGGTGCGGTCAGTGGAACCAGCGTCAACGATCAACATCCGGGTGGGGAGCCCGGCGAAATGAGCGGCGAGTCCAGCGCGTACGGCCCGGGCAACGGATCCGACGGTCGCCGCATCCTGATACGTGATCAGGCCGGCAACGACCGCACCGCCCGTGGCCGGTTCAGACATCCCGCCGCTGGAGCTCGAACCAGTAGAACCCGTACGGGCCAAGCGTCAGGAAGTACGGCTGCGATCCGATGGCCGGAAATTCGGTATAGCCGAGCATCTCTATGGGAACGGAACCGGCAAACGCACGGAGATCCAGCTCCACCGGCTGCACCGATCGCGACAGATTGGCCACGCACAGAATCGTGTCATGGCTGTCCCGCCGGATATAGGCCAGCACCTTCCGGTTCGCGGCATCGACGAACTCCAGACTGCCGACGCCGAACGCAGGAAACAGCTTGCGCAGGCCGATGAGGTTCCGCATCCACTGCAGCAGCGACGCCCCGTCGCGTTCCTGCGTCTCGACATTGACGGCCTGATAGCCGTACACCGGATCCATGACGACCGGGCTGTAGAGCTGGGGCGGATCCGCCCGCGAGAATCCCGCATTGCGATCATTCGTCCATTGCATCGGTGTGCGGACGCCGTTTCGATCGCCGAGATACATGTTGTCTCCCATGCCGATCTCGTCGCCGTAGTACACGATCGGCGTGCCCGGAAAGGAGAACAGCAGGCTGTTGAGCAGCTCCAGCCGGCGCCTGTTGTTGCCCATCAACGGCGCCAGGCGCCTCCGGATTCCGACATTCAGCCGCGCCTGCGGGTCGGCGCTGTAGGCGAGATACATGTAGTCCCGCTCGTCATCGTCGACCATTTCAAGCGTGAGCTCGTCGTGGTTGCGCAGAAACAGCGCCCACTGGCACGAGTCCGGAATAGGTGGAGTCGCGCGCAGGATGTCGACGATCGGCTGGCGGTCCTCGACGTGCAGTGCCATGAACACGCGCGGCATGAGCGGGAAGTGGTACGCCATGTGGCATTCGTCCCCGGCGCCGAAGTACGCGCAGACCTCCGCCGGCCCGTGATTGGCCTCGGCGAGGAGCATGCGATCCGGCCACCGCGCATCGACGTGGCGCCTGAGTGTCTTCAGGATCGCGTGCGTCTGCGGGAGGTTCTCACACGCCGTGCCCTCGCGCTCGGCGAGGTAGGCCACCGCGTCGAGCCGGAAGCCGTCCACGCCCATCGCCATCCAGAAGTCGACCACGCGGAGCAGCTCCTCCAGCACCGGCGGGTGATCGAAGTTGAGATCGGGCTGGTGATGGAAGAAACGGTGCCAGAAGTACGCGCCGGCCACCGGATCCCAGGTCCAGTTCGAGCGCTCGCTGTCGACAAAGATGATGCGCGCGTCCGGATAGGCGGTGTCGGTGTCGCTCCAGACGTAATAGTTCCGCTCGCTCGACCCGGCGGGAGCCCGCCGAGCGCGCTGAAACCACTCGTGCTCCTGGGAAGTGTGATTGAGGACGAGCTCGATGACGACGCGCAGGCCCCGGTCGTGCGCGGCCTCGAGAAACCGGCGGAAATCGTCCAGCATCCCGAAGCTCGGGTGTACCTGGCAGTAGTCGGCAATGTCGTAGCCGTCGTCGCGGAGCGGAGATGGGAAGAACGGCAGCAGCCACAGGCACGTGACGCCCAGCGACTCGATGTAATCGAGCTTCTCGATGAGGCCCGGAAAGTCGCCGATGCCGTCGCCGTTGGAATCGAAAAACGATTTGACAGGCAGCTCGTAGATGACTGCTTGCTGGTACCACGCCGGATGGGGCACGCCGCCACTTTACCGTAGGCCCGGCAGGCGCAGCCCTGCCGCTGCCCGGCGCTTTATGGCCCGGCCAGGGCTTCGGCCCAGCCCTCGACGCCCGTCGCGTTCGTCAGGTACGCTCCCGGCACATACCGCAGCAGCCCGCTCTGATCCTTCATGACATCACGAACGACGACGGGAATGTCCACGGCTGCGAGCACACCATAATCGTCGAAATCACAGCCGACACCGATCGTCAGGATGTCGGGCGACCCCAGGCCGACGAACAGATCGCGAAGAAGAGTGACCGCCGCGGCCTTGTTCGGAGGGCTGAACTTGAAGATCTCCCACGCGGCGTCCGCATCCTGCCGATCAGGATCGCGGCGATAGTTGGCCGGCACATGCAGCTCGGCGCCACCGTCGCAGACGAACGCTTCCGTGATGCGCAGCTCCCGCTGCACGTGCCGCACGTACTCGGCGGGGAAGGCACTGACAAGAATCAGCCGTGCGCCCAGGCTGCACAGCAGCTTCACCGCGGATCGAGGCAGTTGACATGATCTGTCGGAGGGATCGCCCGGTGGGCTTCCAAGGCGGGCAAACACGATCAGCGTGGATTCCACAATCTCCTCCTATTCAGGCCTGCGGTGCTTGGTGGCGGTCATGTCGTGTTCGAGGAGCCACTGCACACTCATGCGCAGGGTGGGAGGTCCGGAACGCTTCAGGTGCAGGCCGCGAGCGACGGCACGTCGAAGGGCAGCCCACTGAATCCGCAACCAGCGGAACATCGAGCCCGCCGGAACGGAATAGTCTGCGCGGGATCCAAGTGCTGACGACACGTCCGTCACGGTAGCGCGCGCCGGCACCCGCACGATATCCATCCGATCGGGTACCACACGCACGGCGTCCGGGGATACGCTCCACACCGAAGGCCGTAGTTTCTCGCACCCGTCAGGAAGCGCACTCGGGTACAGACAGTATTCTGCGGCCAGACAGAGACGACGCGCGGCGGCGGCGCGACCGGTATCATCACCCTCGTAGATGGATCCTGGTGACGCCCTGACAGGTTTCGTGCGCGCGCATATACATTCTGTCAACGACTTGCGGATATTCTTCGCGTGCATCGACCATCCTGAACGCTGGTGGAGCCCGACGGCTCTGGGGCGTGAACTGGCGGTTGCCGAACGGACCGCCCGCGTCACGCTCGAGCGATTCGCCCGGCAGAACCTGCTCGACATCCGGATCAGCGACGACGTTCACTACCGCTTCCAGCCGGGAACGGAACAGCTGGAGGCGCTTGCATGGGGGTTCGCCGCCGTGTATCGGCGGGATCCGGCGCTCGTCGTTCAATTCGTCGCAGGGTCGGCCGGGAACGACAGCCTGCGGGACCTCGCCGACGCGTTCAGGATCAAACGCGATGTCGATCGCTGAAGGCATCTTTCTCGCGTGCGGCGCGACCAGCCTGGTCGTTGCAGCGATGCTGTTGCGCCAGTACCTTCGAGTGCGATCGCGGCTGCTGCTGTGGAGCGTGATCTGTTTCGTTGGGCTTGCCGCGAACAACGTGCTGGTCTACGTGGACATGGTGATGTTCACGGGCGTCGACCTCTCGTTGTATCGCGCGGTCGCGGGAACGATCGCCGTGGCCATCATGGTCTATGGCCTGGTGTGGGAGACGCGATCGTGACTCACGACATCGTCGTCTTTCTGCAGGGCGTCAGCAGCATGGGCGCCTACACCAGCGGCGTGTTCTTCCTGCGCTTCTGGCGGGAGCGGCGGGAGCCCCTCTTCGCGTTCCTGGGTTTGGCGTTCCTGTTCATCGGCCTGTCGTGGACGCTGGCCGCACTCTTTTCCCCCGGCGAAGAGACGCGCCCCTACGTGTACGGGCTCCGGCTGATTGCCTTCGCGTTGATCATCGCCGGGATCGTGCGGAAGAATCGTCAGGCGACGTCCTGAGATCGCTGATGGACGAGAGGGAACTGCTGCTCCATATCGGAATCGTCGCGCTGGCGCTGACAGGCGCCGTGGCCTTCCCCGGCTGCCGGGACACCGGCGGATCGGCTACGTCGTCGGAGGCCGCGCCGATCGTGAAGGACTATCTCGAGGTGGCGGACGCCGCCGGCGCGGAGACGACGACCGTCGATGAGCAATTCCTGGCGGAGGCCTTGCGCAAGCTCGCCGCGGCGCTCGGGACGCTGAACCTCGGCGATCTCGACCTGCAGGTGGCTCTCCGCGTTGCCGCCGAACATGTCGTCTTGAATCCCGAGAGGGCGGATACGACAGCCGCGGTGCGGAACAGTCTTATCTCCGCGGCTGAAGCCATCGAGGCCGGCGGGACCGGTGGCGACGCAGGCTTGCGGCAATCGGCAGAATCGCTCGATCCGGATCGGTCATTGCGGGACCAGACCGCGGCGATCCGCGAGTTCCTGCGCAAGTCGGGTACGGCGCTACGGCCTGTGGCCGCGCGCTGACGACGGCGTCGGCGTCATCCCGCCTTCCGGGCGCCGCGGACACCGGGAGCGGCGGGCAGTGTGACGACAATGCAGGCGCCGCCCTCGGGGCGGTTCGTCGGCGTAAACCGGCCATCGAGTGACTGCGCACGTTCGCGCATGCCCATCAGCCCAAGACCACGCCGGACATCACCGGTCCCCGTCGAGAGGGTCATACCACGTCCCGAATCCTCGATGACCAGCTCAACCTGGTCGCTCGTTCGCCGCAGTGAAACGAGACAGCTCGTCGCTCCACTGTGACGCGCGACGTTTGCCAGGGCCTCCTGCACGATGCGGTAGATGGCCACTTCGGCATCGGGTGCCAGCCGGCCTTCTGCGCCGTCATGCAAAAACCGGGCGCGTATTCCGGTCCGCTTCGAGAAGTTCCTCACGTACGCCGCCAGCGTCTCCGGGAGACCGAAATCGTCGAGCATGGAGGGATGCAGCAGTTGTGACAGCTCACGCACCCCGTGCAGTGTTGTTTCGGCAATGCCGCTGGCTTCTTCAAGCGCCGCACGCGCGGACGGTGGCGTGCCCGGCGTCCGCAGGGCCACCCCGACCGATATTTTGATTGCCGTCAACGCCTGGCCGACCTCATCGTGAAGTTCTCGCGCCAGGCTGCGCCGCTCGGCCTCTTGCGCATCCACCAGCCGCGCCGACAGTCGCTCGAGGTCCAGGCGGTTCTGCGTTTCGGCAAGCCGTTGGCGATTGATCTCGCGTTCGAGTCCGGCGATGTGCCTGGCGGCGAACCACGCGGCGGCCATGCCCATCAGGAGGGCGCCGGCGACAATCCAGAAAAACCGTCGTCGCGCTGCGGCGTTCAACTGCCTGACCTCCGCGTCATGCTGGCGCAGGGATGCCTGGTGCAGGTCCCTGAGGTTGTCCAGCAGCGTGAGGACGTCTGTGCGGATTGGACGCACATTCCGCCGCAGCATCGTCGCAGCTCGCGTCGGGCTGGTGGGCAGATCGTCCGCGAAGACGAACTCCAGGGACATCCAGTACGCGTCCAGCTTTGCGCGAAGCCTGAACCACTCGACACGCTCCTCGGCGGACGGCACGTCGCGAAGATACGTGCGCATGCGCTCGTCAATGGCGTCACGGAGAACGCGGAGCTCATAGCGGTAGGACTCGCGCGCAAACGGATCCGCATCGATCAGCGCGTCGCGAACGTCAATCGACGCTTCAAGGACGTTACGCCGGCTCAACGAAACCATGTCGGCCGCGCGGGCAAACGCGGCGTGTTCGGCCGCCACACGCCGCTCGACGTCTCCCAGGCTGCGAATGAGCTCGACGCCCGCAAACGCCCAGAGTGCGATCAGGACGGCGAAGCCTGCGACGAGTGCGCCGCGGATCGAGGAAATCCCGGGCGGCGCTCCGGCCAGCGCGACGGCGCGTGTCTTCAGCCGCCGAAGCCACGATGTCATCGCGACTCCTGCGTGAACAGCCGCGTCACGGCGAGGTACCGACCGCGTGCAAAGTCATGCGGCTGCCATGATCCACGATTCACTGAGGAGCGATCCATCCCGCGAACCATGGAGATTGGCGATCTCAGGACCGCAGGTCAGCCCTGGCAGGGGCCGTCGAATTGCACACTGAACTTCGTCAAGAAGCTTGTCGTGATAATCACGACTGGAACCTCGCGCGTCTGCTGCGCGCGGCGGAAAGCCGTCCATCAGCAGCAACCGCTGGCCCCACGTTGTCGATCCGCGAGGCTCGTTCTGCGAGCACGGCCCTTCATCGAAATCGTCTGACGGGAACCAGAGGGAGTCCATCCGCACCAGGCCTGGACACATGACACAACCAGCCACGAGATGACAGTTCCCTGCCCTGCTGAGCTTATAATCCGGCGTCGCTCCGCGACGAGCGATAGGGTGCAGCGAATCGCCGCTGCAGGAATCAGGATGGTCGGGGTCGGACACTCACCCTTTCGGTTTCGCAGGGTCGCTGCCGGCGCCGCGATCTTCGCGGCGGCATTTCACTACGTGCTGCCGGAAGCGACCGAGCTCATCGACGATCACTTCATGCACGTGGCATGGGGGCGCCAGCTCCTGTACGGACGGTGGTTCGTTCGCGACATGGCCGCCCTCGGCCTTCCCCTCCAATCCGCGCTCAGCGCCGCGTTCGAATGGGCGGTCGGATACCGCCTGCTCTCAGAGGGCCTGCTCATCGCGCTGGCGTTTGCGACAGGCGCGCTGATCACCTTCGTCCTCGCGCGTCGCATCTCGGGCTCGATCTGGATTGGCGTGGTGGCGGCCGCGTGCCAGGTGGCGGTTGCGCCGCGCACCTACGGCTATCCGAAGATCGTGCTCTACGCGGCGGCGATTCTCGTGTTCTGGCGGTACATCGAGCAGCCGACTCGACGCCACCTCGCACTCATTGTCGCCGTGCTGGCCGTCGGCTTCTATCTGCGCCACGACCATGGCCTCTATCTGGCGCTCGTCGGAACGGGTGTGCTGTCATTGCGCCACCTGCACGAATCGAAGATGGTGGTGCGCCGGCTGCTGAAGTTCGCGACCGTCTGCGCCTTCGTGGCCGCACCGTACCTCGCCTACGCGCACCAGTACGGCGGTGTCAGCTCGTACGTCAGCGACCTGCGCGCGATTGCCGAGCGCGAACGTCAGCAGAATCGCTTCGATGCGTGGCCGGAATGGCCGCTGGCAACGCTCGACGATCTGATCCAGTCGCCCGGCGATCCACCGAACACGACAATCGGCGTGCGCTGGAGCGCCAGCGCGTCCGAGGGCGCGCGGCGAGCGGCGGCCCTCAGCTACCGCCTGCAGGTCGATGACCAGGGGCCGCTCGAATCCGGCCGGTTCCTGCTGACCGACATCTCGAGCGACAACGTGCTGGCGCTCATCAGCGATCCGATCGTCGAGGACACCTCCGGCATCGATCGCCGGAGCGGCGAGGTGCCTCTTCAGGGCCTGCGGCTGGGCTCCCTGCACCTGCTCTCGGGCCTCGACGCGCCGGCAGACTCGGCGGCGTTCCTCTTCTACGTCTTCATCGTCTTGATTCCAGCGACGATGGTCGCGCTCATGCGATCGGCGGACCGGAGTCCGGCCGCCAGACTGGAGCGCCTGAAGATCGCGACCGTGCTCTTTGTGGGAGTGGTCACGGCGATCGGCTTCCTTCGGGAGCCGCTCACCATCCGGATCGCCGACGCGGTGGTCGCACCGGTCGTCCTCGCGGCCTGGTGGGCGGGCCGGGCGTTTCGGGACCCGGGCGCCGGCACCAGCTCGTGGCGGCGACACCTCGTTGCGGCCGCGGTCATCGTCGCCGTCGTGATTCCTGCCATGAGGAGCGTCGTGGTCGTCGGCGCGGTGCCATCGCGGGTCGAGCGCCTGCAGCATCTGCCCGCGATCTGGCGGCAGCTCGTCGTCTCGCCGCCGTTCGACAGCTGGCAGGCCACCAGGAGCGCCAAGTATCAGGCCGTCCGCTACGTGCGCGAGTGCACCGCGCCAGACGATCCCTTGCTCGTGCTCTGGTTCGCACCGGATCTCTACTACTACAGCGGCCGGCCGTTTGCCGGCCGGCTCGGCTTCTATATGGAGGGCTACTGGGCGTCGCCCGATCATGAGCGCGAGAACATCGCGGCAATCGAGCGCGATCGCCCGACCCTCGCGCTGATGGAGCCCGGCCGCCGGGAAACCGACCTGTACACGTATCCGCTGCTGCTCACGTACCTTGCGAACGAGTACCGCGAAGTCGGCGTGCTGGAATCCAGCGACGGACGCAGGGTTCGCGTTCACGTGCGCAACGATCGCACCCCGACCGGAGTGGACCGCAAGACGGGTTGGCCCTGCTTTGGAGCGAAAGACCTTCCGTGAACGCCGTGCGAGTCCAAGAAAAAAGGGCCTGGATCCTGCGGGAAATCCAGGCCCAACGGCCGGCGCGGGCTGCGTGGGACCCTCACCGGCAGTTCTCGATTGTCAGATGGTCTTTATGTTTTTTTCTTGTTCGTGCCCTTCGACTCCTTCCTTCGATTAGAAATCGAACTGAATAGAGAGACGCGCGAAGCGCGGACTCAGGAGCCCGGTCGCCTGTCCCCACTGCTCGACGACGGCCGTCGCCGGGTTGTCCGCGACGTCGTAGTTGTCCTGATACGTCCGCACCGCGTCGTTGTTGAACACGTTGTAGATGTCGACGCCGATGTTGACCCGCTTGTTGGCGAAGCGGAGGTTCTTTCCGAGCTTCACGTCGAAGATCGTGTAACCCTCGCCGTACAGCTCGCCGGTGTTCAGGAGATTGATCTGCTGGCTCGTCGTCGTGTTGGTGTTGGACGTGGCGATAAAACACCCCACCTGACCGGCCGTGGCGCCGGCTGGACACGGCTGTGAGGCACGGTAGGCACTGCCCGGCTCCCAGATGACTTCGTCCTTCGTAAAGGAGTGGTTCGCGGCCCGCTCGACGCCTGGCCGCCACTGGAACACCGTGCTGATCAGCACGTCGACCTTCGGAATCGTGTAGGCGGCGGTGCCTCTCACGTTCGTGTCCCACCGCGTATGGGGGTTGCACTGGGGCGTCACGCCGTCGTGCTGCTGAACGTTCGGGCCATTGGTCGAGGCGAAGCACAAGTCACGTACGGCGCGACCGGTACTGGTGCCACCGTTGACCCGCAGGCCGCGAAGCCCCCACTTGTTGGTGCCGCGCCACACGAAGTTCGTGTCGATGCCGTTCCAGTTGTAGCCCAGCTCCTCCATGATCGTCACGGCGCTCGGCTGATTCGACGGCAGTGTGGTCTTGATGGTGTCGATTCCACGGATCACATAGCCGCCGCCGCCGGGCAACGCAGGATGGGACGGCGCGACGACGCTGTAGAAGTCGTAGGTGTAGGGGTCATTGAAGTTGAGGAAGTTCTGGTTGCAGGTCCGCTGGTCGACGACACCGTTGAACCGATCGCAGCCGATGCCAAGCTGATCCGTCACCGTCAGGTTCGAGTAGCTCCGGCGGTTATAGGTGACCTCGGCGGAGAAGCGCGGCAACAGCTCGTGCTGGATGCCAAGGCCGAACTGCCACTCGGACCGGCGCTTGCCCCACCCATCGAGCAGGGTGTCACCGTAGACATCGCAGTAGGCCTGCACCGCCGCCGGAATACCTGCTTCGTTACGGCCGCACTGCGTGGTCTGCAGGCCGATCGGCGTGCCCGCAGCGTCCAGGCTGAGCGGGTCGCGCCCGTAGCGCAGGCTATCCTGCCCGAAGACGGAGGTCGGCCCGCCGCAGAGGTCCCCGCCGGCCACGGTCTGTACCGCGAAGTTCAGCAGGTTGCAGTCGACGACGCGGTCGCCGTCCACGTCGGTCCAGGTCCGGGTGTAGCGATTGACCGTGCGCGCGGCCGGATTCGCGTCAGCGTAGATGCCGCTGATCGAGGCGCCGGACAGGTATTTGCCCATGTTCCACTTGACCGACGTCTTGCCCGTGCCGAAGATGTCCCACGCCGCGCCCCACCGCGGGGTGAAGTCGTTGTAGGACACACCATCGCTCTTCGGCGTGCAGTAGCCCTTCTGGCCGGCGAATGACCCGCCCACCTGCACGGGCACGTAGGGCTCGTTCGCGTTGCCCTGAGTGAGCCCGTTCCCGATACCCTGGATGCACGTCTCGGGGTAGCTGCTGTTCGCATGGTCGAAGCGGAGCGCGCCGCTCAGCGTGAAGCGCTTCAGCGTCCACTGATCCTGCATGTAGAAGCCGCTGTAGGACACCCGGTTGTCGATGGTGGACGGACCGGTATTGACCGTGACGCGATCGGGCACCGGCCGGCGGGCCTGGTTGAACGGGTCGTTCGGGTAGTAGAGGCTCGTGTTGCCGCAGGTGGACGCGGCCGGATTCGCGGCGTTGAAGCACGTCGCCGCGGGCGTAAAGTACCGATACTCCAGGCGCGTGTTGCCGCTTCTGTTGGTTCGCGTCTGCGCGAAGTAGCCGCCGTCATAGCCGAACTTGGCGTTATGCGAGCCGGTGACATACGAGATCGACGCGCGCGGGCGCCAGTCGTTGAGATTTCTTTGCTCCGCCAGACCGCCGATGCCGTCGGCCCATGGTCCCGAAGGCACGCCGAAGATCGCGGCCGACGCGTTGATCTGAGAGACCTCGCTGTCCGCGCCGACCGTCGATCCGAACTCGACCACGCGCGGAATGTCCGGATTGGGCGTGTAGTAGCGATGCTGCGAGAAGTCGTACAGCTGCCGGTTCGCCGCCAGACCCGCTTCGAGCAGGATGACGTTGGTCAGCGGATTCGTCCACGACGCCTGGATCAGGCGGGCGGGATGTACCTGCCCCGACCACCAGCCGTCACGCGCCGTCCACGGCGCGACCGAGCCGTCGCACGGATCCTGGCAGGTCAGCCCCTCATCCCAGAAGACGTTGAACTTGTTCTTCTGTGACGCCTGGAACGTGATGCGCACGTTGGCGTTGCGCGTCATGTTCATGAGCGTCAGCGGTCCCTGCGACCGATCCGCCTGATAGTTCGCGCCCCACTTGCCGGCGTTGGCGTTGTCCCAGATCCGCTCGACCTGCCGGCTCCACGCATCCTTCTGCCACGCGCGCGCCGTGCCGAAGAACCAGAGGCGGTCGCGCATGATTGGTCCGCCGAACGCCCCCGACGTGTCGTAGTCGCGGATGAGCGGGTAGCCGCTCACGATCTCAGGAAAGCTCTTGTTGTTCTTCGAGAACCACGACCCGCTGAACAACCCGCCTTCACGCAGGGAGCCATCGAGATTGAAGTCCCCCCGCGTAAAGTTCATGTAGTAGTTGCCGCTGAAGCGATTGCCGCCGGTGCGCGGGATGATGTTGATCGACGCGCCGCCGGTTTCCGATTCGCCCAGCGCCCCGGAGATCTGCACGTTGACTTCCTGCGCGTTTGCCACGTCGGCCACGTAGCCGCCGGTCATCCCCATGATCCCGGCGCCGCCGCCGGTGTTGATGATCGTCCCGTCAACCATGACACGGCCTTGCGTCAGGCCATCAGTGTCGTTGGTCGCGGTATGCGAGGCCAGGTTGTAGATGTTGTTGTTGCACCAGACGCCGACACCGCCGACGCAGTCGGCGCCCAGGCCGGTCGCGGTCAGGCCGGGCGTGAGCGTCAGGATGCTGCGGATGTTGCGCGTCGTCGGGAGATCGCGAATGTCCGCGCCCTCAAACGTCGAGATCTGACGCGCGTTCTGCACGTCAACCGTCGGCGCTTCCCCGACGACGGTCTCCGTGACGTTGAGCGCGCCGACCGTCATCGTGGCGTTCACCGGCGCGGTGAAGCCGGTCGTCAGCACGACGTTGTTCTGCTGCTGCTTGGTGAACCCCTCGAGGGTGAACGTCACGCTGTACGTGCCGACGGGAAGGGTCGCGATTCGATACTGCCCTCTCTGATCGCTCGTGGTCGAGCGGACTTTCTCAATGAGCGCGGGGCTCGTCACTTCGACAAGGACGCCTGGCATGACAGCCCCCTGGGCGTCGCGGACGGTCCCGGCGATATTGCCCTGCTGGGCCAGGACTGCTGCTGGTTGCAGCAGTAGAAATGCAGCGACTACGACTGACGCTCTCACGCAATGTGGCATCGCGATCCTCCAGTCGGCGGGGGGCTGGGAGGCCCCATGTCGGCTTAGTTGTGGGCGGGTTTCCCCGGATTTCCTCCGTTTCGGCGGGCAACTCGAGTCGTCGACAGGGCGGCAGGAGCACTGTGGTCCCGAGCTACGGTGTGACCTTTACGCCCACAATCACACTCTGTCAACTGGTTTGTTAAGAACCTGTTAAATATTTGCTAAAAATACTGCATAGATGTCAGCCAAACTCCGGTCAACGCAGGAGGGTCAGGGCCAGTGACCCCCAAGGCCGGGTTCACCGGAGCTCGATTCGCTTGGTGCTCGGCTCCGCGCGCCTGTAATGTTTTGACCAATGGCCGCGCCGACCGCCGTGCTGTTTTCCGCGGGCCTCGACAGCGCCGTGCTCGCGGCGGCCGAGGCACAGCACGGCCCCGTGCACGCGGTCTATGTCAGTTGCGGGCTGGCGTGGGAGTCAGAGGAGCTCGACGCGGTTGACCGGCTGCTCGCGACGCCGGCGTTCCGGTCGGTGCGTCCGCTCGCGCGCCTGACCTTCACCGCGCAGGACCTCTACCCCGCCACGCACTGGGCGATCACCGGCAAGCCGCCGGCCTTCGACACGCCGGATGAGGACGTTTATCTCACCGGGCGCAACGTGATGCTTCTCAGCAAGGCGGGCATCTACTGCGCGCAGCACGGGCTCAACCGCATCGCGATGGGGACACTCGCCGGCAACCCGTTTCCCGACGCGACACCCGCGTTCTTCGACACGATGGGACGCGCGCTGTCGATGGGACTGAACCAGCCGATCGAAATCACGGCGCCGTTCGCGTCGCTGCACAAGAGCGACGTCATTCAGTTGGGTGTGAAGCTGGGAGTGCCGCTGGAATTGACGCTGTCATGCATGAACCCGCAGCGCGGTGAGCACTGCGGTCAATGCAGCAAGTGCCGGGAACGTAGAGACGCGTTCAACGAAGCCGGCGTGAACGATCCTACGGAGTATCAGACCGCTCCGCTTCGGTAACGGCGCTCTTTGCCACGTGAATGTCGACCGGGCCGTCACCCGTGCGGACCGTCAGCATCCCGCCGCCGGTGCCAACCCGCCCGCGCAGTTCTCTTCGCCGCCGCTCCCGTTCCTGCGGGAACCCCTTCGGCACGACAGCCACGCCGGTCGTGGCAATCCCACCGTCGCCAGTGGTGGCGTCGATGTCGGCATCGAAATCCTGCGGGAGCAGGATCTTCACGCCGCCGTCACCGGTCGAGATTCTCCAGTCACCTTTCATCGTGCTGCCCGGCAGCACATTGACATCGATGGCGCCGTCGCCGGTCCGCGCCTCCAGTTCGTCGAGGCGGCCGCCGAGGAGCACGCTGCCGTCGCCGGTGCTGACGGTCACGCTGCCCTGCAGTTCGTTCGCCGTCACCGCTCCGTCGCCGGTCCGGATCGTCATCCGGCCCTGGAGGTTCTCCAGCCGGACCGAGCCGTCACCCGTGGACAACTCGATACGGCCATTCAGGTCGCGCGCGAGGATCACGCCATCGCCGGTGCGCGCCACGACATTGAGCCGGTGCGGAACGGCGAGGACCATGCGCACGCGCGGAGACTGGCTGCCGATGTGCTCGAAAAAGCCATGACGCTGCCCCGGCCTCGCTTCGATCAGGACGTCTCCATCGGACTCGGTCACGTCGACCCTGATGTTCCTCGCGTCTGCGTCGCTGCCAGCCCGTCGCTCGAGATCAACGCGGATCTCGTTGCGGTCCCACCCGCGGATCTCAATAGAGCCGTCAAACGACCGGACCGTGAGATTCGGCACGCCGGTCACGGGGATGCGCTTCTGCTCGTGGAGCACGGTGTCTTTGGCTTGAATGTCGACCGTGCAGGCCGACGCCGCGATCGCCGCGGTTGCTACCAGGCTGAGAGCAAGCTTTTTCACGATAACTCCCCGGTCCGCCTGAAGGCGGACACTACGCCGGCTTAGACGCTGAGCAGGGGGCCAGTGTTCACCCCGTCATGGCGTTGCATCTCGTTCCCCATCCGTGCGGGACCGTATGTCCGAAGCAAAACCGTAAGGAGTGTATTGGCAAAGCTGGTTGGCCGGCGGCGGAGGCTGAGGTGTCTGGATCAAGCCGGTTTTGCGGAGCGACATACGGTTCCGCGCGGCGCCCGGGACGCAGGAGGTCCGCCTGAAGGCGGACACTACCTAGGACGTCGGCCACACCTGGACGCCGGCGATAAACGTTCGAACAACGCGGAAATCGCGATCGAGGACGACCAGATCCGCCTGAGCGCCATTCGCGATCCGGCCAAGATCGCTTAATCCAAGCTGAACGGCTGGCGTCGTCGCGCACATCGCCGCGGCGCTGACGACCGACTGCCCCATCATCCTCACCACATTCCCGAACGCCCGGTCCATCGTCAACGTGCTTCCCGCCAGCGTGCCGTCGTCCAGGAACGCGGCCGAGTCGCGGATATGAATCGTCTGGCCTCCGAGAAGCGCGGTAGACCCGCCCGGCAGACCCGACCCCGCAGTCCCGTCGGTGATCGCCATCATTCGCGAGACGCCCTTCGCGGCGATCGCGATTCCGCACATCGCCGGATGCACGTGATAGCCATCGCAGATCAGCTCCGCGGCCACTTCATGGCGCGACAACACCGCGCCGACCAGGCCCGGAGCTCGGTGCGCGGCAGGCGTCATGCGGTTGAAGAGATGCGTCGCATGGCGCGCGCCCGCTTCGATCGCCGCAATCGCCGTCTCGAAATCCGCGCCCGAGTGCCCCATCGACACGATGTGACCCGCGGACGCGAGGCTGCGTACCAGCTCGATTCCGCCCGGAAGCTCCGGCGCGAGCGTGACGATGCCGACGCTGGACCGCGATGATTCGATGACGTCCAGAATCTGCGAACCGGTGAACGGCCACGCAGTCCCGCCGCGCGGTTCGTCTGCAGTGCGCAGGCACTTCAGCGGCTGCGCACCGCGGAATTCCGGATTGATGAAGTTGCTCTCGAGATGCGCCGGCAGCACGCGCGCGGAGGATGCACTGGCGGAGCCTCGTGCGTCGCGCACCTGCTCAAGAAAGGACTGGAGGTCGTCCGGCCCGCACGCAACCGTCGTCGGACAAAACGCCGTGACGCCGTAACGAGGAAGCGCGGCCGCGATCCTCGCCACCACACCGCCACCGTCAAGCGTGTCGAGCCCCGCGACGCCATGGACATGCACGTCGATGAAGCCAGGGACGACGAAGCAACCTGACGCGTCGATGACCGCCGCACCGGCAGGAGCAACGGAAGCCGGCTCGATCGCCGCAATGCGGTCGTCGTCCACGATGACCGAGCCGCCCTCGAGGACTCGATCGGGGAGAACGAGATCTCCGCCGCGGATAACCATCACTTATATAGTCTCCGTCCCACGCCATTCGGAGTGTGGAAGCGTATGTCCGTAGCAAAACTGTAGGGAGTGTATTGGCAAAGCTAGTTGGCCGGCGGTGGAGACTGAGGTGTCTGGATCAAGCCAGTTTTGCGGAGCGACATACGGTTCCGCACTCCGTCACCGGGACGGG
>Ga0247825_10000645_pt1 | contig 22283 bp, 16 predicted proteins | sample 13C_Vanillin_Day_FD_194413 | JGI IMG/M metagenome (GOLD analysis project Ga0247825, IMG submission 194413) | Soil microbial communities from agricultural site in Penn Yan, New York, United States - 13C_Vanillin_Day48 | ecosystem: Environmental > Terrestrial > Soil > Agricultural land | place...
GCCGCGGCCATACCCACCTGCGAGTCGACGGCGCATTCATCCCGACCGCCAGCTGGCCGCGCCTGTCCCGCTTCCAGGAGCACAGCATCGAGCTGCCGGTCGCCGACGTGCGCGCCGCTCCCGACAACGAGCCCGAGCTCCGCGCAGCGCTGCATCGCGCGCTCGACTACGGCAAGGGGGTGGTTCGCGTGCTCGCGCCCCTCGAAGCACTCGAGCAGGCGATGGCGAAGCGGGACCCCGCGGCGGCGCGCATGACCGAGACGGTTTTCTCCGTGAAGCGCGCCTGTCCCTCCTGCGGCACGAGTTTCCCGGAGCTCGACCCGCGGCTGTTCTCCTACAACTCCCGCCACGGCTGGTGCGCGAGCTGCTACGGCACCGGGCTCAAGATATCGGGGTTCGACGAGGAACAGAGCGGGGAGGAGATCTGGTGGAATGAATGGTACGAGGGCGAGGCTGCGCCCTGCGAGGCGTGCGAAGGCGCGCGGCTCAATCCGACCGCGCTGGCCGTGAAGTTCCGCGATCGCTCCATCGCCGACCTCAGCCGGCTGCCGGTGTCGGGCATCGAGCGGTTCTTCCAGGGGCTGCGTCTGGAGGGCCGCGAAGCGGAGATCGCGCGCGACATCGTCGCCGAGCTCGCCAGCCGGCTCGCGTTCCTGCGAGAAGTGGGCTTGTCCTACCTCGCGCTCGATCGCGCGGCGCCGACGCTGTCCGGTGGCGAGGCCCAGCGCATCCGTCTCGCCGCCCAGCTCGGCTCCAACCTGCGCGGGGTCGCGTACATACTGGACGAGCCCACCATCGGGCTGCACCCGCGCGACAATCGCGTGCTGCTCGACACGCTCGGCAAGCTCGAAGCCAAGGGCAACACGCTGATCGTGGTCGAGCACGACGAGGACACCATCCGTCGCGCCGATCACGTGGTGGACCTGGGCCCGGGCGCGGGATCCCGCGGGGGCGAAGTCGTCGCGGCCGGCACCGCGGCCGAGCTTATGCGCGTGCCGGCGTCGGTCACGGGCCGCTACCTCGCGGCGCCGCTCAGGCATCCGCGCAAGCCGCGCCGCGCGGTCGATCCGGCGGGCGCGGCCATCGCGGTGGCGAGCGCCGAGCTGCACAACCTCAGAAAGGTGGATTTCCGCATCCCGCTCGGCCGTTTCACCGTCGTGACCGGCGTCTCCGGCTCGGGCAAGTCCACCCTCGCCCGCGACGTGCTGCACGACAACCTGCGCCGGCTCGTCGCGCAGCGCCGCGACGAGCCGCGCGGGAAGGCGAATCGCGCAGGACACCACGCCTGGAAGGCGCGAGCAAGCCATCGAATGGCGAAAGTGAAAGCCGCCCTGGGTCGCATGGCTTCCGCCATCCGCCATTCGCCATCCGCCATGGATCTGATTGGATGCCGTGCGATCACGGGAGCCGATCAGATCGGCCGGGTGCTGGAAGTGGACCAGACGCCGGTCGGCAAGACGCCGCGCTCTTGCCCGGCAACCTACGTCGGATTCTGGGATGCGGTGCGCCGCCTCTACGCCGAAGTGCCGGAAGCGCGCATGCGCGGCTACACCGCGTCGCGCTTCTCGTTCAATACGGCGGGCGGGCGCTGCGAAGCGTGCGAAGGCCAGGGCATCAAGCGCATCGAGATGAGCTTTCTGCCCGACGTGAAAGTGGCCTGCGACGCGTGCCGCGGCGCGCGCTTCAATCCCGAGACGCTCGCGGTGCAGTTCAAGGGCAAGAGCATCGGCGAGGTGCTGAAGATGAGCGTGGATGAGGCGGTGCCGTTCTTCTCGGCGCACCCGTCCATCCACCATTGCCTGACGCTGCTGCAGGATGTGGGGCTCGGCTATCTCACGCTCGGCCAGCAGAGCCCGACCCTCTCGGGCGGCGAAGCGCAGCGCATCAAGCTCGTGACCGAGCTCGCCAAGGTGCGCAGCCAGCCAGCCGCCAGCGCGGCACCGCCCTCCACCGTCCACCGTCCACTGTCCACGCTGTATGTCCTGGACGAACCGACGGTCGGCCTGCACATGGCCGACGTCGAGAAGCTCACCCGCGTTCTGCACCGCCTCGTGGACGCCGGCAACACCGTGGTGGTGATCGAGCATAACCTCGACATCATGGCCGAGGCCGACTGGCTGCTGGACCTGGGGCCGGAAGGCGGCGACGCGGGCGGGCGGATCGTCGCCCAGGGCGCCCCCGCCACCGTGGCGAAACAGGCGCGCGGCCATACCGGGCGCATCCTGGCTGAATTTCTTCGCGAGCGCGGGGTTGAAGACAAAGCAACCGCCGATGAACGCCGATGAACGCCGCGGCCGAATTCCGTCACGCGAAACGTGACCGTGCCCCATCCGCAACCCGCGACCCGCGAGTCACGGCACGCGAAGCGTGACCAGACGTTCACCTTTCGGTCCAATCCTGTACTATTGCAGTTAAGCGGGGAATCGGCAGGAGGGGAGCAATGCCGTCAGCTAGTATTCGGCATGCCCTCGCCCATCGTCCCCGCGACGGCCGCATTCGACGCGAACGGCACGCCGTTCTCGCCCGAGTACGGCGACGTCTATCACAGCGCGCAATCCGGTCCCGGGCAGGCGCGACACGTGTTTCTGGGCGGCAACGACCTGCCCGCGCGCTGGGCCGGCGCGCGCGTCTTCACCATCGTCGAGACCGGCTTCGGTCTCGGCGGCAACTTTCTCGCGACGTGGGAAGCCTGGCGCGGCGATCCCAAGCGGCCCGATCGACTGCATTTCGTCTCGATCGAGAAGCATCCCCTGAGCCGCGATGCCCTCGCGCAGTTTCACCAGCGCTACGCGGAGCAGTCCGTGCTGGCCGGCGAGTTGCGGGCGGCCTGGCCCCTGCCCCTGCCCGGTCTTCACCGGCTGCACTTCGAGGGCGGCCGGGTGACGCTGACGCTCGCGCTGGCCGATGTCGCGCACGCCCTGCCCTCGCTCAGGCTCTGCGCCGACGCGTTCTACCTGGACGGGTTCGCACCGGCCCGCAATGCCGGCATGTGGTCGCCCGCCGTCATGAAAGGGCTCGCGCGGCTGGCCCGGCCGGGCGCAACGCTGGCGACCTATACCACCGCGCGGGCGGTGCGCGAGGCGCTGTCGGCCGCCGGCTTCCGCACCGAGCAGCGACCCGGCTTCGGCGCCAAGCGCGATATGCTCGCGGGACGCTACGAGCCGCGAGCGACACCGCGCGTCGCGGCGAACGCCGCGCCGCGGCGCGAGCGGCGCGCGCTGGTCATCGGCGGCGGCCTCGCGGGCGCCGCGGTCGTCGAGCGGCTGGCCGCGCGCGGCTGGCACATCGACCTGGTCGAGCGCCGACCCGCTCCCGCGATGGAATCGTCCGCCATACCCGCCGGCGTGTTTCATCCGCACCTGTCGCGCGACGACAGCCTGCTCTCCCGGCTCACGCGCGCGGGATTCCTCTATGCCCTGGGCCGCTGGCGCGCGCTGGAATCGGCCGGCGCCACGCTGTCGTGGTCGCAATGCGGCGTGCTGCAGGCCGCCCGTGACGCGCGGGAGGAAGCGCGCATGGCGGCCACCGTCCGCGCGCTCGGCTTTCCACCGGAGCACGTCGATTACCTCACCGGCACGGCTGCCGCGCAGAAAGCCGGGCAGCCCGTACGCGCCGGCGGCTGGTGGTTTCCGGGGAGCGGCTGGATGCGGCCGGCCGACCTGGTCGCCGCCCAGCTGGCGGCGGCGCGCGGCCAGCTTGCGCTTCATGCCGGCCGGCACGTCGAAGTCCTCGACCGCGGCGAGGACGGATGGTGGCGGGCGCGCGATGCCGAGGGCGCGCAAGTCGCCGCCGCTCCGGTGGCCGTCCTTGCCAACTCGCATGATGCGGCGCGGCTGGCCCCGCCCGGCACGCCATTGAAGCGCGTGCGCGGGCAGCTCACGATCCTGCCCGAAGGCAATCTCGCGCTGCGCACCGTCCTGGCCGGGTCCGGTCATGTCATACCGGGCGACCGCGGCAGCGCGGTGCTGGGCTCGACCTATGACTTCGATGATCCGGATCCCGATCCGAGCGCCGAAAGCGATGCCGCCAATCTCGCGCGCCTGGCGGAGCTGCTCCCCGCCACCCGGACTGACCGCGCGCCCGTCGCCTTGCCGGGCGCCGTCGGTTTTCGGTGCGTCGCCGGCGACCGGCTGCCCTTGATCGGCGCGCTGCCTTCGACCGAGGGCCTCCCGAAACCGGCCGGGCCGTTGCACGCGGTCGCGCGCAGCGAGGGCCTGTACGGCGCCTATGCCTACGCCTCGCGCGGCCTGACCTGGGCCGCGCTCGGCGGCGAGATCATCGCGAGCCTGATCGAGGGCGAGCCGCTGCCGGTCGAAAGCGAGCTCGCCGACGCCATCGATCCCGCCCGCTTCCTGCTGCGCCGCGCGCGACGCGGCCGGTAAGAATCAGGGCGCACCCCTTTTCACCCGCGGCCGACCCCATTTGCGCCCCGTTTCCTGTATAATGCGGAGCAAGGTTTCTGTTTCGCGTCATCCGGTTAGCGTCTCAGTCGTTTCACGGTCCATCCCGGACCGTCGAATCACCCAGCCCCGATTCGTATCTGCCTGAACCGGTTATGGAAGGCTCGCGCCTTCCCGGGCCGATCCAGGAGAACACCATTACTACGTCGTTTGAAAGTCTCGGCCTGTCGGCCGAGCTGCTCCGCGCCGTCGCCGAGCAAGGCTATACCACCCCCACCCCCATCCAGGCGCAGGCCATACCCGTCGTGCTCTCGCAGCGCGACCTGCTCGGCGCCGCCCAGACCGGCACCGGCAAGACGGCCGGCTTCACGCTGCCGATGCTGCAAAGGCTGTCCGCGGCGGCCAATCGCAGCGCATCGCCCGCCCGTCATCCCATCCGCGCCCTGATCCTCGTGCCGACGCGCGAGCTCGCGGCCCAGGTGCAGGACAGCGTGCGCGCCTACGGGCGCCATCTCAAGCTGCGCTCGACCGTGATCTTCGGCGGCGTGGGCTTCAACCCGCAAGCCGAGGAGCTGCGCCGCGGCGTGGACATCGTCGTCGCGACCCCGGGCCGCCTGCTCGACCACGTCGAGCAGCGCACGATCGATCTGCGGCACGTGGAGATTCTCGTGCTCGACGAGGCCGACCGCATGCTCGACATGGGCTTCATCCCGGCGATCCGGCGCATCCTGGCCTTGCTGCCGGCCAAGCGCCAGAACCTGCTGTTCTCGGCCACGTTCCCGGACGAGATCCGCAAGCTCACCCGCTCCTTCATGCACGACCCCGCCACTGTCGAGGTCGCCCCCCGCAACCAGCCGATCGAGCTGATCTCGCAGGTGGCCTATTCCGTGCACCGTGACCGCAAGCGCGAGCTGCTGTCGCAGCTCGTGAAAGCCAACGATTGGCGCCAGGTGCTCGTCTTCACCCGCACGAAGCACGGCGCGAACCGGCTTGCCCAGCAACTGGAGCGCGATGGCATCGAAGCCGACGCGATCCACGGCAACAAGAGCCAGAACGCGCGCACGCGCGCGCTGAAGCGCTTCAAGGACAATGAGCTGCGCGTGCTCGTGGCGACCGACATTGCGGCGCGCGGCCTCGATATCGAGGAGCTGCCGCACGTGGTCAACTACGACCTCCCGCACGTGGCCGAGGATTACGTCCACCGCATCGGCCGCACCGGCCGGGCCGGCGCCTCGGGGCAGGCCGTCTCGCTCGTCAGCGCGGACGACCGTCCGCTGCTCGCCGCCATCGAGCGGCTCACGGGCAAGCGCATCACGCAGCAACAGGCGCCCGGCTTCGAAGCCGGGGCCGCGCACGCCGCGCCGGCTGCCCGCCACGAGCCGCAGCGGCAACCGCGCCGCGATGGACGCCAGCCGCAGGGCGGCCAGCCTCGCCGGGACCGCAACCGCGGCGGGCACCGGCAGGCGGCCGAATCCCGCCACCCGTCCAATGGCTCGGGCCAGCCGCACGCGCGGCACGGCGCGCAGCCGCAGCGCGGCGGCCAGCCGCGACGTCGCCAGTCGCACATCCATCCGAGCCGCTCGCCCGCGGGACCGCACCCGCATGCGCCGGCACCGGCCCAGCAGGCGGCGCGTGCCGAGGAATACGACGAGAAGCAGCCGTCGCCGGAACGGGCGAAGAACCAGCTTTTTCCGGGACTGCTCGGCGCGCTGTTCGGCCGCAAGCGGGGCTGAGGCACGCCTTCCGCGCGGGCGCCCTTGATCTTCATCAAGGGCGCCCCCGGCGCTACTTAAATTCGCGCGGTGCCGGCGGTATGATGCCCATTCCCTCTCCGGGTTACGGGTGCTCATGAAACTCAACGACACGCAACTCGACCTGCCGCCGCAGCAGGTCACGCTCGACGTCCTGCTGGAGAAATACGCCAAGGGCGACGAAAAGGACGTCCAGGCCGTGCGCCGCCGCGTGGCGCGCGCCCTCGCCGCCGTCGAAAAGGATCCTGCGCGGTGGGAGCCGGTCTTCTACGAGGCGCTGGAGAACGGCTTCATTCCGGGCGGGCGCGTCAATTCCGCGGCCGGCACCGCGTTGCAGGCCACGCTCATCAATTGCTTCGTGCAGCCCGTCGGCGACTCGGTGTCCGAGACGGTGGACGGCAAGCCCGGCATCTACGTCGCGCTGATGGAATCGGCGGAGACGATGCGCCGGGGCGGGGGCGTGGGCTACGACTTTTCCTCCATCCGCCCGCGCGGGGCTCGGGTGCGCGGCACCGACAGCATGGCGAGCGGGCCCGTCTCCTATATGCGCGTCTTCGACAAGAGCTGCGAGACGGTGGAATCCGCCGGCTCGCGCCGCGGCGCGCAGATGGGCATCCTGCGCTGCGACCATCCCGACATCGAGGATTTCATCCACGCCAAGGACCACGGCGACCTGAAGAACTTCAACGTCAGCGTCGCGGTGACGGACGCTTTCATGCGCGCGGTGGAAAGCGACGCCGCCTGGGAGCTCGTGCACCGGCAGCCGCCCGCCGCGGATTTCGAGGGCGCGGCGCGCCAGCGGGCGGACGGCCAGTGGGTCTACCGCGAGGTCAAGGCGCGCGACCTGTGGCAACAGATCATGGAATCCACCTACGACCACGCCGAGCCCGGCGTGTTTTTCGTGGATCGCGCCAACGCGGACAACAACCTGTCGTACGTCGAGCGCATCGAGGCGACCAACCCGTGCGTCACGAAGGAAACCTGGATAGCGACGGGCGACGGTCCGCGCCAGGTCGGTGAACTTATTGGCAAGCCTTTCATCGCTATCGTCAGCGGCCGCGGCTACCGGACGTTGTCTCAAGGCTTTTTTTCGACCGGCCAAAAGCCGGTGGTCAAGATGACGACTCGCGAAGGTCCGGAATTGCGGCTGACCGCTGACCATCTGGTCCGGAAAGTTGCGCGCAGGACGCGCCATGTCATCGAAACCGAATGGTCGGCAGCATCCGCCCTGCAACCCGGGGACGAAATCATCCTTCATGATCATAGAATGGCTTCCGGCTGGGACGGCGCGGGCACCGAAGAGGAAGGCTACCTGCTCGGATTCCTGATCGGAGACGGCGTGCTCAAGGAAGATCGCGCCATTCTCTCCGTGTGGGATCCCGGAATGAGAAGCGCGGTGAACGGCGGGCAAGTCGTGTCACCCGGAGTCGCCGGCATGATGCAGGCGGCCGAGCAAGCAGCGCGGACCCTGTCTCACCGGAGCGATTTTCGAGGCTGGCAGAAAATCGTCGCGGGGCGCGTCGAGTTCAGGCTCGCGCTGCGTTCGTTGCGGGACCTGGCAGTCTCGCTCGGAATCCGGGCGGATGCAAAGCGGGTTACGGACGATATCGAACGGTGCTCGTCCGGCTTCTACGCTGGTTTCCTGCGAGGACTCTTCGACACGGATGGCTCCGTGCAAGGCGCACAGGCAAAGGGCGCAAGCATCCGGCTTACGCAGGTCGACCTGGGCAATCTTTACCGGGTGCAGCGCATGCTTCTGAGGCTTGGCATTGCGTCTACCGTCTACAGGAACCGCAAGCTTGCAGGGGAGAAGCTCCTGCCGGACGGTAAAGGCGGCCTGTCCCGATACCCCATTCAGGCGTTGCACGAGCTCGTTGTCAGCGGAGAGAACCTTCTGCGCTTCGAGCAGGAGATCGGCTTCGAGAACGCAGAGAAGGCCGAGCGACTTCGGAACATCCTCGGCGCGTACCGGCGGCGACTCAACCGCGAACGGTTCATTGCAACGGTAGAGGCTCTCACAAGCGATGGAACCGACGACGTATTCGACGTAACCGTCGCCGAGGTCAGCGCGTTCGATGCGAACGGCATCTACGTGCACAACTGCGGCGAGCAGCCCCTCCCGCCCTACGGCTGCTGCTGCCTCGGCTCGATCAATCTGGCGCCGTTCGTGCGCGAGGCGTTCACCGGCAAGGCGCGCTTCGATTTCGCGGCCTTCGGCGAGGTGGTGCGGCCCGCGGTGCGCATGCTCGACAACGTGCTGGAAGCCACCGTCTGGCCGATCGAGCGCCAGCAGCAGGAGGCGCGCGCCAAGCGCCGCGTCGGCCTCGGGTTCACCGGCCTCGGCGACGCCCTCATCATGCTCGGGCTGCGATACGACTCCGACGAGGCGCGGCGCACGGGCGCCCGAATCGCGGAGGCGATGCGCGACGAAGCCTATGCGGCCTCCATCGAGATCGCGAAGGAAAAGGGCGCGTTTCCGCTGCTCGACGCCGAGCAATACTGCTCGGCGCCCCGCTTCGCCTCGCGCCTGCCCGAGAAGCTGAAGAGCGAGATCCACCGTCACGGCATCCGCAACAGCCACCTGCTCTCGATCGCGCCGACCGGAACGATTTCGCTCGCCTTCGCCGACAACGCCTCCAACGGCATCGAGCCGGCGTACGCGTGGTCCTACCAGCGCAAGAAGCGCATGCCCGACAGCTCCATGAAGACCTACGACGTCGAGGACCATGCCTGGCGGCTCTACCGCCACCTCGGCGGCGACGCGGCGAGCCTGCCCGCGCATTTCGTGACCGCCATGGACATCTCGGCGCTCGACCACATGCGCATGGTGGCAGAAATCGCGCCGTTCGTGGATTCCGCGATCAGCAAGACGGTCAACGTGCCCGAGGACTATCCGTACACGCAATTCAGGGATCTCTATCTCGAAGCGTGGAAAGCGGGACTCAAGGGCATCACCACGTACCGGCCCAACAAGGTCCTCGGCAGCGTGCTCTCGATCGCGGCCGCGGAAGCCGAGGAACCGAACGATCTCGACACCAGCGCCGACCGGCGCATCCGCCTGGAGGCCGCCCCCCAGCCGGCACTGTCCTCGCTGCGCTGGCCGGGACGGCCGCGCCTGTCCACCGGCAATCCGTCGTGGACCTACATGGTGGAATCGCCTTTCGGACAGTTCGCGATCTTCGTCGGCCACGTCGAGAACGGCGACCCGCACCCGTTCGAGGTCTGGGTCAACGGCAACGAGCAGCCGCGCGGCCTCGGCGCGGTCGCCAAGACCCTGTCCATGGACATGCGCGCGCAGGACGCCGCCTGGCTGCGCATGAAGCTCGAGATGCTCGCGCGCACCGCCGGCAACGACGCCTTCGACAGCGCGATGCCGCCCGACGGAGAGCTGCAGCGCGTGCCGAGCATGGTCGCGGCCTTTGCGCGCATCGTGCGCTATCGGGTGGACCAGCTCGGCGCGCTCGCCCGCGCAGGCGGCGGTTCACCGGTGCTCGACGCGCTGTTCGCGAAGAAGGAGCCCAAGACCGGGCCCTCCGGCACGATGTCGTGGACTGCGGACGTTCATAACCCGCGCGCCGGCGACGATTTCGTGCTCATCCTGAAGGAACTGCAACTGCCCAGCGGGCAGCGCCGGCCGTACTCGGTGTGGATGGCCGGCGAGTACCCGCGCGCGCTCGACGGCTTGTGCAAGCTGCTCTCGCTCGACATGCGCGTGATCGATCCGGCGTGGATCGGCATGAAGCTGAGAAAGCTGCTGAGCTATGCCGAGCCGCTGGGCGACTTCATGGCGCGCGTGCCGGGCGAAAGCCGGCAGCAGAACTTCCCCAGCACGGTCGCCTACTGCGCCCGGCTCATGGTCCACCGCTACGCCATGCTGGGCATGCTCGACGAGCGCGGCTACCCGCTGAACGAAATGGGCGTGCTCGAGATTCCCGAGGACGACCGCGTCGCCGCGCGCCGGGCGGAATACCGCGTGCTGCACGGCAAGCACTGCAAGGAGTGCGGCAACGCGGCGGTCATCCACAAGGATGGATGCGAGTTCTGCACCGCCTGCGGCGCCATCGGCGCGTGCGGCTGATTCGATGACGCGTGACGGGTGACTGGAGAACGCTTCAGGTCCGGGCGGCGCACGGCCCTGCGCGCGGCGCTGTCTCTGGGAGCCCTGGCCGCCGCGGCGCCCGCGGCCGCCCAGCGCGGGCGCACGCTGGAGCGTCCGCCGCTCCCGGGCAGCGAGGACGAAAAGCGGGTGCTCGGCGTGCTCCAGGACGTCTATCGCAACCACCGTTACCTGAGCGTTCCGGAGGAAGACGGACGCCTCTTGCGCATCCTCGCGGAATCGATCGGCGCCCGACACGTGGTCGAGCTCGGCACCTCGACCGGCTACTCGGGCCTGTGGCTCCTGCTCGCGCTCGCGAAAACGGGCGGCCGACTGACGACGTACGAGATCGACCGGGAGCGCCACGAGCAGGCGCGGCGCAACTACGAGCGCGCCGGGATGCTGGAGCGGGCGACGCTCGTGCTCGGCGATGCGCACGCGGAGATTCGCAAGCTCAAGGGGCCGATCGATCTCGTGTTCATCGACGCCGACAAGGAAGGCTATCCGGACTACTTGCAGCAGCTCGCCCCGCGCGTGCGCGCAGGCGGGCTGATCGTCGCGCACAACATGGCATCGCCCCCGCCCGATCCGCGGTACATCGAGGCGGTCACGACCCAGCCTGTTTTCGATACGGTATTTCTCAACATGCATTCCGCCGGTCTCGGCGTGACGCTGAAGAAGACCTGACCGCTTCCGGCGCTGTCCTGAGCGCACGATTGAACACCCGGCGGCCCGGCCGGTCCAAACGGATCGTCGCATCACCGCGGTGCACCCACTCTTGCCCACCCCGCCGATCACAGCGGCCCTCGCGGCCGCGCTTTTCCTCCTGGGCGCCCTGGCCGGCTGCGCCGGGTCCCCGGCGGCCGAGCCGAAGGTCGCCGAGCCGGGCCGCAGCGGCGACTTCGGCATTCCCGACGGACGCTGCAACCGGCGCGCCATCGGGGCCGTGCTGGGCGGCGCCATCGGCGGGGTGCTCGGCTCGCAGATCGGGGAAGGCCGCGTCGCCGTCCTGATCGGCGCGGCGGCGGGAACGCTGATCGGCTCCGAAATCGGGCGGCGGATGGACGAAACCGACCTGGCGTGCATCGGCGAGGGGCTGGAAAAGGCGAAGGACAATCAGCCGGTCGAGTGGCCGAGCGCCGACCGGACCGCCACCTACCGCCTCGTGCCGCTGGCGAGCTTTTCGCGCGACGGACGCGAGTGCCGCGAGTTCCTGTTCCAGACCGTTTCGCGCGAGCGCTCCCGCGACAGCAACGCGCAGGCGTGCCGCGGCGCGAACGGCCAGTGGCGCCTCGTGGACGACCGGGCGCCCTAGCGCGGCCGGCGGACGCGGGATGACGCCGCCATTACGCGGTACAATCCGCGCGTGCCGACGCCCCTCCCCGTCCTGAGCGAAGCGCTCGTCGAGAACGATCCCATCACGCAATTTTCGCGCTGGTTCGAGCGCGCCAGCGTCGTCGTCAAGCCGCTGCCGCACGCGGTGGCGCTGGCGACCGCCACCCGGTCCGGCCATCCTTCCGTGAGAATGGTGCTGATGAAGTCGTTCGACGCTCACGGGTTCGTCTTCTACACGAACTATCGCAGCCGCAAGGCCCGGGAGCTTGCGCGCAATGCCCGCGCGAGCCTGCTCTTCTACTGGGGAGAGCTCGACCAGCAGGTCCGAGTGGACGGCCGGGTCGCAAAGGTCATGGCCCATGAGTCCGACGAGTACTTCGCCACCCGCCCGCGCGGCAGCCAGCTCTCCGCCTGGGCCTCCGCGCAGAGCGAAGTGGTGGCGAGCCGCGCCGCCCTCGAGCGCCGGGTCGCCGCCTTTTCGCGCAAGCATGCGACGTCCGTGCCGCGCCCGCCCCACTGGGGCGGCTATCGCCTGGCGCCGGACGCGGTCGAATTCTGGCAAGGCCGCGACGACCGCCTGCACGACCGCATTCTCTATCGCCGGGCGCGCCCGGGCCGCTGGGTGATCGAGCGGCTCGCGCCCTAGGTCGAGGCGTGCGCAGCACCCGGCGCGACCCGCCGTCATGAGCGCGCTGTTCAGGGCGATCGTCCCGTTCGCCGTGCCGGCCGCGCTCCTCTTTGCGGCATTCGCGCTGGTCTTCTACAGCGCCGCCCTGCCGCCCACGCTCGACGGGCTCAAGCTCTACGGCCCCTACATCGTCTTGGTGCTGGGTGCCGGGCTGGCAATCGCGTTCAACCGCGGCCGCACGTTGCTGGCGCTGGTCATCCTGTGCGGCGCCTACGGGGCGCAGCAGCTGTGGCTGCAGCAGGGCCTGGCGACGCCGACCGCGCGCGCGGTCTATGTCGGCCTCACGCTCTTCGTGCCGCTCAACCTGGCCGTCCTCGCCGTGCTTCCCGAGCGCGGCATCTTCAACCGGCACGGCCTCTGGCGCCTGGGCGCGATCGCCGCGCAGGCGGTCATCGTCGCCTGGGTCGCGAGCGCGGGGAATCCGGCGATCGTCGACTGGGCATCGGCCAGGTTCTTCGAGCCACTGCCGCTGAGAGCCGGCCGCATACCGCAGCTGGGCATCGCCGTGACGGCCGCAGGCGTGATGGTCGCGATGGTTGCCGCCGTGGTGGCGCGCTCGGCGATCAGCGCCGCCCTGGCGGGCGCGATCATCGCATTCGCGGTGGCAGCGCATGTACCCAACGCCTCGGTGACTTTCTCGATCTTCACCGCGATGGCCGAGTTGATGGTCACCATCGCCGTCCTGCAGGACACGTTCCGCATGGCGTTTCGCGACGAGCTGACCGGGATACCCAGCCGCCGCGCGCTCAACGAGCAGCTGGCGGCGCTCGGCGCGCGCTATACCGTCGCGATGGTCGACGTGGACCATTTCAAGAAATTCAACGACACCTACGGCCACGATCTCGGCGACCAGGTGCTGAAAATGGTGGCGGCCCACATTGCCGGCGTGGGCGGCGGCGGGAAGGCGTATCGCTACGGGGGGGAGGAATTCAGCGTCATTTTCCCGGGCAAGGATCTCGATGAGGCGTTGCCGCACCTCGAGGCGCTGCGGGAGGAAATCGAGTCCTACCGGCTCGCCTTGCGCGCGAGCGACCGGCCGAAGAAGGCGAAGCGCACCAAGCGCGAGCGCGGCGGCTGGCGCGGGCGCAATGCCGTGTCGGTCACGGTGAGCATCGGCGTGGCCGAGCGCAACGAGCGCCTGGCGACGCCCCAGGCCGTCATCGAGGCTGCCGACCGCGCGCTCTACCGCGCCAAGGACAAGGGCCGCAACCGGGTCAGCCGCTGATTCCCCGCACGGTGAGCCCTGCCTTTTTTCACGGCCGCGGCTGGGAGGCCATCCTCGCCTGGTATTTCGTTACCGTCTGGGGCTCCGGATTCATCGCCACCAAGATCGGGCTGCAGTATGCACCGCCGTTTTCCTTCCTGACGCTGCGCTTTCTGTTCGGGCTCGCGTGCCTGGTGCCGATCCTGATCATCATGCGGCCGCGCTTCCCGGGCACCCGCGCCGAGTTGGGCCATGTCATCGTGGCCGGGCTGCTGATGCACGCGGTTCATCTGGGCGGCAGCCATTACACGCAGTACCTGGGCATGTCGGCGGGCATTACGGCGCTGATCCTGTCGGTGCAGCCGCTCATCACCGCCCTCATCGCCGTACGGTGGATGGGCGAGAGGCTTGCGCTGCGCCAGTGGGCGGGCGTGGCGCTGGGACTGGCGGGCGTCGCGCTCGTGGTCTGGCACAAGGTCGATGTCCGGGAAGCGACGATCGGCAGCCTGATGGCCGTGACGGTCTCGCTTACCGGTGTCACCGCCGGCACGCTGTACCAGCGCGTCTACTGTCCGCTCGTCGATTTGCGCAGCGCCACTTTCGTCCAGTTCGTGGCCGCGGTGGCGGTACTGGCGCCGCTCGCCTGGCTCGTCGAGGGTTACGCCGTAACCTGGGCCTGGCCCATGCTCGGGGCGATCGCCTTCCTGGTGATCGGCGCCTCCATTCTGGCGGTGAGCGCGCTGCACCTGCTGATGCGCCGCGGGCAGGCCACCCGCGTCACCAGCCTGCTTTATCTCACGCCGATATTCGCGGTGGTGCTCGAGCTGGCGATGTTCGGACTGATGCCGAGCGCGCTGTCGCTCGCCGGCATCGTCGTCACCTGCTGCGGCGTCGGACTGGTGGCATGGCGCGCGCGACCCGGGCGCGCGAGCGCCGGCGAAGACATCGTAAAGCCGCGCAACGGACCCGGGTAGAATCACGGCTGCCAACGGGCAGCCGCGCAGCCGCCCTGTTCCTCAACCGTCCTCCCCTCTGCTTTGAGCATACGGCTGATCGTAGTACTGACGATACTGACGCACCTGTCCTTCGCCGGCTGCCGTGTCGTCATCTCGCTCGCCGCGATCCACTTCCAGGCTTCGCCCTTTACCGTGGGTGTCGTCATGTCGCTGCTGACGGTCATCCCGATGCTGCTCGCCGTGCGCTGGGGCCGCTGGATCGATCGCATCGGCGCGCGCATACCGATGCTGGCGGGCGTCGTTGCCCTGCTCGCCGGCATGATCCTGGGCTGGGCCTTTCCGCGCCTGGAGACCCTGTTCGTGGTGAGCGCGCTCGCGGGCTCGGGTTTCTTTCTGTATCACATCGCGGTCGGCCAGGCGGCGGCGCTGATCGGCCGCAGCGAGGACCGTGTGCGGAATTTCGGCCTGCTGGCGCTCGCGTACTCCACGTCCGGCTTTCTCGGTCCCGTGCTCGCGGGCGTCGCCATCGACACGATCGGTCATGCACGGGCCTTGCTGATCCTCTCGGTCGGGGCGCTGGTCAACACCATCGTGCTCGCCTCGAGCCGGTTCGCGTTGTCGCGGCCCGAGGCCGCCCCCGCTCATCAGGGCCCGCGGCGGGTCGGCGACTTCCTGCGCATACCCGGTTTCCGGCTGGTGTTCCTGGTGAGCGGCGTGCTGTCCATGACGTGGGACCTGTTTGCATTCGTCATGCCGATTTACGGCTCGCACATCGGGCTGTCGGCGACCACCATCGGCATCGTGCTCGGCGCATTCGGCGCGGCGGTATTCGTGGTGCGGATGGCTCTGCCCCTGTTCGCGCACCGCGTGCGCGAGTGGCGCGTGCTGATCGGCGCAATGCTGATCTCCGGCGCAGTGCTGCTTGCATTTCCCCTGGTCAGCGGTGTCCCGCTGCTGATGGCGCTGGCGTTCCTGCTCGGCGCCGGGCTGGGCGGCACCCAGCCTCTCATCATGACGCTGCTCTACAACAAGGCGCCGGCAGGCCGCGGCGCCGAAGTGCTGAGCGTTCGCACGTGGCTCATCAATTTCAGCCAAACCAGCGTTCCGCTCGCGTTCGGCGCGCTCGGCGCGGTGCTCGGCATGCTGCCGGTATTCTGGGCGATGGGGCTCTCGCTGCTGGTGGCGGGCTGCGTGGCGACGCGCGCCCGCCAATAAAAAAAAGGCTGCCTCTGGCAGCCTTTTCTTCAGATCGGGATCCGGCTATTTCAGGTGATTGCTCACCAGGCGGGTCATGTCGAACATCGACACCTGCGACTTGCCGCCGAATACGGGACGGAGCTTCTCGTCGGCATTGATCATGCGCTTGTTGGACTTGTCCTGCAGGCCGTTGCGCTTGATGTAGGCCCACAGCTTCTTGGTGACTTCGGTGCGCGGCATCGAGCTGCTGCCGATCACGGCCGCGAGCGTGGAGCTCGGGGTCATCGGCTTCATGAACGCAGCATTCGGCTTGCGCCCGCTTTTCTTCGCCTTCTTGGATTTCTTGCTGCTTTTCTTTGCCTTCGCCATTGAGTGTCTCCCGTTGGTTGCGCTGAACTGCGCGTGGTGGTTGGTAACGACTGCGAACAGTGAAATTCAGGTGCGTAGAGGATGCCAATGTCCGGCCTGGCTTGCAAGGGGTTTTTTGAGTTTTCACTCGGGAATTCGCGCTCCGCGCCATGCCTCTTGTGCCGGGGCGCGTTGCGTAGTAGCCCGCCGCGCAGTCGAATGCGGCATGTTTCCCGCTCGCGCCGCTGCGCCGCCGGCGGCGATGCGGCAGCATGAAGTCAAGGACTTATCGTCGGAAGTTGAAGTCTCGATGCGACGTCGCCGGGACGGATCGCGACGGCGGCGGCGCGCGCCGATCGCCGGCGCAGGAGGCCCCGCCGACCGGGTCGCACTGCCTCAGCGACCCACGGCGCACGGGACGTCTCCCACCCTCATTTCTTGAGTTTTTCGAGGAAGAGCTTCCGGAACTTGGCTACTTTCGGCGCCACGACATACTGGCAGTACGGCTGTCCCGGATTGCGCGAATAGTACTCCTGGTGATAGGGCTCTGCCGGGTAGAAGGCCGCCGCCGGCGTCAGCTCGGTGACGATGGGATCGCTCCACACCTTCTGGGCGGTGAGGCGCGCGACGATCTCCTCGGCATCGGCCTTCTGCTTGGGCGAGTGGTAGAAAATCGCCGAGCGGTACTGGGTGCCGGCGTCGTTGCCCTGCCGGTTGAGAGTCGTCGGGTCGTGGATCACGAAGAATACTTCCAGCAGGTCCTTGAACGACACGATCGCCGGATCGTAGGTCACGCGCACCACTTCGGCATGGCCGGTGTTGCCGCCGCACACCTGCTCGTACGTCGGAGCGGCCGAGCGGCCGCCCATGTAGCCCGACTCCACGGATTCGACGCCCTTCATCCGGTCGTACACCGCCTCGAGGCACCAGAAGCAGCCGCCCGCGAGGGTGGCGACCTCGCGCCCGGCGGTGGTCGGATCGGCAGTCAAGCTCTCTCTCCTCTGAAACGCTTCGTTTTACGGAGCCGGAAGTGTACCGGATTCACGCTGTCTGCGGCATCATGCGCATCCTGGCTTCTGCGCGCGACGCGGGCACCGCCGCCATCGGCGCGGCCGGCTCGCGCCGCAGCCAAGGCCGGAACAGCAGGCGCTGGATCAGCCCGAGGCCGGCGTGGCGGTGGATGAGGTGCGCCATCCGGTCGCAGTACTCGGGGTATGCGAGACCCGGGACGATGGCGGCGCCGTTCCAGTTCCGGGGCAGCGGCTGGAACGCCGCGGGCACGTCGAAGTCGCGGATGGATCGGCACGCCGCATGAACCGCGCGCCACGCCGTCACCGGACCCACGCGCCCGGCGCGCTGGCATCGCTCGAACAGCGCGCGGGCGAAATCGAAGTGCCCCGCGTGCTCGCCGGCGGCGCGGCGGGCCAGCGCGCGCAAGCCCTGCTCGTCTGCGCTCTGTCCGAGCGCGCGATAGAACAACGCCGCCTGCGCCGCCGCCACGCATAGCGCCAGCGCCTCGAGAGCGGGCGTGCCGCAGCCGCTTTCCAGCCCCGAGCAGGGCCGGTAACCGTCCGCAAATTCCTGGTAGGCCGAGCCCCAGTCGAACTCCGGCCAGGTCGCCTCGACATAACCGCGCAGCTCGCGGCCGAGCTCGGCGCGTTGCGGCCACCACCGCTCCTCGAGCCAGAGCTTCGCGTCCGCGTCCGAGCCGAAGACCGCGCACAGGCGCCGCGCCTGGGGGGCTGCCGCGGACTCCAGGAAGGAGGCGGCGGCCACGCTGTGAAACGTAAGGCCGTTGAATCGGACGAGCGCACGAACCCGAGCTGGCTCGGTTTGCGCCCGGGGTTGCAGCGGAATGGCGGCATTCGCTTGCATGGTGTTCTCCCTTCGGTGGGTCGCGGGCGGTTGCCCGCGTCGGGGGCCGATATTGCTGCGGCGCGGTAAGGGGAGACAAGAAAATGATGCGGCGTTGCTACCTGTGTTTCTGAAGGTATTATTTAGCGATACCTTCAGAAGGCACCCAGGGGAGGAGCCATGGCGCACAGTGGCGCATTGGTGGACGTGCTCAAACGCGAGCTGAGGTCGCGCGGCGTGACCTACGCGCAGGTGGCGCGCAAGCTCGGGCTCAGCGAGGCGAGCGTCAAGCGCATGTTTTCCCGGCGGGAGTTCACCCTCAAGCGGCTGGACCAGGTGTGCCAGCTCACCCAGTCGGACTTCTCCGACCTGGCGCGCACCCTCAATCGGGAGGAGACGCTGATCTCCCAGCTGACGCCGGAACAGGAGAAGGAAATCGCTTCGAGCCTGAAGCTTTTTCTGGTCGCCGTCTGCGTGCTCAACCACGTCCCGCTCGAGCACATCGTCGCGGTCTACGACGTTTCCCAGGCCGAGTGCATCCAGCTGCTGGTCAAGCTCGACCGCATCGGCTTCATCCGGTTGCTGCCCGGCAACCGTATAAGGCTCCTGGTGTCGCGCGATTTTGCCTGGCTGCCCGATGGCCCGATTCAGCGCTTTTTCAAGCATCACGCCCACGGCGACTACGTCCGCTCGCGCTTCGACCGGCCGGACGAGTACTTCGTAGCGGTGAATGGCATGCTGTCGGCCAGCTCGCGGGCGACGATCGTGGCGCGTCTGAAGCGGGTGGCGCGGGAGTTCTCGGAGCTGCACAACGATGACGTGCGCCTGCCTCCGTCGCAGCGCCTGAACATGACGATGCTGGTGGCCATCCGGCACTGGGAATTGCAGGCGTTCACCGAATTGAGGCGCAAGAAACCACCTTCCACCACAGGAACGACTCGATCATGAAATCAAGACTGCTGCCGCTGTTGCTCTGCCTTGCCGCTTTCTGCTTCACCGCCGCATCGGCAACCGCGCATGCCCAGGCCAAGCCGACCGACATGGCCGGCAGCGCCAAGGCCACTTTTGCCGGCGGCTGCTTCTGGTGCATGGAGGAGGTCTACGACAAGGTGCCGGGCGTGACCCGCACGGTGTCGGGGTACATGGGCGGCAAAGGCAAGAACCCGACCTACGAGCAGGTGAGCACGGGCCGCACCGGCCACGCCGAAGTCGTGCAGGTCGAATACGATCCCGCGAAGGTCAGCTATGCGAAGCTGCTCGAGGTGTTCTGGCGCAACATCGACCCGACCCAGAAGGACGGCCAGTTCTGCGATCACGGCTCGCAGTATCGCAGCGGAATTTTCTACCATGACGAGGAGCAGAAACGGCTGGCCGAGGCGTCGCGGCGGACGCTGCAGAAGACCAAGCCGTTCCGGGGAGAAATCGTGACGGAGGTGACCGCGGCCGCCGTGTTCTACGCGGCGGAGGACTACCACCAGGACTTTCACCAGAAGAATCCGACGCGCTACAAGTTCTACAAGAGCGGCTGCGGGCGCGACGCCCGCCTGCAGCAGCTGTGGGGCAAATCCGGGTCGTGAGCGGGTGAGCTCTCCGGCGTGAAGCGGCTGCTCCTCGTCGGGGGCGGGCACAGCCACGTGGAAGTGGTGCGCCGGTTCGGCATCGTCCCGCCCCCCGGCACCGAAGTAACGCTGATCAGCAGCGAGCGGCACATGCCCTACTCGGGCATGTTGCCGGGCCACATCGCGGGGCATTACGGTTTCCACGACATGCACGTGGATCTCGAGCGCCTGTGCCGATTCGCGGGCATCCGCTTCACGGTCAACGAAGCAACCGGACTCGACCCCATCCGGCGCCTGCTCCACTGCCGCGACGGTGGCGTCGCGGCGTTCGATATCCTGTCCCTGGATATCGGCTCGACGCCGGATGTCGTTCCCGGCGCAGCGACTTACGCGATCAGCGTCAAGCCGGTGCCCCGACTGCTGCAGGCCTGGGAGCGGATCCTCCTGGCCGCCCGGCAGACGCCTCAGTCCATCGTCATCGTCGGCGGAGGCGCAGGCGGCGTGGAACTGGCGCTGGCGATGGAGCACCGCCTGCGCAACGAGCGACTGCGCGAGACGACGCTGGCGGTCGTAACCGACCACCAGACGCTATTGCCTCAGCACCCGCCGGCCGCGGCGCGCCTGCTCGAACGCTGCCTGGAGCACCGCGCGATTGCGCTGCATCGCGGCAGCCGGGTGGAAGCGGTCGAGGACGGCGCGCTGCTTCTGCAGAACGGCAGGCGCCTTGCCGCGAGCTGGGTGGTGTGGGCGACATCGGCATCAGCGCAGCCCTGGCCGGCGTCCGGCGGGCTCGAAACCGACGCGCGCGGTTTCGTGATGGTGGACGACACGCTGCGCTCCACCTCGCACCCCTGCGTGTTCGCGTCGGGAGATTGCGCGCACGTTGCGCATCGCTCACTTCCCAAGTCCGGGGTATACGCGGTCCGCCAAGGTCCCGTGCTCGCCGAGAATCTGAAGCGCGCCGCGCGCGGCGCCGGGCTGGAACGCTATCATCCGCAACGCCGGGCGCTGGCGCTGATCAGCACGGGCGATCGTCACGCTGTGGCCACGTGGGGGCGCCTTGCCTTCAGCGGCCAGTGGGTGTGGCGATGGAAGGATCGAATCGATCGTCGATTCATGGCGGCTTTTCGATCGGGTGAGAGTCCCGCGTAAACCGATCAGCCGCGATCCAAGATATTTTTCATCGCGGGAATATCTCGCCGCGGTCTCGGCGTAAGTTGGGCGAAAGCGCGCTGTAAGTGCGACGTAAGATCCAGCGGCAATAGAAAAAAATTTGCGCGTGTCATGAACCGGAAAATTTTTCGGCTGTTCTAACGCGTGTTGGCATCCGCCAACTTAACGTCAACCGGAGCTCATCATGCTACGCAAACTCATTCTGGCGCTCGCACTGGGCGCCGCGGTCGCGTCCTCTCTGTCCACCGTCTACGCCGACGACGATGACGACAAGAAGAAGAAAAAGCCCGCCCCGGAGTTGAGGCAGTAATCATCCCCTCGTGATCGGGCCGGTGCCCGCGCGGACGTCGCGGGCACCGTGCTTTTCCCGCCCTCGGTCGGCTGCTCGGCGACGAGTGCGATCAGGTGATCGTAACGCGGGCGTACTTGCGCTTGCCGACCTGAATCACGGCGCGCGTGCCGCGCACCAGACGGTGCCCCTTGTCGCCGACTTTCTGGCCGTCGATCTTCACGCCGCCTTGCTCGATCATCCGCACGGCTTCCGAGGCGCTCGCCGTCAATCCAGCCTGCTTCAGGACCTGCGACAGCGAAAGCGCATCACCTGCCGCGTCCAGCGACACTTCGGGTATGTCCTCGGGGATTTCGTCGCGCTTGAAGCGCGCTTCGAAGTCGGCGACGGCCGCCTGCCCCGCAGCCGCGCCGTGAAAGCGTGTGACGATTTCGCGCGCAAAGGCCGCCTTGACGTCCCGCGGGTTTCGCCCGTTCCGCACTTCCTCTTTCCACGACCGCACGGCCTCGGGCGGCTCGAACGTCAGCAGCTCGATGTAACGCCACATCAACTCGTCGGATATCGACATGAGCTTGCCGAAGATTTCGGCGGGGGCCTCGTTGATGCCGACATAGTTGCCGAGGGATTTTGACATCTTGTTGACGCCGTCCGTCCCCTCGAGCAGCGGCAGGGTCAGTATGCATTGTGGCGACTGGCCATGCTCCTTCTGGACCTCTCTGCCCATCAACAGGTTAAATTTCTGGTCGGTGCCGCCCAGCTCCAGATCGGCCTTGAGCGCGACCGAGTCATAGCCCTGCACCAGCGGATACAGGAATTCGTGGAGGGCGATCGCCTGCTTGCCCTTGTACCGCTTGGCAAAATCGTCGCGCTCCAGCATGCGCGCGACCGTATGCTTCGCAGCCAGCCGCACCATGTCGGCGGCGCTCATCCGATCCATCCAGGCGGAATTGAAGAACACCTCGGTACGGGAGCGGTCCAAGACCCTGAACACCTGGTCGGTATAGGTGGCCGCATTTCGGGCTACCTCCTCCCGCGTCAGCGGGGGACGCGTTGCATTCTTGCCGGAGGGATCGCCGATCATGCCGGTGAAATCGCCGATCAGGAACAGGACCTGGTGCCCGAGATCCTGCAACTGCTTCAGCTTGTTGAGGAGTACGGTATGGCCGAGATGCAGATCGGGCGCGGTCGGATCGAATCCGGCTTTCACCCGCAACGGCCGGCCCGAATTCAGCTTCTCCCGCAGTTCGGATTCAATCAGCAGTTCGTCGGCACCACGCCGGATGGTTTCGAGTTGTCGTTCGACGGAAACCATGGGGGTTATGCCGGCGGGAATGTGGAATTTTTCACGATGTGAGAAAACGGGTTTGAGAGGCCGGCCTATTCTGTTAAGCTTGCCGATCCCGAAAAAGTCAGGGAAATCATGCAGCAAGAGG
>Ga0247825_10000646_pt1 | contig 22268 bp, 21 predicted proteins | sample 13C_Vanillin_Day_FD_194413 | JGI IMG/M metagenome (GOLD analysis project Ga0247825, IMG submission 194413) | Soil microbial communities from agricultural site in Penn Yan, New York, United States - 13C_Vanillin_Day48 | ecosystem: Environmental > Terrestrial > Soil > Agricultural land | place...
GCCCTCATTGGCGCCTGCGGACAAAAAGATCTACTCGCTCCGCGATGTCACCGCGACGGTCGAGAGCGTGCCCCTCATTTCGGCGTCCATCATGAGCAAGAAGCTGGCAGAAGGTTCCACTTCACTCGTGCTGGACGTGAAGTGCGGCAAGGGCGCGTTCATGAAGACCGACGCCGACGCGCGCGCGCTTGCGCGCTCGCTCGTCGCAATCGGATCACGCGCCGGGCTTCGCACCGAGGCGCTGATCACGCGTATGGATGCACCGATTGGCAGCGCCGTCGGCAATGCGGTCGAAATCATCGAGTGCATCGAGGTGCTGAAAGGACGTGGTCCCGACGACCTCGTCGACCTGGCAACGACGGTCGCCGGGCGGATGTTGACGATGTCCGGCAAGTACGACGCCGGCAGCGCCGCGCAGTCCGTTCGCCACGCCATCGATTCGGGTGAGGCGCTGGCAAAGCTGCGCGCGATTATCGCGCGCCAGAGTGGCGACCCGAAGGTCGTCGACGACTACCAACGGCTGCCGGGAGCCGCGTACCGGGAGGCGGTCGTGGCGCCACGCTCGGGTTACGTGACCGGCCTGAACGCCGAATTCGTGGGGCGGGCTGCGATCGCGCTTGGCGCCGGCCGTGAGCGTGCCGGACAGCGAATCGACCACGGCGCCGGCGTCCTGATCGCCGCTCGCGTCGGCGACAAAGTCTCGGCCGGGGATCCCGTCCTCACCCTCCTCTCAAACAACGCCGGTTCGTTCGGCGCCGCGCGCGCACTCGCCGAAGAGGCGATCGCAATCGGCGATGCCGCACCACCTGCGCGTCCTCTTCTCATCGACATATGCACAGCGAATTAGAGACGCCATTGAACCCGCGGAGATCGGCGTCGAGCCGCCGGCTGCGGCTGATCGCGATTGCCGCGGTGATCGTGCTCGGCGCGGCGTCGTGGCTGCTCGGCCAGGCCGTCGGCTACCGCGGTCAGGCCGCCGCCGGGGCTCTGTGTTTCATCGCCATCGTGGCGGCGTGTTCGCCCGATCTGGGTCGCGTGAACTGGCGCACGGTGCTGTGGGGAATCGGCCTCCAGCTCGGCTTCGCAATCCTGATCCTGCGCGTGCAGATCGGCGACGTGCGTCCGGGCTATGAGTTCTTCGCCGCGGTGGCGCGCGGCGTGGGCCGGTTCCTCGAGTTCACCAACGCCGGTTCCACATTCGTCTTCGGTGTGCTGGCAAACCAGACGAAGATGGCCGAAATCTTTGGCCCCGAGAACGGCTTCGTGTTCGCGTTCACCGCGCTTCCCACCATCATCTTCATCTCGTCGTTTTTCACGGTGCTCTACTACTTCGGCATCCTGCAATTCGTGGTGCGCGTGATGGCGCGCGCGATGATGTTCCTGATGCGCACGAGCGGCGCCGAAACGCTTTCGGCGACCGCGAACGTCTTCATGGGCCAGACCGAAGCGCCGATCATCGTCAAGCCGTTCGTCCCGCGGATGACGCAGTCGGAGTTGCTGGCGATGATGGTCGGCGGCATGGCGACGATTTCCGGCGGCGTCATGGCCGTTTACATCGCGCTTGGCGCGGATGCCATCGCGATTCTGACGACGAGCGTGATGGCCGCCCCGTGCGGGCTGTATCTGTCGAAGCTCCTGCTGCCGGAAACGGAGCAGCCGGAGACCAGCGGTAAGGCGCCGGTGAATGTCGAGAAGCTGCACGTCAACGTGATTGATGCGGCCGCGGGCGGCGCGTCGGATGGACTGCAGCTCGCCGTGAATGTGGCCGCCATGCTGATCGCGTTCCTCGCGTTCATCGCCCTGTTCGATTTCCTCCTCGGGTCGATTTGGGAGGGGCTGACGCTGGCGCGCGTGTTCGCCGTTGCCTTCGCGCCGATCGCGTTCCTGATGGGTGTGCCGTCCGCTGACATTGGACCGATGGCCGACCTGCTCGGAACGAAGCTGGTCGCGAATGAGTTCGTCGCATTCGTCAAGCTGACCGGTGAGTACAAAGGCGTGATGAGCGAGCGGTCGTACGTGCTCGCCACATATGCGCTGACGGGATTTGCGAACATCGCGTCGATCGGCATTCAGCTGGGCGGCATCGGTGGCATGGCACCGAACCGGCGCGGCGACCTGGCGCGACTGGGCGGACGCGCGCTGCTGGCCGGATTCCTCGCCACCCTGATCAACGCCTGCGTGGCTTCGATGCTGATGTGATGGAATCGTTGCCGGATATCTACGAGCGCGTCGAAGAAACGGCGTCGCACATCCGCAGCCGCTGCGGCGCGCCGCCGGACACGGCGGTCGTGCTCGGTTCAGGGCTGGGCGATTTCGCCGACCGGCTGATCGACGCCGTCGCCCTGCCGTACGGCGACCTGCCTCACTGGCCGGCCGCAACGGTCGTCGGCCACAGCGGGCGGCTGGTGATCGGCAGCCTCGGACTCAGACGTGTCGCGGCGATGGCTGGCCGCGCCCACTTCTACGAAGGGCACCCTCTCTCGACCGTCGCGTTCGCGGTCCGCGTGATGGGCCGGCTCGGCGTCACGCGGGTGATCCTCACCAACGCCGCCGGAGGCATCAATACGGCGTTCGCGCAAGGCGCGTTGATGATCATTGACGATCACATCAACCTCCTCGGGTCGAATCCGCTCATTGGCGCGAACGACGACCGCTTCGGCGCGCGATTTCCCGACATGACGGATGTGTATTCGCCGCGCCTGCGGCGGATCGCCGATGAAGCGGCAGTGGCAGCCGGGGTTCCCGTCACGCACGGCGTCTACGTGGCGACGCCGGGTCCGAGCTACGAAACGCCGGCCGAAATCCGGTTCTTCCGCAGCATCGGCGCCGACGTGGTCGGCATGTCGACCGTCCCGGAAGCGATTGCCGCCCGTCACATGGGGCTCGAGGTGCTCGGAATCTCGTGCATCACGAACATGGCGGCAGGCGTGCTGCCGGGCCCCTTGAACCACGAAGAAGTCCTCGAGACGACACGCCGCGTACGCGGTTCGTTCATCGCCCTGCTGGAGGAAATTCTTGCCAGGCTCTGACGCTCGAGCGCTGATCGCCGCAGCCCGCCGCGCGCGCCGCCATGCGCACGCGCGATATTCCGGCTTCAAGGTGGGCGCCGCTCTCGAAACGGCGAACGGCACGATCATCGGTGGTTGCAACATCGAGAACGCGACGTACGGGCTGACGATCTGCGCCGAGCGCGTCGCCATGTTCACGGCGTTGTCGGAGGGTCACCGCCGGTTCACCCGCGTTGCCGTGGTTGCAGACACCACCGCGCCGACGCCGCCGTGCGGCGCGTGCCGGCAGATCCTGTGGGAGTTCGGTGGCGACCTGGAAGTCATCCTCGCCAACCTTCGCCGGGAAACCGGCCGTCACGCGCTCAGCGAGCTGCTGCCGCTGCCGTTCGACGACCGTCTCCTGAAGTAACCGTACTGTTCACACTTCCAAGTCCCGGAAGAGTGAACTGTTATCATCGCCGTTGCGTGCTGCCCACAATCGACTGGAAAGACGACGCGGTCGTGATGATCGATCAGCGGAAGCTGCCCGCGGCCGAGGTCTACGTGACGTGCCGGACGGCGAATGACGTCGCCAAAGCGATCAAGACGATGGTGATTCGCGGCGCGCCGGCAATCGGCGTGGCGGCGGCGATGGGGCTGGCGCTCGGGATGCGGCGCAGCAAGGCCACCGGAACCAAGCAGTTCACGACCGAATTTCAGAAGCTCTGCGATCTGATGGCCGCGACGCGGCCGACGGCGGTCAATCTGTTCTGGGCCATCGAGCGGATGAAGCGGACGTTCGCCGACGCGGCGCACAACGGCAGCTCCGTCGCCGAACTGAAGGATCGCCTCGACGCGGAAGCGCGGAAGATTCACGACGAAGACGTGCAGAGCTGCCGCGACATGGGCGCGTTCGGTGCCGAGCTCGTCCCCGAGGACGCACGCATCCTGACGCATTGCAACGCCGGCGCCCTGGCGACCGCCGGGTATGGCACCGCCCTCGGCGTGATCCGCGCCGCGGCGGAGCGGGGGAAGCGCGTCGCGGTGCTCGCCGACGAGACGCGGCCGTTCCTGCAGGGCGCGCGGCTGACCGCGTGGGAGCTGGTCAAGGACGGCATCGACACGACGGTCATCACGGACAGCATGACCGCATCGATGATGCGTCTCGGGCACGTCGATCTGGTCGTCGTCGGCGCCGACCGGATCGCGGCCAACGGCGACGTCGCCAACAAGATCGGCACCTATGGCGTGGCCGTCCTCGCGCGCGAGCACGGGATTCCGTTCTACGTGGCCGCGCCGCTGTCCACGATTGATCTCAATACGCCCGACGGCAGCGGCATTCCCATAGAAGAGCGCAACGACCGCGAGGTCACGCATGTCGGGTCGGCGAGGTTGACCCCGGAAGGCGCAAAGATCCGCAACCCCGCGTTCGATGTCACGCCCGCGAAGTATGTCACCGCGATCATCACCGAACGAGGTGTCGCGCGGGCCCCCTATGACGAAACGCTGGCGCAGCTGGTGGGGCAGCAGCCGGCGCGCGCCTAGCGAGGCATGGTCGTTCTCGGTCTGGAAACCTCGTGCGACGAAACGGCGGCAGCGATCGTCGATGAAAGCGGCGATCCGCGGCGCCCCTGGCGGCTGCGGTCGAGCGTGGTGGCCTCGCAGATGGCGCTGCATCGCGAGTGGGGCGGGATCGTGCCCGAGCTCTCCGCCCGTCAGCACATCCGTGACATCTGCGACGTCGTCCGCGCGGCGATCGGCGACGCCGGCGTTGCGGCGATCGATGCGATCGCGGTGACGCAGGGGCCGGGCCTCGTCGGGTCGCTGCTCGTCGGCCTCTCGTTCGCCAAGTCGCTGGCATGGGCGAAGGATGTGCCGCTGGTGCCGGTTCACCACCTGGCGGGGCATATCGAGTCGCTGGTGCTCGACAACGGCGAGATGCCGCTGCCGGCCGTCGTGCTGGTCGTCTCGGGCGGCCATACGAGCCTGTATCGTGTTGAGACGGCCGGTCGCTACGAACTGCTCGGCCGCACGCGTGACGATGCCGCGGGTGAAGCGTACGACAAGGTCGCCAAGCTGCTTGGTCTCGGCTATCCGGGCGGACCGGTGATCGATCGACGAGCCGCCCGCGGTGACGATCGGGCAATCCCGTTTCCGAAGACGCGCATCACGCATGCCGACCGCAACGCGCCCGACGTGCCGGGGACGCGCGATTTCAGCTTCAGCGGCTTGAAGACATCGGTCCTCAGGCATGTCACCGAGCGCCGTGCGGTGCTGCGGCTCGACGACGAGGCGCTCCTGCCTGACCGCGAAATCGACGACATCTGCGCCAGCTTCCAGCGCGTCGTGGTCGAAACGCTCGTCGACGCGCTGTTCGATGCGGCCAGATCGCACGGTGCCCGCAGCGTCGGGATTGCCGGCGGCGTCTCGGCGAACAGCCGCCTCCGCGCCGAGAGCCGGACACGCGGCGAGGCGCGCGAGCTCCCGGTGTTCATTCCCGGCGTCGAGCTGTCAACGGACAACGCGGCGATGATTGCCGCCGCGGGTCTGCGAAACTTCAGGCGCGGCATAACAGCGGGATGGGATTTGAGCGCGGATGCGTCGCTCATGCTCGCGTAATGAATCTTGATGAAAACACTCACTGAATACCTCTGGTTCAACACCAAGAAGCGTCAGGAGTTCGTCCGCATTACCGACGAGGTCGCGGCTGCGGTGAAGAAGAGTGGGATCAAGGAGGGCATGGCGCTCGTCTCGGCCATGCACATCACCGCTGCGGTGTACGTCAACGACTGGGAGAATGGGCTCATTCACGACTTTCAGGAATGGCTCGAGAAGCTCGCCCCGGCCGGTCTGGACTACCGGCATCACCAGACGGGTGAGGACAACGCCGACGCCCACCTGAAACGGACGCTGATGGGGCATCAGGTGATCCTGCCCGTGACCGACGGGAAGCTGGATCTCGGACCGTGGGAACAGGTGTTCTACGCGGAGTTCGACGGGCAGCGGAAGAAGCGGGTGATCGTGAAGGTGATGGGAGAATGACGCGGCGTGACGGACACGCGTAAGTACCCCGATCGGCCATACGTCGGCGTCGGCGCGGTCATCGTCCAGGATGGCAAGGTGCTGATTGTCAAACGCAAGTACGATCCGCTGGCCGGGCAATGGAGCCTCCCCGGCGGCGGCGTCGAGCTGGGCGAGACGCTCGAGGACTCGATCGTGCGCGAGATGCTCGAGGAGACCGGACTGGAAATCGAAGTCGGACCGGTGATCGAGGTGTTCGATCGAATTACCCGCGACAGCAGCGGTCAGGTGAGGTATCACTTCGTGCTCGTCGACTACTTGTGCTGGCCGGTTGGCGGGGAGCTGCAGGCGAGTTCCGACGTCGAGGACGCGCGGTTCGTCGAGCCGGCCGACCTGCCGCACTACAACCTCACACTCAAGGCGAACCAGGTGATTGAACGCGCGCTCGAGCTCGATCAGCAGGCGCCGAGGCCGGTGCGGTAATGCCGAGCCGGGCCGACGCGTGGCAGCTGCTGACCGAATGGACCGCCGGGGAGAGCCTGCGCAAGCACGCGCTGGCGGTTGAAGCGGCCGTGCGCGGGTATGCGCGCCAGGCCGGCGCAAACGAAGAGGAATGGGGTATCGTCGCGCTGCTCCATGATTTCGATTACGAGCGCTATCCGACGGCGGCCGACCACCCGTTCCGCGGCTGCGAGGAACTGCGGCGCCGCGGATATCCCGAATGGGTCATGAAGGCCATCCTGTCGCATGCGAACTATTCCGGCGTCGCGCGCGAGACGCCGCTCGAACACACGCTGTTCGCGTGCGACGAGATGGCGGGATTCGTCACCGCTGCCGCCCTGGTGCGCCCGACAAAAAGCGTGCTTGATCTGGAGCCGCCTTCGGTGATCAAGAGGATGAAGGACAAGGCGTTCGCCCGCGCCGTCTCGCGCGACGACCTCCGCCTCGGGGCCGACGAGCTGAACCTGCCGCTCGACGCGCATGTGGCCAACGTCATCGCGTTTCTGCGCGCAGAGGCCGACGCGCTCGGGCTGCGTGGAACTTTATGACCGCAACCTCACGTATCCCCAACGGCTACCTGTGAATCCAGTCGTCAAGCTCGATCGCGTCACGGTCCGCTACGGCCGCCAGCAGGCGCTGCGCGACGTCACCGCCTCATTCCCGTCAGGCGCCGTTGGCCTGCTCGGTCCGAACGGGGCGGGGAAGAGCACCATGCTGCGATCGCTGCTCGGTTTTATCGTGCCCGAGCAGGGCCAGATGCGCGTCCTCGATCGCGACGTCAAGCAGTCGGCGCTGGCGATACGGTCCCGCATCGGCTACATGCCGGAAAGCGACGCGCACATTCCCGGAATGAATGCCGTGTCGTTCGTTGCCTACTGCGGATCACTGTCGGGGCTGCCGCACTCCGACGCGATGCAGCGCGCGCACGAAGTGCTCTACTACGTCGGCCTGGGTGAGGCGCGCTACCGGAACGTCGAAACCTATTCAACCGGCATGAAGCAGCGGATCAAGCTGGCGCAGGCGCTGGTCCACGATCCGGATCTGCTCTTCCTCGACGAGCCGACCAACGGCATGGACCCCAAGGGCCGCGACGAGATGCTCGAGCTCATCCGGGACATCGCGCACAACAAGGGCCTCAGCCTGATTCTCTCGTCGCATCTGCTGCCGGACGTCGAATACACCTGCGACTACGTCGTGGTGATGGACAAGGGCACCATCGCGACGGAAGGGCCGATCGCGACGCTGAAGGGGCAGGGAGGGCGCGTGTTCGAGCTGCGGGTGAAGGGCGATGCGGCCGCGTTCGTCCGGGTGCTCCACGCGCAAGGGCTCGAGTGTCATGAGACCGAGGAGGACACGATGCGTGTCTTCGTGCCGGGCGACGGGCTGGCGAACGGCGAGGACGCGCGGCGGCTGTTTCATCTCGCCGCGTCGCACGGCATGCAGGTGCGGCATCTGCGGGCAAGCGTGCCGACGCTCGAGGACGTCTTCGCCCGTGCGGTGGGGGAGAAATGAAAGCAGGAGCTAACGGAGGACGAGACGGAGGTAACGGTCTTCACAGGAGAAACGAAGCAACGGAGACGAACGGAGTGCTTAGCCACGACGGCCACGAAGATTCACGAAGAATGTATGGCGATTCGATTGGCCGCCGCAGGCGGCCTGCCGCGATGTACGAGAGCGCGAATACAAACCGCGCAGGTGCCGTTCCCTCCGCTCCCTCCGTAACCTCCTTGGCTCATCACCAGGGATTCAGCTGATGCCTATCCACGATCAGGGATACCGGCGCTACGGCGGGCGGCGCGAGGCGCACGGCCGGACGTGGCTGGTGATCACCCGCGCCGGCATCATGGAACGGCTACGCGAGCGCAAGTTCCTCGGCCTGCTGCTGGTGGCCTGGCTGCCGTTTCTCGTCCGCACCGTCCAGCTCTATATCGCGGCCAACTACCAGCAGACAGCGCAGTTCCTGGGGCCCAGCGCCGGGTTGTTTCATCAGTTCCTGCAGCAGCAGGGCATCTTCGTCTTCTTCATCACGATGTATGTGGGCGCCGGCCTGATCGCGAACGATCGGCGGGCCAACGCCCTTCAGATTTATCTGTCCAAGCCGCTCACGCGCGTCGACTACGTCGTCGGCAAGCTGGCGACGCTGCTGATCTTTCTGATCGCGGTGACGTGGGTGCCGGGCATTCTGCTGCTGCTGATGCAGATGATGTTTGCCGGCAACCTCACGTTTCTGAAGGCCAACCTGTTCCTCTTCCCGGCAATTACCGCCTACTCCGCCGTCGCGGTGACGCTGGCCGCGTTCACGATGCTGGCGCTCTCGTCGCTCTCCAAGAGCCGCCGTTTCGTCGCCGTCATGTACGCGGGGCTGATCTTCTTCACGGCGGCGATGTATCAGGCGTTGCGCGGCATCACCGGCAGCCGCGCCTGGCTGTTTATCTCGCCGGGGGACGTGCTCGACGTGATCGCCGACAAGATCTTCCGCAGCGCCGGTGAACCGCCTCTCGATTTCCCGGTGGCGCTGCTGGTCGTGGCTGCGCTCCTGGCAGGCTCGGTGTTGGTGCTCGAGCGCCGCGTGCGCGGCGTGGAGGTGGTCACGTGATTGTGTCCACCGACCATCTGTCGAAGTGGTACGGGCAGGTCTCCGGCCTCAACGACGTGACCGTGACGGTGCCCGCGGGCATCACCGGACTGCTGGGGCCGAACGGCGCCGGCAAGTCGACGTTCATGAAGTTGATCACCGGCCAGCTCAAGCCGAGCAAGGGCGCCGTGCGCGTGCTCGGCGAGCCAATCTGGGGTAACCCGTCGCTCTATCAACGGATCGGGTTCTGTCCTGAGCAGGACGCGTTCTACGAGCGAATGACCGGCATCGACTGGGTGACGGCGCTGGTGCGGCTGAACGGGTTGTCTGCCGACGCCGCGCGCGCGGCGGCGGAGCGGGCGCTTGACGCGGTCGACCTGATGGACGCGGCGAACAAGAAGATCGGCGCCTACAGCAAGGGCATGCGGCAGCGCGTCAAGATGGCGCAGGCGATCGTGCACGATCCGGATCTGCTGATCCTCGACGAGCCGCTGTCCGGCATGGACCCGATCATGCGGCGGCGGACCATCCGCCAGATCAAGGACTGGGCCCGGGCTGGCAAGAGCATCATCGTGTCGAGTCACATCCTGCACGAGGTCGAGGCGATGACCTCCAACATCCTGCTGATCAACAACGGCCGGATTCTCGCCGAGGGCAACGTTCACCAGATCCGCGACCTGATCGACACGCATCCGCATACGGTGTTCATCCGCGTCGCCGATCCACGCGCGCTGGCGCGCACCCTGCTGGTCGAGGACGGCGTGATCAGCATGCGCTTCGAGCCCGGCGCGCTGGTCGTCGAGACGGCACGGCCGGATGCGTTCTACGCGCGGGTCACGCAGATGGCCGCCTCCGGCGAAGCGGGGGCGATCGACGAAGTGACGTCGCCTGACGACAACCTCCAGGCCGTCTTCCAGTATCTGGTGAAGCAATGACGGGGGTTCAGCGGGTTCAGGAGGTTCACGGGGTGCAGGAGGTGCAGCAAACACCGGGGCCCGGAAGATCGCCAGCGGGATCGTCGCTGGCCGGTGCTGCGCGGATCTTCGACCTCTCACTCGGTGAGCTGATCTGGTCCCGCCGCACGATCTTCATGGCGCTGATCGTCGGCGCGCCGGTGCTGCTCGCCATCATCGCGCGGATCGTGCAGGCAAGCGGCGTGGCGCCGCTCCGTGTCAACGGCCAGGGTGTCGATCCGGCGAGCATCTTCGGAATGATCATCTGGGTGCTGTTCCTGCGGTTCATCGTTCCGGTGCTCGGCGTCTTCTATGGCACCTCGCTGATTGCCGACGAGGTGGACGACAAGACGATTACTTATCTCTTTACGCGGCCGCTGCGCCGCGGGGCGGTCCTGCTCGGCAAGTACCTGGCGTATCTCGCGTGCACCACGCTCGTTGTGCTGCCGTCGGTGATGATCGTCTACTTCATGCTGGTGCCGTTCCGCGATGTGGCGCGAAGCTTTCCGGCGCTTTTAACCGACCTGGGGCTCCTGGCCATCGGCATCGCCGCTTACGGCGCGGTCTTCACGATGGTGGGCGCATGGATGAAGCGGCCGCTGGTCGTCGGCCTGGTCTTTACGTTCGGCTGGGAGCAGTTCGCAATGCTGATGCCCGGCTACCTGCGGCGGTTCACGCTCGCGCATTATCTGCAGGCGCTGGTACCGCACGCCATGCCCGCGGACGAGAGCGTGTCGTCGCTGCTCCAGTCCGTCTTTTCCGAGTCGCCATCGGCGCCGCTGAGCCTGTTCGTCTTGATCGCGGTCACAGTCCTGTCGCTGGCCTGGGCGATGCGTATTGTCGAGCGCAAGGAGTACGTACTCGAGCAGTAGCTTCCGCCTTAAGGCGGAAGGCACGCGCTGAAGGCGGAAGTGAGGGTCCGGGCCGTTTTGTAAAGCCGGCGCAACGTCCCTGGAACATCGGCCCCCGCCGCCCCGTATAATCTGTCGTTGGAGTCCCAAATGACCAGACGCACTCAGCGGTTCCTGTTCCTCGGGGTGGCCATTCTGGTGGTCGGCCTGGGAACTGGCCTTATCGCCTCATACGTCGGTTTCCCGAATCTGGGGATCACCAGTGACGGGCCGGCCGAATTGGCCTACGTTCCGGTGGATGCCACGGTCGTGGCGTTTGCCAACGTTCGCGAGGTGATGGATTCCGCGGTGCGCCAGAAGCTGATCCAGCAGGTGGCTCCTGGAAACGGCGCCGACCAGTTCGAGGCCGAAACGGGCATCAACATCCAGACGGACGTGGATCGCCTGGTTGCCTCGATTAGCGGGACCCCCGATCCCTCGAATCCCGCCGCCAGCCGGCCATTGCTCGTCGCCCGCGGTCGGTTCGATACCGCCCGGATCGAGGCGGCCATTCGCGCCAAAGGCGGCGACGTCGAGCTGTACAACAAGCAGCGGCTGATTACATTCCAGAACGAGCTGGGTCTTTCGTTCGTTGAGCCGGACCTCGCCGTAGTCGGCTCGCCGGCGTCGGTCAAGCGCGCCATCGACACCAAGGCCTCCGGCAAGAACGTCACCGAGAACACCGTCCTCATGGGCATGGTCAAGGACTTCGATGGCGGAAATGCCTGGGCAATTGCCCACGTCGAAGCCGTTGCCGCCGGGAATGTCATTCCCCAGGAGATTCGCCAGCAGTTGCCGCCGGTGACGTGGGTTGCCGTGAACGGCCGCATCGACGACGGTATTCGCGCGATGGTCCGCGCCGAAGCTCGTGACGAGGCGTCGGCCGCCAACCTCCGCGACGTCGTCCGTGGATTCGTCGCGCTGGCGCGCATGCAGACCAGCCAGCACCCGCAGCTTGCCGGGCTGGTCGACACGCTCGAATTGGGCGGTCAGGGCACGACCGTCACCCTCGGTTTCACGGTTCCGCCGGCAGTGATCGACCTTCTGGGCAAAATGAAGGAGCAGTCGACCGCTCCCAGCGTTCCGGCAGCGGCCGCCCCGCGCCGGCCCCTTCCGCCGACGCTATAAAGAAGACGCCATAGAGAAGACGCTGTAAACAGGGCTTTCGCGCCCGGCGTAGTTTCGGCCAGTGGAGTCCGCCGTCCCGGCGGACCTATATCCATAGCGTGGCCGAATTGGTTTTCTTCTACGGGACGCTGATGACCCCGTTCAACCGGACCGGGCCAATGCGTCTGGATCGGCACCTTTCCTTCGTGGGACGCGGCACCATACCCGCCGCGCTCTTCGACCTTGGCATCTACCCCGCGGCCGTGCCGGCGCCCGACAGCCGTGTTACCGGCGAGGTGTACGAGCTGACGGACCCCTTTGCCGCGCTCCGGGCGCTCGACGAGCTCGAAGGCTACCGCCCCGGAGACCACGAAACCAGCCTATACACACGCACCAGGACGCCCGTCGCCCTCGAAGACGGCACCACCGTGGAAGCCTGGGTGTATTTCTACAATGCGCCGCTCGGCCGGGCGGAGCGCATCGAGTCCGGCGATTATCTCGAGCATCTGAAGGTGCGCTGATATCCGGCTGAAGCCGGACTCTACGGAGTTCGGTAGAGGCCGACCTTCAGGTCGGCCTTGCCAGGCCTTGCTAGACGCCCGATCGTTCCGCCTTGACGATCTCGAGGAACTCCGCAATCACCGCGCGAATCCGGTCCGGCAGCTCGACGAACTCGAGACCGGAGCAGTAGGTCACGACGTCCTGATCGACGTCGCTGATGCGCGAATGGACGACTCGCGCCTTGACGACGACCGGCTGCGAGCGCAGCGTGAGCCGCATGTCGTGCAGCGAGTTGAGGTGCAGCGGGAATCGCGTTTCGACGGCGAGGCCCTTCACGCTCAACTGCGTGACGGCCATTGGTTCGAACACCATGACTTCGCCAACGAGCTGGCCCAGCATCGGAACGCGCTCGTACTCACGCTTCTTCGTCATGGGTTGCGGCATTTTATCGTGGCTTCCGCCTTCAGGCGGAAGCTACGGTACAACCACCGTACACACGATGGGGCGGCCCGAAGGCCGCCCCTGAAATCGCCAGTAGCACGCGGGCATCGTGCGCGATTTCAATTCATCCGCAGCGCGGGACGCGTGGGAAACGTCTCCTCTTCTTCGTCCGCCAGCTGCGAGATCGCAGTGTCGAAATCCTGTCCTTCGTGCTCGGTGGTGCAGGTGAGCACGGGGATGTCGCGCGTCTCCTCATCGAGCTTCAGCATCGTCAACAGCTGGAATCCGTCCAGCTGCTCGATGCGCGTGCACAGAATGACGAGGTTCGGCAGGACTTTCTTGATTTGCGAGTACGCGTGCTCGCTCGACTCCACAAACACCATGTCGTAGCGGCCGGCGTCGAGCACCGTCTCGAGCATGCCCAGTACTTCAGTGTTGCCGTTGACGACAACGACCTTCTGCACTGGAGTGACCACGATCCGGGTGTCAGTCATCTGCGTAACCCGCCCTTCTGATCCACCGGTGATTCAGGATCTGTGCCACGATGAAATCCGGAAGGAGGCGAGATCTTCACCCCCTCTTATCGGCCTGCCAGGGCACTGTCCTGATAGGTGGTGCGGATGGGCTAGGTAAACGTCGGTGTTTATGTGAAATTTGTGCCCTCTTTTTTGCGAGGATTTCGATGATTCGCTGCCTCCTGATGGCAACTCTGGTTGCCGCCATTACGGCCTGCGAGGGCGACCAGCCGCCTGAGCGGCAGGTCAGCCCGCAGGTCGCGGCCCTTGTCGCCGCGGTGTCGGCGTCCCGTCTCCAACAGACGGTCACGACCCTTGCCGCATTCGGCACGCGCAATACGTTGTCGGACGTCACGTCCGTCGACCGCGGTATCGGCGCCGCCCGCGAATGGATTCTGCGTGAGCTGCGAAATGCCAGTCCGCGCCTGCAGGTGAGTTTCGACGTCCACTATCTGGCGCAGCAGGGCCGTATGACGAGGCCCGTGGAGCTGCGTAACGTGATTGCCGTTCTGCCCGGTCGAAGCGCGCGCCGGATCTACGTCACCGCGCACTACGACACCGTGAACATCGGTCCGGGGGCGCAGATTGCGTCCAACACGCAGCCGCCAGGTGTCACCCTGCCCGACGCCCAGTTGAATGCGGCGCAGGATTACAACGCGCTCGCGCCGGGAGCCAACGACAACGGCAGCGGGACGGCGCTGACGATGGAGCTGGCACGTGTGCTCGCCGCGAGCGGCATCGATTTCGACGCCACGCTGGTGTTCGCGCTGTGGGCCGGCGAGGAACAGGGACTGTTCGGATCCCGCGCCCACGCCCAGCGCCTGCAGGAAAACGGAGCGATCGTCGAGGCGACCTTCAACAACGACATCGTTGGCAATTCGCGCGGCGGCGATGGGGTCGTCGATGCCGCTACCGTCCGTCTGTACGCGCAGGGACCCGAGGACTCGATGTCGCGATCGCTGGCACGGTATGTCCAGAAGGCTGCCGCCGAGTACGTGCCGTCGCACACCGTAAGGCCGATGGCCCGCGAGGATCGATTCAGCCGCTCGAGCGATCACACGTCGTTCACGCAGCGCGGTTTCCCGGCCGTGGTGTTCCGCGAGTCGAAGGAAAACTTCTCGCGGCAGCACGGCAAGGACGACACGCCGGAAGGTGTCGACTTCGCGTACCTGGCCCAGAACGCCCGCGTCAACGTCGCCGCGGCCGCGCTCCTGGCGATGGCGCCCGCTGCGCCGCGCGTCGTCAACGAGAAAGGGCAGCCGCTGATCGGCCGGCAGCCATCCGGTTACGACGCCAATCTGCGGTGGCTCGCGTCGCCCGGCGCCTCCGGCTACCGCATCTACCGGCGCGAACCGTGGGCCCAGGCATGGGAATCGTCAGAAGAAGCCGGCAACGTCACTCGGTTCGTCGTGCAAGGCGCATCGATCGACGACTGGGTTTTTGGAGTGGCGGCGGTGAGTGCCGGGGGTCAGGAGAGTTTGATCAGCGCCTGGGTCCCGAGGTCCCGCGCGGACCCGGAGATCAAGTTTGAAGGGGTCGGGAGTCATTTTTCGAGGACACGCGAAAACGCTGCGTCGGGCGTGTCCTCGAATAAATGACTCCCGACCCGATTACTGGGCCTGGTAGAAGACGATGTGATCGCCGTCGTCGCGCGCCTCGGAATACTCCGTGGTCACGTACCCGATCGACCGCATACCGGATTCCGGCAGCTCGAGCAGCGCGTTGTTCGAGAGCAGGAGCCCACCCGGCTTGAGCATCGCGCGGACGTTCGAGAGTGCGAGCACCTGCTCCAGCACGTCGTAATAGACGAACACGTTGGTTGCCACGACGAGGTCGAACTGGTGCGCGGCGGATCGTTGCAGGACGACGTTCAGATCGAGCGGTTCGATACGAAGCGTGACGGCCGGCCGGACTGTTACGGTGCGCACGTCCACGTTGGCGCCGGCAATGGTGGCGCGGCTGGTCGGCGCGGCGCTGCCGATTCGATCGCCGGCGGCTTTCCAATATGCGACGGCCGGCGCCTTCCATTTCACGTCGCGGTCGAGCGGAAGCCTGAACCGGTACGATTCACCCGCTGATGCGCGTTGCCGAGCGCGCCGCAGGTGATCGTTGACCCGCGGACTGATGTCGAGCGTGGTGACGCGGACCGACGCCGAATCCTTGAGCAGCCCGACCCTGAGCAGCGAATCGATCAGCGCGAACGGCTGCAGCGTCTGCTGCGGGTAGAAGTCGAATCCGGATGACTTGTCGGTGAAGTCGAGGCCCGGCCCGATGACCGCCACGTCGCGGATGGTCCCCGGCTTGAGCAGGCCGCGCTGCCGCAGCTGGGCGAGCGCCTGCTCGAGGGCGAAGCTGGGCCTGAATGAAGTGTCGAGCGACAGCCCCCGGTCTCGAAACACCCTCGAGCGCGCCGCGAACTGATCACTGGTCGAGCCTGCCCGGCCAGCCGTCTGCAGTTCACGTGTTATCTCAGCTCTCTCTGTGAGCACGCCTTGCACGAGGTCGGCGAGATGGCCGGCAAGGCGCGTCCGTTCGGCCGGCGTGCTGGTGCCGTATCCCTGCTTCGCAAACAGCTCACGTGCAAACAGTCGCCGTTCGTCCTGGCCAGCGGCGCCGAGGGCGTTGGCGAGATCGACGATGCGTGCAGCGATCAGTTTCGCTCGCTCTGACTCGTCAGCAGCCATGCCCGGCGAGTCGAGCGGCACGCGCGGGAGCGTTGTGAACGTGGTGCCGAACAGGGTCCAATTGACGATCGTTTCCTCGTCGCCGCGCTGGAGTCGGCTGCGGATCGCACGATCCTGCCGTTCGACCCACGGCATCCACGCGCGCTCGGCGTCGAACGCGTTCGGGACCTTGAGCTCCGGAGGCAGAACGTCGGCGAGTCTGCTGAGAACGTTACGAACTTCGCCAAACGACGTAAACCGCATCTGCGCCAGACTTGGCGCGACCAGACTCGCCCCCAGGACCGCGGTGAGAAGAATCCGTCGGGTCACGTCGATTGATGATCGCACGACGACCGTAGTGTCCGGCTTTAGCCGGACCCAAAACAAAAAAGGGGGCCGCGATGGCCCCCCTTCAAGTCTTCGTAGAGGCCGACCTTCAGATCGGCCTCTATTGCCTAGAACTCGAACTTGAATCCGAGCTGCATCCGGCGGAAGTCGTCCCTGAAGCCGGTAATGGATGAAAAGCTGCTGACGTCGGCGCGATCCGTGTTCACGTACATGTTGTGGTGGTTGAACACGTTGTACGCCTCGAGCCGGATGAGCGCCGCCTTGTTGCCGAAGCGGAAGCGCTTGCCGATGATGAAGTCAAGGTTCCAGGCGCCCGGGCCGCGGAAGTCGTTGCGCTCTGTCATGGTGTCGGGGTACGGGCCGAAGTCCGACGTCCCCTGCCGAGGGTGAATGTAAGTCCCCGCGGCGGCCATAATCGGCTGCAGGTCGAGAAGCAGGAACTCGTTTGGATTGCCCGTCGCGGTCCCGAGATTTGCGCTTCGGTCGATGCCGACTGGATCGAGGGCGCGCATGCAGAGGAAGATGCCGTTCGTGCAGTCTGCGATCGTGAATGGATAGCCGCTCCGCGCCGTGAACAGCGCGTTCACCTGCCAGCCGCCAAGCCACGGGTTGTTTTCGGCGAACGGCACGCTCCAGATCGCGCTCGCTGACATTCGATGGCGGACGTCGAAACCCGCATAGTTGTAGTCGAGCAGTGGGTCGAACGGGTCAAGATAACCCAGTCCGAAGTATCGTGTGTTCTCCGCGTCGTTGAAGGTGCCGCTCAGATTGTCCCTGGCTCTGCTCAACGTGTACTTGGAGGTGAGCGCGAGCCCTGTATTGCCGAACTGACGCGTATCCACTGAGAACACTAACCCGTGGTACTGCGACTCGCCACGGTTTCCCCTCGTGCCGAACGAAGAGTATTGTGTGTTTGCGCGAACGGTGCATTGCGCGAACTGGCTCCCGAAAGCGTTATTGACGCAGTCAAGGCCAGCACCTGCGCCTTCGTACACGATTGGCGCGCCGGCTTTGTTGATGTCCGCCAGGTCATAGAGTTTCCGGCCGGTTGACCCGTTGTACTCCACCGCACCGGTCACCCCTCCGGGGAGCTCTGCCGTGTACGAGAGGCCATAGATGTGGGCGAATGCGGTTTTGATGTTCTGGTCGACGTGACGCAGGCTGCCAGTCGGAATCGGCCTGACGAGACCCGCGGTACCGCCAAACGGCCCCAGGTTGTCTACCTGGATCGGCTGAAGTTGGTCAAGCCTGGCCGTGAGGAAGAGTGGCGGGTTGAACAGGACATTGTATGTGACGTTTCCGAAGTTGCGCTCGTAGGCCATGCCGTAGCCTCCGCGGAGCGCCGACCGACCGTCACCGTTGATATCCCACGCAAAACCCAGTCGCGGAGCAAAGTTGTTCTTGTCAGAGTTCCAGAGCGCTCCAACCGGGCTTTCGTTCGACGGCAGCGCCTGGCCCGTGCGAACAGCGGCGAGAATCTCCTGCGTTGATGCCGATGTGATGTCGAGATCGGGATCGCCGTAGTAGAAGTTCGAGTCGTACTTCGGCTCGCTCTTCTTCTGCGGGCCAAAGTACTCGTAGCGCATGCCCAGATTCAGCTTCAGTCGATTGCCGACGCTCCAGTTGTCGGCCGCATAGATCGCGTATTCGTTGTACCGATTCTTGCTCAGGAAATCCGGATCCGGGACCGGTGTCACGAACGTACCGCCAGGGAACCCGTTCGGGTTGATAGATTTCTCGAATCGCGCGATCTGTCCCGACACCAGGTTGTTCAGGGAGTTCGTGTTGTTTGCGGACGTGTGCAGCGCCTCGAGGGCGTTGGAGTAGGCGGAGAACGTGTGGTCGTCCATCACCCGGACATAGGCGCCGCCGAAGCGGATATCGTGCGCGCCCTTCAGCCAGGTCTGATCCTGATAGAACTGAAACAGCTTCTGCGGTCCACCCGCCGGGATGTCAACGCCGGGGTTAAAGGGAAAATACCCCGGAAACGCAATGGGGTAGTTCTGTATCGGGATGGCGCTGTTCGGGTTCATAACCAGTCGCGGGATCGAGTCACCGTTGATCGGCTGATCCTCGGAAATCTTGTTCCAGACAAGCTTCGACTGGCTGGTGAAGTTGTTCGCCCAGACCCGCGTGAGTGATCCGTTGATGTTGTGCTTCTCCTCCGACGTCGGAGTGTTGAACTCAGGGTAGGGGCTCGATGACTGCGTGCCCGGCTCCGAGTCGCCCTTCTGGAAGGCGTACAAGATGTTCGCCTGCATGTTGGGGCCGAGCGAGAAGTCCACCTTGTTGATCGTCTGGTAGTTGTCCTGCGGGAATCCGCCGCCCGCGTCGGTCGGAATGGACACATCCGCACGGCCGAACACCGGCAGATCGGCCGGGAGATTGTTGAAAGCGCCGGCGCCGATGTTCAGCTCCTGCGTGACCTGCGCGCGCGTCAGGATTGGACCGTTGATAGTCGCCCCCACGGCATAGGCGTTGAAATAGTTGCGCGCATTGACGTTGATCGCGTTGATGAACTGTGGCGTCACAACCCACGAAATCAGCGTGTCCTGGCTGCGTATTCCGATGTACTCGAGGCTCGAGAAGAAGTGCACCTTGTCGCGGACGATCGGCCCGCCGAAGCTGTAACCCAGCTGATTGCGCCTGAAGTTCCCTTTCACGATGTCGTTTGCTTCGTTGTCCGGGCTGTTCTCGGCGAGTTCGTCATTTCGGAAGAACTCCCACGCGGTGCCGCTGAAGCGGTTCGTGCCCGATTTGGTCACGACGTTGACGATGCCACCGGACGCGCGCCCGTATTGCGGAGAGAAATTGTTGGTGATGACGGAGAACTCCTGCACGGCATCAAGCGGGACCTCCTGGCCGATCCCCGCCACGAACAGATAGTTGTTGTCGCCTCCGTCCAGCAGAATGTTCGTGCTGGCGGTACGCATCCCGTTGATGCTGAAGCCGGTGCCGCGGCCGCCTTGTTCGCCGCCGACCAGAGTCGCTTCATCTGACGACGCTTCCCTGACGTTTCCCGACAGCGCCACGAGATCGTACGGATTGCGGGTGAGGGTGGGCAGCTCCGTGAGCTGGCGGCCGCTGACCGTGGTCCGGAACTCGCCGGTGCGCGTGTCGATGGTCTCCTGAACGGCAACGACTTCGACCTTTTCGGTCAGCCCGCCGACTTCCAGACGGACGTCCACAGCGACGCTCGCGCCGACCGAGACGTTGACGCGCCGCGCGGCCGGCTTGAAGCCGGTCAGCGTGAAGGTGACTTCGTACGTGTCGGGGGTGACGTTCGCGATAACGTAGGCGCCTTCCGTGTCCGACACGGTCTCGCGGGTGAAGCCGGTGTTGACCGATTTCGCCGTGACGGTCACGCCGGGGACCACGCCGCCCGACGTATCAGCAACCGTCCCGGAAATTCGGCCGGTCTCAATCTGGGCCCACACAGGGGCGTACGCGGCCGCCAGCGCCACGAGCGCCAGGGCCAAGCTAAAACGAACCGCTAGTCGTCTCATCGATGTGTCCTCCGCGTAGACGGTCAGGCGTGCTGGCCGTGGAATACCCACGGCAGCCGCTCCCGGAGCCACGCGCGCATCCTGTCATTGATCTGTGAACGTGCTTCAGTCAGTTACCGAAAAGGCGTACCAAATTGCTGGACTAGCTAAGTGGTTGCCAATTCAACGACTTGGGCGAACGGGCGTTTAGAACAGGGCCCCGCGGATCCATGAATCCCGTGTGGTGGAACCAATTTCACGGATCTGCCCAGTTCCGTAATGCAACGATAACGAATACCACAGTCGGCCGTCGGTTGTCTGCCTGACACCCCCCACCCCTTACAAAACTGTGAAGCCGCGTGTTTAGATTCCGCACGTGGCGCAGCGCATCGCCGTCATCCCGGGCGACGGCATAGGTAAAGAGGTGACGGCGGAAGCCGTTCGCATCCTCAACGCAATCGGAGCGATTGACCTCGAGCCGCTGCCCTGGAGCGCCGATCATTTCCTCGCGACGGGCGAAACGGTTCCCGCGGGAGGCTACGACACCCTCCGATCCTTCGACGCGATCCTGATTGGCGCGCTCGGCGATCCGCGCGTGCCCGACAACCGGCACGCGCGCGACATCCTGCTCGGCACCCGGTTCGAGCTCGATCTGTATGTGAACTACCGGCCGGTGCGGCTGCTCGATGCACGCCTGTGCCCCCTCAAGGACCGGACTCCTGAAGACGTCAACTTCGTCGTCTTCCGTGAGAACACGGAAGGCCTGTACGTCGGCGCTGGAGGCCGTTTCAAGGCCGGCACTGACGAGGAAGTGGCGATCCAGGAGGAAATCAACACCTTTAAGGGCGTCAACCGCATCGTCCGTCACGCGTTCGAGTTTGCGCGCGCGCGCGGGCTGACGCGCGTCTGCATGGCCGACAAGAGCAACGCGATGACGCACGGCCATGCGCTCTGGCAGCGCGTGTTTCACGAGGTTCGCGCGGAATACCCCGGGATTCAGGCGACGCACCTGTACATCGACGCCCTGGCGATGCTCCTCGTCCAGGATCCCGGTCAGTTCGAGGTGATCGTCACCAACAACCTGTTCGGCGACATCATCACGGATATCGGCGGTGCGCTGCAGGGCGGCCTCGGCATGGCGGCGTCCGGCAACATCCATCCCGGACGAACATCCATGTTCGAGCCGGTCCACGGGTCCGCGCCGCCGCTGGCCGGGAAGGACGCTGCCAACCCGATCGGCGCAATCCTGTCCGCTGCCCTGATGCTCGAGACGCTCGGCCGGCCGGATGACTGCGCGCGGATTGAGCGCGCCGTTGAGAAAGCGGTCAGGAGCGGCGAGGTCACGCGCGACGTTGGCGGGGTGCTTGGGACCCGGGAGGCTGGCGCGGCAATTTTGCGGCGCCTCGGCTGAGGCTCCGGTCTTCCGCCTGAAGGCGGAAGCTACTTTTCCACTTCTTCCACTTTTCCACTTTTCAACTTTGATATAGTCATCCGGCTTTGGCCGGCGACGCCTCGCACTGAGAAGCTGGCCCCAACAATTCTCAAGACAGACAGGAGCTCTTCCAATGGCAGCGGACTTTTTTCTGGGCGAGTCGCTGGTCGGCGACGGCAACGAGGTAGCGCATATCGACCTCGTCATCGGTTCGAAGTCGGGCCCGGCGGGCGTCGCGTTCTGTAACGCGCTGACGAACAACAAGGACGGCTTCACCACGCTGTTGGCGGTCGTCACCCCGAATCTGCCGGCGAAGCCGGACACGATCATGTTCAACAAGGTGACGATCAAGGGCGCCAAGCAGGCCGTGCAGATGTTCGGCCCGGCGCAGGCCGCCGTTGCCCGCGCGGTCGTCGACTCCGTATCCGCCGGCGTGATCCCGCAGAACAAGCTCGACGACTACTGCATCATGGTCGGCGTGTTCATTCACTGGGAAGCGGCCAGCGACCAGAAGATCTACGACTACAACTATCAGGCGACGAAAGAAGCCATCCAGCGCGCACTGGCCAACAAGCCGAGCGCAGCGGAAGTCGTCGCGGCCGCCAAGACCGCCCGCCACCCGTTCGCGAGCAACGCGGAAAAGGTCGGCGTTTAAGGTTCTCCCTCCGGGATTAGGGATTGGGGATCAGGGATCGGTTCCCCGATCCCCGATCCCCGATCCCCATGCGCAAACTCCTCCTCCAACTCGATACCTCTCCACATCCGAGCGTCTTTGACCGCGTCGTCGCCTACGATGGCGGCGCAGATGAGGTCATGAGCTATGGCGGCGTGACGCCCGAGGCGGTGCGC
>Ga0247825_10000647_pt1 | contig 22257 bp, 22 predicted proteins | sample 13C_Vanillin_Day_FD_194413 | JGI IMG/M metagenome (GOLD analysis project Ga0247825, IMG submission 194413) | Soil microbial communities from agricultural site in Penn Yan, New York, United States - 13C_Vanillin_Day48 | ecosystem: Environmental > Terrestrial > Soil > Agricultural land | place...
CCAGCAAGGTTGCCGAGCAGCCCAAGGGCCACGGTTTCAACGCCGCGACCCTGACCTACGGCGACCTGCTCGCCGACGGTGTCGTCGACCCCGTGAAGGTCACCCGCTCCGCGGTCGTCAACGCGGCTTCGGTCGCGCGGATGATCCTCACCACGGAGAGCGCCGTGGTCGAGAAGCCGGCGGAAGAGGACGAGCAGCAGACCGGTCACGGGCACAGCCACTAGGCTCTGCCGTCGCGACCGATCGGCTCCGATCGTTCGAGCGAAGAAACCCCCGTGCGGATCACCGCGCGGGGGTTTCTTCTGCCGGCAGGCGCCGGCTCAGCTCAGTTGCAGCACCGCGAACGGTTCCGACGTCGGCTGGGGTGATCCTCCGGGCGGTTCGACGGTGACGGCCAGCTTCGACATCGACCCCACGTCGTCGAGGACGATCGTCGTGGTCGGCTGCACCTCTCCGGGAGAGAGGGTTCCCGCGGGCACGGGCGCGTCCCCGGACGCCGGCATCAGCCACAGCTGGTACACGGTGTCGGCGCTGGGCGGGGCGACACCGTCCAGCACGAACACCACCGCGTCCTGCGACTTCGAGTAGTTGGCGGTCGCGGACCCGCCGGCCGCGATCGCACTCGTCGACGAGTGCACGTCGGAGGCGTCGAGAACCTGCTCCGCCACGGTCGGCGCCGGACCTTCCGTGAGCTGCCGGACGATCACCGTTCCGCCGGCGAGCACCCCGACGGCCGCGGCGGCGGCGACGGCGACCTGCCAGCGGCGCCGGCGGGTGCGGCGTTCGGTGAGCGATGTCGGCCCGGACGCGGATTGCCTGACCTCGTCGAGGACTCGCGTCCGCACCCGGGGCGGGGGGTCGACGGCTCCCACTGCACTCACCACCGCGAACGCTTCGCGGATCCGCCGGACCTCGTCGGTGAACGTGGAGCGGGTGTCCTCGTCGGTGGTTGCGAGATCGGTGTCGAGTTCGCGGCGCTCACTGTCGTCCAGTGCATCGAGTGCGTACGGGTAGGCCATGCCCACGAGTTCGTCGTTCATGTCACAGACCCCCCAGGCACCCGCGAAGACGCGTCAGTCCGTCACGGATGCGCGTCTTCACCGTGGACAGGGCGACCCCCAGCTGGGAGGCGACCTCCCGGTAGGTGCGGCCGTCGTAGTACGCCATCGCGACGGACTCACGCTGCGTGTCCGTGAGCGAGTCCAGGCAGGCGAGCACCGATTGATGCTCGAGCCGGCGGGTCACCTCCTCGGTGACGTGGTCGAACGGCCCGGCGATGTTGGTGGTCTCGTAGAGCGTCTCGCGGTCGGTGCCCGCCTGCTCCGACCGCACGCGGTCGACCGCCCGGCGGTGCGCGAGCGTCATCAGCCAGGACAGTACGGAGCCGCGGGCCGGATCGAAGTTCGATGCGGTGCGCCACGCCTGGAGGAAGACCTCCTGTGTCGTCTCCTCCGCGTACCCGGGGTCGCGCAGGACCCGCAGAACCATGCCGTGTACCCGGGCGCTCGTCCGGTCGTAGAGTTCGGCGAACGCGTCGGCGTCCCCGTTCGCGACGCGGGCCATGGTGTCGTGGAGCTCGGTGGATTCGGTGGTTCGGGCCCGGTGTGCCCCGGCTGCGTCCGCCGAGCACACGTCGGCCGCTGGAGTGTTGCCCTCGGGGTTCGTCACCGGAGGTCGTCTCGCTTCATCGAGAACCACGGTAGCGTGCACATCCACTCATCTCCTCCAGCCGGTAGGCATTCGGAGACCGCGTCGCGGTGGATGGGTGTCGAGGGTGTCGATGTGACGCGGGGAACCCCCGCGCGGCGACGAGGGTTCCCCGGTGAGTGTGGTGAAGCGGTCAGACGGCTATCCGGCCGCGTCTGTGCCGGGCGTGCATCTCGCGTTCCGTTTCGGACATTCCGCCCCAGATCCCGTACGGCTCGGACACGCTCAGCGCGTGATTGCGGCACTGGGCGAGGACCGGGCAGCGTCTGCACATCTCCTTGGCGCGGGTCTCCCGCTGCGCGCGCGCCCGGCCACGCTCTCCGTCGGGATGGAAGAACATCGAGGAGTCGACCCCGCGGCACAGTCCGTGCATCTGCCAATCCCAGATATCGGCGTTCGGGCCGGGCAGGTGGTTGGGTGCAGGCATGTGGACTCCTTAGCTGCAAGCTCGCCTCGGGCGACGAGCGGACCGTGGGCTCGTAGGTACGTTCAAGCCACTAATCATTCACGTCGCTAACCGTAGAGTCGGTTGTGAAATCGCGTCAATAGTTGTTCACAGTGGCGATTTACATATCCCACGAGCTGAAAGTTAACCTGGAAAATATTTACTTTCCCGCGGTTCCGTGATTCCGTTTCGGGTTGAAAGACCCCCGGTCACGGGCGACGATGTGCGGGTGCCCCAGCCCGCGGAGCCTCACACCCAGCCCCCTTCCGGACCCCCGGACGAGGGACCGACGATCTCGGTATCCGCCCTGGCCAGAAAGCTCGGGGTCGCTCCGTCGACGCTCCGCACCTGGGACCGCAGATACGGCATCGGACCCTCCGTGCACGCGCAGGGAAGTCACCGGCGATACACGCCGCGCGACGTTGCCCGGCTCGAATGCATGCAACACGCTCTGGACGGTGGTGCAAACTCCGCGGAGGCCGCGAGATATGCGATTAACGCAATGGCTACATATTCGTCAGAAAGCGACCACCGACCGGGTGTGAAAAATCTGGGTGACAACTCGGTGAACGGGACGGAAACAGACCCGTCGAACCTTTTGTCATCCTTTTCCGGCCTCGGCGGCGCCGAGGCGTCCGTCCGGAATTTATCGGGTGCGTTGCTGGCGCGAGACGTCGTGACAATCCGGCGGATCGTCGTGCGGGCCGTCGCGGAGCGGGGATTCAGCTCCATGTGGACGACCCTGGTCGTTCCGGTGCTCGAATGGGCGGACGAGGGCAGGAATTCGGAGGCTGCGGCTGCGAGTGTCCGCGTATTCGCCGAGTGCGTCGCAGGAATCCTGTCCACGATGACGCTGGACGCGCCGATCGGCGGTGGTGGCCGTGTCCTGCTCGTGCACGTGCCGGCGGATCTATCGGACTCAGTTCCCGCCGACCCGTACAGCCTCGAATTCCGGGCCCTGGGCGCCGCCCTGGCCACGGCCGCGGTGGACACGCGGATCGCGCTGCCCCTGTGCCGGTCGGCGCTTCTCGCTGCCGTGACCAACACCGAGCCGGACGCGATCGTCCTGTGGTTTCCCGCCGCCGGATGCGACCTCCCGTCTCTCCTGCGGGCGATCCGCCGCAGGCGCACCGGGTTGACGATGCTCGCGGGCGGCCCTGGATGCCGGACGCAGTCGCTGCCCCGATCGATCGCGGTGCTGGGCACGCTGGACGAGGCCGTGGACGCCGTCACCGCGGTCACCTGACCGCGGGGCGGCCGGACGATGCGATGATCTCGGCGTGCCCGACTCCAGTCTCCGTTCCGACGCCACGAATTCGTTGATCCGCGCGGCTTTCGGCGCCGACCCGGGCGCGTGCCCGCTGCCGGCGTCCGACGTTCCCGTCGAGCGCTGGATGCGAGCGGTGGCGTGGGGTGCCCGGGGGCACTACGCCCGATCCCGCGCAGAGCTGGACGCACTGACGCGGGGCGGGGTGGCCGAGCCTGCGGTCGTCTCGCTCGCCTGGAGCACGCAGGCGTCGTTGCTGAGGCAGCTCGGCTGGCACGGTGTGGCGTCCGGGTTCGACGGCCGGGCTCTCGCCGCCGTCGGGACGCGTCCGGGCGACGAGGACGGCGTCCTGGTTCGCGAAGCGCGGTGCGACGCGCTGACGGGGCTGGCCGCCGACGCGCTGGGGTGCGGCCGGCTGGCACTGGGCCGGCGGCTTCTCGGCAGGTGCTCCGAGCATCTGGACGAGCGTGCTCCCGACGAGCTGTGGCGCCAGCGCGTCCGCAGGCACTGGGTGAGTGCGGAGTTGTTTCTCGCGGGCGGAGACTTCGCCTCGGCGCGCCGCCACGCCGAGACCGCTGCGGAAATTTCGGAGGCCGCCGGATCTGCGCGACACCGCGTCAAATCGGATCTGCTGCGGAGCGCGTCCATGACGGGGGAGCCCGATTCGGGTCCGGCGGCGCGGCTTGCCGCGGATGTGCTCGAGCGGTGCGATCGGTACGGCTTGATACCTCTGAAGTGGGCAGCTGCGATGTTGCTGAGTGGTGTGACATCCGACTCACCTGCGGAGGCCGTGCGTACGGAGTGCGAAGCCGTCATCAGGGCGCGAGGTGGGCGCTTCCGAATCTGACTCCGCTGGTCGAGCCCCGTGCGGCCGGGTTGCGCGCGAATCGCTGCGAATCCGGGCGAATACCGTTCGGTCCGCACCGTTACTCTTGGAGTGTTCCGCTGAGAGCGGGAGCACACCCATCGGGGGAGGTGCCACTGTAACGCCAGGATATTCAGCAACGATGACTAATACGAGCGAGGAGTTGGACTCCGCAGTCGCCGCTGCAACGCAGGGTGACCGGGCCGCTTTAGCTCTGGTCCTGGAAAACATTCGGCCCTTGGTTGTGCGTTACTGCAGAGCCAGGGTCGGTGCTGCGGAGAGGGGACAACTCTCCGCGGACGACGTGGCACAAGAAGTGTGCCTCGCCGTGATGACGGCCTTGCCTCGTTACGAGGATCAAGGCCGGCCGTTCATGGCATTCGTCTACGGGATCGCCGCGCACAAGGTCGCCGACGCGCATCGGAACTCCGCCCGTAACAAGTCGGAGCCCGTCGCCGAAGTACCGGATGTCGTAGCCAACGATGACGGACCCGAACAGAGGGCGCTGGACTCGGAAGCAAGCAGGCAGATGAACGAACTGCTGAGCACGCTGCCGGAGAAGCACCGGGAGATCTTGATCCTCCGCCTCGTGGTCGGTATGTCAGCCGAGGAGACGGCCGCGGCCGTGGGTAGTACCGCGGGAGCTGTCCGCGTGGCTCAACACCGAGCCATCGCGAAACTGAAAAAAGAAGTGACGAGGGCAGGTGAGAGGTTTGGCTAGGGGCATCAAGCGCAACGGCAATCCCGATGCCGATCTCCCAGGAGACGACGCACCGGTGAACGTCGCGGCAGTGCGCCGCGACGACGCTTTGATCGACGCGATCGCCGGCGGCGGTCCCGTCGCAACGGATTCGCCGGAACAGTACGAGCTCGCGCTTCTGCTGACCAATTGGCGCGCCGACATCGTGGCGACGCCGATGCCGACCGGGCCGCTGCTGGACGACGTGATCGCGGCGATCGACGCCTCGGACGCCCGTTCCGCACGCAGCGCTGCCCGCAGCAAGCTCCGCTTGTTGCGACCCATCGCAGGCGCTGCCGCCGCGATCGCGGTCGTCATGGGTGGCGCCACCATCTTCTCGTACAACGCCGCACCCGGCGATCCGCTGTGGAGCGTCAAGTCGGTCGTGTTCAGCCAGCAGGCCGATTCGACCGTCGCGCAGATCGACACCGCGTCGCAGCTGCAGGAGGCCGAGCGGCTGATCGCCGCGGGCGACGCGGAGGCGGCGAAGAACCTGCTCGAGGGCGCCGCCGACCGTTCCGGCGGGGTACGCGACGCCGACATGCGCAACGAACTCGACGTGTGGCGGGCGAAGCTCGCCGCGGAGGTCGAGAAGATCGCTCCCACCACGCCGCCTGCGACGACGACGCCCGGTACCACCACGACGGATGCGCCGACGCAGGCCACCGAGTTGCCGGCCACCGTGCCGGGCACACCCGGTTCGACGACACTGCCGGGAATCGAGCAGTTGCCGGGAACCCTGCCGACGGATCTGCAGATTCCGGGACTGCCGCCCATCCCGCTGCCACAGCTGCCCACGCTGCCGCCGCCTCCGCCCGAAACGGTGCCGCCCATGAGCCCGGATCCCACGATCATGTTGGTTCCGACGCTGCCCTCGGACACTCCGGCGACGGAGCCGTCCACCCAGCAGCCGCCGCAGGAGCCCTCGACGGTGCCGCTGCCCACCACCACGACCCCGGTCCCGGTGCTACCGCCCACCAGCTAGCGGTTCGGCGGCCCTCCCGCACAGACCACTGTGGCCCGACACTTCGCGTGTCGGGCCACAGTGGTCTGTATCGGGTTGTGCCGGATCAGGCGTCGAAACCGTCTCCGTGCAGAGCGTCGTTCATCGAGGCGTCCGCGTAGCCGCGGCAGTAGTCCCAGGTGACGTATGCCTCGGGTGTCGGGTCGTAGGCGGGCTCGTGCGGGCGCACGGTGCCGTCGACCAGAAGCTGGAGGAGGTTGGCACGAAGCATGTCCCAATCGTGGTAGTGATCTTGCTGGCAGTCTTCGCAGCAGACGACGAGACCGCGGATCCCGCGATGTGCCAGCAGCGCCTCGTACACGGCGAGGTCGGCCAGATCTTCCTCCACGGCGAGACGCTCGTGGGGGTCGAGTGGTTGGCCCGGTTCGATCGCGTCGAGAGCTGCGGACGGGTCGGCGGGGTCGCCGGCGAAGGGGTCCGGGGGCAGACCTGGAGGCAGTTGATCGCGCACAGCACCACGGTACGCAGGTCAGCCCGGTCTGCGCCAGCCGTTCGGCGTACGCCCAGCGTGGGTGGGCTCCGTGGTGATCGCGTCGAGCCGATATCATGGTTTGTGGAGCTGGGAATATCGATCGTCGCTCCGGCCTTTTTCTTGTATCCGTGTTCCCGAAAGTTTCCACCAGATCGAAGATCTGAATGTCCGCAGACGGCGCCACCGGCGCTGCACCTATGTTCCATGGAGGGCCCGAACCGCATGACAAGTTCAGCAGGGCATGTACACACCGGCGGTGACGACCCGAACAAGGTCGCGATGCTGGGTCTCACGTACGACGACGTCCTGCTCTTGCCGGCGGCGTCGAATGTCATCCCCGGCCAGGTCGACACGTCCAGCCAGCTGACCAGGGACATCCGGCTGCGAGTGCCGCTCGTCAGCTCCGCGATGGACACCGTCACCGAGGCGCGGATGGCCATCGCCATGGCCCGCGCCGGTGGCATGGGCGTCCTGCACCGCAACCTGTCGGTGGAGGCCCAGGCCGGGCAGGTGGAGACGGTCAAGCGGTCCGAGGCGGGAATGGTCACCGACCCGGTCACCTGCAAGCCGTCCGACACTCTCGCCGAGGTCGACGCCAAGTGCGCCCGCTTCCGGATCTCCGGACTTCCGGTCACCGACGAGGCGGGGCAGCTCGTCGGCATCATCACCAACCGCGACATGCGCTTCGAGGTCGACCAGAACCGCGCCGTGTCCGAGGTCATGACGAAGGCCCCGCTGATCACCGCGCAGGAGGGTGTCACCGCGGAGGTGGCGCTGGGTCTGCTCCGCCGCCACAAGATCGAGAAGCTGCCGATCGTGGACGGTCAGGGCAAGCTCACCGGCCTCATCACGGTCAAGGACTTCGTGAAGACCGAGCAGCACCCGGACGCCACCAAGGACCGCGACGGCCGGCTCCTCGTCGGTGCCGCCGTGGGTGTGGGTGACGAGGCGTGGAGCCGCGCAATGGCTCTCACCGACGCCGGAGTGGACGTGCTCGTCGTCGACAGCGCCCACGGTCATTCGGCCGGCGTGCTGGACATGATCTCGAAGCTCAAGGCCGAGGTTGACGAGCGCGTGCAGATCATCGGCGGCAACGTCGCCACCCGCGGCGGTGCGGCCGCTCTCATCGAGGCAGGTGTGGACGCGGTCAAGGTCGGTGTCGGCCCCGGCTCCATCTGCACCACCCGCGTCATCGCCGGTGTCGGCGCCCCGCAGATCACTGCGATCCTCGAAGCGGTCGCCGCAGCCAAGCCGCACGGTGTGCCGGTGATCGCCGACGGTGGACTGCAGTTCTCCGGCGACATCGCGAAGGCCCTGGCGGCAGGCGCGTCGACGGCCATGCTCGGTTCGCTGCTCGCGGGCACCGCGGAGTCGCCGGGCGAGCTGATCCTCGTGAACGGCAAGCAGTACAAGAGCTACCGCGGCATGGGTTCCCTCGGCGCGATGCAGAGCCGTGGCGCCGCGAAGTCGTATTCCAAGGACCGCTACTTCCAGGACGACGTGCTGTCCGAGGACAAGCTGGTTCCGGAGGGCATCGAGGGCCGGGTCGCGTTCCGCGGTCCGCTGTCCCAGGTCACCCATCAGCTCACGGGCGGTCTGCGGGCCGCCATGGGCTACACGGGAGCGTCGTCGATCGAGGAACTGCAGAACGCGCAGTTCGTGCAGATCACCGCTGCGGGTCTGAAGGAGAGCCACCCGCACGACATCACGATGACGGTCGAAGCTCCCAACTACACCGCTCGCTAGCAACCAGTCACGATTCACGAGAAAGGGGCGCGCGTGCGCGACCTCGTTGAGATCGGCATGGGCCGAACAGCCCGACGAACCTATGAGCTGGACGACATCGACATCGTCCCCTCCCGCCGGACCCGCTCCTCCAAGGAGGTGTCGACGTCCTGGCAGCTCGACGCATACCGGTTCGACATTCCTGTGCTGGCGCATCCGACCGACGCGCTCGTGTCGCCGTCGTTCGCGATCGAACTCGGCAAGCGTGGTGGCCTCGGGGTCATCAACGGTGAGGGTCTGTGGGGCCGGCATGCGGACGTCGAGGCGAAGCTCGCCGAACTCGTTGCGCTGGCCGAGTCGGACGTCGACGTCGAGGCGCCGATCAAGAAGCTGCAGGAACTGCACGCCGCGCCGTTGCAGCCGGGGCTTCTGGCTGCTGCCGTGGCCCAGGTCCGCGACGCAGGTGTCACGACCGCGGTTCGGGTCAGCCCGCAGAACGCCCGGGCGCTCACCCCGCAGCTGCTCGAGGCGGGCATCGACCTGCTGGTCGTGCACGGCACGATCATCTCCGCCGAGCACGTCGCGCACGGCGACAGCGAGCCGCTGAACCTCAAGACGTTCATATCCGAGCTCGACGTCCCCGTCGTGGCCGGTGGGGTGAGCGATCACCGCACCGCGCTGCACCTGATGCGTACGGGCGCGGCCGGTGTGATCGTCGGATACGGCTCCACCGAGGGCGCCACGACCACCGGTGAGGTGCTGGGCATCGGTCTCCCGATGGCCACGGCCATCGCGGACGCCGCTGCTGCTCGCCGTGACTACCTCGACGAGACGGGTGGACGCTACGTCCACGTTATCGCGGACGGCGACATCACCTCCTCGGGCGACCTCGCCAAGGCGATCGCCTGTGGCGCGGACGCCGCAGTCCTGGGCGCACCGCTGGCCGTCGCGGCGGAGGCTCCCGGCGGCGGCTGGTATTGGCCGTCGGCCGCGGCGCATCCCTCGGTTCCGCGCGGCACGATGCTGCCGGTCTCGTTCGGTGACCGTCCGTCGCTCGACCGCGTCCTCACGGGTCCGTCCGACGACCCGTTCGGTTCGCTGAACTTCGTCGGCGGGCTGCGCCGCTCGATGGCGAAGTCGGGGTACTCGGATCTGAAGGAATTTCAGAAGGTCGGCCTGACCGTCCGCGCCTGAGGCGTCCGTTCGCCGCCGCTTCTCTCGTCGCCCAATGTCACATCGGTGCAGTTCAACTGCACTGATGAGGCATTGGGCGACGTGCGTTTGCGGGTATCACGACCGTTCCTGATACCTCTCGTTACAGTTAGGTGACCCTTGTGGCAGCTGTCACAGCCGAGGGGTGCATACTGGCGAGTAATAACTCAGGTGTCGTTGGAGGTCGAGTGATGAGCAAGCAGCGCGCAACGGAGTACGACGTCCTCATCGTCGGATCCGGATTCGGTGGCAGTGTCACCGCACTCCGATTGGTCGAGAAGGGCTACAAGGTCGGCATCCTCGAGGCGGGCCGTCGCTACGCCGACGCGGACTTCGCGAAGACCAGCTGGGATCTCAAGAAGTTCCTCTGGGCGCCCGCCCTCGGTTTCTTCGGCATCCAGCGCGTCCACCTGCTGCGCGACTGCCTCATCCTCGCCGGCGCCGGCGTCGGTGGCGGTTCGCTCAACTACGCGAACACGCTCTACAAGCCGCCCGCCTCCTTCTTCCAGGACAAGCAGTGGTCGCACATCACCGACTGGCACGACGAGCTCACGCCGTACTACGAGCAGGCCCGGAAGATGCTGGGCGTGGTCCAGAACCCGCACATGACCCCCGCCGACGAGATCATCAAGTCGGTCGCGGAGGACATGGGGGTGGGCGATACGTTCATCCAGACCCCGGTCGGTGTCTTCTTCGGTGAAGCGGGCAAGACCGTGCCCGACCCGTACTTCGGCGGCGTCGGCCCCGACCGCACCGGATGCATCGAGTGCGGCGAATGCATGACCGGATGCCGGCACGGCGCCAAGAACACCCTGCTCAAGAACTACCTGGGTCTCGCGGAGAAGGCGGGCGCCGAGATCATCCCGATGACCACGGTCACCGGTCTGCGCGAGGCGTCCGACGGCACCTGGGACGTCTTCACCCGGCGCAGCGGGCCGCGGAAGAACCGGAACCGCAAGACATACACCGCCGCGAACGTCGTCCTGGCCGCGGGCACATGGGGCACCCAGCATCTGCTGTTCGACCAGAAGGAGACGGGCGCGCTGCCCAAGATCTCCGACCGGCTGGGCGTGCTCACCCGCACCAATTCGGAGTCGATCCTCGGCGCCGCCAAGAACAAGGTGGACCCCGCGCTCGAGCTCACGAAGGGCGTCGCCATCACGTCGTCGTTCCACCCGACGTCCGACACCCACGTCGAGCCGGTGCGCTACGGCAAGGGGTCGAACTCGATGGCGCTGCTGCAGACGCTGCTGACCGACGGCGGCGGCCGGCGGTGGATGACGTTCCTCAAGGAACTCGCGAAGGATCCGAAAGCTCTGAAGGTCCTCACCCCGTACAAGTGGAGCGAGCGCACCATCATCGCGCTGGTGATGCAGAACCTCGACAACTCCATCACCACGTACACGAAGAAGGGCCTGTTCGGTCGGCGCAAGGTCACCAGCAAGCAGGGCCACGGCCAGCCGAACCCCAGCTGGATCCCGGCAGGCAACGAGGCGACCCGCCGGATCGCGGAGAAGATCGACGGTCGCGCGGGCGGCACCTGGGGCGACGTGTTCAACATCCCGCTCACCGCGCACTTCCTCGGTGGCTGCACGATCGCGTCGGAACCGTCGAAGGGCGTCATCGACCCGTACCACCGCGTGTGGGGTTACCCGACGCTGAGCGTGGTCGACGGGTCGGCCGTGTCCGCGAACCTGGGCGTCAACCCGTCGCTGACGATCTCGGCGCAGGCCGAGCGTGCGGCCTCGTTGTGGCCGAACAAGGGCGAGGAGGACCTGCGTCCGGCGCAGGGCGAGGGATACCGGCGCCTGAACCCGGTCGCCCCGGTCGCACCGGTCGTCCCGGCGGGGGCGCCCGCCGCGCTGGTGCTGCCGATCGTCGAGATCCGCAACAGCTCCGTGGTGCCCGACGCGCAGAAGCACGGCGTTGCATAGGGCGCGAGAGGGCCGGGTCATGGGGTCGCGCAGACCACAGAGCTGCGCCGATTAGACTGACCCGGTGGCAGATATCGAGCAACAGAGACCGGTCCTCGTCGTCGACTTCGGCGCGCAGTACGCGCAGCTGATCGCCCGGCGGGTGCGTGAGGCCAAGGTCTATTCCGAGGTGGTTCCGCACACCGCGACCGTCGAGGAGATCGCGGCCAAGAATCCCCTTGCCGTGGTGCTGTCGGGCGGGCCGTCGAGCGTCTACGCGGACGGTGCGCCGCAACTCGATCCGGCACTGTTCGATCTGGACATTCCGGTGTTCGGCATCTGCTACGGATTCCAGGCCATGGCGGGCGCACTCGGCGGGACGGTGGCACACACCGGCACCCGTGAGTATGGCCGCACCGACCTGAAGGTGCAGGGCGGTCTGCTGCACGAGGGGCTGCCGTCCAGTCAGCCCGTGTGGATGAGCCACGGCGACGCGGTCACCGAGGCCCCGGCCGGCTTCGAGGTGACGGCCACGAGCGAGGGCGCACCCGTCGCCGCGTTCGAGGACCGGGCCCGCAAGCTCGCGGGTGTGCAGTACCACCCGGAGGTGCTGCACTCGCCGCACGGCCAGCAGGTGCTCAGCCGGTTCCTCCACGAGATCGCCGGCATTCCTCCCGCATGGACGGCCGCGAACATCGCCGACGCCCTCGTCGAGCAGGTCCGCGAGCAGGTCGGCGACGGCAAGGCGATCTGCGGGCTCTCCGGCGGTGTCGACTCCGCTGTCGCGGCGGCGCTCGTGCAGCGCGCCATCGGCGACAACCTGACGTGTGTGTTCGTCGATCACGGTCTGATGCGGGCGGGCGAGCGTGCCCAGGTCGAACAGGATTTCGTTGCCGCGACCGGCGCCAAGCTGATCACGGTCGACGCCGCCGACACCTTCATCGGTGAGCTGGCGGGGGTGTCCGACCCGGAGACCAAACGTAAGATCATCGGCCGCGAGTTCATCCGCAGCTTCGAGGGCGCAGTCAGCGACGTGCTGGGCGAGAACGCCGCGCACGGCGACACGGTCGAATTCCTCGTGCAGGGCACGCTGTACCCGGACGTCGTGGAATCCGGCGGCGGCACCGGCACGGCCAACATCAAGAGCCACCACAACGTCGGCGGACTGCCGGAAGACCTGCAGTTCACGCTCGTGGAGCCGCTCCGCCTGCTGTTCAAGGACGAGGTCCGGGCGGTGGGACGCGAGTTGGGTCTGCCCGAGGAAATCGTGGGACGCCAGCCGTTCCCCGGCCCCGGGCTGGGCATCCGCATCATCGGCGAGGTCACGCAGGAGCGGCTCGACATCCTGCGTCACGCGGATTCCATTGCGCGCGAAGAGCTGACGGCCGCCGGGCTCGACGGTCAGATCTGGCAGTGCCCCGTGGTGCTGCTCGCCGACGTCCGCAGCGTCGGCGTGCAGGGTGACGGACGCACCTACGGTCACCCGATCGTGCTCCGCCCCGTGTCCAGTGAGGACGCGATGACCGCGGACTGGACGCGACTGCCCTACGACGTTCTCGAGCGGATCTCCACCCGGATCACCAACGAGGTGCACGACGTCAACCGTGTCGTGCTGGACATCACGAGCAAGCCGCCGGGCACCATCGAGTGGGAGTGACGCACTGTGCGCGGTGAGTGAGTCCGAGGACTCGCTCACCGCGCACGTGCGGTTGCGTCTCTACTTCCGCCGGTTGGGTGCGAACACGAGCACCACGCCGACCAGCACCGCGATCACCACGAACAGCCAGTGGAACCCGACGTTCGCGAGCGGTTCCAGCGAGAACGGCCCCGCGAGCGCCCAGCCGCTCACCAGGAGTGCTGCCAATCCTGCGAGGAGCAGTAGTGGCGACGGGCGCTTCCGCGTCCGGGTCTGTTCGCTGCCCTGAGTGTCGTCGATGTCATCCACGGCGCACCTCCACACTTCCGAATCGGACATCGGCATTGAGGGTCAGGACGTGACCGTCCGTGCCGTCGACGCCACCGTCGAGGCCCTCCGGGAGACACTGCGCGTCGCCGAACTGCGCGGTGCAGTGGTTCTCGACGTTCATACCGGGCGGCAGGAGCACCACGACCTCACCGAACTGCCCACTGACGTCGACCGTCTTGTCCTCGGTGAGAGTGACGTTCCGGAGGTCGAGCGTGAAGCTGCCGAATCCGCCGGAGTAGGCGGGCTCGATGGCGGCCGCCGTCGCCGGGTTCCAGGTCCGATCGCCCATGTTCTCGCTGTTCAGGTCGAGTGAACCGACGATCGAGGCGAGGATCACGAAACCGATCAGCGGGCCGGCGACGACGAGAAGTCCGTAGCCCTTGCGCAGAAATCCGCCGATCAGCAACCCCACTCCGATGACGGCGAGCGCAACGGCGCCGATGCGACCGGGGTTCAACCAGTCGGATCCGGTGGCGACCGACAACGCGGTCGCCGCCGCGGCCGCGAGGATCGCCAACCCGATCACCATCGTCGTCAGGCGGGAGTGGGTGCGGTCCGGTTGTACTGCGGGAGCGGTGGTCCTGGCCGGTTCGGGCAGATCCCATGCGAACGGGGCGACCCCGAGCGGGTCCCACGCCGGCGGTCGCGGTTCGAGCGGCGCGAACGGGGCCGAGGGTGCGTCGACCTGCGGACCCGGGGGTGGGGACTTCTCGAACGACACCGGATCGGATTGGGCGGCAGCAGCTTCGGGCTTCAGTGCCTCCGTGGGTGCGTCGGCCGGCTTCTCGCCGGAGGCCGGCGGCGTGCTCGGCGTGTAGGAGTCGGGAAGTTTCGTGTACGGACCGTACGCACCCGGACCGTAGGCACTCGGACCGTACGTGCCGGGGCCGAACGGGTTGGCGCCGAACTGACCGGGCGAGAAACTCGTCCCGGGATACCCGGTCCCGACACCCGGGGCAACGGCGCCGGCGGGCAACGGTGGGGGTATCGGCTGCCGCTGATACAGCAGCCACAGGCCGCCGAGCATCAACGCCATGCTGACCAGGCCGGAGCCGCCGAGGCCGACACCGAAGGGGCCGACGGTGCTCAGCGCGATGGCCAGTGCGACGAGAAGGACGATGGTCTTGGTGCCCGAGTCGGAGCTGTGACCGCGTCCCACCAGCGACTCCGCGGGGGAGGCCGGGTCGCCCGATTTCGTGAGGGCGAGCCAGCACGCCAGGTAGAGGAGCACGCCGGCGCCACCGAAGATGGTGGACACGACGAAGGCGACTCGTATCAGTACGGGATCGACGCCGTAGCGGTAGCCGATTCCCGCACAGACACCGGCGACGTGACCACGGCCCGGCAACCGCACCGGCCGGGTCCGCCACAGATCCTGTATCTGCTCTTGGAAGCTCCCATTGCTCATACGACCATCGTTCCGGTCGGCGCGGCGCGCGTACATCGGGAACTACCCTGATCTTTCCGGTCGGGGTGGGCCGGAACGCGGGCCGAAGTCAGGGTTGGACCCTGATGCCGTGGCCAGGGGATCGTGCCAGTATCGAACATGTGCAACCTGTGTCGAACACGTCCGCGGGCGGTGCCCAGTACGCGGGCGCCGTGACCGCGCCTGCCCCGCCCGACGGCATTCCCATGCCGCGGCTCGAACGCCGGACCGGTGGTCGCATCGTCGGCGGCGTCGCGGGTGGTATCGCCGATCAGCTGGGCGTCGACGTGATGAAGGTGCGGGTCGCGTTCGCGTGTCTCGCCGCGCTCGCCGGCGCCGGCATCGTCGGCTACGGACTGTTGTGGATCTTCACGGCCGCAGGTTCCGACACCGAGAAGCCCAGTGCCTCCGAGCGGCGGAGAGCGTACGGACTGATCGCGATCGGCCTGGCCGGTGCGTCCGCGTTGTCGTGGTTGTTCAGTGGCCGGGTCGGTTCGGTGATCGCGCCGATCATCGTGGTGGCGGTCGGCGCGGCTCTGGTGTGGCGCGAATTCGATTCGGAAGGTCCGCGCACCGTCATCGGGCTGCCGCAGCGTCCCACCGTCCTCACCTGGGCGCGGGTCCTCGGTGGCGTGACGTTGATCGTGTCGGGTCTCGGTGTGGTGATCCTCGCGCAGGTCGACTTGGCTGCGCTGCGTTCGTCGTTGCTGGCCGTGGTGGTCACCCTCGTCGGCGCCGGGCTGCTGACCGTGCCCCTGTGGTTGCGACTGTGGCGCGCGCTGGGCGCGGAGCGTGCCGCCAGGATCCGCAACGACGAGCGTGAGGAGATCGCGTCACACCTGCACGACTCCGTCCTGCAGACCCTGGCGCTGATCCAGAAGCAGGCCGACGATCCGCAGGAGGTCGCGCGGCTGGCCCGGGGGCAGGAACGAGAACTGCGGAAGTGGTTGTTCGGTGGGGGAGACACCGACCATTCGAGCCTCGCGGAGGCGTTGCGCATCATCGCAGGCGAGGTGGAGGACCATCACGGCGTCACGGTGCGGCCGGTGACGGTCGGCGATGTGGCGCTCGACGTCGAGGGCACGGGCGAGGGTCTGTCGAAGGAGAGTTTCACGGCGGTGCTCGGTGCGACGCGGGAGGCTCTGGTCAACGCGGCCAAGCATTCCGGGGAGACGGACATCAACCTGTTCGCCGAAGCCGAGCGCGAACAGGTCAGTGTGTTCGTCCGGGACCGCGGCGTCGGATTCGACGTCGACGAGGTGTCCCCGGACCGTCAGGGCCTGGCGAAGTCGATCCGTGGACGGATCGAGCGGCGCGGCGGGCACGTCGACGTGCGGTCCGCACCCGGCAAGGGCACCGAGGTGCGAATCCACATGCCGCGGAACGGCCGGACGTGGGCGACAGCGGGCGCCGCCGAGGACACGGACACTGCCGGCGTCGAGGACGTGCCGTTCAGTCAGGGTGCGTGAGCACCACTTTCGCCATGTCTGCTCGCAGGCTGTCCCGGTGAGGGGGTAATGTTCGCCGGCGACACGACTGTGGGGGTCGTGTGGTCGCACCGTGCTGCGGCGGGGTGGGACGCGAGATGTCAAGGGGGGATTTCATGTTCGACCGTGAGGGTCTGCGCGTGCGCGAGCACGAGTTGCAGGATCAGATCGACTCGATGCTGGCCACGCTCGACCGGCAGACGCAGGAACTGCATGCCGCTCAGCAGCAGGTGGCGCAGCTGCGGATGAGTGGGGCGTCCACCGACGGACTGGTGCAGGTGGTGGTGAACTCGGTGGGCGGCGTGGTGGACGTGCGCCTCGCACCGGACGCGTTCCGGCGGTCCACCCCCGAGTCGCTGGGACGTGCGATGACCGAAGCCGCCCGGCGTGCGGGCGAGGCCGCGCACACCGAGTCGATGCGCCTCATGGGATCGATCGTGGCCGCGACCGAGACCCTGCCGGATCTGCCGGACCTCGTTCCCGGTGCTCCGAGTCTTCGGGACTTCCTCCCGCGCCTCGAGCCCGACGTCGGTGGCGTCCCGGCCGAGCGGGAACCGGACCTCGATGGTCCCGACGACGCGCGGTGGAATCGGCCGGTCCTACGGGACGGGTGGCAGTGAGCGCGCAGCTGTGGGTGGACCCGATGCATTTGCGCAGCGTCGCACCCCGATTCGACGCACTGTCGCAGCGGATGGCAGAGGTCGCCGCCACACTGCACTCGACCCTCGAGGCCGAGGGGGAATGCTGGGGCGGCGACGGGACCGGGACGACGTTCGCGAGCGGGTATCTGCCGTCCGCGGACGCGGCCGGACAGTCGTTGGGGTTCGCCGTCGGGGCGCTGGCCGCGCTCGGATCCAGGCTCAGGAGCACCGCCGACTCGTTCGACGACACCGACCGCGGCACCACATCCAGCCTCGCCGGGCTGTTCTGATGGGCATCGAGGTTCCGGGCAGTGTCCGGTGGCTGGCGGAGAAGGTCGTCGGGGCGGACTGGCCCGACGCGGACGAAACGGCGATGGAGCGGCTCGGGCAGGGGTGGAAGGACGCCGGTGCCTCGCTCGACGACATCATCGAGGAGGCCGACGCCGCGATGCGCTCGGCCATGTCCGGGGTCAGTGGTGACGTCGACACCTCGATGGCGCAGCACTGGGCGCGGATCGGTGGGGACGGGGCGCTACGCGAGTTGTCGGGGTTGCTTCACGAACTCGGCGACACCCTCGACTGGTCGGCCGACGACATCCGGGTCGCGAAACTCTCGATCATCGCGGCCCTGGTGGCGCTGGCGGCCGAACTCGTCGCGGTAGCGGTGGCCAGCGCGATGACGTTCGGTGCGGCGAGCCCGGCCGCGTTCGCGGCGGAAGCGGCCACACAGGTCACCGTCCGGATGATCATCCGGCAGCTGATCACCTCGATCCTCACCCGCGCCGCCATGGGCGCTCTGAAGGGCGCGGCAGGGACGGCGGCCATGCAGGCGACGTTGGAAGCCGGCCTGCAGTGGTACGAGAAGGAACATGGGCGGCGCGACAGCATGGACTGGGGCAACGTCGCCGAGGCGGGTGGCAAGGGTGCGGTTCAGGGAGGTGTGAAGGGTGCGGTCAACGGTGCGTTCGGGCTGAAGTTCACCGACCCTCGTTCTCAGTTCGGGGGCATGCTCGGCTCGTACGTGCAGGAGGAGACGGTCGGCACACCGAGGTTCACCGGCGCCGTCGTCGGCGAGGGGCTGGACCGGACCGGACTCGATGACGACGTCCGGCGGGCCCGCGACGAGATCGACGGGCGTCTGCCGTGAACGGCCCCGACAGCCACAGCTTCTGCCGGAAGACCGACCTGACGGTGGACTCACGCCCGGGCGTACCGAACAGGCACGGCATGCACGGTGACCCCCGCTACCCCTCGCCACGCAGGCTGCGGCGGGCGACCGCCTTCGCGATCGACTGGCTCCTCCATATCGGCGTGGCGATCGGGTTGTCGGCGGTGTGCGAGGCATTGCCGGAACTCGCGCCGTGGTCTTTTGCTGCCGCAGTGTCCTCCTGGATTGCAGTGTCGTTCGTGCACCGAACCGTTCTTCAATCGGTGTTCCATGCAACGGCGGGGAAAGCATTGTGTGGACTGTGCATCCTGAAGCCCGACGGATCGTGGCCAGGGTTCGGCTTCCTCACGAAATGGTGGGTGATCGGTACATTCTCGACCGTTCTCGTCGCCGTCTCCGGCGCGGGCGGCGACAGTGACAAGGAGGACGACTGGTTTCCTCCGGTCGTTCGGCTCCGGGACGTCCGGCGCCTGCACGTCACCTAGAGTGGGGTGACACTACCGCCCACGCGAGGAACAGCTGCAGTGACTTTGCCTGAAACACCCCCGTACCGTGTCTTTCTCGTCGATGATCATGCCGTTTTCCGTTCCGGTGTCCGCGCCGAGCTCGGCAGGGAAGCGGACATGGAGGTGGTGGGCGAGGCGGGCGGTGTCGCGGAGGCGGTGGCCGGGATCAACGCCACCTCACCGCACGTCGTGCTGCTCGACGTCCACATGCCCGACGGGGGCGGTGTCGCTGTGCTGCGGGGCATCGAGTCGGGTCCGGTGTGCCTGGCACTGAGCGTGTCCGACGCCGCCGAGGATGTGATCGCCGTGATCCGCGCCGGGGCACGCGGGTACGTCACCAAGACGATCTCGGGCGCGGAACTGGCCGACGGCGTGCGCCGGGTCGCAGGCGGTGACGCCGTGTTCAGCCCGAGGCTCGCGGGATTCGTGCTGGACTCCTTCACCGGGCGTTCCAATGCTCCTGAGCCGCAGCTGGATCCGGAGCTGGATTCGCTGACGCCGCGGGAGCTGGAAGTGCTGCGGCTGCTCGCGCGGGGGTACACGTACCGCGAGATCGCCGAGGAACTGGTGATCTCGGTGAAGACGGTCGAAACGCATGCGTCGAACGTGCTGCGGAAGACGCAGCAGTCCAACCGGAATGCGCTCACGAGGTGGGCGCACCGCCGGCGGATCGACTGACCTCCCGGCGTATCAGGGCTGGGCGAGGAGGACGATCACGGCCACGAGCACGGCCAGGATCAGGATCGCGACCATGACACCCATGGCGATCGGCGCCCACGCCACCACCTGATCGCGGACGGTCGGGGCCGGCGAACCGGGAGCGGGTTTCGTCGGGCGCGGCGGCCACTGCAACCGGCCGAGCGGCCGCGGCACGTTCTTGAGCGGTGTGCTCTGAGGCACGGCGGGCAGACCGGCCTGGGTGGAACTCACCAGCTTGCTGCGCCGGCGTGAGTCGGGCAACGGCGTCGAACGGTGTGCCCACGCCGGGATGGTGCCGTCTGCGGAATAGACGGGCGAACCGACGAGGTGCGCGACGTTCCCGTCGCCGGCCATGGCCACCCGGGCCAGGGCGTCGCGGGCCTCGGCCATCGTCGGGCGACGCGCCGGGTCGGGCTCGAGCAGGTGCAGCAGCGTGTCGGTGAGCGGTCCGGCCTTACTGGGACGGTAGATCTCGGCCTTCGCGACCCGGTGCAGGAGTGCGATGGAATCGGAGTCGATCCCGAACGGCGGCTGGCCCTCGACGACGGTGTACAGCGTGGAACCGAGCGAGAAGACGTCGCTGGCCTCGGTGGGGTCCTGGCCGCGGGCGACCTCGGGGGAGAAGTACGCGGGTGTGCCGGTGATGACCCCGTTCGTGGTGTCGGCGGAGTCGCCCTTGGCGCGGGCGATGCCGAAGTCGCTGATCTTGACGGTGCCGAGTTCGCGGCCGCGGTCGGCGACGAGGATGTTGCCCGGCTTGATGTCCCGGTGCACGATCCCGGCGGCGTGGGCGGCGGTGAGCGCGTCGGCCACTTGCGCGCCGATCTGGGCGACCTCGAGCGGGGGCAGTGTGTCGGCGATGTTCATCGCCTGGGCGAGGCTGCGGGACGGCAGGTACTCCATGACCAGCCAGGGCTCGCCTGCCTCGAGCGCGACGTCGTACATCGCGATGGAATGGCTGTGGGCGAGTTTGGCGGCGTTGCGCCCTTCCCGCATGGTGCGTTCGCGGACACGGCGGGCCTCGTCGGGGTCGAGTCCGGCCGTTGTGGTGACCTGTTTGATGGCGACGTCGCGGTGCAGCAGGGTGTCCCGTGCGAGCCAGACCGCGCCCATTCCACCGCCGCCCAGTTTGGACCGCAGGCGGTACCTTCCGGCCACCAGGTATTCGGGTCCGATGCCCCTTTCGCTCTGCTCCTGCTCCATCACGCGTTCAGGTTAGAGGATTGCGCGGACACGGGATGCGCGACGGTCCTGACCTGGCCGTTCGGGGTCCACTTGACGGGCCTCCACCGACCGGCTTTACTTGAAATGAGTTCGAAAATACGTTCGAACAAAGCGTCTGTTCGAGCCGCGTCTTCCCCGTGGTTGCCGACCGCTGTTGGTGCCGAGTGTCAGGGGTGTCGAGTTGGCTGAAGTGGCCGGCGAGCCGGGGTTTCCGGTGCCGGGGTCTCCCGAGTTGTCCGGGCTGTCCCGGCAGGAGCGTCTGGACTACCTCCGACGACGGATGGCCGCTGTCCCCGCGCGCGGTGAATCGGTGGCGAGCCGCGCCCCGGTGGAGAGTGCGTTCCCCACGACGGGCACGTCCGCAGCGCCCGATTCCCATGCTGCCGGGGTGCTTCCGGTTCCGGCTGCACTGGCCGAACTCCTTCCCCGAGGCGGGCTGGTGCGCGGTTCGGTGGTGTCGGTGTCGGGTGCCACCTCGCTCCTGCTGGGTTTGGTCGCGTCCGTGACCGCGGGCGGCGGACACGTCGCGGTGATCGGACATCCCCGGCTCGGGGTGCTGGCAGCGGTCGAGATGGGGGCGCAGCTGGAACGGCTGGCCCTGATCCCCGATCCGGGCGCCGATCCGGTGGAGATCGCCGCGGTGCTCCTGGACGGAATGGATCTGGTGGTGCTCGGACTGGGTGGGGCGTCGGTGGCGCCGTCCCGGGCGCGCGCGGTGGTGGCCCGGGCCCGGAGCAAGGGGGCGACCCTGGTCGTCACGGACGGACACTGGGACGGCGCGGAGATGCGGCTGGAAGCCCGGGTGCACGGTTACGCCGGACTGGGCAACGGATCTCAGGACCGGGGATGCGGGCGGTTGCGTTCCCTCAGTCTGGCGGTGTGCGCCCGGGGGCGGTCGTTCCAGCCGCGCACCACCCGATTGGACGTGCGGTCGGCGCAGGGCCGGGTGGAATGGGTGAGTGCACCGGAACCGGTGGCGCCCCTCGAGGCCGCCCCCTTCCCGGGGCCGGTGGAGGTGGTGGGTCTGTGAGCCGGGTGCTGGCGTTGTGGTGCCCCGACTGGCCCGCGGTCGCGGCGGCCGCTGCCGCGGACCTCCCGCCGACTCATCCGGTGGCGGTGACGTCGGGCAATCGGGTGATCGCCTGCTCGGCACCGGCCCGCGCGGACGGGGTGCGCAGAGGCCTGCGCCGCCGCGAGTCCCAGGCCCGGTGCCCCCGGTTGCACGTGGTGACCGCCGATCCCGACCGCGACGCGCGGCTGTTCGAGCCGGTCGCCTCGGCCGTCGACGCGGTGGCGCCCGGTGTCGAGGTGCTGCGACCCGGTCTGGTGGTGCTGTCCGCTCGCGGTGTCGCCCGGTACTTCGGTTCGGAGGAAGCCGCCGCGGAACGGTTGGTGGACCAGGTGTCGGCGGTGGGGGTGGAGTGCCAGGTCGGCATCGCCGATCAGCTGTCCACGGCCGTGATCGCCGCGCGCAGAGCAACTCTCGTGCCACCCGGTGAGGGGGCGGACTTCCTGGCGCCGCTCCCGATGCGGGAACTGGCCGCCGAGCCGAGCCTCGCGGCACCCCACCGCGGTGAGCTGGTCGATCTGCTGCACCGGCTCGGGTTGCGCACGATCGGCAGTTTCGCCGCGCTGTCGGCGGGTGATGTGGCTTCGCGGTTCGGAACCGATGCGGTGCTGGCGCACCGGGCCGCGCGGGGTGAGCCGGAGCGTCCCCCGTCGGGGCGGTCGCTGCCTCCCGACCTGGAGGTCGAGGAACGATGCGATCCCG
>Ga0247825_10000648_pt1 | contig 22220 bp, 23 predicted proteins | sample 13C_Vanillin_Day_FD_194413 | JGI IMG/M metagenome (GOLD analysis project Ga0247825, IMG submission 194413) | Soil microbial communities from agricultural site in Penn Yan, New York, United States - 13C_Vanillin_Day48 | ecosystem: Environmental > Terrestrial > Soil > Agricultural land | place...
TCGGCGGCGCGGCGGACGGGGCGACCGTCGACGCGGACGGCTACCTCTGGCAAGCCCTGGTCTACGGCGGCAGGATCATCCGATACGCGCCGGATGGAACGGTCGACCGCACCATCGACTTCCCCGTACTCAAGCCGACCAGTGTCATGTTCGGTGGACCGAACCTCGACACCCTGTTCGTCACTTCGATGGCGAAACCGCCGCTGCCCAGATTCCCCGACGACGGACAACTGCGCGGATCCCTGTTCGCCATCCACGGCCTCGGCGTACGTGGCGTCCGGGAACACCGCTTCGGCGCATAGCGCCGAGCACGCACAGACCAAGGACACCTCATGGCACGCCCCTCACGACGCGGATCGCTGCGCAACACCCACAAATACTCCTGGATCTCACTAGCCGTGTGCTGGCTGATCTGGATCCTCAATGCGTACGACCGCGAGATCATTCTCCGCCTGGGACCCACGATCTCCGAGCAGTTCGACCTCAGCCCGGAAGCATGGGGCGTGATCGCCTCGCTGATCATGCTCTCTCTCGCCGTCTTGGCGATTCCCGGATCGACGCTGAGTGACAAGTACGGCGGCGGCTGGAGACGTGCCCGGTTCCAAGTACCTCTCGTCATTGGATACACGGCCCTGTCGTTCGTCTCCGGGTTCAAGGCGGCGAGCTCGCACCTCATCGCCTTCATCATCCTGCGGGTCGGCGTCAATCTCGGTGCAGGCTGGGGTGAGCCGGTGGGTATCAGCAACACCGCCGAATGGTGGCCGAAAGAACGCCGAGGCTTTGCTCTCGGCGTGCACCACACCGGATACCCGATCGGGTCGCTTCTCAGCGGCCTCTCCGCCGCCGCTGTGCTGGCCATGTTCGGTCCCGCGAATTGGTCGTACACGCTGTTTCTGGGCCTGATGATCGCAGTACCAGTGATGATTTTCTGGGGTCGGTACTCCACCGCAGACAAGATCGACACTCTCTACGAGCACATTTCCGCGCAGGGATTGACCCCGCCGGACCGCGACCAGGTTCAGGTACGCGCAAACGGCGAACGGGGACCTACCGCAGCGTGCTTCCGGAACCGGAACATCAACTTGACGGCACTCACCACAATGCTGACCCAGATCGTCTACATGGGCGTCAACGTTGTCCTCCCGGCGTATCTGTACAACGTCGTCGGACTGTCACTAGCCGAATCAGCCGGACTCAGTGTCGTATTCGCCCTCACCGGCATTCTTGGGCAGGTGCTGTGGCCGACCCTGTCCGATGTCATCGGCCGGCGTACCACCATCGTGGTGTGCGGTATGTGGATGGCTGTCAGCGTGGCCTGCTTCTACCTCGCCACATCCTCGCTCTTGGTTGTCCTCATCCAGTTGGCGTTTGGTCTGGTCGCTAACGCTGTGTGGCGGATCTACTACGCAGCCGCCTCTGATGCCGCACCAGAAGGCGCCGTGTCCACCGCAAACGGCATCATCACCACGGCAATGTTCGTCGGCGGAGGTATTGCACCGCTCTTCATGGGCAAACTGATCTCTCTCAGCGGTGGATGGGGTGAGCGTGGGGGGTACATCGTCTGCTTCTTCGTCATGTCTGGCTGCGCCCTGTTCGGGGTGCTGCTCCAGCTCTTCACCGAAAGGCCGAAACATGATTCGGCGCAGCATGATGAGAGTGCATCACAAGAATCGGTGGCCCAGTGACCGGGATTCGCTTGTGCGCTGGCGACTTTCGAGATTCCCGCGCCAGCTGGTTGAGCGGACCAGGGGAGATGGTGCGGCGCAGTTGCTCGGCACAGGGCCGGAAAGTTGACAAGAGATCCGTTCTCGGCGCCGCGGGTGTTACCAGCTCTCCTCAACGCCGCCGTGGGGCAAGAATCCTGGTCGCAAACCGCTCGCCCCAGGATGAGGACGTGAGCGACGAACTGCAGCAATTCTCGTGCGTGACTCCCATGCCCGCCTACGTACGGGACCGCCTCCAGGCGTGGGAGGGCACAGACTTCCGGATCCTGACCACCGCCGTCGACCAGGCTCTCGATGAGCTCAACAGTCTCGAACAATCGCCGTGGGATCCGAACTGATTCCCGCCGTGCACTTTTGTGGTGTGGGTGAACGCCCGCCGGAACTTGTCTGCGGCGGGCGTTCACGGTGGGGTCAGTTCAGGGTGGCGGTGTCGATGACGAACCGGTATCGGACGTCCGAGGCGAGGACCCGCTCGTATGCCTCGTTGACTCGGTCGGCGGGGATCACCTCGACTTCGGATCCGATGCCGTGGGTGGCGCAGAAGTCGAGCATCTCCTGGGTGAGCGTGATGCCGCCGATCATCGATCCGGCGAAGTTGCGGCGGCCGCCGATCAGTGACATCACGTTCAGGCTGAGCGGTTCGGCTGGGGCGCCGACGTTGACCAGGGTGCCGTCGACGGCGAGCAGGCCGAGGTAGGCGTTGGGGTCGATGCTGGCGCTGACCGTGTTGATGATGAGGTCGAATCGGCCGGCGAGCTGCTCGAAGGTGTTGGGGTCGGAGGTGGCGTAGTAGGCGTCGGCGCCGAGGCGCAGTCCGTCCTCCTGCTTCTTCAGAGTTTGGGAGAGCACGGTGACCTCGGCGCCGAGGGCGTGGGCGATCTTGACGGCCATGTGCCCGAGCCCGCCGAGGCCGACGATGGCGACCTTCTTGCCGGGACCGGCACCCCAGCGGCGCAGCGGGGCGTACGTAGTGATGCCGGCGCACAGAAGCGGAGCTGCGGCGGCCGGGTCCAGGCTCTCCGGTACGGAAAGGACGTAATCGGCGTCGACGACGACATGAGTGGAGTAGCCGCCCTGGGTGGTGGTGCCGTCGCGGTCGACGCCGGCGTAGGTGGGGACCATGCCGTTGGCGCAGTACTGCTCGTCGCCACTCTGGCAGTTGGTGCAGTGACCGCAGGAGTTGACCAGACAGCCGACGCCGACGCGGTCCCCGACGTTGTGGCGGGTGACGTCGGCGCCGACCTCGGTGACGATGCCGACGATCTCGTGGCCGGGCACCACCGGGAAGGGCTGCGGGCCCCAGTCGCCGTTGACGGTGTGGATGTCGGAGTGGCAGATGCCGGCGTACTGGATCTCGATGAGGACGTCGTCAGGGCCGACGTCGCGGCGCTCGATGGTGGTGGGGACCAGCGGCTGGCCCGCGGCGGGGGCGGCGTACGCGTTGACACGCATGGCAGATCTTCCTTCTTCTCTGGGGGTCACAGTGGTGGTGAGCAGGGCAGGGCTGAGTAACCGGTGGCGCAGCAGTCGAGGGGCGCACCGGGCGAATTGGGTGGGGTTATCGCTTCTTGGTGTTGTGGAGTTCGTCGGCCAGTGCGCTCGCCTCGGCACCGAGGAGCGCGGCATGGTGCTCGTCGCCCGCGTCGATCGCGTGCCAGTAGTCGATTTTGAGGTCGACGTAGCGTTGACGAAGGGCGATCTGTTGGGCCTCGCGTGCAAGTTGCTGCCGGCGTTCGGTCAGCAACGCGATTTGTGCGGGGGCGGCCTCGGCCCCGAGTTGCCCGTTGGCGACGTACTCCTTCATATCGTTCACCGACATCCCGGTCGCTGCCAGGCATGCGACGGCCAACAGCTGGCCCAGGTCGTTCTCGTCGTAGACCCGGTGTTTACTGCTTTCCCCGCGGCTGATCGGCGCGATCACCCCGACCGACTCGTAGTAGCGCAGTGTGCTGGCCGGAAGTCCGGTCAGGGCGGCCGCGTCCTTGATCGTGTAGTCGCGTGGGGTGGTTTGTGCACTCACACCATCGACGCTAGGAACTTCAAGTACTTGAAGTCAAAGGTCGGATGAGTCACACCCGTCTTCCCCGACCTCGGCAGATCAGCGCGCTCGTTGCCAGGTACACGATCAGTTCGCTGGCGACCGGCCACCTTGCACGACGCCTACACCGGCACATACGGCATCGAACCGCTCCGACTGTGAAGGTGCAGCCAAGACTGCTGAGGGGTGGACAGCGCGGGAGCTGAGCTGAACCAGACCCGGGTCTGACCGGTTCTCTTCTGAGTCCGACCTCGTCATTGTCGAATTCTCGCGCACTACGAGCCACTTGTTCACAAGATGCCCACCGGTGACCCCGCTTTGCCGGTGACGGATCAACTACCGCGACTCACCCTTCTGCTCCGGCGGCACGGCCAGCGACACGCACGGTACTGGCGGGATCGGGCGTGTGGACCGATCGATTACGCGTCAGGACGGCATTTTGAGGATGGGCTTCGACCCTCAGATGCCAGTAGGGGACACGCACTCAACGAAAGGCCGCGAGAGGTTCACGGGGACCGTCACGCACCAGGGGCGTTCCCGCGTCTTCCAGCCGCGACAGCAACCTGTCGTCCCGAACGATCTTTCGAAACCCTGGGCTGACCGCAGCTTTGCGGCAAGAACATGTCGAGATCCCGGCACCGGCTCCGTCCCAGCATCGAATCGGCAAGACAACACAAGACAATAACCGGAGGATGGATCCCATGGCACACGTACAACGTTTCGACCACATCGGCATCACCGTCGCGGACCTCGACTCGGCAACGGCGTTCTTCGTCGGACTGGGCCTCGAGTTAGAGGGCACCGGATCCGTCGAGGGCGAGTTCGTGGAGACCGTCTGCGGTATCCCCGGCGCGCACTGTGAGATCGCGATGCTGCGGCCGCCCGACGGAGGGTCCCGGCTGGAGCTCGCGGCCTTCGTCACGCCCGACCACGAACCCGGATCGCCCACGGCGATGGCCAACGAGCTCGGGCTGCGCAACGTGTCCTTCGAGGTCGGCGACCTCCAGGCGGCCGTTGACGCGGTGGCTGCGGACGGGTACGGGCTCATCGGCGGCATCGGCGAGTACGAGAACAGCGTGCGGATGGCCTACGTGCGTGGGCCCGAAGGGATCATCGTGTCCCTTTTCGAGCAGATCGGCTGACGCGCGTGAGCGTGCCACGTGTGGCTGTTCGAGCACCGTACGGGCGAAATCAGGAGCGGGTCGTGGGTTTGATCGAGGTCGAACGCCAAGAGGTGGGAGGTGAACGAGATGAGCTCGGACGTGACTGACGACCAGATTCAAGCCCTGGCCGCGACCGCCAAGCCCTTTAGTCTGGTTCAGCTTCGTTGGAGCTCGGACCGATATCAGGACGGAGCCGGGGCGATTGAACTTGAACACCAACGTCGCATGGTGTCGTTACGCGCCGAAGGTGTGATCGCGATCCTCTGTCCCGTCATCTCTGACACCTTTGCCGGCGTGGCGATCATGACTGAGCCCCTTGAACGGGCGCGGCAGATCATGGCCGCCGACCCGTGTGTGCAGGCCGGAATCATGACCTGCGAGGTCCTCCCGTGCCTCGGCTTCCCGGGCGACACGCTGCCTGAGTAGCCGCACTCTCCGTCACGCAGGCAGCGGGACGGTCCTAGCTAGCCTTTCACGCGCGCTCCACGATCGCGGTTGTCGTGGTAGCCAGAGGTGTTTACGCCGACGCATTACAACGCCCGATACGGAGGATCTACCCCTCATCGCAAAGTGGCCAGAGATCGGCCTCGGACCTGTCACTACGCCGGTTCCGATCGTCGGAGACATAAGTCGATACTGCATCATCGTCACGAACGTTTACCTGCCAATCTTCTACTCGGCCGGCCGGTGACGGAGTGATCCCGGTGAAGGATCGTGTCCGCTCACCGACGCACCACCCGGGACAGGTAGCGGGCATGAAGGCGGTGACGTTGACCGATCAACAGCCGGTTGAGAGGGTGAAGAATGGCTTCGAAAGAATCGCGACGACCCCCGTTGCATCCGTTGGCGACCCCATCATGGAACCTGAAACTCTGTGGCGAGGAAGACAACGCTGCTGGTGCACCTCCCCACTTCGTAAGCGCATGTCACGCCGTGGGGCGTGACACCCGCTGCTACGAGGAGCTGAGCTGGCTCGGTGAGATGAGCTGGCTTGTAGTCGACGAGACCAAAGTCTTTGGGGGCTGGTCAATTGGGCTCGAGACCGGACACGGAGGAAGCCATGGTTTCGGAACCCCGGTCGACGTCGATCTCGCCACGATCACCGCACGAGTTGCCGAAGCGGCGCAGGACTGGTTTACGGGGTGTGAACACATATTTTGGCCCGTTGCGAGCCGTAACCCGCTTCGATTGCCGAAGCCAGAGGTCCGGAACGGGTGCGGCGTCTGGGTTAGCCCCGGCGATGGCACGGTCATATGCAGTATCGGAGATCTCTGCGAATAATCTGGACGGCCGAATCCGCTGCGTTGCCATGTGTTCCGGAGACGGATCTGCTTTCGACGGAAGGACTTGTGATGATCGGTGACCGATGGGGCGTGACCGATGACGAGGTCGCCCGTCGTTACCCGTGCGACGAGCTGGTCCCAGTGCCCGTGCTGCAGGCTTGGCGAGGCGTCACCGTGCACAGCACGCCCGACGGCCTGTGGCAGTGGGTGGCGCAGATCCGATTGGCGCCGTACTCCTACGACTGGATCGACAATTTCGGGCGCCGATCGCCACGGCAGCTGCGCGCATTGCCGGAACCCGCAGCTGGTCAGCACTTCACCGCCTCGGGGAATCGTCCCCTCGGGCGCATCCTCTCGGTCTCCACGGCGGAACAGCTCACCGGCGGGATCATGGGTGCGGTGATGTCGTACGTGCTCGTTCCGAACGGCGACTCGACGCGCCTGCTGCTGAAGGTCGTCATGGCGAAGGGCCGCTGGCTCGCGCCACTGATCTCCGTCGGCGACCTCGTCATGGCCCGCCGTCAACTGCTCAATCTCAAGCGGCTGGCCGAGCAGAACAGAGCCCCGTTGGCCTGACGGGGAACTGAAGCAATGTCACCGGCAGGGATCGGTCACCGGACGCAGTCGACCGTGGCTTCCGCTCCTATTCTGGATGTTGCCCTGGTCCCCGCTTGGCGGGTGCAGGAAGCCGAGCAAGTCGTCATCACGGGAGCGACGATGTTCGATCCAATCAGCATCCGCAGCACGAGTGGTCGCGCCGGCCCTCAGGACAGCAGAACCCGCCGGTGGGGTCAGGCCGGGGCGAGGTGCGGGCTCTCGCGCAGTGTGCCCGGCGATGACCGGCGAGCGGCGCCGGGGGAAATGCCGACGGCGCGCTTGAAGGCGCGGCTGAATGCCGCTTCGGACGCGTAGCCCAGGCGGGCGGCGAGCACCGCGACGGGGACGTCGTCGGTCCGCAGCCAGTCCAGTGCCACCTGCATCCGCCACCGGGTCACGTACGCCATCACTGGCTCGCCCACCAGTTCGGTGAATCGGGCCGCGAAGGCTGACCGGGACATGGCCGTCTCCCGCGCCAGCGAGGCCACCGACCAGGGCTGGGCCGGATCGCGGTGCACGAGCGACATGGTCCGGCCGATGCGGGGATCCTGCAGGGCTCCCAACCAGCCGGTCTGCCCCGCCGGGTCGTCGGCGATCCACGAGCGGATGGCCTGGATCACCAGGATGTCCGACAGCCGGGTGATCACTTCCTCGCCGCCCGGCCGCAGCTGCCGCCTCTCGGCGACGATGAGCCGGAGCGTGCTTCGCATCCAGTCAGCCTCGGGCGACGCCGACCCGGGCGATCCCTCGATGACGATCGTGCGGGGCAGCAGCGCCACCAGGTTGCGGGCTGCCGGGTGCCCGAAGCGGACGGTGCCGCACACGATGCTCGTGGGTGCCCCGCCGCCGCCGTGCCGCAAGATCGCATAACGATCGCTGGCGTAGTCGTATGCCAGCCCGTCGACCCGCGGGGCCGGAACCCCGGGCTCGCTGAGCAGCAGGTGCCCCTGGCCGTGCGGCACTGCCGGGGATCGTCGCCGTCCACCTCGAGCCGACAGCGTCCGGCGTTGACGACATGGAATCACATCGACTCGGGCTCGGGCGGCAGGTCCAGCCCCCATGGAGCGGTCAGCTCGGACCTGCAGTAGAAGGTGCCCGCCATGCGCAGGGCGTGCAGCGCCTCGCCCAGCGGATCGGGTGTGGTCCAGGGATCCACTCCTCGCATGGGCCCAGTCTGGCGCCCCGCACGTGCGCGCGTCCACGGACTCTGGACGAACGGGCATGAATGAGCGACGGGCGAGCATTGTTCCACCGGCTCTGGTCCCGCAGAGTGGACGGCAGGTACATCACCCAATCACGACCGGGATCCGCCATGACCGAGATTGCACACAACGAACTGCCCACACCGGTGCTCTGGTGCTCGGCGTCGCGCTGCCGGCGATGGCCCTCGTCGCCGGGGTGGCCTACTCATTCTCGGTTGCGGTCATGCCCAACCAAGGTGCGCAACGTAATTCGAATGCTCCCTGCGCCGGAAGTCGGGCGAACCTCGTACACCACCACGTCCCTGCACCCGACTACCTCGGACCCGCCGCGACTGAGACGCCGCCCGGACTCGCCGGTGTCACTAGCCGAAGCCGGGACCAGTTCCCAATCCGACACGATGGGCAAGTGAGGCCGGTGACGGCGCTCAGCGACACTGTGACCGTGACCGACGACATGCACGTCGCCGATTCGATCGTCGGCGTTGACGGCCAACGTGCCCTACGCGTACGCGGCGAGGAGCAGTAGCCATCCAGGCTTGTATTCACCGCTGGTGCCTGCCCGCTCGATGACGCCGGCGCCACGGTAGCGGTCCGCGCCCCTTTGGCGACCACGACGTGCCTTGCACACTGCTCGGCGTTGTTGTACTCGGTTACCCGGACCAGCTTGTCGAAGTCGAGGCGATTGCCGCGCTTCAAGAGCGGAACTTCATCGGGCTCGTTCCGCGTGGCGGAGGGCCGCGGCCGGTTCGGTGCCTGACGGCCACCATCCGGCGGGGGCCCCGTCCGGGCGCGCCAGGAGTGCCCCGCCGCGGGGGATGCCCATTCCGCGGGCGGTGATGGTGTCGAGGTCGTGGACGACGAGCGGAGGCCCGGGAACGGAGCGAGCTGCGCGCTGCCAGGTCGCGCTCGGGTCGGTGGTGAACAACGTCAGCCCGGGTCCGAGTAGATCGAGGGTGGACACAGTGTGGGCTCGGGAGCGCAACCAGACGTGCGGGATTCGGCCGCCGAGGTCCGCGGGCAGTTCGTGTGCGGCGAGTCGGGCCCCGCCGTGCGGGTCGGCCGATCGGGCCACGTTGTGTGCGGCCACCGGTCGACGTTCGGCCTCGTAGGTGTCCAGTAGCTGCGGTCCGCTCCAGCCGAGGAGCACCCAGGCGAGTTTCCACCCGAGGTCGTAGGCACTCTGGATGGCGGTGTTCATGCCGGTGCCCCCGCGTGGCGTGATCTGGTGCGCGGCGTCGCCGACGAGGAACGCGGCGCCCTCCCGCCAGCGGTCCGCGAGCTGCGCGGCGAAGGTGAACGTCCCGATGCGTTCGATTTTCGGCGCCAGGTCGGCTAGTCCGCTGCCGAGCCGGATGAGGCGGGCGGATTGGTCCTTCGTCGGCTTCGGCGAAGAGTACTGCGCGAGTTCGTGTTCCACGCCGTAGACCCATCGGTCACCGTGGCCGGCGGGGACGAAGACTCCCGCGGCTTCGGGGTGGGTGACGGCGTAGATGCAGTAGCGGCGGTCGCCGAGTAGTTCCCACAGTGGGGCACGGAACTCGGTCCCGATTGCCTGGGACAGACGCCCCGGCCCACGCATCACGATCCCGAGGGCGTCGCGCACCGTGCTGCGTGCGCCGTCCGCCGCGGCGAGGTAGCGGGCGTGGACGATTCGGGTTTCGCGGGTTTCGACGTCGCGCAGGGTCACCTGGACGTCATCGGACCGGTCCTCGAGGCCGACCACCTCGGTGCCCATCTCCACCCGCGCGGTGCCGAACGAGCGCAGATGGTTCAGCAGCACCGGCTCGAGGTGATCTTGCGGAACCGAGGCGGGAGCGGTCGGGCTGAGGACCGCGCTCTGCTCTCGGGTCGGGAAGCTGGTCAGGTGGGTGTCACCGGCAGCGTTGAGCGTGGGACCGACCCATTGCTTCCATTCGACCTCGACCCCGCCCGCGCGGACCTCCTGCTCCAGCCCCCAGGAACGCAACAGCTCCATCGTGCGGGTACTGATGGAGGCCGCCCGTGGTAGCCCCGACAGGGCGGGACGCCGCTCCACCACGATGACCTCGATCCCGTGGCGAGCCAGTGTGATTGCCGTGGTGAGACCCGCCGGGCCCGCTCCGACCACGAGTACAGGCGTGGACGCCCGGGGTGTCGGCGGACGGGTGGGTGTGGTCGGGCTGTTCATGACGTCAGCTCCTTCGTCCGAAGGCTCGTTGTCTCGACGTCAGGGGAGGGCGGCGGGCTCGTCTCGATTTCGCCGGACAATATGTCTCTCGATTAACAGTCTGAACTTCACGAGACGATGTGTCAAGTGAAAATGTTAGAGTGACTGCTGTGGCCACCAGGAAGTACGAGCAGCGCCTGCGCGCGGAGGCGGCCGAGGAAACGCGCCGCAGCATTCTCGACGCGGTCTATGACCGGCTGCGCCGAGCACCGTCCACACCGGTGAGTGTCGAGCAGGTGGCCCGGACGGCGGGCGTCTCCCGCTCCACCGTCTACCTCGTCTTCGGGTCACGAGCCGGGCTGTTCGACGCCCTCACCACGGACCTGTGGTGGCACCGGGCAGGGTTCCAGGCGGTGGTGGATGCGGTGGAGCACCCGGACGCGCGGGAGCACCTGCGCGGCGGGATCGACGCCGGTGTCCGGGTGTTCGCGGCCCACCGCGACGTCTTCCGGGCACTGTTCTCGATGGCCCAACTCGACGCGGATGCCGTCGGCGGGGCCATCGCGCGGATCGAGGAGAACCGGGCCGGCGGGATGGCGCACCTCGCCCAGCGACTGGCCGAACAGGAGGTTCTGCGGCCGGAGGTGACCGTCGACGAGGCTGCAGACCTGCTCTGGCTATTGGCGAGCTTCGACAGCTTCGACCAGCTGTACACCGGGCGGAATCTCCCCGTCGACGACGTCTCCCGCACCCTGATCGCCGCCGCCGAACGCAGCCTCTGCCGGTGAGTGGTCGGCCTCCTACCGCACGGTCACGCCGGGTCGGTGTTTCTGCGGGGCTGGCGGCGCCGGTGGAACCGTGCACGCTGGAGATCCAGGAGGATCGCGCCCTCGGCATCTACTCGCCGGTGTCGACGGGCGATTCCGGCCCGGACGGCAGTCGTATGTCGGTGCAGTTCGCAGTAATTGGTAATTGATTCGCAATAGTGTCATCGGCACGTCGCGCAGTGGTGTCACGATCGGGGATGTCAGCGCTCGTGGAGGAAACGGGCGGAGTGTTTCGTCGGGTGGTCAGCTGGGAGCGAACAGGGGCATAGGTGGTCGTGTGCCGGCGCTGTAGTGGGTATGGGCGAACTGGAGAAGTTGGACGGCTACTCGAGGACGGTGATCTCGGTTGCCGATACGGTGTTGCCGAGTGTGGCAAGCCTGGTTGTGCGGACGTCACGGGGGAGCGGTTCGGGCAGCGCGAGTGTGATCACCGATGACCGGCTGTTGCTGACGAGTGCGCACGTGGTGGCGGGAGCGAGCGGGGCCGAGGCGGCATTCACCGACGGAACTGTTGTCCGCACCGACGTGGTGGGGCGCGATCCGTTGTCCGATCTCGCTGTGCTGCGTGCTCGGGGTGATGTGCCGGCTCCGGTGGAATTGGGTGACGCCGCGTCGCTGCGGGTGGGGCAGTTGGTCGTCGCGTTGGGGAACCCGCTGGGTCTGGCGGGCAGTGTGACGGCGGGCATCGTGTCCGGGTTGGGCCGCTCGTTGCCGGTGGAGTCGGGGCGGGTGATCGATGAGGTGATCCAGACCGACGCGGCGCTGAATCCGGGGAACAGCGGTGGCGCGTTGGCCGACAGTGCGGGCCGGCTGGTCGGGGTGAACACCGCTGTGGCCGGAATGGGGGTGGGTCTGGCGGTGCCGATCAACTCGACGACGAGGCAGATCATCGCCGCGTTGGTATCGGCGGGGCGGGTGCGGAGGGCCTGGTTGGGGATCGCGGGCATGCAGGTTCCGCTGCCTCCGAAGCTGCAGGGGCGGATCGGGTCGAAGACCGGTTTGCAGGTTGCCGGTGTCTCCCCGCGCAGCCCGGCCGCCGAGGCGGGGCTGCGGCGCGGAGACATCATGGTCGAACTCGACGGCAAGCCGATCGTGACGACGACCGCCGTCCAGCGGTTGATGGTCGAGGATGCGATCGACCGGCAGATCGAGATCACGGTGTGGCGCAACGGTGCGCTGGTGGACGTGTTCGCACGTCCTCGTGAGCTCGCGGCCTGACGACCACACGGCGACGTGGGATCCGATCGACGGTCACCGATTCATCTCGTGCCGGATCGCGTCCTGGACTTTCCCGTGAGCCACCGCGATACCGCCCGCGATATCGGTCAGTGTTCTCCGATGCTGGAGGCGCAACGGGTCGTTCATTACGCCGTCGTGCAGGTGTTGCCGATAGGGGAAGGCCGGGCGCGATTCGGTCTTCACGAGGTGCCGGTTGAACGTCCCAGTGAGCTGCGACAGCTCGTTGAGTCGTCGGTAAACGTCATCGCTGGCGACGACCCGCGCCTGGCTGAGCAGGGAATCGAACTCGTCGCCGCCGATCTCGTCCGCGTCATTCGGGTGCGATGCAGCCGAAGTCGTTGCGGTTGCGGCGAGGCGGGCCGTCGCTCGCAGCAGGTCGGCGTAGATCGCGAGCCGCAGTTTCACGAGTTGGTCTCGGCGCGCAGTCTTGCTGCGAATGCGTTCGGTTATCCACGGTGAGAGGGCCGTGCCCACGATTCCGGCCACGCCCATCCACATGATCGCATTCACGATCAGTCTCCCGTCTCTTCTTGCATTCGTGCCGGAGACCTGCGGTCACATCCCGCAGCCTCCGCGTTACTCATTCCCGGACACTCTGGCGGCCGCTGTTCACGGCCGGTCCTGGTTCGTCGTTGTCGCCGAAGATCGTCTTGGCCTCGAGGTATTCCATCAGGCCGAACTTGCCGAACTCCCGGCCGTTGCCTGACTGTTTGTAGCCGCCGAACGGCGCATCGAAGGCCAGCGGAGCACCATTGAGGTGAACCATTCCCGTCCGCAGCTGTCGGGCCACATTCCGCGCCCGCTCCGGATCGCTCGACGAGACCATCCCGGACAGCCCATACGCGGTGTCGTTCGCGATGCGGATTGCGTCGGCCTCGTCCTCGTAGCCGATGAGCATCATGACCGGGCCGAAGATCTCCTCGCGCGCGATGGTCATATCGTTCGTCACGTCCGCAAAGACGGTGGGCCGGACGAAGTAGCCGGTGGACAGTCCTGCCGGGCGACCGACTCCACCAGCGACGAGTGTGCCGCCCTCTTCGATGCCGGTCTGGATCAGGCGCTGCACCTTGTCGAACTGTGTCTGTGACACCAGCGGTCCCACGGTCGTCCCCTCGGCCTCGGGTTGTCCGACCACGATCGACGCGGTGGCGGCTTTCGCGATCGCGATCGCATCGTTCATGCGGTCGGACGGAACCAGAATGCGCGAGGCAGCATTGCAGGACTGGCCCGAATTGACCACCACACCCAGCACGTCTCGGGTGATGACCTTTTCGAAGTCCGCGTCGTCCAGCACAATGTTCGCCGACTTGCCGCCGAGCTCCTGTGCAACGCGTTTGACCGTTGTCGCAGCGTTCCGACCGACCTCGACGCCGGCACGCGTCGATCCGGTGAACGAGACCATGTCGATGTCGGGGTGCATCGGGAGTGCGGCTCCGACGGTAGGTCCGTCACCGTGGACAAGGTTGAAAACTCCGGCAGGGACTCCTGCTTCATGAAGTATCTCTGCGAAGATGATCGCATTGAGTGGCGCGATCTCGGACGGCTTCAACACCATCGTGCAGCCTGCGGCCAGCGCGGGCGCAACCTTCGCGGCGATCTGATTGACGGGCCAGTTCCAGGGTGTGATGAACGCACACACGCCGACCGGCTCGTGCACCACCGTCGTCGTGCCGATCCTCTCCTCGAATTCGACCGCGCGCAGCGCATCGACGGCCGCTGTGAGATGCACCAGGCCGGACGGTGCCTGAGCGGTCGTGGCCAATGAAGTGGGTGCCCCCATTTCCTGGGTGATCGTCGACGCCAGGTCCGCCATCCGTCGCCCGTAGACCTCGATTATCCGATCCAGTAACGCAATCCGGTCGGCACGTGTCGTCGACCCGTAACCGTCGAACGCTCTGCGGGCGGCCATGACGGCGCGGTCGACGTCCTTCTCGTCGCCCAGCGCGATGGTGGCGACGATCTCTTCTGTCGCAGGGTTGACGACGTCGAGCGTGTCGGTGCCGATCGGGTCGGTCCATTCGCCGTCGATGTAAAACCTCTGGGTGTTCTCCATGGTGCTCCTCTGGTCGGCTGCTGCAGAAGGTGGGAAGGGTTGGGTATCGGATTCGGCGGGTGGCCTTCGTGTTCGCGATGGCATCCTGTGTTGCACCGTTCTCGCACCCCGGGTCCTGACTGGTTTGCGTCGGAACGTTTCCGGCGCCTGATAACAATGACTCGCCGCAGCTCAGCCGTCTGTCCGCCGGCCGGGCCCAGTGGAGGATGAATGCGTTGTCCCCCAACCGGAGGACAACGGCGATTTCGGGTCGAGCGTTAGGAATACGAGGTGGTCGATCCATCCCCGCTGCTCGGCGGACGATGTTCCCCGAGAACGGAATTACGGTGTCGAGCTGCTGGTTCCAGCGCCGAACGTGTCAGCTTCGTTCGGACGAATGACCGGTTGGGTCCGACGTCACGATGCGGGATATCGACGATCAGACCGTGAAGCGGAGCCCTGTGCGGCGGATGGCGCGGCGTTACCTCGACGCACTGACCGACGAGGACCGCGCGGGACGTCGGAGTGCGGCCGCCGCCATGGTGAGCGCCACAGCATCCTCGGCGATCGCGGCCTGCCAGTCCGGCATCCGCCGGCCGGCCCACTGCCGCCACCACGCGCCGCCGTAGGAGCCGGCGAGGGCACCGACGGTTCCGATGATCAGGGCCGACGCCGTGTCGGCCCGGTCGCGGTGGGCCAGCGCCGCGGCGCCTCCGCCGCCTGCGATGAGGCGTCCGGTGAGCGCGGGCTGGGAGAGGCGCGACGGTACGTTCGGGTTCTTGTCGGCCACCAGTTCGCCGCCGACGAGCGCCGTCGCGCCAACGACGCGGGCCCGGTGCGCCGAGCCCGGGGCACCCGACAGCAGTGCCGCCGCGATGCCCGTGGAACTGCGGAGACCGCTGGCCACGCCGATCACGGCCGACCGGGCAGTGCTCGACCGTTCCGCCGCCCGGCCCCTCCGGTGCCCCGTCGCCTCGTCCTGTTGCCGCAGGACTGTGGTGACGGTGGCGCCGTAGACGAGATGCGGCACGAGGTCGCTGAGCCAGTCCTGGGCGGTCCACTGCCGCGGGTCGCTGATGCCGCGCAGGGCGATCGGGATGTCGGTGGCTGCCATCGCGGCGAGACCGATCCCGATCGTTCCGGCAGCCGGGGTCAGGTGGGCGCCGGCGCGGCGGACGAGGGACGCGGCCACGCCGAGTCCTGTGCCGACGGCTATCCCACCGAGCGCACCGAACGCCGACCGCCGCGCCGCGAGCGTGTCACTGCGTCCCGGTATCGCGACGCCCAGAGCGGTCGCAACGGACTCGACCGTCTTCTCCGGAACGGTGCTTGCGGGGCGGCCGCGGATCGCCATGTCCAGGTAAGTGACGGCGTCGAGCATCGTGGTGCCTGCGGCACCTGCAACGATGCCGGTCGTGACAGCGTTCATCGAACTGCCTCTCTCGCGTGATTCGACGACGGGGTCGCCCTTCCCGGGAGCATCCCCCGGCGGCGTACCGGGCAAACGTGGACGGGGTGTTGTGCGCGAGGCACGGCGGTATGTGGGCAGGAGTGAGCAGGACGCGATTGCGGGCGACGGTGACTGGTTCGGTGGCCGGGAACGTTGGCCAGGATCGTGCCGGCAACGGGGGAGTCGGGGAGCGTGGCGACGCCGGATATCTTGTGGCGCAGCCAAGCGCAGCCCCCGCCAACGATCGGTGTCAGCTGGCAGGGGCGCTACACGGACAAACCGCGCGTAGTAACGAGCGGTGCATTAGTGATCTTCGTGAGCCGGGGCGCGGAAGTCCAGGGAGTGTGATCCACGCCATTGCACAAATTTCTTCACTCAGTATTACCGACCAGTAAGTGTAGTTTTTGGGGGTCGCACAAGGCACGTGCGTGAATTGATCGGCACCGCCGAGTTCCAATCGGCCGGAGTCTGTGGTGGGGGATGAAATTGTCAAATCCATCAGTTGGGAATTCAACAAATCTGTCCGCCGATGCTGCTGTGCCGCAGCATGTCCGGCCGTCGCTCGGAGCTGTTCTGCGGAATCGAGGCACGCGGCGAGTTGCTCGCGGACCATTCGGTACCTGCGTCGCGTAATGCTCGGTATGCAAAGAACAGGCACTGCGGTGTGACGTAGAACACGGCACATTCTCTCGGGAAGCATGGTGATCGGGAATGAGGTGTGGTTACACCCCTGCATGGGACCCAAAAGCGGGTATGGGTGTAGGTGATTCGGCCGTTGTGCAGGTGTCGACGTCGGACGACTGTGTGTGGTGCACCGTCATCGACGTGGCGGTCGGGAATCTCTGCACGTGAAGGAAGAGTCGTGATGGCACGGATCAGCAAGAAACTGGGAGTCGATTTACTGGATGCGTTGCGTGTCAGTGTCGTTGGCACCGTGGTGTGTGCCGGACTGGTCATGGGTGTGATCGTCCTGGCGATGTGGAAGTTCCCGATACCGGGCGTGTAGACGCCTGTGGCTTACGGACCTTCGCCGGCCCCGGTAGGCCGGAGTGCAACACCGGGCGGCAGTTCGGCGATATAGCTGACGGGGGATTGGTTGTGCTCGTGGGTCCGGTGGTCGAAGACCGGCACCTGTGACGGGCGTCGTGTGGAGTGGAAGGAATGAGAATGCTCGGGACGGGTACGGGTGCGATGGTTGGCCTACTGGTGGTTGCGCTGCTGGTGGTCCCCGTCTCGTTCGCTGTGGCGGCACGGGCGGATGCAAAGGCCCGCCGCCTCTCGGAGGCGCAGCCGTCCGACGCGGACCTGGGGCGAGCGGTCGCGGTCGCGGAAGTGGCTGGTCGGTGCGATCAGTGGCGGCAGCTCGCTACGCGCGCGTGGCTGATCTGCGGCGGCGCCTCGCTGGTTGCAGTCGTGGTCGTGGGTGTACTCGTCTGTATCGGGTAAGGGCGGCGCGGACCGGACTGCGCGATTCCGGTTCGGGGCTGTCCAGCTCCCGTGTCTCCGGAACCTCTCGACTGCCGTGACATGCGCGTCCCGGGATCGTCCGGGAGTGCGGTGGACCCTCTGTGAGCCGAAGCGGCCCGGTCGGAGTGTTCTCCGCTCCGGCCGGGCCTCGCCGGGACGTGCAACACGACGCCACCGCGCTCTGCATCGGACGACTGGGTCCGCGCCGGTGTGCCTGGTGGTTTGCCCGGCTGCCAATGCCTTCTCGGGCGTCGGAGATGGCATCGGCGACCGGTACTCGGTCTGTACTGGCGTGAGGAAATGCTAGATCGGCCGGCTGGTCGCATCGCGGGGATGTGATCCACGCCACACAGTTTTCCGTGTCGACCGAACTGGGCCGGTGACGATGAGGCACCGGCCCCAACTCGCGCCCGAGAACTTCTCCGATTCACACTGTTTGCCAGGTGAAGCCGTCGGGGTCAGTGAAGGGTTCGGCGTCGCCGCTGATGACGATCCGGTGGGCGCCGGTGCCGTCGGGGGAGACGCCGGCGTCCTTCGCGAGGGCGCGGCGCCCGTAGAGCGCGAGCTTGACGTTCGGGCCGGTGGCGAACTCGACGTACTTGCGACCGAAGCTTCTTGTCACTTCCAGTCCGTGGTCGAGGTAGAACTGCTTGCTGGCTTTGACGTCTTCGACGCCGAGCAGCAGGACGAGGTCCTCGATGTGCCGGGTCGCCGGCCCCGTGTTCTTCTTCGACGATGTCGCGACCTTCCAGAGCGCTCCGTCGGGACCCTGCAGGACACCGCCGTACCCCCACAGGCTCTTCTTGACTGGTTTGATTGTGGTGCCGCCATTTTCGAGGGCAGCCCCGACGTAGGCGTCGACGATGTTCGGCTGGGACACGACGAGCGAGAGGGTGTAACCGCGGAAGCCGGTGGTCGGTGCGTCCGTGTCGCGGGCACTGATGTGTTCATCGAGGCCGAGGGCCGCGTGGAAGGCTTTCGCGGTGGTGGGGTCGGGGGTTTCGAGGGCGAGGGATTCGATGTTCATGCGAGTGACGTTAATGTCGCCCGCGGGCAGTCGCTTCTCGATTCCTGATCAGTCTGCTCCATGGTTGCTCCGTGCGTGAGTGCACTACGGGTGCGTGCGCGACTCCGTCTTCCTGGCGCAGGCGAAGTGACGGCCGTAGCGGAAGTGGCGTACTTGCGGACCGTCTCGAACTCGGCAGGTCCCGCAGGCCCGGCATGCGAAGGCAGTCAGGCGACGCGGGAAACGGAAAATGTAACGCATCCGCGTGTGAATCAGATCACATGTGTGCGTGGTTGCTGAAACTGCGCGACCGCTCACGGCGGCGCCCCAATAGAAGCGACGAAGGCAGAATTCTCATGGCGACACCCTCGACTCCGACGATTTCCGTGTCCACACCTCGCACGCTGAGGCGGCCCAGCGCGATGAGCACCGCCGAAATCAAGGCGAGAATCGAAGCCATGTACGCCGACGATCGCCGGCCCGACACTCCGACTGCTCGCTGACACACTTCCGGCGGAGCACGGTCTCGGCGGCTATGAACTGCTGCCGAATGGTCCGTGCGGCGTCGCGACGGGGTAGGCCGCGACGTCCATGATCACCGAGCCCTCGCACGGGCCACTGTCGATGTCGGTACGCCAGGAACCGGTCAGCGTTCCGTCTGGTTGCGGTGTGTAGTACGCAACCGAGTGCGCAGGTGCCCACACCTTCGGCACCCCCTCGCCCTGGTAGCAGTCCCACTCCCAGTCGTAGGTGTGGACCCAGCTGGTCCCGTCCCAGGTGTACTGCGGCGGTAGCGGCAGTGTCGGGTTGGCTGGTGTGGGCCCATCTGTCACGGTGGCCACGCAGGTGTCGTCCGCGCAACTGGTCTGGAATGTGTACGTATCGGCGAAGTCGGGCTCCCACTGCCGCGCGGCCAAGCTCGTACCGTCCTTCGTCGCGGCGAAGCGCTTCACCGAGTACTCGCCCGACCAGGACGGCTGCGTCGGTGCCGCCCCCGCGGGCATGGCTGCGAAGACTGTCCCGGACGCAATCAACGCGACAACCAGCAGTGATTTGCGCATGACGAGATTGAATCACAGGTATCGGCGGTGTCCGGGGTGATAGACGGCTCGGGTCTGTCGTATGTGAATGCAAGGATGGGTGCATGAGTTCTTGTGGATGGCGATGCCCGCTTCGGCGGGCGAGGGATGCGGTGCTCCAATCGCCGCCCCGGTCCGTCCTCAATCGGGGGTAGCGGGCCGGGGCGCATGAGCGCTGAAAGGCACCGCCTTGTCCCGTACCGATGCACATTCTCCTGTCTGGGTTCGTCTTCGCCGTGGCGAATTTGCCGTTGAACCGTGGCACGCCGACTGCCATGACGTCTGCGACCTCCCTGAGCGGTTTCAGGGAGGTCGGGCCTGGTTGCTCGCAACGAAGTGCTTCTGGGCTTTCGCGTACACGGGCACCGGGATTTGCTCGTGCACGCTGTGCCACGACGGTGAGGGCCATGCTCGTGATCTGCGTCGCGAGCGTCGCCGTACCGCTCGCAACCTCGCGGAGGGGTGTCGCCGGTGGGATGCCGGTGACGCTACGGCTTTCGACGACATCGTTGTCCCGCATCGCAGGCGGGATTGGTGGAAGTGATCACTAGTCGCAGGCGTGTCCGGGGCTGGTGTCGGCGCTGGCCTGGACGCGGCCCGGACGGGTGTTAGTCGTTGGTGCACAGCTGTTTCGCGTTCGTGATCGGCTCGAGCGCACCCGTATACAGGACTGTGCGGCGGCCCGGCGCAGTCGTTGCGGGCGGCGAGGGCGACAGAGCGGTGGGTTTGATCGCGAGAATCTGTCGAACAGGGCGCGGATCGCTCGACATCTTTCCGATACGGTCGAATTCGCCTGCAGGTGGACGCCATTCGGGGTGGTAGCGAGGAGGAGATCCTTGTGGATAGGAGATCCGCGCCCCTCATCCGTGCAACTCGCTGCGAGAGTACAAGATCGAGCACGTCGCACACCGCGGACCGTCCACAGCCACAGGACACCGAGACCCTCTACCAGTCGGTCAGGTGGCCAAGGTGGTACTGACGATCCCTGGGTAGTCGTAGGCAACAAGCCTAACGTGGGGCTATGGAACTTGGACTGCACATCGCCGACTTCACCTTTCCGGACGGACCGTCGACCCTCGCGCACGACTTGTCTCGCATTGCCGTCACCGCCGAGGACGTGGGTTTCGCCAAGATCAGCGTCATGGATCATCTCTGGCAGATCGAACCGGTAGGACCGATCGACACCGAGATGCTCGAGGCCTACACCACTCTCGGCTACCTCGCTGCCGTCACGAAGAAGGTGGACTTGCTGGCCTGGGTCACCGCGACTGTCTACCGCGAGCCAGGCCTTCTCGCCAAGGCTGTGACCACGCTCGACGTCCTGTCCAAGGGTCGGGCATACCTGGGAATCGGCGCCGCCTGGAACGAGGACGAGAGTGTGGGACTCGGGCTCCACTTCCCGCCCACGGCCGAACGCTTCGAACGACTGGAGGAAACTCTGCAGATCTGCCTGCAGATGTGGAGCGAGAACGACGGACCGTTCGAGGGAGCGCACTACCAGCTCGGCCGCACGCTGAATGTGCCGCAGCCGCTGCGGCGCCCACACCCGCCGATTTTGATCGGCGGCGGGGGTGAGAAGAAGACGCTTCGGCTGGTCGCGCAGTACGCACAGGCCTGCAACCTGTTCGGTGGACCCGAGGTCGCGCACAAGCTGGAGGTGTTGAAGAGCCACTGCGACGCTCTCGGAACCGACTATGACGCCATCGAGAAGACCGTGATGTTCCCACTCGACCCGGGTGCGGGCGGACAGAACGTGGACACACTGTTGGGTCAGCTCGAGGACTTGTCGAAGCTGGGAGTCACCCACGTTCACGGATGGGTGCCGGACGTCGCGTCGATCACGCCCCTCGAGATCTTGGGCGAGCGCGTGGTTCCGGTGATCGCGGACTGGTGATCCCTCCGACCACGGATCGCCTGATCCGGTCGTCCGCGGTAGCGCCGCCAGGCCTCGGTGGAGTGCATGGTGGCGAAGCTTCGGCGAGGCCGATGGTGGACGGAAACTGGACGTCGAGGCGCGCAGCCTGGTCCCGGCGAACGCGACCGATGGGCACGTGAACCGCGGAGTGTTCGCATGGTGAACCAAAGTGGTCGAAGTGAATCAAAATCGGGCGCTTGAATATGCTCTGATGATGTCGCACCTAACCTGGACTCGACGCGAGACCGATAGCCTCACGAGGAGCCTATCGACCTCGGAACGAACTGACGCGGGAGAACAACCATGAGCGCCGATAAGCATCCAACCATCATCTACACGCTGACCGACGAGGCGCCGTTACTCGCGACCTACGCCTTCCTGCCGATCGTGCGCACCTTCGCCGGTGCCGCAGGCATCGAGGTCGAGTCCAGCGACATTTCGGTACCGGCGCGGATCCTGGCCGAGTTCCCCGACCGCCTCACCGAAGAGCAGCGCGTCCCGGACAACTTGGCTGAGCTGGGTCGGCTGACGCAACTGCCCGAGACCAACATCATCAAGCTGCCGAACATCAGCGCGTCTGTGCCGCAGCTCCTGGCCGCCATCAAGGAACTGCAGGGCAAGGGCTACCAGATTCCGGACTTTCCGGAAGCCCCCAAGACCGACGAGGAACGCGATATCCGGCAGCGCTACGGCAGGATCCTCGGCAGTGCGGTCAACCCGGTCCTGCGTGAGGGCAACTCCGACCGCCGCGCACCCCGGGCGGTGAAGGAGTACGTCCGCAAGCACCCGCACAGCATGGGTGAGTGGTCGATGGCCTCGCGCAGCCACGTCGCGCACATGCGGCACGGCGACTTCTACCACGGCGAGAAGTCGATGACACTGGACCGGCAGCGCACGGTCCGGATGGAGTTGGTGACCAAGAGCGGCGAGACGATCGTCCTCAAGGAGGGGCTGACCCTGGGCGAGGGCGACATCATGGACAGCATGTTCATGAGCAAGAAGGCCTTGCTCGACTTCTACGAGGAGCAGATGGAGGATGCGCGCAAGACGGG
>Ga0247825_10000649_pt1 | contig 22206 bp, 17 predicted proteins | sample 13C_Vanillin_Day_FD_194413 | JGI IMG/M metagenome (GOLD analysis project Ga0247825, IMG submission 194413) | Soil microbial communities from agricultural site in Penn Yan, New York, United States - 13C_Vanillin_Day48 | ecosystem: Environmental > Terrestrial > Soil > Agricultural land | place...
GTACGCCACCGTCCATGTCGTGGAAGTAGTCTTCGTCGGCGGCTGGGAAGCTATCGACGGTCCGTTTCGCCAGCATCGCTTCGTCGAGCACGGTGCCGGCCTTCGGCTTGCCACCGCCGCAGGCGATCGTGCCGATGACGGCGGTCAGCATCAGACTCTGCGCGAACACATTCCTGCGGCGTACGTGCATTAAAGCAACCTCAACTCGGCTGAGCTTAGGGACGCAGTGTCGAGCTCGGCTGTTGACCGAGGTTATCGGTCACGGCGAGGGTCTCGACACATTGCTGAGACAGGAGTCTACACTGCAGTTCGTTTGTGTTGGTGCCTTTGGCAAGCGAGTGTGTGCATCACGCGGAGGGACTGCGATGAATTCAGCAGGCGGCTTCAAGGCGGCTCGAGAGTATCCATTGTGGGATGCGATCTTCGGACGACGATCGCGCAGGGTGGCAACGGGCGCGACGTTCCGCTCCGGCTCGCTGTCGTTCCAATCGAAGCTTGCGCCGCAGCCGTTGTCGCGCCTCGAGGAGGCGATGCTGATCGCGGCGACCGGCATCACCGGCCTGCCCTATTGGGACAACCCGTACGAGACGAACGAGGGCACGCCGCTCCTCGGCACGCCGTGCGTCGAAGGCACCGGCCGCGCCGCCGGCAGTCCCGACAACGCGCAAAGCACAGTCTTCTTCATGTGGAACGACGAAGGCACCTACATGTTGAAAACGCCTGATGGTCCTCCAGCGCGTGCGAACGTGCGCACGATGTCGGCCGGCGATCTCATCGCGCATGCCGAGCGCTGCAAGGTGAAGATCCAGGACGGCCGCCTCGACTTCCCGCGTGATTTCCCCGCGTACGCCGGCGGCAACCGCTACGTCTCGAACGTGCCGGGCAGCACGATGTTCATGCCGGTCACCGAGGTCACGCGGCAGTACATCAACGGTCTCTTCTATGTGCTCGCGCAGGCGCCAGGCCGGCGGCCCGTGTTCGTGGACGACTTCAATTTGTTCCTGCCCTGCGGGTGCGAACGGTTCATCAAGTCCAAGTTCCTCAACAAACAGATCCCGATCCCACTGAGCTTCTACGCCAAAGGGCGCACCGAGTACGAAGCGATGCTGCTTTTACAGAACCTCGCGCTCGTGGCGCAGAGCATGGGCCTCGGCGGTTGGATTCACGCCGCGTTCGAGAACACCATCCTCCTTGGTGGGTATCCGGAGATCGGGCCCGGCCTTGGTTTCCGATTCGAACGACCGAAGAAGAGGATTCGATTGCCACGACCGTACCCCGCCGGCCAGCCGAATCCGGTCGGGCTCGATGGTGTGCTGCAGTCGTATGCGCCGCCGTACTTCAAGGACACGGACGCAGCCATTGACGCGATCCTCGCCGAGAAGTACGGCCCGTCAGGGCTCTATCACGATGGAGCGAGTGCCGCCCCGGGCATGAAACCGGACGCGGCCGCGGCTTTCGCGCGTGAGGCGCCGCACGTCGAGCCCGAAGTCATCGAGGTCGTGCGCACGATCTGCCGGTATATCTGGAAGACCTACGGCCGGTTTCCGGCACACTGCCACGCCATCGATTCGGCGGGCATCTGGATGCAATGCCATCACATCGACCCGGAGTTCTACGAGAAGTACTTCGTGGAGGCGTACTCACCGACGCAGGCAGCGCATGCGAAGGCGTGGCACGGGAACGACTGACGCGAGCTACTAGACGCTGAAGATCGCGCTGCAGGCGCCGTCGACGTCAGCCGGCAGGGTCTTCTCGCCCGCGAGCCCTTTGCGGAACGCGAGCTTCACCTGATCGGCGTATAGCCGATACGCGTTCTGCGCCGTCTGAGCGAGGCGAGTGCCCCTCGGCAGGCTGAACATCTCGTCGAGCTCGCGATCCCACTGGATGACGCCGATTTCCCGCAGGCTGCGGCGGTTCGGCGCGAAGTCGTGGATGCCGAGCGCGATGCCCGCGAGCGAGTTCAGCAAGCGGCACTCTTTGAGCACGCGCTGACCTTCGAACGCCGGATCGTTTGCCTGCGTGGCTGCCGACGCTGCCCCCATCAGTGGCATGACGATCGACTGCACGCCTGCGGCGTCCATTGCGGCCAGACAGCCAGCGATGCCTTTACGCACGCGGTCCTGCGCGAAGAGCTCGCGTCGATCGATGGCGCCGCCCTTGGCGAATTCGGTCGCGACCAGGCAGACGGTCCTCGGAAATGCTCCGCCCGACTCCTTGCCCTGACGAGACAACTGCGCGACGAACCAGTCGGTGCCGATGCTCAGTAAGCCGGTGTCTCCATCGGATGCGGCGGGCTTCTGCTTGCGCCGGGTCTCAATCTGGTTTTGCAGATCGCGCATGACGGACGGCTGCTTGCGGACACGATCGATCAGGACCCGCTGCGTGGCCGGCGACGCCGCGGTGATCATCAGATCGGTATTGGTCGGAACGATGGCCGCGTCAGGCCGGAATCGAGAGGTATCGAACGCGCGCTCGAGATCGCCGCCGGTCAGATACACCTGCGCAGGAAACGCGGCGACAGACGTCGGCGGCACTTCCGATGTGGCAAAGCTCAGCGCGATCTCTTCGCCGCGCTTCTGGTCGTCGCCGAACATCGCCGCAACAGGTCCCTGTTGCGCCCACGCCAGGCACACGAGCGTTGAGGAAAGGACTCCGACCAGGAGTAGAGCACGGCACGCACTGTTGGTACCTCGACCCATCACACGACGCTCCTCGTTCATCGGCGCAGCACAGCCATTGTAGGCGAAGCGCGTCACCGTGCGGGCGCCACCATCTTCGTCACGCGACCAACGCTCGTGTCGCCCGCATACAGGTTGTCCTGTTTGTCGAACACCCAGTAGCTGGCTTCGATGAACTGCCCCTTCTCGATCCCCATCCCGTTGCCGATCGCGCCGAGCACCTTGCCACTGCGATCGAGTTTCAGGAACTGGCCATCCTGTCCGGTGGCAATCCACGGGTTGCCGTGCGAGTCGAAGTGGATCGCGCAAACAAGGTTTCTCATCTGCAGCGTCTTGATGAATTTCCCATCTCTCGAATAGACGACGATCCGATACTCTTCGCGGTCGCCGATCCAAACGTCGCCGTTGGTGGGATCGACCGCCAGGCCATGAGCCGAGCTGAACTTTCCCTGACCCACGTCGTTGCCGAACCACTGGTTGACGAACCTGCCGCTCTTGTCGAGATGAATGATCCGCGCCGCGCCGATGGTGTTGGCGGGATCGTCTGACTCGGTGTCGTTCGGGCTCTCGTTCGCATGCCCCTCACCGATGTAGATGTCGCCGTTCGGAGCGAACGCCACCATCACCGGCTGCCACAGGAGACGCTGGCCCTTGCTTTCGTCCCAGTCACCCCTGCGTCCCGGCGTGCCGAAGGTCGTGAGCAACTTCCCATCCGGACTGATCTTCATCACCGTCGCTCCGTTGGCGGCGGTAATCCAGACGTTGTCCTCGGCATCGACGGCCATGCCGTGCGCCTTGTCCTGGTAACCGATGACGTCAGCGCCGACCTGAAGAATCAACTTGTAGTCGGGATCGAACTTGAACAGCTGCGGCTTCCCTGCGTCTGCGCGCTGAAAAGCCCAGAGGTTGCCTTTCGAGTCGAGCGCCACCGCCGGAACTCCGCCCGGCCCCCGAGGCAGCACATACGGATACGTAAACGCGTATCCCATCGTCTGCTTCCACTGAACTCGCTGCAGTGTCTGACGACTTCGTCCCACACGATTTCCACAGAGCGGCGAACGCCGGCACGGCGGCGTCTCTGTTCCAATCGAGACGGGTGGTGCGGAAGGAACTGGTTGAGTACCGCGAGGAAGAACAGTGACCTGCCCGGTGGCGTCCACAGACGTTCGCCCGGTCGGATCGGGAAACGATCCCTGTAGAAACCACGCGGGCGATCCATCGACTGCCGGCCCCTCAGTTGCCGGATGCGATTGGGTGAGTACTCGCGCTCCGCTCAGCACCACGCCGAGGACGATCGCGACACGGGCAGCAAGGATCCGTCGCTTCATGTTCACCTCTCGTACGAAGTCGCGATCCGCTTTCCCCCCAGCACGGTCCCAGCCGGGAAGAACCGCTGTTTCCCGTTGATCGTGCCCTTGTAGTTGTCGAGGAACTCGAACGTTCCTTCGCGCAGTTCGAGCAGCGCCACATCTGCCGGCGCACCAACGTTCAGCGTTCCGCGGTCGTTGAATACGGTGAACGTCCGCGACGGATTGAGCGTCGCGCACGCGACTGCTTCGCTGACCGACATGCCGTAGCCGAGCAGCTTCGACATGCAGTTGGGAAGATCGATAACGCCGGTCGTCTTGCTGTTCACGTTCCAGTCGGTCGAGAACGTATCGGGCCAGAAGCCGGCCTTCATGATCGTACCGATAGTGTCCCATCGCATGTGGCCGGTCTGACCGTTGCCGATGTCGAACCACACGCCGCGACGCCGCGCGGCCAGCACTTCAGGAACGATGTGACCGCTGTCATCGACGATGGCGTTGGGTGGCGGCGCGAAGAGATGCGTCACGATATCGCCGCGCTTCAGGAGGTCCATCAGCTTTCCGATCGGCGAGATCGTCTGACCCATGTGGATCATCACCGGCAGGTTGAACGCCGAGGCCACTTCCTGCGAGCGGCGCAGCACTTCGTAGTCGTTGTTTCCAACGACCTCGCGCGACAGCCGCGCCTTTACACCGACGACGAAGTCGCGATGCTTTGCGATTGCGTCCCGTGCGGCGGCGACGTCGGCGCGGGCGAGGTCCATCGTGTCGCCATCGGGCAGGATGCCGGCGCGACCGATGTTGATCAGCACGCGTCCCTGTTGCGGCGACGATCGCGCCACTGCGACGATCTCGGCGATACGGTCGGCACCTTGAGATCCGGCATCGATCCATCCGGTGACGCCGTCGCGCAGCACCATGCCGGGACTCTCGGCGATTCGGCCGGTATGTGTATGGATGTCGATCAGGCCGGGCACGACGAGCTTGCCGCGGGCATCGATGGTCTCGGCAGCGGCAGTCGTGATGCTCGGTTCGACGGCGGCGATGCGGCCGCCAGAAATCGCGACGTCACGCACGGCATCGAGCCGCACCGACGGATCGATGACACGTCCGCCTTTGATGAGCAGGTCGTACTTTGATGCCTGCGCAGCGAACGCCATCGGATTGCGTGCGAGAGTCACCGCACCCGCGACGGCAGCTGACAGGAACTGGCGCCGGTCCACCATCTCGCCTCCTTGCTGGTAGGTGGTTGGTGGTTGGTAGTTAGTGGCCAGAACTGAACTGTGAATCAACCACCTGCCACCGCCCACCAACTACCAACCTTCAGGTGAGAGATTATGGATCCGTATGGAACGTCCACGTGCCGGACAATGCAACGCCTCCGCGCGTCGGCACGGGGAAGAGGGTGAAGTCCTCGCGACCGTGACGGCCGACGACGGTCCAACCAGCAGTCATACCCAGGGCCGATCCAAAGAGCACGTCGCTCAGGAAATGACGGTTGTCAGTGAGGCGGCTCGCTGCGACATAGCCGGCGATCGCGAACATCGGCCAGCTGGCACGATAGCCAAAATGCCGTTCCAGCACTGCGGCCGTCGCGAACGTCATTGATGCATGGCCTGACGGAAACGCGCAACACTCGCCGGTCGGGCGGTCGCGCCGGAACGAGACCTTCATCCCGTAGGTCAATGCCTGCGTCACGAGGTTGGCGCGAAGCAGATCGAAACCGAGATGCGACACCTTGTTGGTGTGTGTGCCGGTCTCCGGCTCCATGAAATAGCGCCCCACGACGTAGAGACCGACTGCCGCGCCGCCCTGCACCCACGCATATCCGATGTACTTGCCCGGCTTGAAGAAGTTGCGGAGTCCATCCGCATCCAGAAGGGCCTCGTTGACGTCATCGTCAAACGGATAGGCGATGGCAGCGGCTCCCGCGCCGATCCCGAGAATCACCCAGGTGGACTTCCGCCGGGGAAAGGCCTTGAAGTCGCTGATGGTGCCGTGGAAGAGCGCACTGAGCCCGGTGTGCTCCGGCACAACGATCGTTTCGGGCTTCGCCGGCTCCTGTGGTGTGGTTCCGTCACCTTGAGCAGCATGGGTCGATTCGTCGCCTTGCGCCACCTGGGCCGATACGATCGTTCGCGCGCCATCACCTGCCAGACACACTGCCGTAATAAACATCACAGCCCAACGACGAATGGCCATAAGTCGATGCTACAAGGAAAAAGATGAGCGCCTGATGACATGTGTCATCGGCTGTTCATGATCGACTTGTCAACATGAGCTCCGTGTTGACAACTCAACAGGCACAGGAACACGCTCGGTGATCGCGACCGACAGACGATGCGGATTCTCCTGGTTGAAGACGAACCACACGCGGCACAGATGCTCGCCAAGGGCCTGCGCGAGGAGGCCTACGCCGTAGACGTGGTCGGGGATGGCGAGAAGGCCGTCTATCAGGCGGCGATCACCGACTATGACGCCATCATCCTCGACGTGATGCTTCCCTTGCAGGATGGGTTCTCAGCCTGCCGAACGATCCGGCAGGACGGCTCGTCTGTGCCCATTTTGATGCTGACTGCGCGCGACGCCATCGAGTCACGGATCGACGGACTCGACAGCGGCGCCGATGACTACCTGACCAAGCCGTTCGACTTTGGTGAGCTGCTCGCACGACTCCGCGCGGTTATTCGCCGCGGCCGCCGTCCACCCACGCCAACAATCCTCCGCGCGGGCCCGATCGAACTCGACACCCGCGCTCGCCGCGGCCGTCGTCGCGGTCAGCCGCTGATCTTGACGGCACGTGAGTATGCGCTGCTCGAGCACCTGGTGCTTCACGCGAACGAAGTGGTCGGTCGCGCCGCACTCGCCGAACACGTGTGGGACGCACCGTTCGAGGCGATGTCCAACGTCATCGACGTCTGCATCCAGCGCCTGCGACGCAAGATCGACGAACCGGGAAAGCCGTCATTGATCACTACGCGCCGCGGAGAGGGATACATGGTGTCCACAGACGAGACGTCGCCGCTCGAGCCTTCATGACCTGGTCGATCCGTGGCCGATTGACGGCGTGGTACAGCCTCCTCGTCGTGGTCGTGCTGGTTGCGGGCGCCGCGGCGGTCGTCGTGGTGGAGGATCGGCTCGCACTCGAGCGCCTGGACGGCGAGCTCGAACGCCTGATGCTCACGCTCGAAGGCGTGATGCGAACCGAGTTCGGCGAGGGGCTGACGCTTCAGGGTGCCGCCGACGAAGCCAGCATCGAGGTCGTCGCCCCAGATCGAACGCTGATGCTCACCGAACCAGACGGCGATCTGCTGGCGGTGTGGGGCCGACCGCTCCCTGCGGCATGGCGGCCGCCGATCGATGCCCCGTCGATCGGGACAGTCACGCTCGACTCGATGCGACTGCGCGCGCTCAGTCGGCCGGTGACGCACAACCAGCACCGCTACGTCGCTGCCGTCATAGCATCGCTGGAAGACATCGAGTCCGAACGTGAGCGACTGCTCCTCGCCCTTGGTGCCGGCGTGTTCGTCGCGCTCATCGTGGCCACGGTAGGCGGCTGGGTGGTGGGACGTCAGTCGCTTCGACCGCTGGCAGTCCTGGCCAGCCAGGCGAGCTCGATCACGGAGCGCGATCCCAACGCGCGGCTTCACGCACCCAATCCCGACGACGAGCTTGGCCTTTTTGCGCGAGCGTTCAACGGTCTTCTCGATCGCCTCGCGACGGCGCTTCACGGCCAGCGCCAGTTCATGGCCGATGCCTCGCACGAAATGCGGACGCCGGTCTCTGTGGTCCGAACGACCGCTCAAGTCACGCTCGCACGGAGCCTGCGAACCGAACAGGACTACCGCGAATCGCTCGCCATCGTCGAAGAGCAGTCCACGCGACTGGCGCGTCTCGTCGATGCGATGTTCCTGCTGTCACGCGCCGAGGCGGCCGGGATTCCGCTGATACGCGAGCCGCTGTATCTCGACGACCTGGTCGGGGATTGCGCTCGTGCGCTTCGCGTGCTGGCGAAGGAACGTGGCGTGGACGTTCTCACATGTGGAGATACAGAGGTGTCGTGGACCGGCGACGACGGACTGCTTCGTCAGATGGTGAGCAACCTGCTCGACAACGCAATCAGTTACGCCAAGGGAGTGGTGACGGTCACCGTCGCTCGCACGACTAACGGTGAAGCCACCATTCGTGTGTCCGATGATGGCGACGGCATTCCGCTCGCGCATCAGACTCGCATCTTCGATCGATTCGTTCGCCTCAGCCCGCGCGCGAGCGGCGCCGGACTTGGTCTGCCGATCGCACGATGGATCGCAGAGGCGCATGGCGGGACGCTGCTCCTGGAGTCGAGCGGCCCAACCGGCAGTTGTTTCATCGTCACGCTGCCGGCGTGATCATCTTGCATGGTCGACACTCACCCTCAAGCCGTGTCCTCCGCCGCCAACAGCGCCGGCCGTCCGTATCTGAGATAGAGAACAGGAACGATGAAGAGATTGAGCAGGGTGGACGTCATGAGCCCACCGAGGATGACGACCGCCAGCGGGTGCTCGATCTCGTAACCGGCGCGCGTGCCGCCAAACACGATCGGGACGAGCGCCAGGCCGGTGGCGAGCGCAGTCATGAGGATCGGGGCGAGGCGCTCTTCGGACCCGCGCAGGATCAGCTCACGGCCAAACGACATGCCCTCCCGCCGTTCGAGATGCTGGTAGTGGCTGATCAGCATGATGCCGTTGCGGGCGGAGATCCCAATCACGGTCACGAGCCCAACGAGCGAGCCGAGGGAGAGAACCCCGCCAGTCGCAAACGCCGCGAGTACCGCGCCCACGAGAGCGAACGGCAGCGTCAGAAAGACGAGCATGGCGACCCGCGCCGATCCGAAATCGGCGAGGAGAATCAGGAAGATCGCCGCGACCGCGATCACGCCGAGCAACGTGAGCCGATTCGACGAGGCCTGCCGCTCGGCGTACTCGCCCATGACGCGGGCGTAGTAGCCCTGCGGAAACGACAGACTCGCCAGTTGCTCCTCGATGTCCTGAGCCACGGCGCCCAGATCGCGACCGCGCACATTCGACGTGACATCGATCCGGCGCGATCCGTTCTCGCGCGTGATCTCGTTCGGCGTGGCGGTGACTTCGACCGTCGACACACTGCCAAGCGGCACCGTGCCACCGTTGGCGATCGGCACCTGCAGCGCGCGAATCGCGTCGAGATTCCGGCGCACTGCCGGTGCTCCCCACACGACGACGTCGAACAACTGCTGCGCCTCGTAGAACTCACCGACCTTCGTGCCCTGGACCAGCGTCGCGGCGGCGCGGCGCACGATGCCGGGCGTGAGCCCGACGGCGGCGGCGCGATCGGGATCGAAACGTACCTCCACCTTGGGAACGAGGACCTGGGCCTGCACGGTCAGATCGGCGACGCCCTCAACATTGGCGATGGCACTCCGGACCGCTGTCGCCTGCGTCCGCAGTTCGTCGAGTTCGGGACCGTAGACGCGCACGACGATCGTGGCGCTCGCACCGGTGAGCACCTCTTTGATGCGCTCGCGCAGGTACGTCAGCAGATCGCGAACGAGGCCGGGATAGCCGTCCACGACGGACTGAATCTTCGCGACCGTCTGCTCGTAGTCAACGGACGGGTCCAGGCTGATCCAGAGCTCGGTGAAGTTCGGGCCGACGACTTCATCCGCAACCTCAGCCCGTCCGATATGCGAGCCGAAGTTCCTGACACCTGGAATCGCCATCAGCTCCTTGCTCGCGCTCACGGTCACGCGCCGCATCGCTTCGAGCGACGTGCCGGGCTTCTCCACCCAGTGCATCAGGAAGTCGTACTCGCGAAAGTTCGGAAGGAACTCCTCGCCTAGAAGCGGCACCGTAGCGGCGGTGACCGCGAGCATCAGCGTGAGCGACGCCAGCGCAGCCTTCGGGCGATCGACGATCGCGGAGAGGATGCCGCGGTATCGCGTTTTCAAACCGCCCACCAGGCGTGATTCGCGCCGATCGAGATGTCGCGGCAGCAGGACGAGGGCGAGTGCCGGCGTGATCGTCAATGCCACGACGAGTGAAGCGACGATGGCGAGGACGTACGACAGCGCAAGCGGACGGAAGAACGCGCCCGCGAGTCCCTCGAGCATGAAGACCGGCAGGAACACGACGACCACGATCATGCTGCCGTAGAGCACGGCGCTCCGGACTTCCATCGACGCGTCGAGCACGACCTTGATCGCGGATTGAGGATGCTCCGCCCCCCGGTTCAGCCGCAGTCGCCTGATGATGTTCTCGACGTCGATGATCGCGTCGTCAACGACCTCGCCCAATGCGATGACGAGACCGGCCAGCACCATCGTGTCGAGCGTGCCGCCGCGAAAGTGCAGCAGCAGGCCGGCAGCCAGCAGGGACAGGGGAATGGCGACGCTGCTGATCAGCGCGGTGCGCCAGTCCGCGAGGAACACCATCAGCACCAGCACGACGAGGGCGCAGCCGACAAGCAGGGCGCGACTCAGGTTCTGCAGCGACATCTCGATGAATGTCGCCGGCCGGAAGATGGTGGGGTCGACCTTGACGCCGGTCAGCGCGGGCTGCATCTGTTCAAGTGCCTCTTCCACCCCGCGCGTCACCGTCAGCGTGTTGGCCCCGAGCTGCTTCTCGACGATCAACATCAGACCCGGCCCGCTGTTGATCACGGCATCGCCAATGGGCGCCGGAAACCCTTCGACGACCGTCGCGACATCGCCGATGCGCAGCGCGGACCCGTTCCGTGCCGACACCACGATCCCTTCGAGGTCGCGAACCGACGTCACGGCGGCGCGATGCGTGATCGCCAGGCGTTGATTCGGCGTGTCGAGGAATCCGCCTGCCTGCAACGAGACACCTTCGCTGGCGGCCTGCACGACGTGGTTGACGGTGAGCGCGTGCGCGCGGAGGCGCTCCGGATCGACAAGAACCTGCAGCTGCCGATCGCGCTGTCCCCAGATCGCCACGTTGGCTACACCGGGGATCGACATCAGTCGCGGCCTGATCGTCCACTTCGCCAGCGTCGTCAGCTCCACCTGCGACAGCGTGTCCGAGGTGATGCCCACCTTCATGACACGACTGAGCGACGACAACGGCGAGAGCATCACGGGTGCGCGGGCGACGCCCGGAAGCTGCGGAGCGGTGCGCGACAACCGTTCCTGCACCATCTGGCGCGCGGCCATCACGTTGCTCGACGGGTCCAGGATGAGCACGACCTGCGAGAGGCCGAGGACCGATTTCGAACGGATCGTGCGCAGGCCGGGGATGCCGTTGAGGGCTGATTCGAGCGGAACCGTGACGAGCGACTCGACTTCGTTCGTCGAAAGACCGGGCGCCTCGGTCTGCACTTCGACCAGTGGCGGCGCAAACTCAGGAAAGACATCGAGCGCCGTGCCGGGCAGCGTCCGTACGGCCGCCACCACCAGGAGCACGCCCAACGCGATGACGACGATGCGATTCCGGAGCGAGATGGCGACGAGCCAGCGCATGTCTTAGTGCCCTGCTCCGAACTCGGTGCCAAAGAGCTCGGGAGCGCCGGTCGTCACGACCTTCGCGCCCTCACTGATGCCACGGTTGACAACCGCGCGGTCTCCCGCGTGTCGTACCACCTCGACCCGTCGTCGTGCGTATGCGTTGCTGCCCAGGTCTTCGTAGACCCAGGTTGCGCCATGAATGTCGTAGAGAACCGCGGCGTCGGGGACGACAAGACCGCGCGTGTTGCTCTTCATCGGGAGCTCGACGAGAACGCGCTCGCCCGGGCGCAGGGCAGGCTGCACCTGAGCGACCGCATAGTGGAGCTCCACGGATGCGGCTGCAGGATCGCCTCGGAGCGGCGCGACGACAGGGGTGCCGCGGACCGGCGTACCCGCATCGCCGAGCCTCGTGACCGATACGGGTTGCGCGTGATCGATCTGCGTCGCGTCACCCGCGTAGACGCTGACCCGCACCCACAACGTGTCGACCTGCGCGATCTCCAGGAGACCGGCCGACGCAGCGACCGTTTGCCCGGGCACCGCCGAGACGCGTTGCACGACTCCATCGAATGGCGCAGACACGATCAGCTCACCCTGCTCACCGACCGGATTGCGCGAGACGCCGGCTAGTCGATCGCGCGCGGCCGTGACGGCGGCGACGGTCACTTGATGCTGAGCACGCGCCTCCTCGACACCGCGCACGCTCGCCGCTCCGTCTTTGAGCAGCTGTTCGAGTCGCTGCAATCGCTGCCGCGCGGCCAACTCCTCGGCCTCGGCAGACGTCAAGGCGCGCTGCGCCTCAATCCGCTGATCGCGTTCGGCGGACACCAGCGGCGCGATCGCCATGAGCGGATCGCCTTTGCGCACGCGCGCGCCAGGAAGCGGCGCGATTGACCCGATCAGCGTTCCGGCAACCGGTGCCGTAACGATGACACTGCGACCTTCGGGAACGACGACTTCGCCACCCAGGGTGCGCGTTGCCGCGGCGACGTCCTGTCTGGCCACGACTGTTTCGATGCCAAGTCGCTTGACCGCTTCCGGTGAGAGCGTGATCGTCGAGAGATCCGCCTCGGTGCGTGGATTCTGAATCTTGGCTGGCGTCTCCTTCGCGGTCGAGGAGCTCGGGCCAGACGAGCACCCGAGATCAAATGCGATGACGAAGGCGCTGAAGAGAAACGAACGCACGAACCTTCTCAACGTGGTTGACATGAGCGACCCATGCTGCGCTCCAGCGCGATCGTGGCTCGGCGCAAATCTGATTCCGCATCGAGCAGCCGCATGCGGCCGTCGACTAACCGACGACTCACATCGAGCAGCGCGAAGAGCGGAATCTCGCCCGCCTGATACGCGCTCTCGGCTTGCCGCTGTTCGACTTCGAGTGAGGGGACAATCTCGTCCCGCCAGGCGGCGATCGCCTGCTCGGCCTGACGGACGCGAACCGATGCGGACCGCACATCGGCGATGACCTGCGACCTGACGGCGGCGTATTGACGTCCGGCTCGATCGATTTCAGCCTCGGCGCGGCCGATCGCACCCTGGTTGCGCGAGAAGATCGGGATGTCCGCGTTCACACCGGGACCCAGGTTCGCCGCAGCGCCGGTGCCATTGCCGTCGAGGATGCCGATGAACGTCAGCACGCGAGAGTGCTCCCAGCGTGCGCGTTGTGCGGCCGCTTCAATCGCGATTTCCGCCGCTCGCACGTCGGGCCGCGCAGCGAGCGCATCTTCCAGACGCGCAGGCTCAGGTCCGCACGCAGACGGATTCACGACCGGACTCGCGATCGCTGTCACCGGGTCGCTGGCCGCATCCATGCCGAGCAGGGCGGTCAAGGTGACGCGGGCCAGATCGCGGTCGTGTTCGATGGCACGCCGCACCACCTGCACGCGAGCCGCATCGCTCCGGGCCGCGCGCGCCTCCAGTTCACTGATGTCACCGGCCTTCAGACGCGCCTCTGTGATCGACGTAAGGCGCTGCGCGAGCTCCGCGATCTCAGTCGTCAGTTGAAGACGCCGGTCTGCGATGACGGCATCGGCATGCGCGGTTCGCGTCTGGGCCACGAGCGTCAGGCCGTCCCACACGAGGCGCTCGCCAACGGCCTGCGCGTTCAGTTGCGCGGCGGCGATGCGCTTGGGCCGCTGCCAGATCACATCGATCGGAACCTGCAGCGTCCATTCGAGTTGTTTCTGTCCAACAGGGAAGAGCAACGAGAGCACCGGATTGCGCAGCAGCCCGGCTTCGACCACATCCGCGCGCGCGATGCCGAGGTCGGCCAGCGTTGCCTGAAAGGACGGGCTGTTCCAGAGCGCGATCGCAACCGCTTCCTCTGAGGTCAGTCCGTCGTTGACAGCGACGTTCGGCGGCAGCGGCTCAGTGCCTTCGACGCGAATGCCCGCATTGGTTCGGGTGCGGATGGCAGAGTCAACAGTCGAGCGATCGGGAACCTGGCCGCTCGTCGCGCAGGCTGCGCAGCCAGCGAGGCTGAGCCACACGAACACCGGCAGCCGCGTAAGGGGGCTTCCCATCGAAAAGCGATGATCTCAGCGTGAAGATGACGGGACGATGACAGCGGGCCGGCCGCCTTTGGGTTTCCTCAGTCAGTCCGGCGCAGGCTGTCGACTGTCGGGACGCACGGTTGTGAGAGAGACTCCTAGAGGATGAACTGTAGTCACGTCTGTAAGCTGTCGGTGCGACCGGTCGTCGCAAACCGATCGAGGATGGTGTGGCTTGATTCCCAGATACGTCTAGTCGAACGAGCCGCCCGACACCGCCTGATCGTCAAGATCCGACGTGCGAAACCGACCGTGCGGTCATAGGGCCGTGTCTCCCCAGTCAGGACCCTCGGAATCCGCAAGCGCTTATGATGATGGGAACGTCGTGTGTGCGTCCATGGAGGATTGCCGATGAGAAGCAGGATCTTGCTCGTGGTGGTGGCCGTGGCCAGTCTGTCGGGCGTGGCCGATGCGCATTTCGTCCTCGTCTCGCCCGCGGCCTCGCTGGTGCAGAACCGGCTTGGCGATCCGCAGAAGATCGCACCGTGCGGCGGCGTGTCGGCGAATCCGACGCGCAATACGCCGGCGAACCCCGGCACGCCCTCGAACGCCGTCACCCAACTCACGGGTGGAGCGACCTTCCACCTCCTTATCCAGGAAACGGTGTTCCACCCGGGTCACTATCGCGTCGCGCTGGCGCGGACGATGGCACAGCTCCCGCCCGATCCGGTCGTGACGACGCGCGACTCCGATCGCGGCCCGTGGTCGGTGTCTGCGGCGATTCAGAATCCGCCGGAAGCGCCGGTTCTTGCCGACGGTCTGTTTGCGCACACCGAGCGGCCGATGGGCCTGAACGAGGCCGACATCCAGCTCCCGAACATCAACTGCGTCAACTGCCTGCTGCAGGTGATCCAGTTCATGGCGGAACACGCGAAGAATGCCGACGGCGACTACTCGTATCACCACTGCGCCGTCGTCAACATCACCGCGGATCCGGCGAAGCCGATCGATACGCGCTGGGGTCAGGCTTCAACGCGCTGAACAGACCATGCAACGAATCGTGGGAAGGTGCCGTGAGCGAGCCTGAGGAAGAAGAAGACTTCGAGAAGCTCTTCGAGGCGTCAACGAAAGCAAAGCGCTTCGAGAAGGGTCAGACTATCGAAGGCACCATCGTCACGATCGGCGCGGACGTGGCGCTCATCGACGTCGGAGGCAAGAGCGAGGCGGAGATCGACGTCGCCGAGTTGAAAGATGACGAGGGTGATATCGAAGTCGCCTTGGGCGACCGCATTCAGGCGGTCGTTCTTTCAACCGCGGGAGGGCTGAAGCTCTCCCGCAGGCTCGCGCGCGGCGCAGCCACATCCCAACAACTCGAGAGCGCGTTCCGCGCCGGACTTCCGGTTGAAGGCAAGGTCGAGAAAGCGGTCAAGGGCGGATACGACGTGCGCATCGCACGCCAGCGTGCCTTCTGTCCCTTCTCGCAGATCGACATCATCCCCAACACCGATCCTGCATCGCACGAGGGGCGCGTCTACCTGTTCCGCATCATCGAGTACAAGGACAACCGCAACTTCGTCGTCTCGAGACGTGCGCTGCTCGAAGAGCAACAGCGCGCGACGGCCGCCGAAGTCCGCAAGTCGATCGTCGAAGGCGCGGTGCTCACCGGGCGCGTGGCGTCGGTGCGCGAGTTCGGCGCATTCGTCGAGCTCGGCGGCGGCATCCAGGGACTCCTTCACGTGTCCGAGATGGCGTGGGCGCGCGTGTCGGACACGGCGCAGGTCGTCAAGCCTGGCGACCAGATCACCGTCAAGATCCTGCGCCTGGACAAGGACAAGATCTCGCTCGGCCTGAAACAGCTCATGGCCGATCCGTGGTCGAAGGTGCCCGACACCTACGCGATCGGCCGTGCGTACAAGGGTCGCGTGACGCGCGTCGCCGACTTCGGCGTCTTCGTCGAGCTCGAGCCAGGAGTCGAGGGGCTGATTCCGTTGAGCGAGACGGGGATCGCGCGAGGCGGCGACGTCAAGAAAGCGTTTCCTGCCGGCACCAGCCTCGACGTCGTTGTCCTGGAGGTGGACGCTGCCACTCGGCGTATCCGTCTCAGCGCCACGGCCATCCAGAAACTGCGCGAGGCCGACGAGGTGCGCGAGTACACCGAGCGTGTGGACACTGCACCTTCATCAGAGACGTTCGGATCGCTCGCCGACAAACTACGCGACGCGCTCAATCCCCGACAGAAGTAGCTACCCGGATTTAGTACTCAAAGGCAGGTCTTTGGCAGGTTGCTGAAAACGTCTCGTGCGGTGCGATGGTGCGAGGGGCGACACTGCGACGGTCCGTCGCGACGGTCCGGTGGTGCGGTCACACAGCACTGTCGAACCTGACGTGCATCGGATCAAGGACCATCGGACCCCTCGTACCCTCGGACCGGACTCTCGCACCTCCGCCCCTTCGCCCCGTCGGACCGTATGTTCCCCGGGCCCCGCGTCTCTCTCTAAAGACCCGCGTTGGACCCTCCAATCCGCCGCGCTCTCGTTATTTCGCGATGTGCTCGGTCGACTTCTCGTTCTCGTTGCAGATGAACTCGATCATCTCCTGGTCCACCATGATGCGCTGGTTCACCCGCACCGTGAACGGCTTCGTATACGCCTTCGCATCGTCGATGGTTACATCGATCTCCAGCGTACCGAAATTTGGACGACGGAAGCGCTCGGTCATCTTGAGCGCCTCGGTATACGGACTGCCATTGACGTCGAGCCAGCCGGCTCTTTCGTCGCCGAGGAAATTCGTCGTCTCGACGACGAGCGTGTCGCCTTCGAACCAGCCACGCGAGTAGCCGAACCACCACGGCGTCGGATCGTTGTTGGGTGCCGGCCGTCCATCCATGTAGATGTAGCGCAGCCCGTAGTTGGACTCGTACGCGATCAGCGTCAAGTTCTTGGTCTGGACGATCTGTCGCGGCTGCGGATGGTTGTGGTACTGCATCAGGCCGATCGGCAGGCACCAGACGTCCGGGTTGTCTTTGCTGTTGTCCGCCATGCGCTTCTTCTTGAGCTCGGCGGCCCAGGGTGTCATCGGCAAGGGGTATCCACGGCCGGCGACTTCACCGAACGTCGACAACGGAGTTCCGTCTGGTGTTGTCGTCGGTGGCGGCGGTGCTCCGTTGGCGCGTCCACGCCCTCCACCACCACCTCCGGCACGCATCCAGATTCCCGAAAAATCAACCTTGCCATCCGCGGTCCGAGGCGTCGGCGCTTCAAGGTTCGGCTTGCCGTCGGCCGCGCGCGGAACTCCTGGCGTTGGGTACGAGGGCCACTGAGCGCCCAGCGTCGACGTCACGGCCATGAGAATGGCAAACACTCCGGCGATCCACAGTCGTCTAGTAACCAAGTATGAAGCTCCTGAAAAAAGACGCCGACCAGTGTATCCGTTCGACCTGCCGGTTGGCAGAGTCAGCGCGGCAGTGGCCAGTTCGGATTACTTCTGGTCGCCACGCTTCCAGGCTGCGGCGGGACACACGCTGCTCTGCGAACCGCTCGACGGCGCGGGAGACCGCGGCGCCGGAACTGGTTGCAGCAGGCGCAGGTCCATGACAGTCCCTGACCTGCGCCGGACTCGGCCCTGCCTCGCGTTTTCCCGTCGGTCGCCTGCGACGGCCGGAGCGCCGGGTCAAATGCGCCCTGCGGCGACTCCAAATGATCTGCGACCTCAAACTAACGGCACTGTTTGCTCACCTGTGGCCTACTCGACGCGGCTCCAGATTGAAAGGATCGTCCGCTCGTAGATCGCCGAGAGCGGTTCGAGATCTGCCACTCGCACGTGCTCATCGATCTTGTGAATCGACTCGTTGAGCGGCCCGAACTCGACGACTTCGCGCGCGAGCTTTGCCAGGAAGCGCCCGTCAGACGTGCCGCCGCTCGTCGAAAGCGCAGGCTGCACGCCCACGACCGCGTGCACCGCCGCGGCGAGCGCCTCCACGAGCGGACCCCGTTGTGTGAGAAACGGTTCGCCGATCAACGTCCACTCGAGCTCGTACTGCAGACGATGGCGATCGAGAATCTCGGACACGCGCACCTGCAGCGCGGGTGCCGACGATTCCGACGAGAAGCGGAAATTGAACGAGACCTCCATCGTGCCGGGAATGATGTTGCTCGCGCCGGTGCCGGCATGGATATTCGAGATCTGGAAACTCGTGGGCTGAAAGTATTCGTTGCCGCGGTCCCATTCGGTGGCGATCAGCGCCTCCAGTGCGGGCGCAGCATCGTGGATGGGATTGCGACCGCGCTCGGGATACGCGATGTGACACTGCTGGCCGTGCACACGCAGCCGTCCGTTCAAGGATCCGCGGCGACCGTTCTTGATCGTGTCGCCAAAGCGTTCCGTTGACGTTGGCTCTCCGACGATGCAGGCGTCGATCGTCTCGCCACGTGCGTGCAGTGTTGCGACGACCGCCGCCGTGCCGTCAACTGCGTCGCCCTCTTCGTCGGATGTCAGGAGAATCGCGATCGAGCCTCCTCCATCACTCGCGCGGGCCAGGCGCTCGGCCGCCGTGATCATGGCGGCGACGGACGCTTTCATGTCGGCGGCGCCGCGGCCGTACAGAAAGCCGCTGCGCTCCGTCGGGGTGAACGGATCGCTCGTCCACTCGCCCACTGGACCGGTGGGCACGACATCGACATGACCCGCGAGACAGACGAGCGGTCCCGTGGATCCGTGACGGGCCCACAGGTTGCCCACCGGGCCGCGATCGATCCGTTCGCACACAAAGCCCGCCGACGACAGCCGATCGGCCAGCAGGCTGAGGCTTCCGCCATCAGCGGGTGTGATCGAGCGGCACGCGATGAGCTGCCGGGCGAGGTGCAGCGTCTCGACGTGGATGTCGGTCACGCCCGCAGCAGCTCGTTGATGGAGGTCTTGGCGCGCGTCTGCGCATCCACGCGCTTCACGATGACGGCGCAGGCGAGCGAGTATTTACCGTCAGGCGACGGCAAGCTTCCAGGCACGACAACCGATCCGGAAGGAACGCGGCCGTAGAGGACCTCGCCGGACGCGCGGTCGTAGATCTTCGTGCTCTGACCGATGAACACGCCCATCGAGATCACCGAGTGCGCCTCGACTATCACGCCTTCGACGATCTCGGAGCGCGCGCCAATGAAGCAGTGATCCTCGATGATCGTCGGGTTGGCCTGCAGCGGCTCGAGCACGCCGCCAATGCCGACGCCACCAGACAGGTGGACGTTCTTGCCGATCTGCGCGCACGAGCCGACGGTTGCCCACGTGTCTACCATCGTGCCCTCATCGACGTAGGCGCCGATGTTCACGTACGACGGCATCAGGACAACATTGCGTCCGATGAACGCCCCGGTTCGCGCCACGGCTGGCGGGACCACGCGAAAGCCGGCCTGCCTGAACTCGGCGTCGGACAGGCCGGCGAAGCGCATCGGCACTTTGTCGAAGTAGGTGGTCGCGGCACCGTCGATCACGCGGTTGTCGTGCGCGCGGAAGAACAGGAGCACGGCCTTTTTCAACCACTGATGCGTCACCCATGTGCCGTCGATCTTCTCGGCAACACGCAGGCGGCCGGCATTGAGGCCGACGACGATCTCGGACAGTGCCTGCGCCAGATCGGCCGGCACGTTGGTCGGCGTGACGTCTGCGCGGCGCTCGAACGCCGCATCGATGAGTGATTCCAGAGTGTGAGTGGTCATGTCAGTTCAGCGGTGGAAGTTCAGTCTAATCGGTGCACGTCAACCACAGAACGCGACGATCCGCTGCGCGGCCTCGATGCACTCCGACAGTTCAGGCACGAGTGCCATGCGGACATAGCCGCGGCCTGGATTGATGCCGTGGGCGTCGCGCGCCAGATACTGCCCGGGCAGCACCGTCACGTGTGTCGCCGCAAACAGCCCCTTCGCAAACTCCTCATCGTCGCCGCCCGGCACACGGGCCCAGAGATAGAACCCCGCCTCCGGCCGCGGCGCGTGCATCACCCCCTGCAGCATGGGGACGAGCGCGTCGAACTTCTGGCGATACAGCCGCCGATTCTCAGCGACATGCGCTTCATCGTCCCACGCCGCCATGCTGGCGTGCTGCACCGAAAGGCTCATCGCGCACCCATGATAGGTGCGATACAGCAGAAACTGCCGGAGCAACTGTCGATCTCCGACCACGGCGCCCGCTCGAAGCCCCGGCGCATTCGATCGCTTCGACAGACTATTGAAGACCACGAGGTTCGGGAACCCGTCTCGACCCAGTTGCTGCGCGGCCTCGAGCGCGCCGAGCGGCGCGTGGTCGTCGTAGATCTCCGAATAGCATTCATCGGACGCGATGACGAAGCCATAACGGTCCGAGCGATCGAAGAGCGCACGCCATTCGTCGAGCGTCAACACACGCCCCGAGGGGTTTGCCGGTGAGCACACATAGAGCAACTGCGTCCGCTCCCACTGGCGCTCGGTCAGCGAATCCAGTTCCAGCGCGAAGCCGTTGCCATCGGTTTGATTGAGAAACAGTGGTTCTGCACCGGCCAGCAGGGCTGCACCTTCGTAAATCTGATAGAACGGATTCGGAGACACCACCGCCGGATTCGCACGCGAAGTATCGAGCACTGCCTGGCCAAAGGCGAACAGCGCTTCGCGCGTTCCGTTCACCGGCAGGACCTCCGTGGCAGGGTCAAGCTGCTTCAGCCCATACCGTCGCGCGAACCACGCGGCGATGGCCTCGCGCAAGCGATCGCTGCCTGCGGTCGTTGGATAGATCGAGAGTCCGTCGACATGCCGCATGAGCGCATCGCGAATCAAATCGGGCGTGGCGTGCTGTGGTTCACCGATCGACAGACGAATCGGCGCCCCGGACGGCGTCAGGCCGGCCAGCAGCGCACGCAACTTCTCAAATGGGTAGGACTGGAGCTGCGACAGACGTGAGTTCACGAAACCTGACGATCCTATCTGACAATGAGCAATATGGCGACGACGATTGGATTCATCGGGCTGGGAACAATGGGCGCGCCGATGGTCCGGAACCTCTTGAAGTACGGCCATACGGTCACCGTGTGGGCACGCCGGCGCGAGGCGATGACACCGTTGCTGGAAGCGGGCGCAACGGCTGGCGAGTCCGCAGCACACGCGGCTGCGACGAGCAGTGTCGTCTTCACGATGGTCACGGATACGCGCGCGGTAGAAGATGTCGTGCTTGGTGAGAATGGAATTGCGAGCGCGATTCAGCCTGGTTCGCTCGTCATCGATCACAGCACGATCGATCCGGCAGGCGCGCGGCGGATTGCGAGCGAGCTGCAACGTCAGGATATCGAGATGCTCGACGCTCCGGTGTCTGGCGGCGGAGCCGCTGCGGAAGCGGGCACGCTTGCAATCATGGCCGGCGGGTCGAAGTCAGCCTTCGATCGCGCTCACCCGCTCCTCTCGTGTTACGCGAAGAGCATCGTGCACATCGGACCGATCGGTGCCGGACAAGTGGCCAAGGCGTGCAATCAGATCTGCACCATCGTGAATCAGCTTGGCGCGGCCGAGGCGATGCTGCTCGCCGAGCGCGCGGGCGTCGATCCGCGCGCGGTGAAGGAAGCGATGATGGGTGGCTTCGCGGCGAGCCGCATGCTCGACCTGCAGGCGCCGAAGATGATCGCCCGCGACTTCGAGGGGAAGGTCGAGTCTCGACTCCACTACAAAGACATTCACATCGTCCTGGAGCTCGCCCGCAAGTACGGCATCGAGCTTCCGGCAAGCGCGGCCGCGGCGCAGGTGCTCGACACACTTCAGCAGCGCGGCGGGGCCCGTCAGGACTCGGCCGCGATATTCACGGTGCTGGATTCACCGTGATGACGCGCCGTTCTTTGATTGACAGCCAGCGTAAGGGGCATTTGAATAGCCTCGTCCACAAATGAGAAGGAGACGCTATGGGCTCGCACCACTCCGATCGCCGGCAGTTTCTGACAGAGAGCGCCGCGTTGGCGAGTCTGGCGGTGGGCGCCGTGCAATCGGTCGGCGCCCAGACACCTCAAGCTGATGCACGCCTCAAGGACCCGCTGGCGTACGGGCAACCCTCGCGATTCGACAACACGATACGCAAATCGCTCGGCTCGGCCACGCCGATCACCGATACGGCGCTGACGACACCGCTGCAGGATCTCGACGGGATCATCACGCCATCGGGCCTGCACTTCCTGATGGATCACGTCAACGGCATCCCTGAGATCGACCCGCAGCAGCATCGCCTGTTGGTGCACGGCATGGTGGACCGGC
>Ga0247825_10000651_pt1 | contig 22183 bp, 19 predicted proteins | sample 13C_Vanillin_Day_FD_194413 | JGI IMG/M metagenome (GOLD analysis project Ga0247825, IMG submission 194413) | Soil microbial communities from agricultural site in Penn Yan, New York, United States - 13C_Vanillin_Day48 | ecosystem: Environmental > Terrestrial > Soil > Agricultural land | place...
GTCATGTGCCAGCCTCGCCGCAGATGCTCAGGTCACTGCCCATGGTACCACCTCGCTCACGGGGCTCGCCCTTTCCTGCCTCCCGAGCGGCGCAGCGCCTGGCGCAGGAATGCGCCTCCCACGGTGAGTGGGTGGTTGAGGGCCGTGGCCAGCCGCCCCTTCAGGCTCAGCGGATTGTGGGCAATGCCGAGCTGCCGCAGCAGCGTGTTCGAGTCGAAGTACACGCGCTCGCACACGAGCCGATCCTCTTCGAAGAGGAAGAACGCGCTCATCCGGGCCGAGAAGGCTCTGCCCGTGGGCGGCAGGCCCCGGTAATTGCCCAGGTGCGTCCCGTACAGCTCGAACTCGGTGATGATTGCATCGTCCGCGTGGTGCAGCGCCAGCAGACGGTTGCGCTGATCCGGGAACGCCGAGCGTGACTCCTTGAAGTACCGCATCACCTCGTCGGGTCCGTCATAGACATCACCCGTGGCGATGAGCTCGTAGCGAGGGTGGTGGAACGTCGCCAGCGTCGCGCCGAAGTCGTGGCGGTTCTCCGAGTCGAAGTGTTCCCGAATCAGGGCTTCGCGATGGGCGCGGAGATCAGCAGAGGGGGGCATGGAGTGATGATGCCTCAAAGCCCCGCATTCGGTGGAGCAAGGACCGCTCAGAACCTTCTCCGCCAACGGAACGCTGCCACGGCTCCGCCCCCGTTCTCGTAGTACTCCATGACGACGGTGTGCTCGTCGAATGAGAGCCAGCGAGTGGCTCGGTAAGTGGTGGGCTCCTGATCCCACCAGGCATCAATCACGGGCGCGCCGTCCAAGAAGACACGCACCCCGTCGTCCGCCGTGGCCTCGAAGGTATAGGGCGCCCACAGGAAGTAGAACCGGCCCGTCCACCGCACCGAGAACTGGTCCGCGGGCAGCTCCCACGACGGGCTCGCCTCGCCCCAGTCATAGGAGAACGGCGCGTCCTCGCAGGCCACCAGCACGGGGGGCCCGCTCAGCTCCATGTTGTTGAAGTAGTCCGCCCGGAATTCTCCCAGCGCGCACGGCGCTGGTCCCCAGTCGAGCCGGGCCACGGCGCTGCCGTCGTTCTCGTAGTACTCCAGGACCACGGTGTGCTCGCCCAGAGCCACGTCATGGGTGGCCTGGTACGTCGTCGTGCCCTGGTCGTGCCACTCGTCGATGAGGACCACGCCATCCACGTAGAGGCGGATCCCATCGTCCGCTGTCACGGTGAAGAGCTGTCTGCTCGTAGGGAGGAGGAAACGCCCTGTCCATCGCACCGAGAAGTGATCAGGATTGATCTCCGGGGCCGGGCTCTCGGTGCCCCAGTCATGAGCGAGCGGTGCATCCTCGCAGCGCACCAGCGCAGGCCACCCGGTCAGATCCTGGGTGTTGAAGTACTCCGCCCGGTACTGGCCCACCGCGCACTCCTCCATGTGGAAGCTCGCCGTGTAGGTGACATCCGCTGTGCCCGCAGTGACGGCATGCTGCTGCGCGCCGCCGTCTGACCAGGCCTGGAAGTGATAGCCGCCCTGCGGTGAGGGCGTGTAGAGCGTGTGCGTGGAGCCGACGATCACCGTGCGCGTCAAAGGCGCCTGGGCGCTCGTGCCGTCGAGCACAACCTGCCGCCCAGGGGGTGAGCTCTCCAAGGTGAGCTGCGCCGTCTGCGGGTGGATCGTCACCGTCGACGTGCCCGTCAGCCCCTGAGAGTCGGTCGCGGTGAGGGTGAGCTCGAAGTAGATCTCGTCGCCATGATCATCGATCGTCAACGTGCCGCTCGGGCCCGTGCTCGTGTGGTACGGGTGGCTGTGGCACTCGCCGCGGTTGCAGTGGTGAAGGGTGATGCTCCACGAGAGCTGGCTGTCCGGGATAGTGCCATCCTCGGCATCCTGCGCCTCACCCGAGTAGGACACGACGTCGCCCACCTTGAACCGGAACGCCCCCGAAGGCGAGGTGATGCTGACAAAGGGCGAGTAGTTGCCCACGGAGATCCGCACCGTGGCTGAGTGAGTGCCGCCGCGGCCATCACTCACGGTCAGCCGGGCCGTGTAGAGGCCCGCCGTCGTATAGAGGTGCTCCGGGTGGGCCTCGTTCGACAGCGGGGAGCCATCCCCGAAGTCCCAGGTGTACTGGAGCGTGTCGCCATCGGGATCCTCGGAGCCCGCGCTGGAGAACCGTACGCTCAGCGGTGGGTAGCCCTCGCGGGGATCCGCCGAGGCCATGGCCCGGGGAGGCGTATTGGCGGCCGAGTAGCGGAACCGGTGCAGCTCGCCGGTGATGATGTCGATCTTGTAGAGGAGCCTGTCTGGACCGATCTCGAGGTCCACCAGGCCCGCCTGTTCCGTCGAGAACATCATCACGCTGCCAGGGATGAGCTGATCGTTCTCATCGACCCGTAGTGTGCCGATCCATCCACGGCCATAGTCTCCGAAGAAGTACACGCCCTGGTACTCCGGCGGATACGACGTACCCGTGAAAAAGGCCCCGCCTGTGGCTGTCTGGCCTATGTCGCGGCCCCAGGCATGCAGCGGCGTCTGCACCGCGGAAGGGCCACGAGCGTAGAGCTCCAGACAGCGCCGCATGAGCGCGTAGGCGAGCTGGCGCTCTGGGCCCTCGTAGCAGGGCCAGCCGAGGTTCGCCCCAGGTCTGGCGACGTTGATCTCCTCCCAGGTGGACCAGCCCACATCCCCCAGATAGGGGGTGAGAGTCCCTGGGCGCAGGTTGAAGCGGTAGGGGTTGCGCAGCCCATAGCTCCAGACCTTCGAGCGGTTGGCTTGGGCGTCGCCCGTCCAGAACGGGTTGGAGGGCACGCCCTGGCCCGTCGGAGTGATGCGGAGGACCTTGCCCGCCAGCGAGTCGAGCTCCTGTGCTCGCAGCGCGTCCACGTCGATTGTATCGAACCGGGCTCCGTCCCCCAGAGTGACGAAGAGCGTGCCATCCTGCGCGAACTTGAGATTGCCTACGGAGTGCGAGTGACTGTCTGAGGGGATGCAATCGGCACCGGCCGGAAAGAGGTGGCACGAAGCGCCCACCTGCGTGCCGAGCACGACGAGCTCGCTGTCTGGAGAGGCAGTGTCTCCCACCGCCGTGTACCTCGCCAGCCGCCCCGTCTTCGTGCCGGCGAGGTTCGCGGCATCGTTCTCATAGGTGTAGAGCAGGTAGATGTAGCCATTCGTCGAGAAGGCGGGATCGACCGCGATGCCCAGCAGGCCTCGATCATGGAAGTTGTTCACTCGATCCTGGATGTCGAGGAACAGCGTGGGCTGGGGGTCTCCCTCTCTGTAGAGCCAGACCACGCCCCGCTTCTCGGCGATGAGGAACCGGCCGTCGGGCAGGTTCGCGAAAGCCGTGGGCAGCTCCAGGCCCGAGACCACCACCTCCTGAGAGAAGCCGCTCGGCAGCAGGAGGGGGCGCGCTGTGCTCCCGGCATAGGCTGAGGCCAGGACACCCAGGATTGTGCCCACGCCCAGAGACATGGCGCGTCGGCGCCAGCGGCTCCGCGATGACATGAGTGTGCCCCCGTTGTCCTCGATCTGTCTCTGTCCCGAAGCTCGGGCAGACAGGCACATCGAGGTGGGGCGGAGGCTAGGAATCCCCTAGGGGAAACCTAAGTTGAACCCAGGGGCATGCTTCCTGTTGGCTACATCACGCGCGGCTCAGTTGCGCAGGTCAGGCTCTGACCAGTCCTCGGCGGTGAAGCGCCACAGCTTGGTGCCCGGGTACCACTGGTCGGGCGACAGCCCTGCCTTGCGGCGCAGGTATTCGAGGAACTCCTTGGGGTCCGGCAGCTCCTTCCAGACCTTGGGGATGAAGACGCCGCGATAGTACCCCACCTGCAGCATCAACCCGTCCTGGCCCGGGCGCAGCGCCGCGAGTGCCTCCTGCTCCGTCTCCACCTCCAACCGCTCGAGCGGAGACAGCAGGCTCACCTCGAAGCGGACCGCGTCCAGCTCGTTGCGCTGCAGAGGAGAGAAGCGGGGATCGTTGTGGGCGGCGTTCCGGGCGTTCTCGAGCAGATCCTCCGACAGCGGCCGATGGGCCATGAGGCTGCCGATGCAGCCGCGGAGCTCGCCGTCCTTGCGCAGTGTGACGAAGCAGGCACCGTGCTCGGCCAGCCAGGGCTCTTCCGGCACCTGGACCTTCGGGCCTTCGAGGGACTCATCCACCGCGGCGCGCGCGAGGGAGAGCAGTGTGGGGCCTCGGCTCATACGCGCTCCAGGGAGGTGTCGAAGGCAAACGAGCCGTAGCCGACCACCCGCGAGCGATCTCCGGCGGTGTCACCCGAGTTGCGCACGTCGAGCTCCTGAGCGCGGAGGCCTCGGCGCCGGGCCGCGAGCAGCAGCCCGCTCAGGGGAATGGCCCCGCAGGCCTGGTCCGTGTCGAGGTGCTCGGCATCCAGCGCGAGGATGCGGTCCGCCGTGCCGCGGTCCATCGCGCGCGCCTCGTCATAGGCGAGGTAGTGCGAGAGATCCGAGCTGATCAGGATGAGCGTGTCATCGCCCTGCCAGAGCAGCTCGAGGACCTCCGCGACCTGCTCGGCGCTGGCGTCACCCACCACGAGCGGCACCACGGGGACGCCGGGGAGCGCCCGCTGGAGGAAGGGCAGCTGCACCTCCAGGGAGTGCTCCTGGGAATGCGGACGGGCAGCAGAGGAGACCTGGGGGAGACGGGCCACGGCCGCGGCGCCTTCGAGATCCACCGGGAGGATCCCGAGCGGTGTCTCCAGGCCCTCGACATCGGGGAGCGCCAGGCCTTGGATCCAGACGCGGTGTGCGGGCCCCAGCAGCACCACGCGGCGCAGATGGGGTGCGGCCTCGCGGAGCCGGACATAGCCAGAGGCCGCGATGGGCCCCGAGTAGATGTAGCCCGCATGGGGCACGACCAGCGCCTTGGGCGTCCTGCCCGGTGTCTGGGAGGCGTTGGCCAGGTACTCATCGACCGTAGCGGCGAGCTCCTTCCGGTCATCTGGGTAGAACATTCCGGCTACGGCTGGGGGGCGGACCTGATTCATGGGCCTGGGAACCTCTGGCGGGCTCGAAGTCTTTCTTCCCAAGCATACGGCGCTTCAGGCGCAACGCTGTGCGTCATGAGGGGTGCAGGCCGTGCTCGGAGCGCGGTTGACGCTCGGGCGGCTGGCTGTCAGAACGCCCAGTGTCGCGTTGACAGGAGAATCAATGGCCAACGAGCTTCGCTTTGACGGAAGGGTCGCAATCGTCACCGGCGCCGGACAGGGGCTGGGCCGCGCGCACGCGCTGCTTCTGGCCAGCAGGGGCGCCAAGGTTGTCGTCAATGATCTGGGGGGCACTGCCACCGGCGGCGGCAAGTCCTCGGAGGCCGCCGACAAGGTGGTGGCCGAGATCAAGGCGGCGGGCGGCGAGGCTGTGGCCAACTACGACTCGGTGGAGGACGGCGCGAAGATCGTCCAGGCGGCGCTCGATCACTTCAAGCGCCTGGACATCGTCATCAACAACGCCGGCATCCTGCGCGACACCACCTTCCACAAGATGACCGAGCAGGACTGGGAGCTGATCTACCGCGTCCACTTGCTCGGCGCCTTTCGCGTCACCCACGCCGCGTGGCCGCACCTGCGCGACGCGGGCTATGGCCGCATCATCTTCACCTCGTCCGCTGCGGGCATCTACGGCAACTTCGGCCAGGCCAACTACAGCACGGCGAAGCTGGGGCTCGTGGGCTTTGCCCGCACGCTGGCGCTCGAGGGCGCCAAGAAGAACGTCTTCGTCAACGTGATCGCGCCCATCGCCGGCTCGCGCCTCACGGAGACGATCCTCCCCAAGGAAGTCACCGAGGCCCTCAAGCCCGAGTACGTCAGTCCCCTGGTCGCGGTGCTGTGCCACGAGAGCAGCCAGGAGAATGGCGGCCTGTTCGAGGTGGGCGGCGGCTTCATGTCCAAGCTCCGCTGGCAGCGCACCGAGGGCACCCGCTTCAAGCTGGGGCGCAACATCACCCCCGAGCTCGTGCAGAGCCACTGGGAGCGGATCACCGACTTCGGGAAGGCCACGTTCCCCGCGGACGTCGCCGAGGCCACGCAGCCGGTGATGGAGAACCTCGGCTCGAAGAGCCGCGGCGGGAACGAGCTCATCGATGTGGACGCCGCCCTGGGCTACGAGTTCCCTCCCATCACCACGTCGTATGACGAGCGCGATCTCTCCCTCTACGCGCTGGGGGTGGGCGCCGCGCGCGATCCGCTGGATGCCAAGGAGCTGCGCTTCGTCTACGAGAACCACGGTGAGGGCTTCCAGGCGCTGCCCTCGTACGCCGTGGTCCCCGCTGTGAACGCCGTCCTCAAGCTCGTGGCCGAGGGCAAGCAGGCCCCGGGCCTCAACTATGGCCTGGATCGCGTGCTGCACGGTGAGCAGTACACCGAGGTGATCCGGCCCCTGCCCACGCACGCGAAGCTGCGCCACCAGGGGAAGATCAAGGACATCTTCGACAAGGGGAAGAACGCCCTGGTCCTCACGGACATCCGCACCTTCAACGCGGACACGGGCGAGGAGCTGGTCCGCAACGAGATGACCATCTTCGTCCGTGGCGCTGGCGGGTGGGGTGGAGAGCGTGGCCCCTCGAGCGACATCAATGCGGCGCCGGAGCGCGCGCCGGACGCCGTCGTCAACGAGAAGACGAGCGAGAACCAGGCGCTGCTCTACCGGCTCTCGGGGGACTGGAACCCGCTGCATGCCGATCCCGAGTTCGCTGGCGCGTTCGGCTTCCCCAAGCCCATCCTCCACGGCCTGTGCACCTTCGGCTACGTGACGCGGCATGTGCTCAAGAGCTTCCGGAACAGTGACGGGCGCTACTTCAAGAGCATCAAGGTCCGCTTCGCAGACTCCGTCTTCCCCGGCGAGACGCTGCAGACCGAGATGTGGAAGGAGTCCGAGTCGCGGATCATCGTCCGGTGCAAGGTGCTCGAGCGTAACAAGGTGGTGATCAGCAACGCCGCCGTCGAGCTGCACACCGAGCTGCCCAAGCCCTCCTCGGCGCCCAAGGCCGAGGCGCAGGCGCCCGCTGCCGCTGCTCCAGCCGCGGGGCAGGTGAGCGCCAGCGCGGAGGTGTTCGCCGCCATCGGCCGTTACGTGCAGAAGCACCCGGAGCTGGTGGGCAAGGTGGCCAACGTCTACCTCTTCAAGCTCACCCAGCCGGAGAGCTCCTGGACGCTGGATCTCAAGAACGGGCAGGGGAGCGTGGCGCAGGGCGCGGTGGGCAAGGCGGACTGCACCCTGGAGCTCACCGACGCAGACTTCATGGCGATGACCTCGGGCAAGGCCGATCCCCAGAAGCTGTACTTCGGCGGCAAGCTCAAGATCTCCGGCAACGTGATGGCGTCGCAGAAGCTGAACTTCCTCACGAAGGTTGATCCTCAAGAGGCGGGCGCGTCCTCCGGTGCCGCATCGAAGGCGGAGGCGCCCAAGGCGGATGCTCCGAAGAGCAGCGGCGCGGCCTCGGCCCCTGCTGTCTTCAAGGCCCTGAAGGAGCGCCTGGCGAAGAGCCCCGAGCTGGCCACCGAGGTGGGAGCCCTCATCCAGTTCAAGGTCACCTCGCCCGAGAGCGCCTGGGTGGTGGATCTCCGCTCCGGCCCGGGCAGCGTGTCCGAGGGGACGCAGGCAGGCGCCACGGCGACGTTGAGCCTGGCGGACGAGGATCTGCTGGCGCTGGCCAAGGGAGCGGTGGCTGCCCGGGAGCTGTTCCAGCGGAGTAAGCTGCGGGTGGACGGGGAAGTCCGGGTCGCCCACCGGCTGGGGTTCCTCAAGAACCTGGTCTGACGCGCATCACGAAGGAGAGTCGAGTCATGGGTCGTCGAGTCAATGTCGCCGGTGTCGGCATGATCAAGTTCGCCAAGCCGGGAGCGAGCGAGGAGTACGACGTGATGGCGGCCAAGGCCGCGCGCGCGGCGCTGCAGGACGCTGGGGTCCGCTACGACGAGATCGAGCAGGCCTTCGCCGGGTACGTCTACGGCGACAGCAGCTGCGGCCAGCGCGCCGTGTACGGGCTAGGGCTGACGGGCATCCCGGTCATCAACGTGAACAACAACTGCTCCACGGGCTCCACAGCGCTTTACCTGGCCCGGCAGGCCATCGAGGGTGGGCTGGCTGAGTGTGTGCTGGCGCTCGGCTTCGAGAAGATGGAGAAGGGCGCTCTCGGCGTGAAGTACGACGACCGGGTGGTCCCGGTGGAGCGGCACGTGGACGTGCTGAACCGGACGCAGGGGATGGCCAGCGGGCCGCTGACGGCGCAGATGTTCGGCGGGGCGGGCCGAGAGTACCGGTGGAAGTACGGCACGAAGCGCGAGACGTTCGCGAAGATCTCGGAGAAGGCGCGCAAGCACGCCGCGAAGAACCCCTACGCGCTGTTCAGCCAGCCGCTCACCGTCGAGGAGATCCTGGCCTCCGAGGAGGTGTTCGATCCGCTCACGCGCTACCAGTGCTGCCCGCCCACGTGCGGCGCCGCGGCGGCGGTGCTGTGCTCGGATGATTTCGCGCGCAAGCACAACATCACGCGGCCGGTCTACATCGCCGCGCAGACGATGACGACGGATCTGCCCTCGAGCTTCGAGGAGAGCATGATCAAGATGATCGGCTACGACATGGCTGTGAAGGCCGCGAAGCAGCTCTACGAGCGCGCCGGGGTCGGCCCCGAGGACGTGGACGTGGTGGAGCTGCACGACTGCTTCACGGCCAACGAGCTGCTCACCTACGAGGCGATCGGGCTGTGCAAGGAGGGCGAGGCCGAGAAGTTCATCTGGGACGGGGACAACACGTACGGCGGCAAGTTCGTCACCAACCCGTCGGGCGGCCTGCTCTCCAAGGGCCACCCGCTGGGGGCCACGGGGCTGGCTCAGTGCACGGAGCTGGTGTGGCAGCTCCGGGGTCAGGCCGAGCAGCGCCAGGTGGAGGATGCGCGCGTCGCGCTCCAGCACAACCTGGGGCTGGGCGGCGCGTGCGTGATGACGCTCTACCGTCGCGACTGAGCTTCAACGGGCCTCGGGCCCTGGAGGTGTCTCACATGTTTCGCTCTGGATTCGGGGGCGGCCGGCGCTCGTGGGTGGGTGGCTTCAGCCTCGCCCTCGTCCTGCTGGCCGCGCGGGGGGATGCGCAGGACGCCGCCTCGAAGGCGGAGGCCTTCTTCGGCAAGGAGGAGCTCTCCCGTCAGGTCCAGATTCACGAGAAGGGCTGCAAGAAGGGCGACGCGGGAGAGTGCTTCAACCTGGCCCTGGCCTACCAGCAGGGGCTCGGGGGCGTGACGAAGGATGAGGCTCGCGCGGCCACCTTCTTCCAGAAGGCGTGCGACAAGGGCCACCTGGACGCATGCAACAACCTGGGGATCGCCTACGCAGAGGGGCAGGGCGTCAAGCGCGACCCGAAGCAGGCCATGGCCCTCTTCGAGAAGTCCTGCAAGGCGAATGACTCGAAGGGGTGCCTCAACCTCGGCCTGGCGCACACCACGGGCCTCAATGGCCCGCAGGACCCGCTGATCGCCTCCACCTTCTACGAGAAGGCCTGCAAAGGAGGCCATGCCGATGGCTGCTTCAGCCTCGCGCTCGCCTACGCGCGCGGCAACGGCGTGGTGAAGAGCCCGGAGGCCGCCGCCATGTACTTCGACAAGGCGTGCGAGAAGGGGAACATGTCCGCCTGCAGCTCCTTGGGCGCGTCCTATATGACGGGCACCGGCGTGAAGCAGGATCCGAAGCGGGCGGTGGCCCTCTTCGAGAAGTCCTGCAACGCGGGGCTGCCGGGAGGTTGCCTCAACCTGGGCTTCGCCCACATCCAGGGCAACGGGGTGGAGAAGAATCCGGCGCGGGCCAGGCAGCTCTTCCAGCGAGGCTGCGAGCTCGGGCTCGCTCCTGCCTGCAACGCGTACCGGAAGGCCTCGAAGGCGCCCTGAGCTGGCTCAGCGCAGGCGCAGGCCCAGCGCGGCCGTTGCCACCACGTAGTTGTCGAGCGCTCCTCCCGCGATGAGCCGGTCTCCTGGCTCGGGGTGCATGCTGAAGAAGTAGCGCCGGTAGTCGACGCCCACGCGCACCTCCCACGGCGAGGAGAACTGCCACGCTGCTCCCACGCCGGCCTCCATGCCTGCCACAGTGAGGCGCGGGAAGTAGTTCGAGGTGGCGATCTGCCCGCTGTCCAGCACGTGCAGGTACGCGGCGCTGGCGAGCAGTGCCACCCGGGGCTTCACGTCCAGGCGCAGCCCCGCGCCGGCTCGCAGGAAGCGGTAGGTGACGTTGGGAATGTTTGGGCGCGTGGGATCGCCCTCACCGCCGATGGAGAAGTCCTGCCAGCCGTAGGCGGCGCTCAGCGTCACCTCCGCCTTTTGTACAGGCAGCCGCCCCACCAGCCCGAGGGTGATGCGCTGGGCATTCGTGGAGAAAGCTGGCCCGCCCTGGGTGCCCGACTTCAGCAGGAAGGACTGCTCGGCGCTCGCGGTGAGCCCGAAGTGGGAGATCGCTCCTCCCATGCGGGCCGCGGGCCAGGCCTCGACACGCAGCGCCCCAAGCGCGCTCAGGGGAAGGCGGTACTCGCGCAGCGCGCCAAAGAGATCATCCGAATAGTCGAGGAGCCTCAGCAGCGACGCGGCCCCGATTGAAGCGTCCAGGAGCACCGCTCCTTCCTGGCTGGGACTGGGAGGAGGGGGGGAGGACGGTGCCGCCACGGTGGGTGCAGGCGCTGGCTTTGGGACCGCAGACTTCGAGTCGGCAGGTTTCGACTCTGCGGGCTTGGGGCTAGCAGGCTTCGGCTTGGCGGGCTTCGACTTGGCGGACTTCGACTTGGAGGAGGACGAACGGTTCCGCTTGGACGCCGGAGCCGCGACCGCCAGCGTGGCGGTCAGAGCCAGGACGATCGCCAACCACAGGCCCCTCATGGCGTACCTCCATCGAAGGCGCTCGCTGTCCAGCGGCGGATGCAGCGCAGCTCCTCATCCGTGAGGCTACCGGTGGCTGGCATGCGGGTTCCACAGGCTGGCGTGTCCTGGGTCACCTTCTCCAGCAGGTAGCCCTCATTGGGCCCGGAGAGGAACAGCTTCCCGTTGCATGTGGAGGGCTTGTTGACCAACCGAGAGGCGACGTCAGGGGAGGTGAGATCCAGGCCTGCCGCCGCATTGGGGCCCGCCACGTGGCACCCAGAGGTGGCGCACGTCTGGCGGAAGATGTCCACCTCCACATCGATCACGCACTCGCGGAACCGCTCGGGATCCTCGAGCCGGCCCGGGCATGCGCCCCACAGCGCTGCTCCCAGCAGCCAGCCGAGCGGCAGGACCCGCCTGAGGGCTGGGGCTCGGGACGTGGCCCTAGAGGCCGTGCCTGTGGGTTGAGGCACACGTTGCGTCTCCCGCATCGGTTCACTCACCAAGAGAAGGCTCCTGGTGAGTCTATACCACCGGCGGGAGCACTCGCGGAGGCTCAGCGGCGGCGCTGCGCCAGGGCCGCCTGGACGAGCCGCCGCATCCGCTCCCGGTCCGCCTCCGAGAGGCCCAGGCGCTCGAACTCGGCCTCCAGCCCCTCCAGCTTCCAGTGCCCGTCCACGCAGGCGTTGAGCCACATCGCGGCCGTGGAGTCTTCGAACTGCCGCTCGCTGTAGCCCGCGAACTCGCGCATCAGGGCCGTAAACCGCCGGAGGTAGTACTTCTGGTGGTAGTCCTCGGCCCGGTAGAACGTGCCCAGCGGGAGGATCGGCGTCAGCAACTGATCGCTCCTCCCCCCCAGGGCCTGCTTCCCGGTCGCGAGGGCCAGCTGCCGCTGTGCCTCGCTCTCATAGAACACGGCGGACATGTACTGGCGGCTGTACGGACGCTCGGTGGGATTTGTGTCCTTCCAGAAGTACCTCAACAGCGTCTCGTAGGAGATCCGTGTGGGGTCGTAGTCGATCTGGAAGGACTCCGTGTGGTCGCCGAGCCGATGGTAGGTCGGATTGAGCTGGGTGCCGCCGGTGTAGCCCACGCGGGTCCGAATCACTCCAGGAAGACACCCAAACTGGGCGTCAGGCCCCCAGAATCAACCCGTCGCGAAGGTGGCGGTCTCCACGTGCGTGGGCGTCACCGCGTCCACCGGCAGGAGCCGGCCCAAGGGCGCTTCGGCATTCGCGGCTGGTTGCATGGCGTCTCCCTGTCTCAGCGGATGTTCTGGATAGCATTCTTCGCTGTCTCGTGCCGAGTCTTCATGACGTTGGAGATCAGGGAGTTCCTGCTCCGGGAGAGCTCGTACTGGAGGCGCAGCAGCCCACGGATCTCCTGCGTCGCATGCTGGAGGATCTCCGCCCCGGTCGGATCCGCGCTCGCGGCGGAAGGGCTGCCGCCCGCTCCGGCCGCCAGACGCGCCTGGAACGAAGTGGCGCCAGCGCCCTGGGCCCCCGTGCCTTGAGAGGGAGCCTGGGTGCTCATGCTGATGGTGGGCGCGATGACCCTCATGCTTGGCTCCAGGGTGTCTTCGTGCTCTGGATTATCGGAGAGCCCAATCTGAGGGTGTTTAGATAATTCACGATAGACCCTTCGGCTTTTCCTATGAGGGCTGCGAGCGCCGAAGGATTGTGAGAGGCTTAACGAAGTTGGTGTCAGAGTCCGCCCCCCCCCACTTCTTCGAGGAAACAGATGGCTCGTACCCACCTGATGAGCTTCGTGCTGCGCGCTCTGCGCACCGCGCGGCAGGCTGCCGCCCTGGGCATGCCCGTGAAAGAATATGCCGCGATGCGGCGTGAGCGTGCGCAGTTCGATCGGCGCACGTTCCTGCAGCTCACCGCGGGCACTGCGGGGGCCGCGATGCTCACGGCCTGCGGCGGAGAAGCGGAGCAGACCGTGGCGATCGTGGGCGGCGGCATGGCTGGATTGCATTGCGCGTACCGGTTGAAGCGGCTGGGAGTCACAGCGCAGGTGTACGAGGCCGCGGCGCGAGTGGGCGGTCGGATGTTCACGGAGCGCACCCGCTTCCCCAATGGACAGCACTGCGAGCTGGGTGGTGAGCTCATCGACACCGGGCACCTCACCATGCATGACCTGGCCCAGGAACTGGAGATCGAGCTGCTGGACTACAACGAGGATCAGCCGGACCTGGCCCGGCTGGTGAGCTTCTTCGAAGGACGCAGGCTCACCGACGAGGAGATCCTCCAGGGCTTCGAGCCCATCGCGCAGCGCATCGACGAGGCGCTTGGGACACTGGAGGATCCGGAGGAGTACATCACCTACAGCACGCCCAACGGCGCGCAGACGCTGGACCGGCTCTCCCTGCGTGCGTGGATGGACACCGCGGACATTCCATCGACCAGTCTCGCGAGGCAGCTCATCGAGCTCGCCTACGTCGGCGAGTACGGGCTCGAGGCGGACGTCTGCAACAGCCTCAACCTGATGACCTTCATCTCCACGGACACCACGAAGCTGGAGCTCTTCGGTGAGTCCGACGAGCGCTACCACACGAAGGAGGGCAACGATCTCTTCCCGCGGCGGCTGGCCGAGAAGCTGGATCCTGGGCAGCTCGAGCTGGAGCATCGGCTGGTGGCGCTGAAGGGCCAGTCCGATGGCCGCTACCTGCTGACCTTCTCCAGCCCTGCTGGCACCCGGGAGGTGAAGGCGGACCACGTGGTGCTTGCCTTGCCGTTCTCCGTGCTGAGGCAGGTGGATCTCAGCGTGGAGCTGCCGGTGGTGAAGCGCAAGGCCATCGCGGAGCTGGGCTACGGCACGAACGCGAAGCTGATGGTGGGCTTCTCCTCGCGTCCCTGGCGCCAGGCGCCGCACCTCTCCGATGGGAGCACCTACTCGGACGTCGGCTACGAGCAGACCTGGGAGACCAGCCGTCTGCAGCCAGGGACCTCGGGCATCATCACCCAGTTCGTGGGTGGCCAGAAGGGCGTGGCCATGGGAGAAGGGACGCCCGAGCAGCGGGCCGCGGCATTCCTCGATGGCTTCAACCGCGTCTTCCCTGGCGCGAAGGACGCTTCCAACGGCATCGCGGTGCGGATGCACTGGCCGAGCTACCCGCTCGTCCAGGGCAGCTACTCGGCGTACAAGGTGGGCCAGTTCACGACGATCGCCGGCGCGGAGATCGAGCGGGTGGGCAACCTGCACTTCTGTGGCGAGCACACCAGCCTGGACGCGCAGGGCTTCATGGAGGGCGCAGCCCTCACGGGCGCGATGGCGGCGGACGAGATCTCCGGCGATCTCGGCCTCTCGGTGGAGGAGCGGCTGGGCCCCGGGGCGAGCATTATGGAGCGGGCTCGGGTGGCGCGGGTGCACGGGCGCTGGCTGGATGGCATGCGCCGCTCGGTTCGCCGCCGGGCGGGGTGAGCACGGAAGACTGCGGCTCGGGGCGGGGGAGCGGTTATCCTCCTCACTCCTCTCGCCCCACGAGGCACACCCATGTCCCGGTCTCTTCGAGGGCCACGCAAATCGCTGTTCAAGACGCTGCGCTTCCTGAAGGACACCGCGGGGTTCTTCCAAGAGTGCGTCGAGCGTTATGGCGACCCCTTCCTGGCCCACCTCCCCTCGGGCGCCTTCGCCGTCACGGGTGATCCGGAGGGGCTGCGGGAGATCTTCTCCGCCGATCCAGACACCTTCGAGCCCATGGTGCGTGTGGTGCTCGAGCCCCTCGTGGGCCCCAACTCGATGCTGTTGATCAGCGGGGAGCGGCACAAGCGGGAGCGGAAGCTGCTCATGCCCTCATTCCATGGCGAGCGGATGCGGGCCTACGGCGCACTCATGCAGCAGTGCACCCAGAGCGCCATGGAGGCGGTGCGCCCTGGCACGTCCCTGGTGGCGCTGGATGTGACGCAGGCCATCTCCCTGGAGATCATCATCCGCGCGGTCTTCGGCGTCGAGGATCCCGGGCGTGCGGGGCAGTTCCGTGGCGCCCTCACCAACTACGGCCGCTCCTATACCCTCCCCATCTCCATGTTCCCTGGGCTGAGGCGCTCCTTCGGGGGGAGAGGACCGTGGGCGCGCTTCCAGCGGAACGGTCAGGTGCTGGACGCCATGCTGACGGAGCAGATCGCCCGGCAGCGCGCGGACGGCCAGCAGCGGGAGGACATCCTCTCGTTGCTCCTCTCCACGCGGGATGAGGCGGGCCAGCCGCTGTCCGAGGAGGAGCTGAAGGACGAGCTGCGCACCCTGCTCTTCGCCGGCCATGAGACCACCGCGATCGGCATGGCCTGGGCGCTGTACTGGCTCCACCGCACTCCAGCGGCGAAGCAACGGCTGGAGCAGGAGCTGAGCACGCTGGGGCCCCAGCCGGAGCCGGAGGCGCTGATGCGGCTGCCCTATCTGGGAGCGGTGTGCGACGAGGCGCTGCGGCTGTACCCGGTGGTGGCGCTCACCACTCGCAAGGTCCGCACCTCCTTCACGTTGCGCGGCCACGAGGTGCCCGCAGGCATGGGGGTGCTGGCGTCCATCACCCTGGCGCACTCCAACCCCACAGTCTTCCCCGAGCCCGAGAAGTTCCGTCCGGAGCGCTTCCTGGAGCGGAAGTTCTCGCCCTTCGAGTACCTGCCCTTCGGGGGAGGGGCACGGCGGTGCCTGGGCGCGGCCTTCGCCCTCTACGAGATGAAGGTGGTGCTGGGCACGCTGCTGTCGGCCCACCGGTTCTCCTTGGTGAGCGATCAGCCGATCCGGCCTGTGCGCCGCCATGTGACGCTGGCCCCCGAGGGCGGTGTCCCGCTGCGCTACGAGGGACTCGTCCCGGCAGTCCCCGTGGCGGCTTGAGGCGCGCGCAGGGCTGCCACCACCACGCCGGACAGGCCGATGATGCCCACCATGTTGGGGAAGACCTGCAGGCCGTTCATCAGATCGCCCCACGCCCACACCAGCTCGGGCTTGCTCACGGCGCCGAAGTAGATGAGGCCGCAGTAGATCCAGCGATAGGGCTTCGTGATCTTCGGGCCACCGATGTACTCGAGGAACTGCTCGCCGTAGTACGCCCAGCCGGTGAGCGTGGTGTAGCCGAACAGGAAAGCGCAGAAGGCCACCACCCAGCCGCCTACGGGGATGGCCGTGTCGAAGGCCGAGGCCACCAGCGCCGTGCTCGTCTTCCCTGACTGCCACACTCCGCTCACCAGGATCGTGAGGGCACTGATGGTCGAGGTGACGAAGGAGACGATGAAGACCTCCATCACGGCATTGAGGCCCTGCTGCAGTGGCTTTTCGCTGCGGGCACTGCCGTAGGCCACCGCCGCCGTGCCGTACCCGGCCTCGTTGGCATAGATGCCGCGAGCGAGGCCATAGCGCATGGCGATCATCACTCCGACGCCCGCGGTGCCTCCCCTGGCTCCTTCCAGAGAGAAGGCCTCGCGGAAGATGAGGGAAAAGACCTCTGGGATCTGGCCAGCGTGGAAGAGGATGACCCACAGCCCGCCTGCCAGATAGAGGCCTACCTTCAAGGGCGCGAGCTTCTCGGCCACCCGGCCGATGGAGCGCACGCCACCGATGATGACGAGCCAGGCCAGTACGGCGATGCCGATCCCGGAGGCCCAGGTGGGGATGTGGAACTGGCTCTCCAGCACCACGGCCATGGAGTTGGGCTGGGTGAAGGGCGTGGTGGTGAGCGCCGCGACTCCAGCCACCAGCGCATAGATCCACGCCAGCGCGGGCGAGCGGAGCCCCTCGCGGAGGTAATGCATGGGCCCCGCCGAGACGTGCCCGCCCTGGATGGACCGGTAGCGGATACCGAGGATGGCCTCGGTGAACTTGATGACCGTGGCGAAGAAGCCGTAGCACCAGATCCAGAACACGGCGCCCGGACCGCCGGAGACCACCGCCGTGGCCACGCCAGCGATGTTGCCCGTGCCGATGGAGGCTCCCAGCGCGGTCATGAACGCCTGGAAGGGCGACAGCGCCCCGCGAGCGCCCTCCTGCTGTGCTGGGACCAGGGTCCGTGCGGCCTCTGGGAAGCGCCGCACCTGGACGAAGCGGTAGCGGAAGGTCAGGAAGAGGCCGGTGCCCAGCAGCAGGGCCAGCATCCACGGACCCCAGACGAAGTCACTGGCCCAGAGGATCGCGCGGCGGAGGTGATCGAAGATCATGCGTGGCGCACTCTACAGCTTCTGCGCAAGCAGCCGCAGACCTCCTGGATGGAGGGTCCCCAGCGCTCTTGGGGAGATTGGGCGATCGAAGCGTGGAGGGTCTCCATGAGCGGAAGCTCTCGCGGGTGCAACGCCTCTCCTGGGAAGATAGGCAGAACCCAGGACTACCCCATGAGCTCTCGCCCTCTGCTATCCCTCTTGATGATCGTGTTCCCTCTGGCACTGCCAGGGAGCGTGGCGGCCCAGTCCGCTCCAGCGAAGGTGCCACCCGCTGCGGGTCGAGCTCCCACCGCCCTGGCGAAACCACGTGCGCGTGACCTGGGGATCCCATTTGGGGGACAGCCCGGGCCGCTGGATGCCATCACGGACGTGCCGGGCGTCGAGGTGGGCCACACCACGCTCATCTCCGGGCAGGGGCGGCTCGTGGTGGGCCGAGGGCCGGTGCGCACAGGGGTGACGGCCGTATGGCCTCGAGGTAAGGCGGAGGTGGCGCCCGTCTTCGCGGCCACGCACGTGCTCAACGGCAATGGCGAGCTGACGGGGACCCACTGGGTGAACGAGTCGGGGCTGCTCTACGGTCCGGTGCTGCTCACCAACACCGTCAGCGTGGGGACGGTGCGCGACGCGGTCATCGCCTGGGGCTTGAAACGAGGCCGATCCTTCGAGCTGTCTCTGCCCGTGGTGGCAGAGACGTGGGATGGCATCCTGAACGACATCGACGGCTTCCACGTGAAGCAGGAGCACGTCCTCCAGGCGCTCGACAGTGCGAGCCGGGGGCCAGTCGCTGAGGGCTCAGTGGGAGGCGGGACAGGGATGCTCTGCAATGGCTTCAAGGGAGGGATCGGCACAGCCTCGCGGAAGCTCTCTACGGAGCAGGGTGGCTACACGGTCGGAGTGCTGGTGCAGTGCAACTACGGCAAGCGCCGGCACTTCACGGTGGCGGGTGTCCCGGCGGGGGAGGAGATCACGGACCTCCAGGCGTGCACGACCAGCGATCGGCCGCCCTCGAGCCCATTCATCACCCACATGCCCACCTGCACGAAGCAGGGAGCATCCTTGCCCTCCTATCCAGAGGGAATGGGCTCGATCATCGTGGTGGTGGCGACGGATGCGCCGCTGCTGCCGCACCAGCTGGAGAGGATCGCCCGGCGTGTCCCGCTGGGTATCGGGAAGATGGGAGGAATAGGGGAGGACGGTTCGGGGGATCTCTTCCTGGCCTTCTCGACCCAGACCACGGTGCCCGCCACGCCGGGCCCAGTCGCCACGGTGTCCACACTCGCAAACGAGCGCATGAATCCGCTCTTCGAGGCGACGGTGCAGGCGACCCAGGAGGCCATTCTCAACGCGATGCTCGCCGCAGAGACCATGACGGGAGCGGACGGGATCCGCATCTTCGCCCTGCCTCATGATCGGCTCATGGAGACGATGAAGAAGTACGGCCGGAGGTAGCACGTGGCTTGGCCGCAGCGGCAGGTGGCTGGACGCGAGTGCAGAGCGCGTCAGCACGCTCCCCTGCGGTGGCGTGAGCAGCGGCTTCGCCCCGCTGACGCACTCAGGAGAACTCAGGCGCACACCCGCGTGAGGACCAGGGCCAGGAGTCCTCCTCTGTGGAGCGAGGCCAGAGCCCACCCGTGCTGGGAATAGGGTGAGGCGCCATGGCGGCAGGTGCGGGAGGAGTGCTCCCCGGCGGCACTTCGCGCCAACTGGTATGGTGACCAGACCAGTTCGTGCAAAGCGCACCCGGCCCGCCCGTAGGCATGGGCTTGGGAGCGGATGGAGCCATCTCAGGAGCCAGCGCCGAGAAAAGAGAAGCTTCAGTCGGCTCGCTGGCCACGAGAGCCTGGGATGCGGTGCGGAGTGCTTCCACCGGCTCGCTCATCTCAGGCCTCTGTGTCACGGTGGAGTGGTCAGCCGACTCGCTGACCTCAGGCCCCTGCGCCAGTGTGGGGTGGGGCTCCGCCTTCACCTCCGGCGCCTGCCTCTCAGCGACCATGAGCGAGGCCACACCATAGGCTTCGCAACTGGGCGCCAGCGCTTGGAGCACGCGCTCATCGCTCACCTGCAGCAGCGCTGGCAACTGGCAGCGCAGCGCCTTCACGTCCTTGCTGCATAGCGCCTCCAGGGCACACTGCGTCCACCGGTACAGCGCGGGCGAGTCCAGATACGGCTCCACCCGGCCAGCCATGCCGCGGCAGGTCTGCTCCAGGGTTTGAATGAGCAGCAAGTGGCCGGGCCGCTGGGCCGCCAAGGCTGCCTGGCGCAACAGCTCGAACTCCAGAGCCAGCCACCTGGGACGCTTCAGCTCCCAGCACACCGCACTCCCCAGCAGGAAACAGGCATTGCGCACCTTCTCCAGCTCCTCCTCGGAGGCTCTCTCGCAGCAGGCCACGAGCAGTTCCACCGTTACCTCTCGCTTTAGCTCCAGGTAGCCGGCCAGCAGCGCGTGCCGCTCTGGGCGCGCGGGGCCCTCTCCCAGCAGGGCTGTGCCCAGGTTCTCCAGCCTGACCGCCTCCTCCATCACCACGGCGCGCGCCCTTCGCCCAGGGTGCACCTGCACCAGCCCTCGCGTCCGCAGCCGCACCAGGGCCTCGCGGGCGGTGGCGCGAGAGACACCGTACTGGCTGGCCAGAGTCCTTTCGGAGGGGAGCTTGCCCCCCTGTGGCACCAGGCCCAGCGAGATTCTCTGTTCTAACTCGGCCTCAAGCTGCGTGACGAGCCCCAAACGCTCCATCCCTTCCCTCTCCTCGTTGCAGGTGTCTGTCCATGCTAGTCATTGCGTCTGACATTGCGATAAGAGACAGTGCTCGTGGCAGCGCGGGTGGCGTGCGCCGCCGCGCTCGGTGCTCACGTTCTGGCGCCAGCCAAGGGGACTGCTACGGGCTTTCGCGGGTGGTTGATCTCCGCTCCATGAAGTAGCGGCGGCGCTGGGGAGTCAGCTTTTCAATGGCGTAGCGGAGCATGGTGCGCGGCATCTCCCTGGCATGACGCTCCAGAAAGGCCTCCAGCTGAGGCAGATCCCTCTCGCCTACCTCGCGCAGCATCCACCCCGTAGCCTTATGGATTAGATCGTGCTCGTCGTGGAGCAGCCGCTCCGCGATCGCCAGGGTGTCCTTGAAGTCTCCACGCCGGATGAACGTCTGCGTCGCGATGATGGCGATGCGCCGCTTCCACAGCGAGGAATCCTCCGCGAACATGTACAGCATCTTCCGGAGCTCTGGGTGCGCGATCAGGTGCTCTCCCATGATCTTCGGCGCCACCGTGTCCACGAGATCCCAGTTGTTCAGCCCGGCCAGGTGTTTGAGGCAGAAGTCGAAGAGGCGCGCCCTAGCCTCCTCGCGTGCCTTGCGGAACTGCTCCGTGAGGATGAGGAACCCCGTGAGCCGGTGCTCGTGAATCGGGCTGCCCACCAGCTTCGCCAACTCGGGGAGCGCCGTGTCACGGTGGCGCTTGGCAATGCGGCGCTGCTCCGGCACCGTCACTCCCAGGAACTGATCGCCCTCCGCATACTCGCCCGGCTGCGTCTTGAAGAACCTGGGATAGAAGGCAGCCTTCTCAGCATTTGCAGCCTGAGCCAGCTCCTTCTTGATGGTCTCCGAGGACATCATCCCGCTCCCTGAGCGGCTGGCCTTCAGCATCGCACTCCATTAGACACCTTCGTATGGACGGTGACTCCGGGAAAACATCCTTTACGAAGCTGCTCGTTGCGGATGGCGAGCGCTCAGTGCGCTTCTATGAGGCGCTCGGCTTCGAGCGCGTGCAGTCCGAGCCTCCCTTCCTCCACCTGCGGTGGGGCGGCAGCGCGGACGTCTACCTGGTGTCCACCCCGGCGGGCGCAGCCCTCCAGGGTCGGCGGGGGCTCGGCGTGCTGGTGGGGTTCCGTGCAGGCCCTGAAGGAATTCAGGCGGTGATCGAGCGTGCGTTGAAGCTCGGAGTCGAGGTGGACGGGCCCACCCTCCAGCCCTGGCACACGCGCGAGATCCTCATCACGGATCCCGATGGGTACCGGCTCAACTTCATCGAGCCCGCCTGAGCCCGAGGCCGCTCAAGGCCGCTTCGCCGGGTAGAGGTACTTGAGGATGTCGCCGATGCGCCCGGCCCAGGCTGTCTCGGTGTGCACGGCGCCAACCACCTCCAGGTACTTCAGGTCCTTGTCGAGCTTCCAGCCCTCGGCCACCAGCGCGTCACGCAGCAGGCGCGCGTCCTCCACCGTCTCCTGGCTCCCCTTGGATTCCTCGGTGCCGATGTCCACCCAGATCCTCGAGGGCTGCTTCTTCTTCAGCGCCTTCACCCGCGCGACGATGTCCTTCTTCGCCCAGAACACCGAGGGCGACACCACCGCCAGACGCCGGAACACCTGGGGATACTTGATGCCCAGGTGCATGGTGACCAGCCCTCCCAGCGACGAGCCTCCCAGTCCCGTGGACTCGGGCTCTGGCTTCGTGCGGAACGTCCGATCGATCATCGGCTTGAGCTCCTCCACGAGGAAGCGCCCATACGCGTCCGCCTTGCCCCCGCCGAACTCGGCGAACTCGCCGGTGTCCTTCACCTGGGTGTACTCGTCAAAGCGATCCTCGGTGTTGTAGACGCCAACGATGATCAGCGGCTCCACTTCTCCGGCCTGCACGAGCTGGGAGGCCGCCTCATCCACACGCCACTCCGCGCCAGAGTAGGCGGTGGCGACGTCCATCAGGTTCTGCCCGTCGTGCATGTAGAAGACGGGGTATCGGCGCTTGGGGTTCTCGTCATAGCCGGGTGGCAACCAGACGATGACGTCCCGCTTGCGCGGCAGGAAGCGAGAGCTCACCGCGCGCAGGTAGCGGATGTCGCCCACGAGCGTGTGCTGGACGGGCGCCTTGTTCTGGTCCGCCCAGCGGGCCACGGTGGGGGTGACGTGCTGCTTGCCCGTGCCCACCTTGAAGGTGCGGTTGGAGACCTCCTGGCCGTCGGTGTCCTTCTCCACCGTCTCCCACGAGCCGCGCGTCACCTTGTACTCTACCGCCACGCCGGCCGGCAGGGTGACGGTGCCGTGGTAGCGCCCATCCGGCGAGCGCGACAGCTTCACGCCCGCACCGTTCCACTTGCCCAGGACCTCTTCATTGCCGGAGATCCACACCTCCGCGTCGGCGGGCGTCTCCAGCGGGACCGCCACATCGAAGGTGACCGTGGTGCTCTTGCTCTTGGCACTGG
>Ga0247825_10000654_pt1 | contig 22153 bp, 21 predicted proteins | sample 13C_Vanillin_Day_FD_194413 | JGI IMG/M metagenome (GOLD analysis project Ga0247825, IMG submission 194413) | Soil microbial communities from agricultural site in Penn Yan, New York, United States - 13C_Vanillin_Day48 | ecosystem: Environmental > Terrestrial > Soil > Agricultural land | place...
TACGAGGCCTTCGCCCGCGGAGATATCGGCATGATCCTCGAAACGAGCGCGATCCAGGGCACCTTCGTCAAGGGCGCCAAGGACAAGTGGGACCTGCGCGCCACCACGATGCCCACCTTCGCCGGCACGGCCCCCGTTCCCACCAACTCCGGGGCCTCCCTCTTCACATTCGCATCCGACCCCGCCAAGCAGCGCGCTTCGTGGGAACTGATCAAGTTCCTCACCAGCGAGGAGGCCTACACCAAGATCGCGCAGGGAATCGGGTACCTCCCGCTGCGCACCGGACTCGTCGACGATCCCGCCGGGTTGAAAGAGTGGTCGCAGAAGAATCCGCTGCTCGCGCCGAATATCGCACAGCTCGGCTCGATGGAGCCGTGGATCTCGATGCCCGGCAACAACTACCTGCAGATCCGGGACGGCATGATGGACGCCGTCGAGGCGGTCGTTTACCAGGACGCCGACCCGAAATCCACCCTCGAAGCCGCCCAGAAGCAGGCCACCGCGCTTCTGCCCACCCAGTGACCCCCGCAGACGTCACGGTGATTCACCTGACGGACACCCACATCCGCGCCGCCGGCGACCTCGTCCACGGCACGATCGACACCCTCGACAACCTCATCCGCACACTCGACCGCATCGTCGGATCCCGCCAACGCGTGGACGCGGTGGTGCTGTCGGGCGATCTCAGCGACAACGGGGCGCCGGAGGCCTACCGGCGGTTGCGGGAGGTCGTCGAGCCGGCGGCCGCCCAACTCGGTGCGCAGATCGTCTACGCGATGGGCAATCACGACGACCGCACCGCGTTCCATACCGAACTGCTCGGACTCGACTCCGCCGGCGGCGATCTCGAAGCCCCGTACGACGCGGTCCACGACATCCACGGTCTCCGGGTGATCGTGCTCGACAGCACCACACCCGGGAGGCACGAGGGTCGGCTGACCGACGAGCAGCTGGCATGGCTCGACGACGAACTGTCCCAGCCCAGTGAGCGGGGAACGCTCCTCGTCCTTCACCACCCACCGCTTCCGTCCCCGGTCGCCACGGTGAACTACCTTCGCCTCCAAGATCCCCACCGGCTCGAGGCCGTTCTGGTCGGCTCCGATGTGCGGATGATCCTCTGTGGGCACTCCCATCTGACGAGCTCGGGGGCGGTGGCGGGGATCCCGGTGTGGGTCGGTCCGGCCCTGTCCTACCGGGTGGACCCGATCGCGGCGGTGGGCAGTCACCGCGGCGTCGCCGGCTACGGGTTCAGCCGGATCGATGTCCTCGAATCCACGGTGGTCGCCACCGCGGTCGAGGCGACCCCGGCCGAGTCGGTCTACGACATACCCGAACAGGACATGCTCGCCCGATTGCATGCCCTCGCGCTGCGGGCGGGATGAGGGAAACATCGTGTTCGTTGCCGTACCGGACCTTGCCGACGCGACAACACCGGTCCGGGAACCGGTGACGGTGCCTGCCATCCGTACCCACCCTCTCCGGAGGGTGGTGCGGATGGCCGAGCCGTACCTGTACCTGGCACCGGCGGTCGCGCTGCTGGTCGTGTGGACATACCGCCCGCTCGTTCAGGCGGCCCAACTCTCCACCTACTCCTGGAACCTGCTTCCGACAACCCCCATGGTTCCCGTGGGCACCGACAACTACCGTCGGCTGCTGGAACTGCCGGCGGTCGGTGACTCCGTGTGGCGGACGGTCGTCCTCATCGTCGGTCTGCTGCCGTTCACACTCGTGCTACCGGTGGTCGTCGGATTCGCCACCCGCGGCGTGCACGGACGAGCCCGGGCGATCTACCAGAGCCTGATCTTCGCACCCTTTCTCGTCGCCCCGGTCGCGAGCGCGGCCGTGTGGCAATGGCTCCTCGACCCTGGTGCGGGGATCGTGAACCGAGTGCTGGGCTCGGACACCAACTGGATCCACGAACCAGCGACGGCGCAATGGGTGATCCTCGCGATCACCGGATGGCATTTCATGGGTTTCGCCGTGCTGGTGGTCTCTGCCGGAATGGCCGGCATCAGCGGGGACTACGCCGAGGCCGCACAGGTCGACGGGGCGACGCGGCGACAGATCGACTGGTGGATCACGCTGCCGCTGTTGTCGCCCACCCTCGTGTTCCTCGGACTGATGACCGTTCTGCTGAGCACGCAGTGGACCTTCCCGCTCATCGACACCCTGACCCAGGGCGGACCGTCACAGGCGACCACCAACATCTACTACCTGTTGTGGGACTACGGGTTCCACAGCTTCGACGCGGGCCTGAGCGCAGCCGCGGGAATCATGCTCTTCGCCGGATTCGGTCTCGTTGCGGGTGTTCTCGTATGGATCTCGGAAAGGATCTCGTTCCATGACGACTAGCGAGTCAGCCGTACCCGAGCCGTTGTGGCGGCGGGCTCGCGGACATGTCGTCCTCGTCGCCATCGCCCTCGTGTGCGCATTTCCCATCTACTGGCTGCTCGCGACGTCACTGCGGCGGCCCGATGACGTCGGCTCCCTCTCCCCCGTTCCGTGGCCGCTGTCGTTAGGCAACTATGTGGACGCGACCGAGAAGGTCGACGTGATCCGCCTGCTCGCCAACACGTTCGCCGTCTCAGGCGTCTCGGCGGCTGGTCAGCTCCTCGTGGCTCTGCTTGCCTCGTACGCGTTCGCGATGTATTCGTTCCGCTTCCAACGGCTGCTCTACCTTGCGTTCGTCGGAACCTGGTTGGTGCCGTTCCAGGTCACGATGCTCCCCAACTATGTACTGCTGTACCAAATGGGACTGATCAACAACCTCGTCGGTGTGATCGTGCCGACGCTGTGCTCCGCGCTGGGTGTCCTGATGCTCCGGCAGCACATGGCCGGCTTCCCGAAAGAACTGGTCGCGGCGGCCAAGCTGGACGGCCGTTCGTCGTGGTCGATTCTCTGGACCGTCGTGGTACCGAATCTGCGTCCCGCGCTGGCGGCGCTGTCGATTCTGCTGTTCATCAATGCCTGGAACGAATATTTCTGGCCCGCGGTGGTCCTGCAGCGCAGCAACGCCGTCGTTCAGTTGGGGCTGAGGAGCTTCATGGGAACCGAGGGCAACGACTGGGGGCCGATGATGGCCGTCGCCGGTCTGGCGTGCCTGCCGGTGTTCGTCCTCTATGTCGTCCTCCAGCGGCACATCGTCAACGCGTTCGTCCGATCCGGACTGAAATAGGCCTCCGAATACGGCGGAGCCTGCGCCCACCGATTCGGGCGCCGGCTCCGATGCGTACGGTCAGCCGAATCGCATCCTCATCGCTCTCCGCCGCGAAGTGGACGGCTCCCGAATCCGCTGGTACGTGACGGATCTGGACCTCGGACGACGTGGGGTACACCGGCACGACGACCGCCCCGACCGCCAGGGCGGCGACATCGAGCAGCGCCGACTCGAGGCTCGTTCGCCCGAGTACCGCGATCCGGTCCCCGGCCCGCACCCCTCGCTCCATGAGCGCGGACGCCAGGGCCCGCGTGCGCTCCGCGACGTCCCCGCAAGTCAACTCCTCCCCGTCCACACCGGCGCACAACGTGATCCGATGCGGGGCGGCAGCGGCTGCGGCGCTCACCACAGAATAGAGCCCGATCTCGTCGGACAATTCGAGGCCATCTCGGGAGAAGGAAGTATTCATGCCGAGAATTGTTCGGCAGTCACCGAATCATGGCAACAACTATAAAACAAAGGCGCGAACGAATAATTCTATCGCCGAAAATCAAATAGCGACCAGGCCGCGCTCGCCGCGTTCCAATTCCTCGAAATTGTCGATGCAGTCGAGGAAAGAGAAGACGGCAGGATTCGCCTCGACCGTCCGCCATACCGCATACAGATCGATCGTCGGAATCGGATCGAATAATTTCACCGCCACTGAACTCGCGCCCATCGCACCGAGACCGCCCGAACTCGCGCGCGGCAGCGACGCGAATCCGACCAGCGGCTTGACCGACACCATGTGCGCGGTCGCGCCCGGGTCATCGGCGGTCTGAGCGACGTCGAGCGAGATCCGGCTGTCGGACGCCGCCCCGAAGATCGAGTCGTACATGGCCGGGCATTGATCGCGCGAGAAAATCACACATGCCTGGTTCGCCAACTCGGCGAACGGCACAGCCGACCGTCCTGCCCAGCTGTGCCCCTTGCCCACGACGGCCACGAGCGGAATCTTCCGCAGGACCAGCCGGTACCGGAAGTCCGCCGTCCGCGGATGCCCGTACACGAGCGCGACGTCGAGTGTCCCGTCCGCGAGGTCCGCGAGTTGGGGACCGGTCCGCTTCTCCCACAACGACACCACGACGTCGGGGTGCACAGCACTCATTTTGGCGAGTGCAGACGGCAGCACGTGCCGGCTTGCCGGCATGTTGTATCCGATGTTCAGGGTTCCCGAGCGACCTTCCGCGGTAGCCTTCGCGATTTGCGCGGCCTTCTCCATCTGGAAGACGATCAGCCGGGCCTGGGCCTCGAACTCCTGACCCGCGGAGGTCAACTTGACCTCGTGCGAATTGCGTGCGACGAGTCGCACCCCGAGAGATTTCTCCAGCTTCTGCAGTTGTGCACTGAGCGACGGCTGGGTGAGATGCAACCGCGAAGCGGCCCGTCCGAAATGTAGTTCCTCGGCGATGGTGATGAATGAAACGAGATGTCTGAACTCCATAGGTCACTCCTCGACGCCATGCGCCGCCTCGATGTCCGGTAGCTCGTGCTGCAAGGCTAACGAGGAGTCGTAACTGCGAGTGAACTGCGGAAACACGGTGAGAACCGCGAACGTGAGCGATGCATGAACGAGGCTGGGCCTCATGTCACATGAGTATGCGCGATTGACTCGTCGCGACCGATTGTAGTTCTCGATGACAGGAAAATGCCGAGAAAGGTACCAACGGCGAGTCTCCCGAGAGCCAAGTCGCTCGGCAGGGGCGCGAAGCGTCGAGCGGACCGACTCCGCGATGTGCGCGTCCAACGGATGCCCCGCGCCGAGCATCCGCCAGACAGTTGCCGGGTCAGTGCCACCGAGACGGGTGCTGTGTTGTCGATGGTCGGGTTCGTGGACTTCCTTGGCGAGTTCATCGATGGGTATCGCGGAGGTGGTGGTGCCGATGATCGCGTCCGGTCGCGCTGATGACGGCGTGAGATCTTGTCCAGATCGGCCATCACTTCAACTTTTCGGGTTGCGGCTCCGCGAGGAGGGGCGGGGTTCGCCTGGAGAACGTCGCCCGCGGTGAGTTTTCCCATCGCCTCCGGTCTGTACTGGTGTGAGTGGAAACGAAGCGTGCGGGAGCGGTCGATACGCCCGCGTGACGCCGACGAGCAGGTACTTCAGGCGAACGGTGTACCGCTTCATGAACGACAAGGAGAAAGTCTCATGACATCGACACCACCCTCCACGGGAACCTCCAACGCGACACCGGCGCCGACCGGCGGAACCACGAAGAAGGCCAGAGTCGCCGGACTCGTCGTCAGCGCCCTCGTGGTGCTGTTTCTCCTGTTCGACTCGCTCATCCACATCGCGAACACCCAAATGGTGCGCGAGGCGATGGCCGAGCTGGGCTTTGCCGAGAACCTCAACCGTGTCATCGGGGTCGTTCTGCTGGTGTGCCTGATCCTCTACATCGTGCCTGCCACGTCCATCCTGGGCGCGGTGCTGTTGACCGGATACCTCGGTGGAGCGGTCGCTACCAATATGCTCACCGAGCAGCCGATCGTCAGCACCACCCTGTTCCCGATCTATGTCGGCATCTTCGTGTGGGGCGGCCTGTACCTGCGTGACGCTCGGGTGCGATCGATCATGCCTGTCCGACGCGCCTGAACCACCAACCCCGCCCGGCAGCAAATGCCATTGACACCGAACGGAATCGAACGTCATGTGATCGCGGCGTCACGCAATTCGGCGTATGAATCTTCCATCGCCACCGCCAGCCGGGCAACGTCGGGCAGAGCCTCGGGGTCTGTGCAGAGCCCGATACCGATGATCCCGGCGCAGGAGATCGCCGAGATCCGCAGCGCGTGGTGAGCGGCGGGCTCCGAGGAGGAGAACAGCCGCTCGACCCGGCGTCCGGAAACGCTGACCGGCGCGGGCGGGCCGGGAACGTTAGAGATCGAAAGGCTGAACTCGCGCGCGCTGCCGGCGAGTCGCTTTGCGGCTTCTTCGACGCGTTTCACGCGACCGAGAGCGTGGAAGAGATCGAACAGCTCTTCGGCGTCGTCGAGGCGTTTGCGCTTGCTGGTCTCGGTGTTGATCCGGTCGAGTCGCGTCAGCGGATCCGCCTCGGCGAGCGGCAGATCGACGTTCAGGAAAGAATCACGGTTTCCGAGTTCGCCCGCTCCCTCATCCCGATGGTGCAGGCTCACCGGAACTTGAGCACGCAGCCGCGGCAAGCCCGTTTCGCCGGCGCTGAGCCAGCTGCGCAGGCCGCCGGCGACGATGGCGAGGAGTACGTCGTTGACGGTTGCGTGGGTGGGGCGCGCGGCGCCGATTGCCTTCAGCTCCGGGAGCGGGGCAATGACGAATGCAAGCTCGCGGGCGGCACTGATCGGGCGGTCGAAGGGCGAGTGCGATCCGCGATGGCCGAGCTCACGACGCACAACCGCAGGCATCCTCAGCGCCTCGTCGACCCGCGACCGCTGCGGCGAAGCGGCGCGAAGGCCCGGTCGCGATTCTCGCGGGGGCGGTTCGAGGTGCTGATCCCAGAGCATGTCGTCCAGGAATCGAACCGCGCTGATCCCGTCGGCCATCGCGTGATGGATCCGGACCGCGATCGCTTCGCGCCCGTCGCCGAGTGGGCCGATCAGATCGAACGTCCACAGTGGGCGCTCGTGGTCGAGGTGCTCGGACATCAGCTTGCTGACGGCCCGCCACAGATCGTCGCGCGAGGCACACCCGGGCTCTTCCCGGCGCCGGACGTGGTCACTGATCTCGAACGCGGTCGCGTCGACCCAACGCGGCTCCGGTCCCGAGGTGTCGATCCGTTGCGTCGCTCGCGGCTGGCTCGAAAGCCGCTCCGACACCACGGTTCGCAGAGCCTCGACGTCGAGCGGGGAGATGGCCGGCTCGAGAACTACCAGCTTGAGCGTGTGGCCGGTTATCACCGCCGATTCGAGCCCCAGGATGTGTGCGTCATCGGCGGACAGCCGATCGGGATCCTCGCGGCTCACCTCGGCAAGTCTATTCGGGTCTGCACCTTTTCGAACCAGGAACGCCGGTCTCGCAGCTCAGCACGGACGCGGAGTGTTGCGTACCAACCTCACTTCGTCCGCAGCTCAGCACGGACGCGGAGTGTTGCGTACCAACCTCACTTCGTCCGCAGCTCAGCACGGACGCGGAGTGTTGCGTACCAACCTCACTTCGTCCCGCCCCGGCCCCGGGCTTCACAGCGGTGCGGTGATCGGCGCCTCAGGGGCGTGCGTGACAGTGGTGCGCCCGGTCTCGAGGTACTCGGTAACGGCCTGGTCGACGACGGCGTTGCCACCCTGGATCCCCGCACCGTGATCTCCTCCCTCGACGGTGACGAGGTGCGCCCCCATGTCGTGGGCGAGCTGAACTCCGCCCTGATAGGGGGTCTGCGGGTCGCGCATTCCCTGCAGGACGAGCGGGGCCGTCGCCAGTCCTCGATTGCTCAACGTGGGCAGCGCGACAACGGGCGGCGCACCGGCACATTCGGGCCCGGCGCTGTAGCTGTACCCGATGAGGTCGAAGAGATCTCCGGTGACGAAGGTGGAGAAGAGCCAACCCGGAATGCGGTCCGGCCGAGCGGCGACATTGTTCTCGTTGCACAGGACCAGTGACTGCATCACCTGGGCCTGGGCAATCCGCTCGTACTCTTGCTCCGTCAGGTCGTCCATCGCGGTGCCGTCGGGAATCGCGTCTCGCCCGTCCCGGATCACCCGGGCCATGAGCGGCCAGCTGTTGCGGGCGGGAAGCACCTGCCGCGTCATCACGTAGATGCTGGACGACATCTGGGTGTGCGACGGGTCGGCGAGGCTTCGGATGAAGGCCTCGAACTGAACGCGTGCCGGTCCGGTGAGATCGACCCCACCGCGATAAGCATCCGCAACGGACTGCAGGCCGGGCGGTACGTCACCGATCTCGGCGGGCGGTGGCGCGAGGGTCGGGTTCCCGCCGGCTTCCTCGACGATCCGGTCCGACCACCGCTGATACACCTTCAGTGGGGTGTCACCGAGCCCGTACGTGTCGTCGTGGGCGGCGATCCAGTCCATGAGGTCGTAGAAACGATCCTTGTAGCCGTCGTTCTGCTGCCACAACACGTCGTTCCACAGCCACTTCTGGTCGACGGCGGAATCGAGAACCACGCGACCGGTGTGCTGAGGGAAGAGCGTCGCGTAGGTGGATCCGAGAATCGTGCCGTACGAGAGGCCGTAGATGTCGATGACGTCCTCGCCGAGTGCGAGCCTGACCTGCTCCCAGTCCTTCGCGGTGTTCTCGGTCGTCAGGGGAGCCGTGGTGCCCGGCGCAGCGGACTCGCATGCGTTACGCGTCGCAGCACCGCCGAACCCGAGGCTCATCGCCATCGTTTGTTCAGGGGCCAGCACGCACTCGACGGCGCCGGCGTAGGGAAGCCCGCGCGGTTGGACACCGATCACGTCCCACTGTGCGCGGACCGCGTCGGGCAGGATCTCGACGAACATGCTGTTCGAGCCGATCGCGTCTCCGCCGGGCCCACCGGGATTGGTGAACAGCACGCCGCGCCGCGAGCCGGGATCCTCGGCGCGGTGTCGGGTGACGAGAACGTCGATCGTGCCGGCGGCGGGGTCCGCGTAGTTGCGGGGAACAGTGACCGACGCGCACTGATCGGATGCCGGATCCAGCTCGTATTCGGCCGGGCAGGGCCCCCAGCGAAGATCGGCACTCGGAGCCGGCTGCGCGGCGGCGGGCGGTACCGTCCCCAGGGCGATTGTGGCGGTGAGGCCGACCACGAGGGCGACACGTCGAGTACGCCGTGAGGACCTCGCGCCCGCGCGCTGCCTCGAGTCCAAGTGCCCGTCGATCCCCGGCATACTTCGCGATCCCCCTCGTAGTCCCGTGTCGAGACGATAGTGACGCCTGGGCGGCTGCGCAGCCAGTACACACGCTATCGCTCAGCAGCCAGTGTCTCAGACGCACCCTCGCGACTTTCTACAACCCGGAATCGAAGATATCGCCACGGAATATCCGGGTGCACACGTCTTTGCGGTGCTGCGTCATCGTGCACCACCGGCGTCTCGGTCTTCGGCGTCGACCGACGCACCGTTGTCGTCGCAAGCACCAAGCCGCGCCCGCCTCTCCAATGATGAAAGCGCACAGCCCATCTACGTATCCCCGACGGCGACCGTGAAAGCCAGATGCGGAAGCGCTGACCAAGTGATCGGCCGCGCCTGGCGTACTGTATTGGCGTGCGCTACGAGGTAGTTGAGTCCGATACCGCGACCGCATTGGGCAGCGGCGACGTTCCGGTGCTGTCGACCCCACGGCTGATTGCGTGGATGGAGGCGGCCACCGTCGTCTGTGCTGCACCGTTCATCGGTGCGGGTCAAACGACAGTCGGGACCGCTGTCCGAATCGAGCACCGCAGCCCGACACCGGTCGGCGCCGGCGTCGAGATCGCCGCCGAGCCACCAGCCGCCGCTGTCGGCCACCGCCTCACCTTCACCGTGCGGGCGACCGATAGCTCGGGGAAGGTTGTCGCGTCGGGCGAGATCGACCGGGCCATCGTCGACCGGGACCGGTTCCTCGAGGCGGCGTCACGTGCCTGACCACTGATCGCCAGTCACGAGCAGCCCGATCCCCTAGCCCTGGTGGCGAGTACCGTTGCGTTCCTGCCACCACCACGGCGCATCGATGAATGCGTGTGGCATCAGTTCGGGCACCACCACCGACCTACCGGCCTCGACGGTCATGATTCGGTCACCGGCCATCACTTGTAGTTCTCCGTCGATGACGTAGAACAACTCCGACGATCGCTTGTGGAAGTGTGGGGCTGCGCCATCGGCCCCGGCTCGGAGTCGAACCTCCAGCGAGTTGAGTGAACCGCCCGTATCCGAGGAGTCGAAGAGTAGACGCATCGAAGCCGAGTCGTTCCCGACCACCTCGCCTCGCTCAGTGGACGCGGATGCTGCTCGTTCGGTGCAGTTGTCGGTCATCGCATTCTGCTGGTTTCGTTTTCGGTCAGACGGCCAGCAGTACAGCGGCCACGATCAGAGCTAGTGCCGTAGCACCGTGGATCGCGAACGCTGCTTTCCGGTCACCGCCGTTCGACAGCACGATCCACATGTCGCCCAGGGGAATCACGGCAAGCAGGAAGACCAGCAAGGCGAGCTGGTCGCGGGCCGCGAAGGTGAAGACGATTATCAGAAGACCGCTGGTGACGTCGCGGATCCCCTTCACCTGCCACCAGCCGCGGGCGTCGGGTGCGGGGTTGGCGGGAAGCCCGAATCCCGCGGCATTCTTCTCGTTCTTCAGAAGGTAGGCCGCACCGATCGCCATGATTCCGAGGGCCCCTATCCAGCTGATGACGAGTCCGATCCAGGCGAGCATTTGCCGCTCCTTCCGTCTAAAGACTTTCTATCAACGATAGATTATCGACGGACGGAACTCTACCAGTGATAGAATTTGGTCGTGGGAGTTCGAGAACGCAAAGCAAGGGAAAAGCAGGATCGCGAGCGCAGGATCGTCGACTGCGCCCGCGACATCGCCGAAAACGACGGCTGGCCTGCCGTAACGACTCGCCGTCTCGCGAACGAGATCGAGTACAGCCCTCCCGTGCTCTACAGCCACTTTCCGGACGGCAGGGACGGCATCGTCAGCGCGGTCGCGCTCCTCGGATTCCGAGACTTCACACACATCATGCGGCAGGTGCTGGACGAGGCCGGCGACGCCGATCTGACGAAGTTCATCAGCGCCTACCTCGACTTCGCGACCGAGAACCCCGCCACCTACGAAGCGATGTTCTCGATGCAACTGGGAGTGCGCTTCGCCCACGAATCCACACCGCCGGAACTTCGTGACGCATTCGCCGTCCTCGTCTCGGCCGTCGGTGGGGAGCAAACCCGGAACGCGGAGACCAAAGCAGAGCTCTTCTGGAGCGCACTACACGGCATCTCCGTCCTCACCCACGGGCAACGACTCTCCCCCGACAACCGGCGGGCACGCGTCGACAGACTCGCAGAGCTGTTCGGTTCAGCGAAATAGGCACCGGCACAACACCCCACGCGTCCGCCGCTCTCGGCCACCAGCACACCCGATCGACGCAGTACTCGCGGCGGAGTTACCCCGTTCGCGTCCCGTTTCCGAGGTTGCAGCGTTTACCTACCCGTCGCTGAAGAGTGACCGGTGGATCTCGGCGGATGTCGGCGTGGGTGAATCATCGGTACGCGGCGCCTCGGAGACGGGCTGCGGGGTGCTGTGGGTCAGCGTTCGCTGCGCAGAGAAGAGCGGGCGTTCGGACTTGTCGTGTTCGATGGTCATCATTGTTCCTTGCTTCAGGTGTATTCGAGTGCGGCCGGGTGGGGTGACGGCGACCGAGGAAATCATTGTCGAAATGTGTCGCGGTCCGGATGGTGCCGTAGGCTTTCGGCTCGCCATCAGACGTGGTGGCAAGCGGATCTGCGTGGCGCCTGGCCGTGCGTTCCTGTAGCGATTGGCATCAAATGGACGCTCCTTGCATCGACCGCGAACCGGCCGGTGCATTCTTCCGAATCGGGAACGCCTGAGCCAACTCGCTCGACGCGACAACCATTCCGATGTTCTAAGCCTATACCCCACGCCAGTGAGGCCGAGGAAAGGCCCACGACCCGGTCGACCGCCATGACGCTTCGTCCGCGGACGAAGCGGACACGTGGATCGACTCCCCCACCACGCCGAGGGCCGGCGCGTGTCCATCGGAGCGACGTCGACGCGACATCACCGGGCGATCTACTCGTGAGAAACCACCCCCGGCGCTCATCGCGAGCAATACTGGAATGCCCCACCCTTCCGAGGAGACGTGAACATGAGCCTGTACGCAGTTGTGGACCCCGCCACCGGAAAGACGGTGCGCGAATATCCGACCGCGACCGACGAGCAGATGCAGGCGGCGTTGTCCGCGGCGGAGAAGGCGCACCGTGAGTGGTCGCGCGGCTCGACGGTGGTCGAGCGAGCCGGACTGCTCAGCAAGGTCGCCGAGCTGCACACCGAACGCCGCGACGAACTGGCCAAAATCATCCAGCGGGAGATGGGCAAGCCACTGGACCAGTCGTTGGGGGAAGTCGACTTCAGCGCCGCGATCTACCAGTACTACGCCGACAACGCCGAGAAGTTCCTGGCCGACGAGCCGATCGACCTGGTCGAGGGCGCGGGTACCGCGCTGATCCGCCGCCACTCGATCGGTGTGCTGATCGGCATCATGCCGTGGAACTATCCTTACTACCAGGTCGCCCGGTTCGCGGGTCCGAATCTGGCACTGGGCAACACCATCGTGCTCAAACACGCACCGCAGTGTCCGGAATCGGCGGCGGCACTTCACCAGATCTTCACCGACGCCGGATATCCGGAGGGCGCCTACGTCAACGTCTACGCCACCAACGAGCAGATCGCCGACGCGATCGCCGACCCACGGGTCCAGGGCGTGTCATTGACCGGGTCCGAGCGTGCGGGCGCAGCGGTCGCCGAGATCGCCGGCCGCAACCTCAAGAAGGTGGTACTGGAACTCGGCGGTTCCGATCCGTTCATCGTGCTCAGTTCCGATGACCTCGACGCCACCGTAAAAGCGGCGGTAGAAGGTCGTTTCGAGAACACCGGGCAGGCGTGCAACGCCGCGAAGCGATTCATCATCGCCGAGGACCTCTACGACGACTTCGTCGGCAGATTCACCGCGGAGGTGCTCGCCACCGCAGACGAACTCGCGCCGCTGTCGTCGGTCGCCGCCGCCGACCGGCTGTCCGAGCAGGTGCAGCAGGCGATCGCCGAGGGCGCCACGCTGGTGTCGGAGGGCGATCGGAAGGGTGCCTTCTTCCCACCCGCCGTGCTGACGAATGTGTCACGGGATTCACGAACCTACCGGGAGGAACTGTTCGGGCCGGTTGCGACCGTCTACAAGGTCCGTTCCGAGGAAGAGGCCGTCGAGCTGGCAAACGACACTCCGTTCGGTCTCGGCTCGTATGTCTTCACCACCGACCCCGATCAGGCCTACCGCGTCGCCGACTCACTGGAGGCCGGCATGGTGTTCGTCAATGCCGTTGGCGCCGAAGGAGTTGAGCTGCCGTTCGGCGGCGTCAAACGCTCCGGTTTCGGTCGCGAACTCGGCAAATACGGAATCGACGAATTCGTGAACAAGAAACTCATCCGCGTCAGCTGAACCAGCGATTCGAGTATTTCATCGCCCTCGGCGTGCAGTTCGATATCGACGCCTACGGTTGCGTCACCGTACCTGAGGGAAGGCAAGAAGGAAGCGGGCTCGGTGGCTGTGGGGTGCAGCCACCGAGCCAAGGCAGCACCATGGGCGTGAGCGTTCGCGTCAAGTCGCCGTCTTTCGCCGGTGGTGCGGGTATGCGCTCGCCAGACTGCGTATCTCTGCTTGGTCGCAGTTCGATTGGGGAATGACCTGCCATAAACGCTCGATGAACCGGCGGGTTGTCATTCCGAAGTTCACAAGGATTTCCTCTGTGGTTGCGCCTCCGTATGGTGCCCATCTGCTGGCGAACTCGATAAGGTGCTCCGCCTCGTTGTCAGGGCGTTTGTCCGTGGGGTCGACGTCGATCCCAGCGGTGCGACGCCTCTGTTGCCACCTGCGATATTCGTGAGAGTTCATGCTGTTCAACACATCTGTTCGTACCTGAAGTGACCAAGGTGAATTCCAGGGTGCGCGCGCTGCAGCGGGTCTATCCACGCCCCCTGTGCCGCGCTCGAACCGAGCCTCAATTTGCGACGGCGAGGTTTTCGTAGATGGTGGCGTTGGCCATTCCGCCGCCCTCGCACATCGTCTGCAGCCCGTAGCGGACTCCGTTGGCGCGCATGTGATGCACGAGGGTGGTGGCCAGGCGGGCCCCGGATCCGCCGAGCGGGTGACCGAGCGCGATCGCACCGCCGAGCGTGTTCACCCGGTCTTCAGAAGCCCCGGTCGCCCGTAGCCATGCGCCCACCACACTGGCGAACGCCTCGTTGACCTCGAATGCTCCGATGTCGTCGAGCGTCAGGCCGGCCCGCTCGAGTACCCGCGCGGTGGCGGGGATCGGACCGGCCAGCATCGTGACGGGGTCGTCGCCGACCACCGTCGCAGTGTGCACCCGGGCGATCGGGGTCAGCCCCAACTCCCGGGCCCGCTCGCCGGACATCACCAGCAGCGCAGCCGCACCGTCCGAAATCTGCGAAGCGTTGCCCGCGGTGATGCGGCCGTCCTCGGGGAAGATCGGGTCCAGTTGGCCCAGCTTCTCGAGGGTCGAGGCCCGGCGGATTCCCTCGTCGGACTCGAGCTTGGTCCCGTCCGGGAGGGTCACGGGCACGATCTCGCCGGTGAAGCGCCCCTCGTCGAGGGCCTGCGCGGCCCGCTGGTGCGAGCGCAGGCTGTACTCGTCGAGCCAGGTGCGGGTCAGCTCGTACTTGGTGGCGAGGGACTCGGCACCCCGAATCTGGTTGAATTCGATTCCGCCGTAACGCTGCTTGATCGCGTCGCTGTTCGCGTCACCGAGGCCGACGCGTCGCGCCGATCCCATCGGGATCCGGGTCATCGACTCGACACCACCGGCGACCGCGATGTCGTACTGGCCGGAGATCACGCCCGCGGCGGCGAAATGCAATGCCTGCTGGCTCGAGCCGCACTGACGCTCGATCGTGGTGCCCGGCACCGACTCCGGCCAGTTGGCGGCGAGGACGGCATTGCGGGCGATGTTTCCGGCCTGCTCGCCGACCTGGCCGACACAGCCCCACACGACGTCGTCGACCACACCGGCCTCGAGGCCCGCCCGGTCGAGCAGTGCGTTCAGGACGGTCGCGGACAGATCGACGGGGTGGACCTCCGCCAGGCCGCCCTTGCGGCGCCCGACGGGGCTCCGGACGGCTTCGACGATGACTGCATCACGCATAGTTGTTCCTATTCTGTCGATTCTCGGTGTTCACGTCGCGGTCCAGACCGGGGCGCGGCGTTCTGTGAATGCGGTGGCGCCCTCTCGGGCGTCGTTGGAGTCGAACACCGGCATCACGATCTGCCGTGTTCGCTCGAAGTGCTCCGCAGCCGGCCAGGCGGAGGACTCGTCGATGACCCGCTTGCTGGCCTGGACTGCGAGCGGACCGTTGGCGGCGATCTCCTCGGCGAACTCGATCGCGGTCGCCAGCACCGCGCCCTCCGGCGCGAGCCGGTTGACCAGGCCGAGCGGGTGCAGCTGCGCGGCGGTCATGGTCTTGCCGGTGAGCACCATCTCCAGCGCGATTGCCCGGGGCAGTCGGGCGGGCAGCCGGGTCAGCCCGCCGGCCGCGGCGACCAGGCCGCGCCGGACCTCGGGCAGGCCGAACGTCGCGGTCGGCGCGGCGACGACGAGGTCAGCGGCCAGCACGATCTCGAAGCCGCCGGCGAGCGCAGGCCCGTCGACTGCAGCGATGAGGGGTTTGGCTGGTGTTGCCTCGACAAGTCCGGCGAACCCTCGACCCGCGACCCGTGGGCTCTCGCCCCGTAGGAACGCCTTGAGATCCATTCCCGCGCAGAAGTACCCGCCGGCTCCGCTGAGAATGCCGACCCTCAGCTCCGGATCGGTGTCGAGCAGGTCGACCGCCGCGGCGACTGCCTGCGCGACCTCCCGGTCGACCGCGTTACGCGCGGCGGGGCGGTTGAGTGTGATGACCAGCACCGGCCCCACCCGTTCGGTCACTACGACCGGTGCGGGTGCCTCTTCGGTCACCGCGGTGCCATCCGGATCGCGCCGTCGAGGCGGATCGTCTCGCCGTTGAGCATGCCGTTCTCGATGATGTGCCCGGCAAGACCGGCGAACTCGGATGGCTCGCCGAGCCGCTGCGGGTGCGGGACCGAGGCGGCAAGCGCATCACGGATATCGTCGCGTGCGCTCAGTAGGAGGGGCGTCGCGAAGACGCCGGGTGCGATAGTGCACACCCTGATCCCGACGCCGGCGAGATCGCGGGCAGCGGGCAGGGTCATCCCGACGACGCCGGCTTTGGAGGTCGCATAGTTGATCTGCCCGATCTGTCCCTCGTAGGCAGCGACGGAGGCGGTCAATACGCACACGCCGCGGTCGCCGTCGAGCGGCTCGTTCGCGGCCATAGCCTCGGCCGCGAATCGCAGCACATTGAAGGTGCCGATCACGTTGAGCCTGATCACCGACTCGAACGGCTCGAGCTCGGCGGCCTTGCCGTCCTTGGTGAGGACGCGCATGGGCCTACCGCGGCCGGCGCAGTGCACGACCGCCCGAACCGGGCCGCGCTCGGCGGCTGCCGTGAAAGCCGCGGCGACTGCGTCCCCGTCGGTCACGTCCGTCGGCACGAACCGTGCTGCCGCGCCCAGCGCCTCGGCCTGCTCGGCCCCGGACGAGCTGGGGAGGTCGAGCAGGGTGACGGTGGCGCCGGCCTCGACCAGGCGGGTTGCGGTGGCCAGTCCGAGTCCGGATGCGCCGCCGGTGACGACGGCGTTGATGTCCTTGATCTGCATGTCGATGGTCTTTCGAGGTTGTCCGGGCGCGTGGCGTCCCGGGATGGGAACGGGGTGTGGCCCGACGGGGCGGGATGGGATGCCTACAGACCCATCGACTTCGAGATGACGCTCTTCATGACCTCGCTGGTGCCACCGAAGATTCGGGTGACCCGGGCGTCTGCGTACAGCCGCGCGATCGGGTACTCGCTCATGTAGCCGTAGCCGCCGTGCACCTGCAGGCACTTGTCGATGACACGGGCCTGCATCTCGGTGCAGAACAGCTTCACCTTGGCCGCGTCGGCGGGGGTGAGGGTGCCGGCGTCCAGCGCGATCAGCGCCTGGTCGACCAGCGCCTGCCCGGCCTGCAGTTCGGTCGCGCACTCGGCGAGCACGAACTTGGTGTTCTGGAAGTCGGCGAGCGGCTTGCCGAAGACCAGGCGTTCCTTGGCGTAGTCGATGGCGAGGTTCACGGCGGCGGTTGCGGTGGCCAGACCGGTGATCGCGATCGACAGCCGCTCCTGCGGCAGGTTGTGGGCGAGCATGCCGAACGCCTTGCCCTCCTCACCGAGCAGGTTCCGCGCCGGCACGCGGACGTTGTCGAACGTCAACTCGGCGGTGTCGGACGACTTCATGCCGATCTTGTGCAGGTTGCGACCGCGGAGGAAGCCGGGCATGTCGCCCTCGACGACCAGCAGCGACAAACCCTTGCGACGGTTCTCGGGATCCTTCGAGGTGCGCGCCACCACGATCACCAGGTCGGCGTTGATGCCGCCGGTGATGAAGGTCTTGTTGCCGTTGAGGATGTAGTCGTCACCGTCGCGGACGGCGGTGGTGGTGACGCCGGCCAGGTCGGAACCGATGCCGGGCTCGGTCATGGCGATCGCGCTGACCAGGCCACCGTCGGCGAAGCCGGGGAACCAGCGGTCGCGCTGCTCCTCGTTGGCGTACTCGAGGAAGTACGGCAGCACGGTGTTCAGGTGCACCTGAAACCCGCCGAGCGATGCTGCGGCGTAACCGATTTCCTCGTAGACGACGGTGTTGAACAGGAAGCTGTCGATGCCGCCGCCGCCGTACTGCTCGGGTACCTGCAGGCCGTTGATGCCGATCTCCGCCGTCTTCTTGTAGAAGTCGCGGGGGATGGAACCGGCGGCCTCCCAGTCGGGCAGGTTCGGGGTGATCTCCTTGGCGATGAACTGGCGGACAGAGTCGCGGAAGGCGTCGTGGTCTTCGGTGAAGATGCTGCGCTGCATGGTGTTTCCTTTGTCGAAAAGTGTGGATGGCGGCAGGTTGGTGCCGGTGCCTAGCGGACGCCGACGACCTTGTCGGCGACCAACGCGTCGACCGTGGCGGCGGGGTAGCCGAGTTCGGCGAGCAGTTCGGCGGTGTGCTGGCCGAGGTCCGGGTCGCCGTCGGTGGAGATCTTGGGCATGCTGCCCAGGTGCCAGGGCGATCCGAGGGCGGTGTTCGGTACTCCGTCCACGCCGCTGACCTCGAGGAACAACCCGGACGCTTCCACGTCCGCACTCCGGATGGCCTCGGGGTAGGTGTTGATCTTGCCCGCGACAACGCCGTTGGTGGTCAGTAGTTCCATGGCCTCGTCGCTCGTCATCGTCGAGAATGCGCTTCGCAGTTCGACGAGCATCGCCTTCCGGTTCGCCACCCGCAGGGTGTTGTTCGCGAACCGCGGGTCCTCGGCGACGTCGGGGCGCCCGATGAGGCGGCACAGGCGGGTGAAGTGCACATCCGAGTAGGCGGACAGGACCAGGCTGCCGTCCTTGGTCGTCATCACGTCCGCGGCGGGGGCGATGCTGGGCTGCCCGTTGCCCTTGCGGACGGGCTCCTCGCCGGTGATCAGGTACTGGCCCCAGTTCGTGCCCTGCAGGTGGATCGCGACCTCGAGCAGCGACACCTCGACGGTGTCACCCGCGCCCGTGCGGAGGCGGCGCACATAGGCCGCAAGGATCGCCTGGGCACAGACGTAACCGGAAGCGGCGTCGACGATCTGGGCCCCGACCTTCTGCGGCTCGCTGTCGGTCTCGCCGGTGACCCACATCATCCCGCTCTCGGCTTGCGCCGCGATGTCGAGCCCGGGCCGGTACTTCGACGGTCCGTGCAGGCCGAATCCGCTGACGGTGGCGTAAACCATCCAGGGGTGAGCCTCGAGGACATCCTCGGCGCCCAGTCCGAACGACTCCATGACGCCCGGGCGCAGGTTCTGCACCACGATGTCGGCGCTCGCGATCAGTTTTCGAGCGATCTCCTGCGCCTGAGGGTCCTTCAGGTCCAGCGCAATTGCACGCTTGCCGCGGTTGTAGTTCTGGAGCATGGCCTCGCCGGCCGGGCCGATGCCGCGGGCGGACTCGCCGTGCAGCGGCTCGACCTTGATCACGTCGGCGCCGAGGTCGACCAGGATCTGGGTCGCGGCCGGCGCCGCGATGAACTGTCCGAAGTCGACGACGCGAACGCCGTCCAGGGGCTTGTCGATGATCATGCTGTCTCCTCGACACTGCGGCGGATGCGGGCGATGTCGCGGTCGGGGTTGACCAGGAACACTGCGATGATGCTGCCGACGACCATCAGCGCGCCGCTCATCAGGAAGCCGCTGGCGTAGCCGGAGATCTTGTCGGCGGCACCGCCGACGGTGAAGCCGAGCACGAGCGGCGCGATCATGCCGGAGATGCTCGACACCGCGCTGAGTCCACCGAGGACCATGCCGCGCTTCTTCGACTGCACGACGTCCGCGATGGCCGACAGTGCAACACCGAATGCGGCCGTGTTCAGCGAGAAGGCCAGGGAGACGAGCAGGATCTGCACCGGGCCCTGCGGCAGCACGGTGAAGCCCATCATTGCGGCACCGGCGCCGCCGATCAGCACGGCCGAGAGGTAACCACGGGCGATCTTTCGGGAGACCCCGCGAGCGATGAGGCGGCTGGAGAACCAACCGGCGGCGATCGCGCCTGCCGCGGCGAAACCGTAGGGAAGCATCACCAGGCGGCCGGTGGTGATCGTGTCGTAGCCGAGTCCGTCCTGGAGGTACACCGGGAGCCAGGCCACCTTCAGCGTGGTGGACCAGTACGAGCAGAACATCAGCAGCGCGATGCCGAGCACGGTGCCGGTGCGAAGAATCGTCTTGTACGGGGCATCGACGGTGTCGACGACGATCGTGGTTGCGGGCTTCGCGGCCGCAGTGTTGTCCTCGGGGGCGCCGCGGCCGAAGATCATCCAGGCCACCGCCCAGACCAGACCCATCACGATGAGGATGTAGAACGCGGCGTGCCAGTCCCAGCGGACGATGATCCAGGTCAGCAGAGGTGCGGCGATGAGAGTGCCGATCGACGCGCCGGCGGTGACGAATCCACTCGGCATCGCACGCTTCTCGGGCGTGAACCAGGAGTGCACGGCGTGATTGGCCAGCGCGTACGCGGGGCCCTCGGCGAAGCCGAGCACGATCCGGCAGGCGACCAGCACACTGAAGCTGACGGTGCCGAGCAGCGGGGCCATGGTCGCCACCCACGTCAGCATCAGGCCGGCCATCAGCCAGCGGAGGCTCACCTTGGAGGACAACCAGCCGAAGAACAGGGCACCGACGGCGAACAGCCAGAAGAAGCTGCTCTGGATGACGCCGAACTCCTGCGGGCTGAGGCCCAGGTCGTGCTGGATCTGCACACCGGCGAACGCGATGACTGACTTGTCCGCGTGGTTGATGAGCATGAAGACGACCAGGAGGCCGACGACGATCCAGGCGCGTCGCATAAGCGCCGATCTGGTGTGTCCGGCCGACGTGGCCGTCGGCGATGATGTCTGGGTCATTGGTCCTCTTCGTGGAACGAAACGTCGCGGTGACGTGCGTGGCGTGAACCGGTCCGGATGAATTCCTCAGGCGACCGCCCAGGTGATCGAGCCGGATTCCGCCGCAGCGGTGTGATCAGGTACACACCATTGAAGACGCGAGAATCGATCAGGTCAAAGACCAGAAAAGTAGGAAAAGTACTGCAACTACCTATGAGTCGATGCTTCTTGCGATGTCCTCGCGTAGACGGCGGTCGGACTCCGCCCGCGTCAGCCTGGCAGCGTCCACAAGGGACGCACCGGACTTCATGTGCGCGCCGATGGATGCGGCGAACTCCTCGAAGGACGCGCGGGCGCCCGCCAGGAACTGCGTGGACGCCTCGGTAATCCGGCCGGGCCGGCGGACCACACCCATACGGCGGGTGAGACGCGGCGACAGTTCACGCACCACCCCGCCACGAAGCATTGCGTCGAGTCCACTGCGCAAGGCGACGATCGACACCCCGCCGCCGGCGAGGACGATCGGAAGCACGGCGCCACGCTGACGCACCTCCACCGCAACGTCAGGTTCGACGCCGTGCAACCGCAGCGAGCGGTCGATGAAATCCCGGGTTGCCGTTCCCCTTTCGCCCATCACGAACGGAACACGAGTCAGTTCCTCGATGGGCACCGGATCCGGCCACCGTGCGTCGGTGCCGGGCGGACACACCAGCACGAGCTGCTGGTCGATCAGCTCCTCCCCGACGAGCCCCTCGGTCGGGAGCGGCAAAGCAAGGACACCCAGCTCACAAGCCCCCGACCGGACCAAAGACACGACGTCGGCAATCTCGTCGCGCTCCTCGATGTGGAACCGCACATCTGGGTACTGCAGGCGGAACTTGGCAACCCATACCGACAGCGGATCCGAGGACAGGTCCGACAGCGAGGCGATGTCGATCCGGCCGCCGCGCATCGCCCCGACATCGCGCACGGCGTTCTCGGCCGATTCCACCTCGCGCAGGATCGCGCGCGCGGGACCGACCAGCGCCTCGCCGGCCGGGGAGAGTACGAGGCCTCGGCCGACGCGATGGAACAACTCGACACCGAGGTCCTTCTCGAGCTTGCGGACCACCTGAGACAACGAGGGCTGCGCGACGTGCAACTGGGCCGCGGCGCGCGTGACCCCGCCACAGTCGACGACGGCGAGGAAGTACTCCATCTGACGCAGGTCCATGCTCCGAATCTAGAGGTAGTGGCAGCGCGGCGACGCAAAGTGTGGCACTCGGCCTGGGGCGGACGGTTCGGTGACAGGACTCCAGGATGCCGGCGTCGTGAGCTACTCCTGGTCAGACGGACGGTTCCGAGGGTGGGGACGGTGCGCGGCAAGGGCGAGGAAATCACCGACGGAGCCGCGTATGCGGGTACCACTTCGCCAAATGGCGTGCAGCGATCGGGTCAGGTCCAGGCCGGCCAGCGGGACCTCGATCAACCGCCCGTCACGCAGTTCCTGCCGCACGGTCAACTCGCTGAGTACGGCGGCGTACTCGCCCGCACTGACCGCCACCTTCACTGCTGTATTCGAATGCAGCTCGATCGCTGGGGGTGACATCGACGCGCCGACGGCTCGTTGCAGCGTTTCCCGGGTTCCGGAGCCACCCTCACGCGAAGCGAGCAGCAGCTTGTCCAGCTCGTGAGCAGACAGCGGCCGACGGCAGCACGCCAGCCGATGCTGGGGTGAGACGACCAACACGAGGCGGTCTCTGGCCACCGGGAGGCTTCGCAGATCGCTGGGAACGTGCGG
>Ga0247825_10000655_pt1 | contig 22128 bp, 18 predicted proteins | sample 13C_Vanillin_Day_FD_194413 | JGI IMG/M metagenome (GOLD analysis project Ga0247825, IMG submission 194413) | Soil microbial communities from agricultural site in Penn Yan, New York, United States - 13C_Vanillin_Day48 | ecosystem: Environmental > Terrestrial > Soil > Agricultural land | place...
CCTCGGCGAAGGCGAAGACCTGAACCAAAGCGCGGGTGCCGGCGCGCGTGGCGATTGATGGGGTGCGATACAATTAGTGGGTTGACTGAAGAACGACGTAACCGTAGCCAGATGCATTCGACTGCGCCGGTGGTGGAGCGGGCTTTCCTTGTTGCCGTTCAGCTTCGTGGTCTACGTGGTGGGCTCGATGCCGAGTCGTCGCTGGACGAGCTTGAGTTGCTGGCGCACACGGCCGGGGCCGAGGTTGTCGGGCGGGCGGTGCAGCGCATGGAGCGTCCGCATACCGCGTTCTACATCGGTAAGGGCAAGGTGGAAGAGATCGTCATGGCCCGCGAAGAGACGGGCTACACGATGGTGGTGTTCGACGACGAGCTGACGCCTTCGCAGCAGCGCAACCTCGAAGACACGCTGAAGGTGAAGGTGCTGGACCGGACGGCTCTGATCATCGACATTTTCGCGCGCCGGGCCCAGACGAAGGAGGCTCGCCTCCAGGTCGAGCTGGCGCAACTCGAGTACCTGATGCCGCGACTGGCAGGCCAGTGGAGTCACCTCGAACGCCTCGAAGGCCGTATCGGTACACGGGGTCCCGGTGAGTCGCAGCTGGAGACGGACCGTCGCCTGGTGCGCACGCGGATCACTCGCATGAAACGCGAGATCGATGAGGTGCGCCAGCAGCGCGCGTTGCACCGGCGCAGGCGCTCGCGGCAGGGCGTGAAGGTGGTCGCGCTCGTGGGCTACACGAACGCGGGCAAGAGCACACTGCTGCAGGCGTTGTCGGGGTCCGATGTGTTCACGGAGGACTTGCTGTTCGCGACCCTGGACCCGATCACGCGCCGCGTGCGGATGCCTTCGGGCAACGAGGTGCTGTGGACCGACACTGTGGGGTTCATCCAGAAGCTGCCGACTCAACTGGTGGCGTCATTCAGGGCGACGCTGGAAGAGCTGGCGGACGCGGACGTTCTGGTGCATCTAGTCGACATTACGCACGAGGACGCCGAAGAGCAGTACGCGACGGTGGAGGCCACGTTGAAGGAGCTGGGGCTTGCAGACAAGCCGCGGGTCGTTGCCTTCAATAAGGTCGACGTGATAGCGCCTTCGGACGGCACTACCAGCACCTTGACGGACCTCGAAGGCGCGTTGCGGGAGGAGCACCCGGAAGCGGTGTTGATCTCCGCGGCGAAGGGATGGCACCTCGAAACGCTGATGCGGACGGTCGAGGCGGAGCTGGCGAAGGCGGAAGCGCCGGCGCTCGCACGCTGAAACCAGAGAACCTTCGAACCTCGAACCTCGCAATAGTTGTGGAGACTGACGTCTTCGTCCCAAACGATGAAGTAGGTGGGTGGGGCTTCGACGTGAAGGTGACGGCGTGCGAAGGATTGCTTCGTCGGGGGACCTCCTCGCAATTACAGATCATAGGGTTGGGCTGGGACACACGGCCTACTCTCAGAGTGATGAGACGGTTGGGGGTTCACGGCTACCAAGGCCATCGTTGTGCCGAGGATCCCAGGTGCTGAGGTTCGTGGCCGAAGCCTGATAGACTCTTGGCGCTGATGAATGGGCTTCTGAGTATTGGGCCTTTGATGTGGCAGCGCCTGGCCGCTAACTGGCGGCTGCTGATGGTGCTTGCCTTTGGCATTCTCGTGGCTTCGACGCTTATGGCGGTGTCGCCCGTGTACACGCGGGTGATGAACGACCTCGGGCTTCAGGAGTCGCTGGACGACCAGATCGGCAGCTCGAGCCGCAACGGCTTCTCGATCCAGAGCCAGCGCCTCGGTGACCCGGAGAACGCCCGGCGTGAGCAGGAGCTTGCGCAGGCCATGTCGCGCGAGATCGGCTGGTTCAACGATTACGAGGTGCGGTACGGCGGCCTGCCGTTCCAGCTCCTGGCGCGCGAGGGCCAATCGTACCGCCCCGGACGGGATAGCCCGCTGATCGCGGTGCGGTCGATGTCGGACATCGAGGACCACGTGAACATCGTGGAAGGCCGGGCGCCCGAGGCAACCGCGAACCCCGGCGAGATGGAAGTGCTGATGCCCGTTGAATCGGCGAAGTACTTCAACCTCAAGGTAGGGGATACGGTGCAGGCGGGGGCGCAGTTCGACGACTGTAACCGGCCTGAACCAACGATGGACCCGGACCAGGCGCGCGAGCTGGCACTGTTCCGATGCACGCCGCAGACGTTCGTGGATATGCGGGCGACCTTCCACATCGTCGGCCTGATGGAGCGCGCCGACCCCAATGATCGTTACTGGACCGCAGGCACGATCCTGTTCGGGCCGCCGATCGCGACGGACGACCAGGGTCCGGTCGCGTACGTCGCGCTGCCTGAGCAGACGTTCTTCCAGGCGCTGCCGGCGGCGCTACCGCGATTCACGCACGAGTTCAAGCTCACGGGCTTCGCTGACATCACCCGTTTGAACTCCTCGAATATTGACGATGCGCAGGCATCGCTGGACCGGCTGCGAGTGACAGTGACGGAAAACGGAGGTCTGGCGGACCTCGCGATGGATGCGCCTCTGGCCGAGTTCCAGAACCGGGCGTCGTTCAACCAGGTGACGTTGCTGCTGCTCCTGATCCAGGTGCTCGGCATCGCGGTGTACTTCGTGATGCTGGTGTCGTCGCTGCTCGCGGAACGGCGGTCAGAGGAGATCGCGATGCTGCGGTCGCGCGGCGCCACGGTCGGGCAGCTGGTGGCGATGTCCACGGCCGAGGCCTTCGCGATCGGTCTCGTTGCGGCGTTCATGGCACCCTTCATCGCCAGCGGGGCCGTTGCGGCCCTGGGCAAGACAGGCACGTTCGAGTCGATATCAGAGGGCGGGTTCCTGCCGTTCACGATTGTGCCGGCGGCGTTTGCGTTCGCACTGTGTGGCGCGCTAATCGCGGCGATTGCGACTGTAATCCCGGCGTTCCTGGCGGCGCGGAAGGGCATGGTCCTATTCCTGCGGTCTTCGGCGCGGCCGGAGAAGCCGATCCTCCAGCGCTACTACCTCGACCTCGGCCTCGTGGGGCTGTCGGCCCTGGCGTTGTGGCAGCTGAACCAGAAGGGCAGCGTGTTCGACGCGAACAGCGTCGGCGGCTGGTCGGCTGACCCGCTGCTGCTGCTGTCGCCGTTGCTGCTGATCCTGGCGATCGGGGCGATGATGTTCCGCTTCTTGCCGCTCGTCCTGGGCCTGGTCTCCCGTGTTGTGGCAAGGACTGCCGGCCCGGGCGTGACGCTGGGACTGTGGCAGCTGACGCGTTCGCCGGCGCGATACACGCAGCTGGCGCTGCTCGTAGTCATGGCGGCGGCCGTGGGGACTTTCGCTGCGACGTACGGTGAGACGACGGACCAGAGCCAGGAGGAGCGGGCGCTGTACGCGGTCGGCTCCGACGCACGGCTGACGGGCCTGGGCAACCTGGGCAACGACTTCAGCGACGAAGTGACGCAGGAGCTGGAGTCCGTAGAGGGCATCGAAAGCGCGATCACGGCGCTGCGAGGGAGCTACAACATCGGGCCGCTGCCAAACTTCGGCGCGCGGGTAGATGTTCTGGGCGTGAACCCGGCTCGGGCCAGCGACTTGCTGTGGTTCAGGGACGACTTCGCGGACCAGGACTTGCGGGCCTTGCTGGCGCGCATCGCGGGGTCGCCGCTGCCGGAGCACGGCATCAAGCTCGAGGGCCAGCCCACCAGCGTAGCGATCTGGGCGAACCCTTCGGACCCGCGGCTGGGGACAACTCTGTGGGCACGCACGCTCGACGCGCACGGCGTATACCGGTTCCATGAGTTCGGCACGCTCGACTACTCAGGCTATCGGAAGCTGGTCGCGCGCATCGACCCCGCGCACGACGGCACGGTGTACCCGGTGTCGATCGTGGGGCTGATCATGACGGCGGCCGAGACGATTAACGACCCGGCGCGCAACCTGTTCCTCGATGACCTGACGTCGATCGACTCGAACGGAATTGAGACGGTGGTCGATGACTTCGAGAGCAGCTTCCGGTGGGACGTGATCCGGACGGCGACGCGAAACCGCGACCAGGCGCAGCAGGTGGGACAAGAGACGCACTCTGGCGTCGGCGCCATCCACTACCAGGCGCTGACGGGAACCGGGGCGGCGATCCGCGGCCTGCATGTGACCGACCCCGACATCCCCGTGCCCGCGATCGCTTCGAGTGCGTTCATGGCGGCGACGGGTCTGAGGGTCGGCGGCGAGATCGAGCTGGTGCTGGGAAAGCTGCTGATACCGATCTCGATTCAGGGCGTCGTGGACTACTTCCCCACGATGTATAACGGCGAAGTTGGGTACCTGATCGTGAACCAGGAGCACCTGTACCACTTCGCGGGCATGTCGGGTGAGAGCATCAGGGTGGAGCCCACCGAAGCGTGGGTGACGTTTACCCAGGAGCCGGAGCAGCGCAAGGCGGCGCAAGCGGCGCTGCTGGACCAGTTCGGTATTCCGGCGGGCCAGATCATCGACCGGGAGCTGGTGCTGGAGGAGATTCGGACGGACCCCGTCGCCCGCGCGGGCGGCAGCGGCATCCTGCTGCTCGCACTGGTGGCGGCGTTCGCGATCCTGGCGGTCGGCTTCGGGCTGACCCTCTACCTTGGCGGCCAGCAGAGGACGGTCGAAGTGTCTGTGATGCGGGCGGTGGGGATTTCGTCGCGGCAGCTGTTCACGATGATCAGCCTCGAGTATCTGCTGATTGCCGGGTTGGGTCTGTTGATCGGGACGATCGCTGGGCTGCGCATTTCCGAGACGATGCTGTCGTTCCTCAATGTCACGAACTCGGGCGACCGCATCGTGCCGCCGTTCGACCTGATTACGCGCTGGGACACGGTCGGCATCGCCTTCGCGGCGGTGGGCGTGTCCTTTGTGGCGGGCGTGATCGGGCTGGCGGGGTACTTCCTGCATCTGCCGGTTAGTCGGGTGCTGCGTCTAACGCGGTAGGTCACCTCATCCCCAGCCCGTCCTCCCTTTAGGCAAGCTCAGGACGTGCTTGCGAGGAGAAGGCGAGCCGGTTTGTTTGGGAGCACCACCGGTTCACGTGCCCGCGCCTCTTGTACAGCCTCTGCCTGGCGTTAACCCGCGGTTAACAGACATTAACTCCCCATTAACCCGGCCCGGCTAGTCTCCCCCATGGGTCTGTACGGGACCCTTTATCAGCCGGTGTAGGTTCAAAACGGGAGGAAACGTGCCTGGCTTCGCAGTTCACTCATTGAGGTTCCCCGCACTCATCCTGGTCACGCTGGTGTTGACCATCGGACTGGCAGCGCGCTCTGGATCAGCGGCGCCGGATAAGACCATTGAGTTGGCAGTGCTGGGCACTTACCACTCCGGCATCTTCGCCGAAGGTGGGGCCGAGATCGTCAAGTACGACGAGAAGACCCAGCGCGTCTTCTCCGTCAACGCATTCGCCGCTGCCGTCGACGTGCTGGACGTCACCGACCCGACGCAGCCCGAACTGTTCGAGACCATCGACGTCGCGGCCACGCTGGCTGCCGCGTCGGGCTTCACAGGTGTCGTCGCAGGGGCGAACAGCGTGGCGGTAGACAAGGGTGTCCTCGCCGTGGCGGTCGAGGCGGACCCGAAGACCGACACCGGCTGGGTCGCCTTCTACCACAGCGGCACGCTGCAGTTGATCAACTGGGTGGAAGCCGGCGCTCTCCCGGACATGGTCGTCTTCACACCCAACGGCCAGCATGTCCTCGTTGCCAATGAGGGTGAGCCGAACAGTTACGGCGAGGATGACTCTGTTGACCCGGTGGGCTCCGTTTCGATCATCGACGTGTCCGCGGTCGCTAAAGGCAACGGGAATGCCAAGCCAAGCGTCGTAACAGCCGGATTCGACAGCTTCAACGGCCAGGAAGACGACCTGCGCGCCGCCGGCGTGCGCATCTTCGGGCCAGGCGCCGACGCGTCGATGGACTTCGAGCCCGAGTACATCGCGGTGGCGCCGGATGGCCGGTCTGCCTACGTCACGCTTCAAGAGAACAACGCTGTTGCCGTCCTCGACCTCAAGACGAAGACCTTCACGAAGGTACTGCCGCTCGGTTTCAAGGACCACTCGCTGTCCGCCAACAAATTCGACGGCAGCGATGAGGACGGCGAAGACGATGACGGCGAAATCAACATCGAGAATTGGCCCGTCTTCGGTATGTACATGCCCGACGGCATCGCGGCCTACAAGTCGAAGGGCAAAGACTACTTCGTCACCGCGAATGAGGGTGACTCGCGAGACGATTGGTTTGAGGAAGATGCGAGAGTTGAGGACCTCATTCTCGATTCGGACGCCTTCCCGGACGCCGACGACCTTCAGAACGCAAACTTCATCGGCCGTCTCACCGTCACCAACACGCTCGGCGACACCGAAGGTGACGATGACTTCGACGAGCTCTATGCCTTCGGCGCCCGCTCGTTCAGCATCTGGGACGCGGACGGCAATCTTGTCTTCGATAGCGGTGACGCTTTCGAACAGATCACGGCGGACCTCTACGGCGACGACTTCTTCAACTCCGACCACGAGGAAGCCAACTTCGACAACCGAAGCGACAACAAGGGTCCGGAACCGGAGGGTGTCGCGATCGGCGAGATAAACGGTCGCACGTACGCCTTTATCGGCCTCGAGCGCATCGGCGGCATCATGGTCTACGACATCACGTCGCCGACCGCTCCTGTGTTCGTGCAGTACCTGAACAACCGTGACTTCACCGCCGACCCCGAAAGCGAGGCTGCCGGGGACCTTGGCCCAGAGGGCATCGACTTCATTCCTGCGAAGGACAGTCCCATCGGCAAGCCGATGCTCGCCGTGGGCAACGAAGTAAGCGGCACGACAACTCTGTATGTGATCAACGTGCAGTAGTCGCGAGCAGCGGGCACGTACCAGGAGGAGGGGTGGATATCCACTCCTCCTCCTCCTCTTTTCCCGGCAAGTCGCGCCTTCCCGTTATGCTGTAGCCGGCTTCGAGGAGGGCGTGTGCGCGAGGTATCGGACGGGTTCTTAGTCAGCATGGCCGAGATTTCGGCTGGCTTCGTGGGCCTCTTCCTCATTGGTGTCTTCTTCTACGCCGAGAGCGGCTTTCGACGCAGTCCTGTGCGTGCTGCCTTCGAGCCGTATCTGCTGGCGAGCACGCGCATCGTCCTTGTGCTGTTCGCGATTACGGTCGGCCTATCCCTCTGTCTGGTGGTGCTGGAGATGGTCTGGAGCCGCATCATCTTTGGAGCGCTGAGCCTGTTGCTCGTCGCGACGAACGTCGGGACGGTGCTGCGGTTGCGCGGCTTTCAGGGCGCCGGCAATTCGCCGATCCTTGTGATCACCGAGGTCGTTGGCACGGTCAGCGTCGTGCTGATTGTGTTGTTGCCCTGGGCGCTTGGTGGTCTCGAACCATCGCGCGAGGACCTCACGTGGTCGGTGCTCATCTCCTTCGCGGCTGCGTTCCTGAGTGTCTGCGCCGTGGTGCTGTCTGCCTTCGACATCGGCAGAGCAGAAGCCGCGTTACAGGTGCACGTGCCTGGAGCCGATGATGGGCATGGCGGCCATGCGCCGGACGGAAGCTGACGCGCCTGCCAGGTCGCGTCGATCTTACCCACCCTCTGGTAGGCTGGGCGCGTGATCAACGCCTGTCGCACGACGAAGATCTACTGCCGCGAGAACTGCCCGCCTGGTCGCAGGACGAAACCGGAGAACCGTGTGCACTTTGAGAGCGAGGCGGCCGCGCGGGCGGCCGGCTATCGCGCTTGCAAGGTGTGCCTGCCGGACATGCTAACGGGGTCGTGGCAGCCTGGGCAACGGCCAGGCCCGATTGCTTAGCTCGCGGCGGTCTGCGTGTCAGACGGCTGCCTTTCGGTATTTGTCCCGCGCTCCACGCCACGGCGCGGCTGGTTCGGCACGAGGAACGACAGCGCCAGCGCGATCGCCGCGACGATGAAGCCCGCGACGAATACCTGCACCACCGCGTCGGCTAGCGACTGCTCGATCGCCACCCTGGCCTGATCGTAGAGCGCCTCGCCCTGGGGGCCGAGGTCGAGGAAGTCTTGTTCGATATTCTCCCGTCCCTGGGCGCTAAGGACGACGTCGGCATCGTGCAATCGTTGCACGAGGGAGGCTGGCGCCAACTCCGTGACATTGGGCGGCAGATTGCGGTCGAGGTTCGTCTGGATGCCTGTAACGATGAGCGTACCGAAGACCGCAACGCTGAGCGTGCTGCCGATAGATCGAAAGAACTGCGTCGAGGAGGTTGCGACGCCGAGATCGCGGGGCGGCGACGAGTTCTGCACGGCAACCGTGACAATGGTGACCGACAGTCCGATGCCAATGCCGACGAGGACCATGCCCACGATCGCTTCCGGCCAGGTCGTCGTGGCGGTGAAGCGCGCGAGGACGTACATGCCTGCAACGATCAGAGCTGAGCCGATGACGATGGGCCAACGCAGGCGCTGCGACCCCGTCGCGATCCGGCCACCGGCATTGCTCGCGACGACGACCGCGATCATCATCGGCGAGATCACCAGCCCTGAACTCGTCGCCGAGGCGCCGAGCACGCCCTGCAGGAACAGCGGCATGAACGTAAGCACGCCGACCAGGGTCACACCGGAGAGAAACGTCAGTCCGCTACAGACGGCAAAGACCCGGTTGCGAAACAGGTGCAACGGCAGCACAGGATCAGGCGCCTTCGCCTCGACATAAAGCAAGAATAGCAAGAGCACTCCGGCTGCTCCGAGGAGTCCGGCGATCTCCGGACTCTTCCAGGCGTAGACGTCGCCCGCCCACGCAAGGGCGAGCAAGAGGCAGACCAGCGTGGCGGCCAGCAAGCCGACGCCGGTCCAGTCGATGGGCAATCGCAGGTCACGCGCTGCGATGCGGGGGAATCGCGTGCCGACGAGGAAGAGGGCGGCGAAGCCAAACGGCAGGTTCATGTAGAAGATGCCGCGCCAACTCAAGTAGTCGGTGATGAAGCCGCCCATCGTGGGGCCGAGGATGCTGGCGACGCCGAACATGCTGATGTAGTAGCCCTGGTAACGCCCGCGTTGTTCGGGAGCGAACATATCACCGATGATCGCGGACGAGCTCGAGATGAGCATGCCGCCACCCAGGCCCTGGACGGCGCGCACGGCGATCAGTTGCTCCATGCTTTGGGCAGCCCCACCGGCAGCAGATGCGATCATGAATAAGGCGACGCCGGCGAGGAAGAAGGGTTTGCGCCCATACAGGTCCGAGAGCTTCCCGGCGATCGGTACGATGATCGTGCTCGTCAGCATGTAACCAGTGAAGACCCAGCTTAGAAGCCCGAGGCCGCCTAGGTCGGCGACGATACGTGGCAGCGCGGTGCTCAGGACGGTCTGATTGGAGGCCGCGACCATCAGGCCCAGCATGGTGCCGAGGAGGATCACGTGCTTCGTGCGGGTCGGGAGCTCGATCGCGCTGGTCAATGCCTGCCGCCTTGAGCCATCCGGGTTCGCCGCCGGGAAAGTTGTTCGCGTAAGGATAGGGGATTGAAGACGGCACAGCGACCCTTATACCTGCCGGTCCGAAGTGTAGCCGTCTGCACGAGAAGGGCGGGCTAAGGCACTTACCAGCCCGTGGTGCGATACTGCCGCCCATGGAGCATGCGTTTCCACCTGAGACATTCGACCGTGTCGACGAGTCATCAGACCTCGACTTCTACGCACAGCCTCGGCTCGTGAATCACATCGACGACTACGCGATCGCGGCAGTCGGAGAAGCGTACCGGCGTTTCCTGCCGCCGGGCGGCGACTACCTCGACCTCATGAGCAGCTGGGTGTCGCACTATCCCGACGACCTGGCGCGCAACCGCCTCGTGGGTCACGGGATGAACGTCGTCGAACTTGCACACAACCCCGCGCTGTCCGAGTACTGGGTGCAGGACCTCAACGCCGATCCGATCCTGCCGCGCGGCGATCGTGAGTTCGATGGCGTGACCATCTGCGTCAGCGTGCAGTACCTCACGCGGCCGGTAGAGGTGTTCGCCGAGATCGCTCGGGCCCTCAAGCCCGCCTGTCCGCTCGTGGTCACGTTCTCGAACCGGTGCTTTCCGACAAAGGCGGTGGCTGCCTGGCGCTACCTCGACGATCAGGGACACGCCGAACTGGTCGCGGCGTACGCGAAGGCGACGGGCGCTTTCGAGCCAGCCGCAGCGTTCGACATGAGCCCACGCGAAACGATGATCGGGGTCCCCGACGATGCCGGGTTGCGGGAGCGTATCCGTTCCGGCCTTGTGCACGCGGACCCGCTATTCGTCGTCGTTGCCCGACGATTGGACTAGCCTCCTAGCATTGACTGTTGCATCTTTATCTGTCGACCTGGCTTAAATTAGCCGATATGTAAGAAAAGTCTTAGGATATGTGAGACATCTGCATGTTGCAGGTTTGGCATGACGTTGCGCGATGCATGAAGCGGCTTGCCTGATTCGAGAGTCAGAGGAAGAGTCCGACCGTGCCAAGACTGGTGCAAAAGCCGCCGTTCCCCGACACCCCGGGTAAGTGGCTCGCCTGTTATCGCTATCGCTGGCAGCCGGGAGGGAAGGCCTGCTCACCCGAGCAGCTCGGTTCCGTCCTTGGAGTCTCAGGCACGACCGTCCGCCGATGGGAGGCAGGGCAACTGCGCCCGACTCGTCAGGACCTCTCCCGCTTCGCCGCTACATGCGAGTTGACGGCCCTTGAAGAGTCGTTCCTGCTACAGGCCTTCCAGGCCCGGGAAACAGAGTCGGCGCCCAGTGCCGTCGCGTTCGAGAGGATGGCGACTCAGGCCCTGCAGTCGGACCAGCCGGCTTTCCTCATGGACAGTCTGTTCTACGTGCGGGCGCGCAACACATACATGCATGAGCTAGTGCAGCGTGACTTGACGCCGTTGACCAACAACGCGGTCATGGGTGTATTTGGTCCGACGCGAGTCCCGTCGCGCAATCGCTCGCCGTTGCGCATGATCCGGAGCTTCTGGTTCTCGACGGCTGGGATCAGTGGGCTACCGCCCTTCCGCCGTCTTCTAGCCAGCCTGCGAGAGGTCGAGGGCTTTGAGGATGCATGGTGGCGCATCGCCATGACACGCGAGGAGGCAGAAGAAGCTAACAACCTGCCAACTGCCTTCTCGCATCCGGAGCACGGTGAGTACCGCGTCTACATGACGCGGATAACGGTGCCACCGGTGTACTACCTGCGAGAGTACGTGCCGATGGACGCGAAAGCGGTCGAGTTTGTGAAGCGCATGAAGGCGTCAGGCTCGAATGAGATGGAAGGCGCCGAGCCCCACCACTGGGCCTTTCAGGAATAGGCGCTGTTCGGAACTGGACCTCCAGCTACCGCGCGGCGGCCAGCGAGCCGCTCTGTCGCTCCATGAAGGCCTTGAGGAGATCGACGAACACCCGCGGCGGACGGCTCGATGTGACGATGTAGCAACCGCCCTGTACCTCGACCAGGCTGACAGCCTCGGCCGTGCTGTTTGCGTCGCGCCACTCTTCCCATGCACGCCGGACCGTGTCGATAGGGAGGGGCAGAAACAGGTGCTTCATCGGGTTGCTCGTCCCTTCTGATACCGGGGGATTGACTGTCCTCAGTGAACCGCATCACCCGTTAACATCATCAGCTCCTGTCCATGCCGCAGTGTTTCAGCCTGATTACGATCAGCGCACGGCCATGTAACGCCGGGACGATCCATTCATGCTTCGCCGAAGTGCCTCGTTGTAGGATGGGCTGACTGCGAGGAGGACGGATGCTGAACGACTTCGACATCACCGGCAAGCGCGTACTTATTACGGGCGCCGGGCGCGGCATCGGCAAGGGCATCGCCCTCGTCATGGCCCAGGCGGGCGCTGACATCGTCGTCACGTCTTTGGGCGGCGACACGGCCGCGCAAGTAGCGACCGAGGTACAGGCTCTAGGACGCAAGGGCTGCGGCTGGGCTGCCGACGCCACCAGCGTCTCCGAGATGGAGGTGCTGCGCGACAAGGCCTATGACGCTCTCGGCGGCGTCGACGTCCTGATTAACTGCCTGGGCGACGCAATTCGCGGCACTGTATCAGCGATGCCGGGCGTAGACGGGCCCGTGCTCAGCGAGGCGGACTGGCACAAGGTGATCGACGTGAACCTGACCCAGGCGTACGTCGGCTGCCACGTCTTCGGACCTTATCTGCTCGAGAAGGGCGAGGCCGCGAACGTGATCAACATCTCCAGCTTCGCCGCCGTGCGTCCGGGCGCCAACATGGTGGCCTATGCGTCAGGAAAGGCCGGCCTGACGCGGTTCACGGAGTCGCTAGCTCTCGAATGGGCGCCGTTCAAGGTGCGGGTCAATGCCATCGCACCGGGAGTCTTTCCAGACGCCTACGCGATGACCGAGGTTGAGTGGCACGACCGGATCACTGCCGGCGCACCCGGCGTGCCCCTGAACCGCGTCGGTCACCCGCGGGAAGTCGGCCTGATGGCCGTCTTCCTCGCCTCGGACGCCGCGTCCTACGTCACCGGCCAGACCTTCGTCATAGACGGAGGTCGCACTCTTCTTTAGTCCCTTTTCTTTCTCCCCTCTCCGCAGGCGGGGAGGGGTTCTCGGAGGTTCCACATGAATGTCAACGTTACGCCTGAGCGCTTCGCCGAGGGCATGACCTATGACGAATACGTCGCCTACATCGGCACGCCAGAGAACCTGGCGCGCGAGGCGACCGGCGGTGCGACCCGCCGCGACTACAGCGACTTCTTCGCCCTCGCCTTTCGCACTGCGAAGCTGACGGACGAGCAGGCGGAGGCGCTGACGTGGATCGCCGCCCAGCCTGGAGGACCGGCGAAGGTCCTCGTGATCGCCGAGGACTGGTCGTCGGACTGCCGCCGCGACGTGCCGATGTTGGCGCGGGTCGCCGCGGTGACGGGCATGGAGATGCGCATCTTCCGGCGCGACGGGCAGCGCTTCTCCGACAGCCACGCGCCCACGCTGCAGGAAGCGCCGGACAGCAATGCCGACCTGATGTCGCAGTTCCTCAACCACAAGAACGGCGAGACCTGGCAGTCGATCCCGGTCGCGGCGTTCTTCGATGCCGACATGAATTATCTCTACCACTACACGGAGTATCCGGCGATTTACGAGAAGGACCGCGTCGCCGGATTCATCCGAAACGCGAGGCCGGGAGAGCCCGCGGGCGAGGCCATGGAGCGCGGCGCCCGCGACTTCCAGGGCCTGCAGGATGGTCCTTTCTTCCGCATCTGGGCGTCTGCCGGCGTGGACGAGATCATCTCGGCGTTGCACCGAAAGGTGCTGCTGGGCGAGGTTTAGGGCCGCGTTTCTGCCCCCTTCTGTTTCCCGATTCCGCGTCCCGCGTCCGGCTCGGATTGGCTATTGCCGTTCGCGACTAGATATGCGGTTTTGTAATGCTTCTGCTAGGCCCACGCAGGGGGCCGTCGTGCTGCCTCGACCCGCGACCGCGTACAAGGACGTTGGATGTACTGCCAGCGAGGAGGTTCCAGGTGAGACGTTTGTTTGCTGTGTCGGTGGCGGTGCTGGCGCTTGCGATGTCGGGGTTGGTGACTAGCGCCCAGACACCGGGCAGCGTGACCGTGCTTGCGGTGTGCAACACCGAGCCGGAGACGACGGCAATTCTCAACACCACGGAGGCGCCCATCGCCATCTATTCGCTCTCCAGCATCAAAGACCCGCAGCCGTACGAGCCGATCGCCGTGAACCAGGAGTTGGCGCCGGGCGCGTCCGTGACCTTCTACCTCGGCCCGACGGCACCGGCGCCCGCGCTCAGCACCGCGCGAATCTACGACAACACTGCGCCCGATGAGGGTGCTGTCGTGGAGACCAACCTGGGGATGCTGACGGCCCTCTGTGGCAGCGGCAGCACCAGTCTGACGGGCCTTGGGGCGAGCGTGGCGCCCGCAGCCACCGCCGTGCCATTGCAGCCAACGACGACGCCTGGGGTGCTCATCTCTCCGCCGAGCACCGGCGATGGAGGGCTGCGTTAGCCCCGGAAGGCCTTTCGCAGGCAGCGGCGGACGACAGTCCAGAAGGACAGGACGAGGTTCTGCGGCCACGGCATGTCGAACTCGAGGTCAACGGGGTTAGCGTGGCTCCTCAGGGGCGGTAGCCAGCGCCAGGCGATGCAATGGGCCTTGATCTCGCTGGCGACGTCTGGCTCATCGCGATGACCCTGCCAGCCGGGGAGTTTCAGGGCCAGCCTGGCCAGCTCGTGAGCGCCGTCGTCCTTCTGCGCGTAGGCAATACCGGCACTTGTCAGCTCCAGGCTGGCGCCACCGCTCCAGTAGGACACTAGCGCGACATAACGCCGCAGCGCCTCGGGCACGGTGCCGGGAGTCGCGGGATGATGACCGTAGGGCAGAGGGCGAGTCACAACACCAGCGTACAGGCATCGCGCGGAGTGCATAGGCCATAGTGCATAGTGCATGGAGCTCGGAAAACGCAGTCTCCCACGAAGCCCTATGCGCTATGACCTATGTACTATGCACTTTGACTAAGAGCAGGGGAGAGCAGCGATGACTACTACCGAGGCCGAAACGCACTACAGCCCGATGACGGGGGAGCAATACCTCGAAAGCCTTCGCGACGGTCGCGAGGTGTGGATATACGGCGAGCGCGTCACCGACGTGACGACGCATCCGGCGTTCCGTAACACGGCACGGATGATCGCGCGGTTGTACGACGCCCTGCATCAGCCGGGCAAGTATCCCGGCCTGACGGAGCAGACGGACACCGGCAGCGGCAATGTGACACACAAGTTCTTCAAGGCGCCGAAGACTGCTGAGGACCTCGTAGGCGCCCGTGATGCCATCGCTGACTGGGCGCGCATCTCGTACGGGTGGATCGGTCGCAGCCCGGACTACAAGGCGGCATTCCTGGCGACGCTTGGCGCTAATTCCGACTTCTACGCGCCCTTCGATGAGAACGCGCGGCGCTGGTACAAGCGGACGCAGGAAGAGGTCTCCTTCGTCAACCATGCCATCGTCAACCCGCCGGTGGACCGACAGAAGCAGCTGGCGGAGGTCAAGGACGTGTACATGCACGTCGAGGAGGAGCGAGACGACGGTCTGATCGTCACCGGCGCCAAGGTGGTCGCGACGACGTCGACGCTGACGCACTTCAACTTCATCGCCAACAACGGCGCCCTGCCGATCCAGACGAAGGAGTTCGCTTTCGTATGCATCGTGCCAACGGCGGCGCCCGGCGTGAAGTTGTTCTGCCGGCCCTCGTACGAGCTAGCAGCCGCGACGGTGGGCACGCCGTTCGACTACCCGCTATCGAGCCGGATGGACGAGAACGACTCAATCCTTATCTTCGACAAGGTGTTCGTGCCGTGGGAGAACGTGTTCGCGTACGGCGACCTGGACAAGGTGAACAACTTCTTCCCGCGCTCCGGGTTCCTGCCGCGCTTCATGTTCCAGGGCTGCACGCGGTTGGCGGTGAAGCTCGACTTCATCGCCGGGCTGTTGCTCAAGGCGATCGAGGCGACGGGCGTGAAGGACTTCCGCGGCGTACAGGCGCAGGTCGGCGAGGTGCTGGCGTGGCGCAACACGTTCTGGGGCCTCACGGACGCGATGGCTCGCACGCCGACACCCTGGACGGAGGGCTACGTGCTGCCCAACCTCGACTACGGCATGGCGTACCGGGTGCTGGCGCACATCGCCTACCCGAAGATCAAGGAGCTGATCGAAAACGTCATGGCCAGTGCGCTGATCTATCTTCCTTCGAGCGCGCTCGACTTCCAGAACCCGGAGATCCGGCCGTACTTCGAGCAGTACGTGCGCGGCTCGAACGGCTACGGCGCCGAAGACAGGGTGAAGCTGATGAAGCTGCTCTGGGACGCCATCGGCAGCGAATTCGGCGGGCGTCACGAGCTGTACGAGCGCAACTACTTCGGCGACCACGAGGCGATCCGGTTCCAGACGCTGTTCGGCGCCGAGGCATCGGGCGCGGCGGCGGCCTACAAGGGCTTCGCGGAGCAGTGCATGGCGGAGTACGACCTCAACGGCTGGACCGTGCCGGATCTGATCAATCCGGACGACGTGAGTGCGATTCGGGGTGGGTTGAACCGGTAGCCGATGACTTGCAAATGCCTGAATGACAGCCGATTCTCGAGCGCCTAGAATGCCGCCACAACCTTCAGGAGGAAGCAACATGGCCGAATCGACGAATGGTCAATCCGTACCCAGTACGACCTATGTGGCGCACCTTTGGGACTTCCCGGACCTGACGCTTGCGATCTTTGGGATGCAGGTCTCGGCTCCGGATGGGTATGAGCGCTACGAGGCCGCGAACATTCCTGCACAGATGGAGGAATCGCTGGGACAGGCGCCTGGACTGCTGGGTATGCGTTACTTCCAGGAAGGCACGGGAGGGTTAATGCTCCAGTACTGGCGGTCGCACGAGGACCTGGCGAACTTCTCGAAGCGCATGCCGCACATGGCGTGGTGGAAGTGGCTGATCGATAACGAGGGCCAGGGGTTCTCGTTCTACCACGAGATCTACACCTGCAAGACCGCCGAGGCGATCTTCGAGACGGGCACGACGCCTGTGGGGCCGGGGACATTCTGCAAGCTGTCGCCAACAGAGCTCGGTGGCGGGCGATCCGTTGAGCGCCAGCGGTTGTTCACGGAAGCAGCGGCCCGCAAGTCGTAGGGGCCGACAGGCAGGGGCCCGTCGAGATGCGGGCCCCTGCTGACTGTTGCTTTCTCCGCTAGATTCTTGCCCGCTTCAGCATCGCGGCGTTGACCGCCACGATGATCGAGCTGAACGACATGAGCAGTGCTGCCCACTCAGGGCGAAGCTCGATTCCGAGCGGGTAGTACAGGACTCCTGCCGCTACTGGGATGGCCAGCACGTTGTAGATGCTCGCCCAGAACAGATTCTGCTTCATCTTGCGCACCGTGGCTTTGCTAAGGCGTATAGCCTTCTCGATATCCGACGGGTCGCTACGCATCAGGACCACCCGTGCTGTCTGCACCGCAACGTCTGTGCCGGCGCCGATGGCAATGCCGATGTCAGCGCGGGCCAGCGCCGGCGCGTCGTTGACGCCATCGCCGACCATCGCGACGACATGGCCCTGGGACTGCAGGGCGGAGACGTGGCGTTCCTTGTCCGCCGGCAGCACCTCGGCCTCAACGTTTTCGATACCCAGCCGCTGGGCGATCGCCAGAGCGGTCGCGGTGTTGTCGCCGGTGAGCATGACGACTTCTAGCCCGCTCTCGCGCAACTGACGCACCGCTTGTACTGCAGATGGCTTGATTGGGTCGGCGACGGCGACCAGTCCCGCGAGCCGCCCGTCAATGGCGACGTGCATCACCGTGGCGCCGTCCTGTCGCAGAGCGTCCGCCTCGACTTGGACATCTGCGGCGTCGATACCAGCGTCTTCGAGGAGGCGAGCATTCCCGACGAGTACCAGGCGCCCGTCAACGCGCGCTTCGATGCCCTTGCCGGTGATCGACTGGAACGATTCAACGTTGCCGATCTGAAGTCCACGCTCGTGCGCGCCGTTCACTATCGCTCGCCCCAACGGGTGCTCGCTGCCGGCTTCTGCTGCTGCGGCAAGAGCGAGGACCTCGTCTTCGTTTCCGTGCTGGGCAATCACGTTGCTGAGCGAAGGCCGGCCTTCTGTGAGGGTGCCGGTCTTGTCGAGGACAACGGCCGTAATCCGGGAGGCGCCTTCGAGGGTGGCCGCGTCCTTGATCAGGATGTTGTGCCGTGCGCCGAGCCCGGTGCCAACTGCGACCGCGGTCGGTGTAGCAAGACCCAGGGCGTCCGGGCAGGCGATGACGACTGCGGAGATGGCGAAGGTCAGCGCCATCAGGGTGGGCTCCCCGGTGAAGAACTCCCACGCAACGAAGGTAATGAGACCGGCGCTCACCGCAAGCACGACCAGGTATTGCGCCGCGCTGTCTGCAAGACGCTGTCCGGGCGCCTTCGAGCGCTGGGCTTCCTCGACGAGACGGACGATCTGCGCCAGCGCCGTCTCCGAACCGACCTTGGTTGCGCGGAAGAGCACGGAGCCGCTTCGGTTGATCGAGCCGCCGACCACGCTTTCGCCGGGCGCCTTGTCAACGGGCAGCGATTCGCCGGTGACCAGCGATTCGTCGATGGATGTCTCGCCTTGCTCGATCACGCCGTCGACCGGCACCTTATCGCCGGGGCGAAGGCGGACCAGTTCGCCCACCGCAATATCCGCCGTTGGTACTTCGACCTCCTCACCATTTCTCACGACGGTGGCCGTGGGCGGCACAAGGTCGAAGAGAGCTCGAAGGGCATCTGTGGTGCCGCGCCGGGCCTTCATCTCCATCCAGTGTCCGAAGAGCACGAACGTGACCAGCATGGCCGCTGCCTCGAAGAACGTCTCGCCGAGGTCGCCGACGGTAATAGCCACGCTGAACACATACGCGGCGAGCACGCCCGTCGCGATCAGCACACTCATGTCGAGCACGCGCCGTCGCAGGGCCAAAGCTGCGCCGGCGATGAAGATCCAGCCGCCCCACAGGACGACGGGGGTTGTTAGCAGTAACAATATCCAGTTGGTGGTAAACGGGCCCGTAGGCAAAGTGAGGCCGAAGAGATTCTCGCCAATGGGCGAGTAGAGCACCGCCGGGATGGTGAGCACTAGCGAGAGGAGGAAGCGATTGCGCATGTCGCGCTCCATCGCCGCCGCCATAGCCGGGTCGGACATGTCGTGGTTCATGCCCTGATGCGAAGCGTGCTCCTGTGTGCCGGCTGTGTGTGCTGCGTGTGCTGCGTGGTCTGCGTGTGCTGGTGGCGGCGCCGCTGTGTGAGCGGAGTCATTCGTGTGGGCGCCGGCGCTGTGGGTTTCGCGCTGAACGTAGACGGTACCTGCGCGCGGCTCGTCATAGGTGTCGTGCTCCGGCGAGGGTTGGGGCTTGCGAGGCTTGTGATCGTCCATTGTGGATGTCAGGTGTTGGTGTGTTGGTTGCATGTCTGCGACCTCCTTCGCCTGTACAGACGATGAAAGCCGGGAAGGTTACACCCTGGGCGCGGCCTCACAGGTGCAATCGATGCAGTGGTGCTCGGCGCAGACGCGGCAGGTCTGCTCGAGGCTACGTCGCAGTGCCTGCCGCGCTCGATGGCGGCGTACCTTGAGGTTGGTCGGCGTGATGCCCAGGTCTGCAGCGACGGCCTCAGTCGGCTTCTGCTCGATATCGAGCGCCTGAATGAGGTGACCATACTCGGGCTTGAGATCAGGGATGAGCGATAGGACGCACCGGCAGGCAGCACGGTAGACCTCGCTCTCTTCCTCGATTTCGTCGGCAAGCTCAGGCAACAATGGCACTTCGAGCGGGCCGGCGCCGCGAGTGCGATACGAATCGATGATTCCGTTCCGCAGAATGCGATAGAACCAGGGCATCAGGCGATCTTCGCGCTCAAGAGTGGGCGCGGAGCGGACAGCCTTCAGCAGGCTTGATTGGAGGATGTCCTCTGCGAGGTCGGGGTCGTTGACCCGAGCGCGCACGAAGGCGAGTAACTCTTGGCGCGCATCGATGAGCGGCTGCAACTCGGTTGTCATGCATTCATTGTCTCAGAGTCGTCTATCGCGATGGCACAAAGAGGGAGCCCGCCGATTCGGCGGGCTCCCTCTTTCTTAGAACGGTGGGATGTCCCTCTGCGGACGCCCCGTTACCGACGTCTAGTGGCCGTTGTGGCCGTTGACGGCCCAGTGGCCGACGGCACAGCCGCAGCCGGTGCCTGCAGGGGTGCGGTAGCCGGGCTCGTAGGCGATCGTCTCCATCGGGCTGCCCATGGCGCCGGCGGTGCAGACCCAGTTCAGAGTCTCCGTGGTGGCCGACTGCAGGCGGTGCCGCGGCAGGGTGCGGAGGATCTCCGGGTCCGCCGTCTCCAGGCCCTTGAGGGCGAGGCGGTCGAACTCTTCGTCGACCACGAAGTGACTGAGGCCACCGGAGGTCGCGAAGGCGACAGTCAGGTCGGTGTCCCACGCGTCGACGGCCTTGCGGACAGCGACGCCGAGGTCGTAGGCACGGCGAGCGCTGATCCAGTTCGGCGGGTAGCAGGTGTTGATCGTGATGGGCACGATCGGGGGCTCGAGACCGCCAAACCAGCGGACGAGGGGGAAGGCGAAGGCGTGCGGGAGGCCGAAGCGACGCGGCTTGGTGACTCGCTGCGAGTCCAGGTACCAGTTGGCCGGGCCGATGCTGCCGCCGTACTCCTCTTTCATGTACTGAGTCTGCGAGACATCGAAGTCCTGGTTAACCAGGGAGTCGATGATGTGAAGGCCCAAGTCTCGGTGGACCGGGTAGTCCTTGTCGTCCTCGCCATAGGCCTTGGCCGAAACGACCTGAGCTGGGGAGGCGCCTTCGCGAATAGTGCGCGGCACCAGGCGAATGGTGTCGCCCCAGTAGACGTTGATCATGGGCATGTTGTCGTCGAAGAAGAACTCATCCTGGTCGTCACCGATCATGACGACGACGTCAGGCTTCGTCTCGACGAAACGCCGCTGCAGCTCGTCCAGGCCTTCCTGGAGGTTGTCGATGCGCTGCTCGAAGACTTCGCGGTTGACGAGCGTGGCAATCGACGAGTCCGCATTGGCGAGTAGGACGTCGTAGTCGACGCGCTTGCCTTCGGGCATCATCACCAGCCCGTTGTTTCGGGGGTCGTTCTGAGCCTGGGACTCCCAGAGCTCACCGGTGAGGAGGCTCATGAGAGGGCTGTGAGACGATCCAAAGCCCCCAACTACCTTCGCCATGATTTGTACCTCTTTCTTATGACTATCGTGCCGGGTAGCTTATCTCATTCCGAGCCGAGGTTGGTAACTTCGACTACAAGACTGATTTTAGACGCTGACCACCGTGGTCGGCTTCTCGACCTTCTCCCATGCCTCGCGCTTCTGCTCATAGGCGTTCCACCAGTCCTGCGCGCGCGGGATCACCATCTCGCCGGAGCGCTGACGGTAGACCTCCGGGTTGTCGACGCCGATGGGCGTGATGCCCTGGTCTTCGAGCGCTTTCGCCATTGCGATCAGGCGGCGGCGCGTGCGGATGATGAACGAGTCCGTAGTGCCCAGGTGCTCGGTCGTGCGGTCGTTGATCCGGCCCATGCTTTCCGTGACTGCGCAGTCCTGGATGCGGATGCCGGCGATGCCCGTGTAGCTCTCGTTGTTGCGCTGAGCCTCACGGTCGATGAGGAAGTCGTTGTCCATGTTCTGGTCACTGCGGTGACGCTCGTGCCAGCCAGTGCCGTTGGGAATGCGGCGGGAGCCGAGCGGCGCGTCCATGCCCGGGTTACCGCGAGCGACCGAGCGGCCATAGGCTTCGCCATTGGGCTTGTAGGTGCCGATTTCCCACTGCAGGTGGTTGTAGTCATCCATCGGCACGTAGGCGCCGATTTTGATGCCCTCGCCAATCCGGCCACCGGGAATCATGTGATAGAAGGGGAAGAGGATCTGGGTGACGCGCCAGTAGTAGCTGTCCTCTTCGGCCGGACGGTAGGCGCCGTTAGAGGTGCCGAAGTCCGTTTCCACGGTCACGAAGCGCGCGGCGCGCTCGCGGTAGTGGAAGAAGTTGAATGTTCCTGGCTCCTGCTCCTCGATGCGCTCGGAGCCGTAGTGCAGGAAGGCGGCGTGGACGGTGTCCATCTCGCCCTCCAGACCTTGCATCCAGTTACAGGCGCGGTGGAGTACCGCGACGTGCTCGGGTCCGGTCGAGAGCATGTTGGCCTCGATGTCCGGCAGGGCCGGCGGGACTTCGCGCGGGCCCATGTAGGCCCAGATGATGCCGCCACGCTCGAACGTCTTGTAGGCGCGGGCGTGCACCTTGTTCTTGAAGTTGGACTCGGCAGGCTCGGACGGCATGTCGACGCAAGCGCCGGTGACGTCGAACTTCCAGCCGTGATACACGCAGCGCAGGCCTTCCTCTTCGTTGCGACCGAAAAACAGGGACGCACCGCGGTGAGGGCAGGCGTTCTGGATGAGACCGACGGCGCCGGAGGTGGTGCGGTAGCCGATCAGCTCCTCGCCCAGCAACTTGATGCGGACGGGCGGGCAATCCGGCGCGGATAGCTCGTCAGAGCGGATGGCCGGGAGCCAGTACTGGCGAAAGAAGTTTCCCATCGGCGTGCCGGGGCCGACCCGCGCGAGAAACTCGTTGTCCTTGGTGCTAAGCATTCACTCCTCCGGAAACGTCG
>Ga0247825_10000656_pt1 | contig 22125 bp, 20 predicted proteins | sample 13C_Vanillin_Day_FD_194413 | JGI IMG/M metagenome (GOLD analysis project Ga0247825, IMG submission 194413) | Soil microbial communities from agricultural site in Penn Yan, New York, United States - 13C_Vanillin_Day48 | ecosystem: Environmental > Terrestrial > Soil > Agricultural land | place...
GCCACCCCTATCGGCCGGCCCACATTCACTTCATCAGCGGGGCTGAGGGTTACTCGCCGGTGACCACACATCTCTTCATCGAGGGCAGCCCCTACCTCGACGACGACACCGTCTTCGGAGTGAAGGAAAGTCTCGTACGCGCCGTGCAACAGGTCGATGATGCCCCACTGGCGCAGCACTACGGGGTCGCAAACCCCTTCGACCTGATCGAGTTCGACATAGTACTCAACACCGTCGCCGATACCGCGCGGGTTACCGCATGAGCACACCCGACGCTTTCGTCCACACATCTCAACCGTCGCGGGTGATATTTGGAAGCGGCCGCTTGAGCGAATTGCCGGCCGAGCTCGACCGCCTCCAGCTGTCTCGCGTCATCGTAATCTGCACACCACCACAACAGGCAACCGGAAACGCGGTCGCCGATCTGTGCGGACATCGAGCGCACTCGGTGTATCCACATGCGACGATGCACGTCCCGAGGTCAGTCGCCGCCGCCGCCTGTGAGTATGTAAACACCCATGAGATCGACGGTGCGGTCGTCGTTGGTGGTGGCTCCTCTGTCGGCTTGGGCAAGGCGCTCGCATTGGAAACGGGACTTCCCATACTCGCCATCCCCACGACGTACGCCGGATCCGAGATGACACCAATCTGGGGGATCACCGATCACGGCGACAAGACAACGGGGCGAGATGTGAAAGTGCTGCCACGCACCGTCATCTACGATCCCGATTTGACCCTTACACTCCCGGCGTCACTGTCTGTCTCGAGCGGGCTCAACGCCCTGGCACACGCCGCAGAAGCGCTGTATGCCCCAGACGGATCACCAATCATCGAGATGATGGCCGGTGAAGCAGCAAGAGCACTGACCAAAGCGTTGCCAGCGGTAGCTACGAACCCGACAGATAAAGCAGCCAGAGCCGAGCTTCTGTACGGTGCGTGGCTATCGGGTGCCTGCTTGGGCGCTACGAGCATGTCATTGCACCACAAACTCTGTCACATAATCGGAGGCACATTCGACCTCCCGCACTCGGAGGTACACGCGATAGTCCTCCCGCATGTACTGTCCTACAACCTCGATGGCGCCCCGCGTGCCCGGGACATTCTGTCACGTGCGGTGGGCGCGGACGATCCCGCCGCTCTGATCTATTCGCTCAGCCAACAGATTGGATCCTCGACGTCACTCCAGGACCTGGGAATGAGTGGTGGCAATATCGAATTGGTGGTCTCCAAAGCCACCGCCAATCCATATTCGAATCCGCGACCAGTTACGGCCGAATCCATTCGGTCGATTGTCTCGGGCGCATTCTTTGGAACTCCTCCTAAAAGAAATCCTTAAAGGAAACCGCATCCGATGATCCTCGAATCGCGTATCTTCGTACGCATCGGATCAGATCGGTCCTCAGAGCGTCGCGAATAGTGCTACCACCATCCCAGCGGGGCAACATCCACCTCATTTCACGACGATAAGGGGTTCGAACATGGACCACGCACTGGCTGTGTCCGAAGAATTGGTTCCTGTCCACGGCACATGGCACGGAGGATGGTCATGGCAACCGGTCGCCGCCCGCCTGCGCGCGGCCGGTCACAGGGCAAGTGCGCCGACAAGTCCAGGACTGGGTATCGACGACGACCCCCGCGACGTCACCCCTCGCCGACTGCGTCGACTCTCTCGTCGACCACGTTGAAACGAACCGACCGCAGCGGTGTAACGCTGATTGCCCATAGTTGGGGTGGATTCGTCGCTGCAGGCGTCGCACCGCGTCTGGCCTCCCGGCTGAAAACAGATCGTTTTCTGGAGCGCGTTCGTCCCAAGCGCGGGGTGCTCACTTCTCGACGAGGTACCGTCGGAATTCGGTGAATTGTTCAGCACATTGGCCGCCGCGTCGCACGACAACATAGTGACGCCGCCTGCCGAGATATTCCACGAATCGTTCATGGGTGATGCAACCCCGGAGGCCGCCGCCCTGGTGTACTCGACGCTGCGCGCCCAACAGATTGCCACGCTCCCATCAAGTTTCGCCGGCCCTGAATGACCAGATGTCGGCATTTCCTTCTCGCCAGCGCGAAGGCAGGATCGAGTGTTGGATCGCTGTGAGGATGGTGTTGACACAGGCATGCTGCTCGGTGGTTCCACCCGGGCCGGTGCCGCCCTGACCCTTGCATCCGAAGCAGCGCGATGGCCCATGATCATGGTGGCAGAAACCGTTGACGCACCTGATCGCGCAGGCCAAGGCTGAAGGTGTGGAACTGGTCGGACCGAACGGGCTGCTCAACCGGCTCGCGGCGAACGTGCTCGAAACCGCTCTGGGAGCGGAGATGGATGAGTACTTCGGCTATGAGAAACGCCAGGTAGCGGGCCGGCACCGCCCCCTGAAATCTCCCCGGGTGACGAAGTCGTCCAGGCTCTCGACACCTGCGTCGTCAACCTGACGCGGTGAGCAGACACGCGTCGTCAACAACGAACCGACAGACTTGGACGGGCAGCATCAGCCCTACCAGGTGAACTTGACCGGAAGCCCTACCGCAGTGGCCGAGATGATTGGTGGTGGCTGCCGCGGTGAAGAGGCGCCTCAGAATCCGGTCCGGCGAGTTCCAGTGCAACGCTGGCGATGACCGGACGGCGCTGCCAGAACAGACACATCACCCGCTCCAGTGGGCCACGCGAGCGTGGACGAGACCGTCACCGTAGTGTTCGGGTGGCCGACACAGCTCACTGACCCGCATAACGGACATGGCCGCAACCGTGTGATCGCGGCCGTTCGGACGAAGCGGACCAGGGCGTTGGCTTCCATTCGGCCCTGTGGGAGTGTCCATGCACGTGCCCCTTACCGCGTGGCCTTTGCTCACCGGGGCAGTGTTTCGCGCCCAGGGGTTGGCTGTTCCGCCCGTCGCCGGGGTGTCGTCTGCGGGGTGACGAAAGTGTGTCAACAATGACTGCAGCTTCTGTCGGTAGCCGGCTTGCCGCGCGATGGCTTTCCAGTTGATCGTCAGCAGAGTGTTGTGCGGGGTCGCATCCCCGGGCGAGCGGCGTTCCACCGCGTGATACGACAGCTGCAGCAACGGCTGACATTGAACGTCCTGGTAGAGGTGCACGGGTTCGAGCGATGCGATGCAGTTATCGACCAGGTGCGGTCGCATCAGCTCCGCTGACTCGGTCTCACGAAGGCGGTCGGCGAGGTCGGCCGCGTGCGGAGCGAGAGTGGTCGTCAGGTAGCTGGCGGCGGCCATGCCAGCCACTGGCGGGGTTCTGTTGGGGCCGTGGCCATCGGGCATTTCCGCCCGGCCGACGGGGTAGGCGGCGCTCTAGGGCCGCAGGTCCACTGAAACACGAATAGGTTCCGCTGATTGACCAGGTTTACGACCGCCTACGCGGCTGTGTTCCGGGGCTGCGCTCGCCCGCGACCACGTCCCGCGTCAAAAGCAGGACCAGAGAGCGGCATTTCGGCCTACCGGCACTCATCGGCCCGATCTATGTTGGATTACCACTGCGGCAACAGCCCGGCAGCAATCGACATTTCCGCTACGCGCTTGAGAGACCTCTGGTCGCATGGTGCTTTCTCGTGAGCTCTGGATCGCTTCAATAAGCGCGGTCGCTATCGACACCCGTGTCGGCGGCCTGCAGAATGGTCCGTCTGTAGCGGTGAACGTCGTAGCTTTGGAGCTGGTGATGGTTCACGGCGGCTTCCTAGAACCCACGAGTGGAGGCCCTCAGCCCCGTCTGGGGTATACTAACTATCGATAGTAAGCCTGGTCCTTGCTCTGTCGCGAAGTTGAGAGGCGAGTCCTCAAGCGAGTCGTTCGGAATATGTTCCTTCACGAAAGGGTGTGGAAATGAAGCTCGTCCTGCTTGGTCCACCTGGTGCTGGTAAGGGTACTCAAGCGAAGCTTTTGTCGGAAAAGTTAGATGTGCCTCATATTTCGACGGGCGACCTGTTCCGGGCGAACATCGCGGAGGCCACGGCACTGGGGATCCGCACCCGAAGCTATCTCGATGCAGGGGAGCTGGTGCCCAGCGATCTCACGGTCCAAATGGTGCAGCACCGTTTGAGTGAGTCCGACTCCTCCGAGGGGTTTTTGCTAGATGGCTTCCCTCGCACCCTCGAACAAGCGGAGGCTCTTTCGGTCATCCTGGCCGCACGCGGCGAGAAGCTCGACAAAGTTCTGTCCTTCGTCGTTGCTGGCGATGTTCTGACCGGCAGGATGCTCGCACGTGGCCGCGCGGACGACATGGAGGAGGTCATCGCAAATCGTCTCCGGGTCTACGAGGCCGAAACGGCGCCGTTGCTCAACCACTATGCCGATCAGATCGTCCCAATCGACGCGGTAGGGGAAGTCGACGAGGTGCATCATCGAGTGCTTGACGCGCTGGGGCGATAGCGTGCTTCCGGTCCGGGCCGACGCGGCCCGGACCGGCAGCTAGTAAGATCGTCGACCTAATGGCGGCGCCGTTGGCGGTCCGCCGGTTCGCCTGCATTCGAGATGGCGGGAACGTGCGTGTCGAAGGTGACACGACTAGTTGCGGGCAGCTCGCGGGGGAACTAACTATGATTCGTTATTGGATGCTTCACACGAAGTGGCTCTGTAGGTATGTAGCGAAGCGAATGGATTCGAGATGGTGAGCTCATGAAGACGCATGTAGATAGGCGCTCGGCCGCTGTCCCTCCCGTGACGAAGGCAGACGTGCGTGATGCCGCTCTGACCTTGTTTGCCCAGCGCGGTTACCACGGAACCTCCTTGAAGGAAATTGCCGAGAAGCTGGGTATTCGCACGCCAAGTTTGTACAACCACATCGATTCCAAGGGAGCACTGCTCAGTCAGATCGTCCTCGATACGCTGGACCAGGTCGTCCTCGACTTCGACCAGGTCATGGCGGAAAATGACGAGCCGATCGAAAGACTGCGGGCCGCTACAACCGTCTACGCGCTCCGCCACGCAACGCACCGAAGAGAAGCGCTGGTTGTGAACCAGGACACCGTGCACTTGGATGAACCGGACCGATCGGTGGCCCAGCGAATTCGTCGTCAACATGAACACGGATTTCGGCAGCTAATCGTCGATGGGTTGGACGAGGGTGTGTTCTCAGTTGAGTCCGCCAAGGTAGCGTCCTTCGCGATCCGTGAAATGTGTGTATCCGTGGCACGGTGGTTCAGGGAAGATGGCCCGCTCACTGCCGAGGATGTTGCCCGGCAATACAGCGACTACGCACTCCAGATTGTCGGGGCGGCGACCTCGGGCCGGGGTAGGCCGAACTGATCGCCTCCCGCACCACACGTCAGGTGATCCTTTCCGGGCGATGACACATGGGACGTCGCCGCCTGCGCCGCGCCAACCGACACAGAGCCGCGGAGATCGTCCTGGAACCACCGACGCAGCCCTCTCGATCGAAATCTTCGGTCGCTGACGACAACAGCCACTGAGCAACAGACCTGGTGAATCGCTGCACCGGCCCGAGCGAGCGCCGCTCGACGGGCAGCGGCTTACGCCGTCAAATGTCTGTCACTGACGGTTGCTAGCGGGCCGATATCCGCATAGCGGCAATGGAAATGCCCCGCTCCGCATTTCGCGGAGCGGGGCACGTGCGGGACCGCCTGTTTCCTGTTCGGGATCAGCGGCGTGTAGCGTGCCTGGAGTCTCTCGCGTCCAGTGGCCGCTCGTGCCACCGTCCTTCGCGACGAGACGGACGTATTCGAGGGCGGCAGCCGGATCGACGGCCTTCACCATATCGTGCAGAGTCAGGCCTGCGACGGCGACGGCAAAGAGCGCCTCCATTTCGACTCCCGTGGGTCCCGTAGTTTTCGCTGTCGCCTCGATCGTGATCGCCGTGTCGGTGAACTCGAATTCCACCTTCACAGAAGACAACGCCAACTGGTGGCAGAGCGGGATCAGTTCGGAGGTCCTCTTGGCGCCGGAGATGCCGGCGATTCGGGCCGTCGCGAGAACGTCGCCCTTGGGAAGGTGGTCGGCACGGACTAGCGCGACCACCTCCGGTGTGGTGACCAATTGCCCTGTGGCTACCGCGATTCGGTTGGTGCCCGACTTCGCGCTGACGTCGACCATGCAGGCGCGACCCTCACTGTCGAGGTGGCTGAGGTTATGCACGGCATCGACCGCGTGCGAGGGGGCGATGGGGACGCGCAGCGCCGTTCCTGACGACCCCACACTCGGCTGCGCCCGCGGAGTGCGTGGGCATTCCCAGCGTAACTGTGAATATGCGGGCCAAGGAGCGCGTCGGTGTGGTCGGCGCCATCGAGAGTCTGCCCCAGATCTGTGCTGAGACGGGGACACTCGCCCATCCGTGCGGATCGGCCGGCCTGCGCGCAGCGCACATCGGCTGAAACTGCTCGACGAACCTCTCCGCCGACCGGACATGACTGGCACGGTCATCCCTGACCGGATGGGGTAGTCGGGGTGGTGTCATTGAAAACTCCGTGAGGTGGAAGACCGGCGTCACTCCGCTATGCCATACCGGGAGCGAAGGGCCCTGGCCAGCAGTTCAGTTTGGACGAAGGTGCTAGGTTGGGCATCGTTGAGAGGTAGTCTGTTTGTCGCCTATGCGACTACTGGATCGGCGCGGTGAGGGTCGAATCGGTGGTTTGTCCGATCGCATGAATCGGTAAGTCATTGCCGCGCAACGAACTCCCAGACCGATTCTCCCGAGACGCCACTATCTCGGCGGCAATCGAGATTGCGGTCTCCATCGGTGTTCGGCCGCCGATATCGAGGCCAATTGGAGCGTGCAGTTGCCCGAGTTCGGCGTCGGTGAGACCGGCATTGCGTAGCTCCAGTTCGCGGTGTGTGCAGGTGCGTCGGGATCCCATCGCCCCCACGTAGGAAACGGGAAGTCGGAGGGCTTGAAGGAGTAACGGTACGTCGAACTTGGAATCGTGGGTGAGAACACAAAGGACGGAGCGGCTGTCCAATCTCTGGTTCTCGAGATAGCGATGCGGCCATTGCACCACGATCTCGTCGGCTTCGGGGAACCGCTCGCGCGTGGCGAACACTGCTCGCGCGTCGCACAAGGTTACGTGGTAGCCCATCAGTTTCCCTACCTGCACCAGCGCCCGTGCGAAGTCGATTGCGCCGAAGACGATCATGCGTGGGGGTGGGGCGAAGCTGTGAACGAACAGATCGACCTCATTTCCGCACCCATTCATTTGGCCGCCGACGTGAACGACGGTATCGATGCCGGCCGCGAGAAGCCCGGCCATGTGGGTCGTCGCGCCATGATCAGACGGTGCGGACCCAGTGCTGCCGACCAGTTCGGTGCCGTCGAACAACAGTAGCTCCGAGCGCTCATCGGAGAGGATGGTGCCCAGCGAGAAAGGTTGTCCGCTCCGGAGCGCTGCCTGTGCGCTACAAACCCTTCGACCCATCGTGGGGGTGTACTTGACGACGAATACGTCGATGGTTCCACCACATGTGAGACCCACCGCGAATGCGTCGTCATCGGACACGCCGAACCGATCGTGGGATGGGACTCCGGTGCTGATCACTTCACCGGCGATTTCGACGATCGCCGATTCGACGCAGCCACCTGAGACGCTTCCTACGATGGCGCCGTGCTCCGACACGGCCATCGCAGCGCCGGCCTGGCGGGGTGCGCTGTCGAAGGTACGAATTACCGTCGCCACGGCGTAGGAGACGCCCTCGGTGTGCCAGGCAACCAGCTGATCGATGATGTCGCGCACAAGCACCTCCGTGTATTGGCGAGGGACGTAGCATCCACGCTGGAAATCGCGAGGCAACGGGGTGTGACAGAACCATCACCAGCTCGCGGAAATGGGGACAGATGGTACGAGCCGAGTTGGAGCCGACAATCCGTACTTCTCGGATTTGTGGATTGTCGGCTCCGGCCGTCGACTCAGGCGTACGGGTCGGCGATACCGACGTAGCGTGTTTCGAGGTACTCCTCGATACCCTCGATTCCGCCTTCACGGCCCAAACCGGATTGCTTCACACCTCCGAAGGGGGCCGCCGGGTTGGAGACCACACCGACATTGATTCCGAGCATTCCGGATTCGATCTCTTCGCTCATCCGGAGAGTGCGCGCGGTGTCCCGTGTATATACGTAGGCGACCAAACCGTACTCGGTGCTGTTGGCGAGCTCTACAGCTTCCTGCTCCTCGGTGAAGGTCACGATGGGAGCCACGGGCCCGAATACCTCTTCGTCGAGGATTCGAGCAGTAGGACCGACACCTGTCAGTACGGTCGGGGGGTAGAAATAGCCCGACCCGGCTGGCACGTTCCCGCCGGTCTCGATGGAGGCGCCGGTATGAACTGCATCGAGTACGAGTTCGTGCACTTTGGTTCGCGATTCCTCGTCAATCAAAGGGCCAATCTGGGAGTCCGGGTCTGTGCCGGGTGCGACCGTCAGCGCCGCCATCTTCTGGGACAGCTTGCGCGCGAACTCTTCTGCGACCGCGTGATGAACGATGAAACGGTTCGCGGCCGTGCACGCTTCGCCCATATTCCGCAATTTCGCAAGCAAAGCTCCGTCCACGGCCGCATCGACATCGGCGTCTTCGAACACGAGGAACGGTGCGTTGCCGCCGAGCTCCATCGACGTCCTCAGCACCTGGTCCGCGGACGCTTTCAGGAGCTGGCGTCCCACCTCGGTTGATCCGGTGAACGACAGTTTCCGCAGGCGAGGGTCCGCGATGAGCGGACCGGTCACGGAACCGGCCTTGGAGGTCGGGATGACATTCAGCACCCCTGCCGGGAGACCGACCTCTTCGAGGATTTGCGCGAACAGCAGTGTGGTCAGTGGTGTCAAGGTGGCGGGCTTGACGACCATCGTGCAGCCAGCGGCGATCGCCGGCGCGATCTTGCGTGTAGCCATGGCCAGAGGGAAATTCCACGGGGTGATGAACAAGCATGGCCCGACGGGGCGTTTGTGCACCAACAGGCGAGTCTTTCCGTCAGGAGCGGGCGCGTATCGTCCGGCGATTCGGACTGCCTCCTCGGAGAACCACCGCAGAAATTCCGCACCGTAGGACACTTCACCGCGAGCCTCTGCGAGAGGCTTGCCCATTTCCAGTGTCATGAGAAGTGCGAAATCGTCGGCACGTGCGGTTACTGCGGCGAAAGCTGCCCGCAGTAGTTCTCCTCGGTCGCGGGGAGAGGTGCGGGCCCAGGACTTTTGAGCTTCAGCTGCTGCGCTCAGTGCGTCAGCACCATCGTTCACGGTGGCGTCGGCGACCGAGGTTAGTACCTCCCCGGTTGCCGGGTTGTGGACCGGGAAGGTGTTCTGATTCGAGGCCTCGCGCCATCGGCCGCCGATGTAGAGTCCGGTCCGGATCGAGTCGAGCAGGCTGTCGTGGAGAGTTTGCGTGCTGGTCAAGGGTTCCTCACTTGTCGTCGAAGACGATGACTTGGCGGATGGCCTTTCCGTCCGCGAGTTGGTCCATAGCGGTATTGATGTCGGACAAAGGGATCCGAGAAGAAATCAACGTCTCGACCGGAAGTTTGCCTTCGCGCCATAGTTGGGCATAAATCGGGATGTCCCGTGAGGGAACTGCTGAGCCTAGGTAGCTACCGATGACCGTGCGGGCGCCTGCAACCAGACCCAGCGGCGAGATTTCCGATCTCGCATCCGGTGCGGGCAGGCCGACCGTGACGGTTGTACCGCCTGGCGCGGTCGCAGCGATCGCGGTTTCGAACGCACGCGGGTGTCCGGCGGCCTCGATGACGACCGGTGCTTGTATGCCCAGCTGCGCGACTTCTTGTGGTGAATAAGTGGCAGTGGCGCCGATTCTACGCGCAACATCTAATTTTTCAGGCATGGAGTCAACACCGATCACCTCGCCCTTGCCGAGGGAGATCGCGGTGATCAGGGCTGCCATCCCGACGCCGCCGAGACCGACGACCATGACCGTCTCTCCCGGCTCGGGCTTTCCCGCGTTGATGACCGCTCCTCCGCCCGTCAAGACCGCGCACCCCAAGACGGCGGCGATCTCCGCAGGTACGTCGTCACCGACCGGAACGACCGAATGCTGATCGACGACGGCGTGACTGGCGAACCCGGAGACTCCCAGGTGGTGGTTGACGTCCTGGCCGTCTCGATGAAGCCGGATCCCGCCGGTGAGGAGAGTTCCGGCGTTATTGGCGACGCTGCCGGGCTGGCAGGGCAACTTGCCATCGGTCTTGCATTCGGCGCACTCGTTGCAGCGGGGGAGGAAGGCCATCACCACCCGCTGGCCCACGTCGAGGGAGTCGACACCCGTACCGACCTGCTCGATCCGGCCGGCGGCCTCGTGGCCGAGCAACATCGGAGTGGGGCGTGGTCGGTTCCCGTCGACGACCGACAGATCCGAATGACATATCCCGGCAGCCTCGATGCGGACCAAGACCTCACCTGGTCCGGGTGGATCGAGATCCAGTTCGGCGATCGAGATCGGCCGTGACGTGGCGTACGGCCGCTCGCGGCCCGCAGACTCGAGGACTGCTCCACGAATTTTCATGAAAATCCTTCCAGAAAAACGAGATCGGGCCTGTAAATCGATACAGGGCTCCGATTGACGCGTATGGCGCAGACTCTCAAATCGCGTGTTCAGGTCTGTGCAGCTGGTGGCGTTGAATCTTTCCTGATCCGGTGCGGGGAATTTCCGCTACGGTAATGAACTCCTCCGGAACCTTGAAATAGGACAGTGCGGCACGGCACCGGTCGCGAAGGGCATCTTCGTCGATCGTGTGGCCTTCTGCGGCGACGACGAATGCAATCGGGACTTCGCCGAGCTCGTCGTGCGGCTTGGCGACTACTGCCGCGTCGGCGACCGCACCGGATTCCATCAGAATGTCCTCGATCTCGGAGGGGTAGATATTCTCGCCACCCCGGATGATGAGCTCCTTGAGTCGACCGCTGATGCGAAGGAATCCATTCTCGTCGCGGCGTGCGAGATCCCCGGTGTGGTACCAGCCGTCCGTGAGCACCTCTGCTGTGGCGTCGGGGAGATTGTGGTATCCCAACATGACGTTGGAACCCTGTACCCAGATCTCGCCTTCCTCGAAAGGCGCAGCGTCCGTTTCTGTGGCGGGATCGATCAGCCGTACGGTCAGGCCGGGAAGGGGAAGACCACACGAGCCGAGTACCCGACCTCCGGTGGATGAATTCATCGTGACCATCGTCGATGTTTCGGTGATGCCGTAGCCATCAAGGAGGGGCACTGATGCGAAGTGTTCGAACGACTCGTTCAGGGCGGACGGCATCAAGGCGCCGGCGGACACACACAGCCGCAGTGAGGGCGCGTCGAGCGTGGCATCGTGCGAGGCGTTCATCAGATACCGGAACATCGTGGGAACGCCGGGGAAGAAGGTGACCCCCTCCTCTTTGAGGATGCGCAGGGTGTCACCTGGGGAGAACTTGGGCGTGATCTGTTCGGTCGCGCCGGTGGCGACGACCGCGAGGACGCACAGGCTCAGGGCATACGAATGAAACAGTGGCAGCGCTGAGAACACCACATCATCCGCGCTAAGGCCGGCGATCGGGATCCAGCAGGCGCCTACTACCCACAGGCAGCTGCGTTGGGTGAGGTGGACCCCTTTCGGCCGCCCCGTGGTGCCGGAGGTGTAGAGCATCCAGCACCACGTATCGAGTTCCGCGCTGTCCGGTGCGCCGGTGCGCGGTGCGGAATCGATGAGGTCGTCGTAGTGAACCACTCGTGCACGGCTGCTGGCCGGTAGCCCCTGAGGTGTGTCGCCAGCGACGATGACCAGCTTCACGGTCGTCGACTGCTCCATCAGTTCCAATACGGTGTTGACCCGCGCGGCATCGGTGAGAACGGCAACGGCCCCCGAGTCACGCAGAATGTGGGCGAACTCGGGTGCAGTTCCGCTGGGGTTCGCGCAGACTGTCACGGTGCCCGCGCGAGGCGCGGCGAGATAGCCCTCCACGACTTCCACGCAGTTGTCGAGGTACATCAGCAATCGGTCCCCGGTTTCGAGGCCTTCGTCGAGGAGATGGCCGGCAAGCCGGAATGTGCGTGTGTCGAGTTCGGCGAACGTCACCGTACGGTTCCCGTCACGGAATGCGGCCTTCTCCGGCCGTTCCTGAGCATGTTTGGCCAACAGCTGGGGTACGGGGACGATCACATCGGTGTGAAGCACGATTCCTCCGATAGTGGGCTAATTATTGTTAGTTAGCGTATTCCAGATCGCGTTATAGCAAAAGGGGGCAGCCGCATCCTCTACCGGGGAACGCGCAAAAGAGCGACGGCCTGGCGGCTGTACAGGTCGGCAACATCCGAGGGGGTGAGCTCGCCATCTGGGCGGAACCACCGGGCGATCGACACGCACATCTCGCGAATGGCGAACGAGGCAAGCCTGGGGCAGTCGACATCGAAGGCGCCTGTGGCCACGCCGTGACTGATGATGCTGCGGAAGCGATGTTCGTGGTCCTGTCTCGCGAGACGTGCGACTGCGTAGTCGCCCGGCTCGAGGTGTCTGGATTCCTGATTGACCACCCGTGTCTCACGGGGGTGTGTGGCGTGGCGCCGGGCGTAGGCAGCTACGGCGCGCCGAATCTTGTCTATTGGATCCTCCGTGTCTGCAACTGCAGTCTCGAAGTCGTCCGCGACATGATCGAGCGTGGTCAGCACGATCTCGGCCAGAAGCGAGGCCTTCGACTCTATGTGGTGATAGAGACTCGGGGGACGGATGTGCAGCGAGTGGGCGACGTCTTTCAGCGAGGTGCCGTGGAAACCGCGGTCGGCGAAATGGGTCAACGCCGCATCGACGATGTCAGCGCGGGTCAATGGGCTCGCGCGTCGTCCGCCGGGCGTGACTTCATCACGGCCATCCCGAAGGTGGTCGCCGAGCAGGTCGGATCGCGACGGGCTTGACGTGAGGGCGGTCACCTGACGATACTAACTCATAATAGTTAGCTTCGGTGTGGGGGATCGTGACCGACACCATCTGCGTTGATTGCACAGCCTGAGAACGGTTGCAGTCGATGCGATTCCGTTCGGAAACGGACGCTCAACACGAATTTCCTTGGGCCTGATCCCTTTATTGGGCGGCGAGACAAATGCGGATACCGGCGACCTTGTCGTCAATACCGCTACCCGGAGCCGGACGGCGTTCACCGCGGGCCCTACAGCCGCTCATCAAAGGAGACATTTGTGGCACTTTCGATCCCTCCGCCGACGGGCGTTGTCGACGACAACATGGTCGACAACGAACCCCAGCACTTGTCACGCGCCCTATCAAACCGACATATATCCAGCTCATCGCCATCGGCGGCGCGATCGGAACCGAACTGTTCATGGGCTCGGGTCCGACCAACCCTCGCGGGCGTCGAAGCCGACGCGGAACGACCACTTCTCCCGGTCGCCGCGGTTGCCGTCGACGACGAAGCTGGGTCCCTCGGGCTGGGTGATCTCGATGGGCTTCTGGGTGGTGCGCAGGGGCCGGTGGCGGCGAGGTCGTCGAAGTTGTTCGACTCCTCGGGGATCGGGACGGCGCGAGGTCGAGAACGTCGGTGACGGTCCGGTTCATGACGTCGACGAATCCGACGAGCCCGTCGATCGGGTGGGCCCAGGCGTGATCCTTCGGGTGGTCCTGGCGGAACGCGAGCCCCCGGAGGATCCGCGTGCCCGTCTCGCCGGGGTAGTCGAGGACACCGGCCGAGAGGGGAGCGACCCGGACGTCGGCGACGTCGAGTCCGCGGGCGGCGAGCGCGGCGAGGCAGCGTTCGTCGGCGGCCAGCACCTGTTCGACGAGTTCGAACTCCTCGTCCAGGACCGGCCTGACCGTCGCGGCCGGCAAACGGACTTGACGTGAGAGGGTCACAAAAAGATACTAACTTATTTTAGTTAGTTTATCTGGTGACAAGTCCCCCGTGAGAGAGAAGCTGATGACCGTCGAAGATCCCCCCACTGCGACGCCGACACCCATATCTTCCGAGGTCCAAGCGGTCGCCGCTTCGCAGGCTTTCGGTGAACTGGTCAGGCGTAGGTCAGTGTTCGTGCGCAACGCCCTCATCGCCTCGGCGGTGTGGTTTGGAACCTTTATCCTGCTGACCGCATATGCCCACTCCTTCATGGGCACGTTCATCGCGCCGGGCCTGACCGTCGCCTACGTCCTCGGCCTGTCGCAGTTCGGCATGGTGTGGATTGTGACCGCCGCCTACTTGCGGACCTCCACCCGTACGTTTGCACCGCTCGAGGCGAGTGCGCTCGAGGCGATTTCGTCCGGAAAGGACTGACACTCAACATGAATGTCACAAGATTGCTGTTCTTCGCCGCTGTCTTGCTCATCACGGTCGCGGTCACCTTCTGGGCGTCGCGGCGCACGAGCACTCAGTCCGACTTCTATGCCGCGGGGCGATCGGTGACGGGGGTGCAGAATGGATTCGCCATTTCCGGCGATCTCATGTCCGCCGCGACCTTCCTGGGCTTCACCGGTCTGATCTTTCTGACCGGGTTCGACGGCTGGGTCCTTGCAACTGCGGCGATCTTCTCCTTCCTGCTGATTCTGCTGCTCTTCGCCGAGAAGATGCGCAACGCAGGACAGTTCACGATCGCCGATGTTCTCTCGTTCCGTTTCAGTAAGCGCCCCGTGCGCGCGGCCACGTCATCTGCAACTTTGGTCGTCGTGGTGTTCTATCTGATTGCCCAGTTGGTAGGGGCAGGGGTTCTCATTCGCGCGCTCACGGGTCTGAGCTTCACGCCCGCGGTCATCATCACCGGCGTCGCGATGCTCGTCTACGTGGTTTTCGGTGGAATGCTTGCCACGACCTGGGTGCAGATCATCAAGGCGGCACTGCTGCTCGTCGTCGGTGGGGCGATGTGCGTGGGCGTGTTGTGGAAATTCAACTTCAATCCCATTGGCCTCTTTCAGGCCGCTGCCGACAACCACCCGAACGGTGATGCCTACCTTGCTCCTGGTGGATCGAGTGCGAATCCGCTGAATACCTTGTCGTCGGCCGTCGCCTACGCGATCGGAACCGCCGCCCTGCCACACATTCTCATTCGATTCTTCACCGTCCCGGACGCCCGTGCCGCTCGCCGATCGGTGGGTTGGGCAGTGGGGGTAATCGGAGTCTTCTTCATCATGACGTCGATCATCGGCTACGGCGCCCGCGCTATCCTCCCGCTCGGTTCGGAGAAGGCCACTGCCGGAGGGAATCTGACGGCACCCCTGCTGGCACAGCATCTCGGCGGTGGTGAAGGGAGCTTCGGCGGAGATGTCTTCATCGCACTCGTCAGTGCCGTTGCATTCGCAACCATCCTCGCAGTCGTGGCCGGACTGGTTCTCTCGGCCTCGGGCGCACTCTCGCACGACCTATGGTTCAACGTGGTCAAACGGCGGACACCGACCGAGCGAGAGGGCACGATCGTCGCACGAGTTGCCGCCGCCGGCGTGGGAGCCGTGGCGATCGTGCTGACGATCCTTCTCGGCTCCGGCATCAACGTTGCGCTGTTGGTTGGTCTGGCGCTCTCGATCGCTGCCAGCGCGAACTTCCCCGCCCTGGCCCTCAGCCTGGCGTGGAAACGGTTCAACACCGGGGGCGCGGTCGCCGGCATCACCGTGGGACTTATTTCGTCGGTGGTCCTGATCGTCCTCGGCCCCCAGGTCTGGCCAGGGGGAGCCGCGGAAGCACCCTTCCCTCTGACCTTCCCCGTGCTCGTGACCATTCCGCTCGGCTTCGTCGCATGTTGGATCGGCGCAATGATCAGCAAGCCGGACCCGCGGCAAGACGTCGCATTCACGGAATTGACGGTGCGATCTCAGGTGGGCCTCGGCGCCGAGACCTCCTGACCGCAGGAGCGGAAATATGTGGGTGGTGCTGCCGCAGGGGGCGGCACCACCCACATATGCGCTAGTCGGTCGTAACGGTCTCAAAGAGTTGCCGGAGATGCGCGGGGATGGGGACCGGTCGGCGTGACGACCGGTCGACGTAGACGTGGACCCACCGGCCGCGGGCAGCGATTGGATCGGTATCGGCTGCCTTCTCGGGGAAAATGGCGAGGTCATAGGTGACGCTCGAGCGCCCGAGTTTGCTGATACGAAGGCCCACGAGCAACGTCTGGGGAAAAGACAGTTGACTGAAGTATTGGCACCCCGACTCCACTACCACCCCAAGTGCCTCAGCCGTAAGGGGGTCGATCGAGGTCTCGTTCATGATCCACCCGTTGATGGCGGCATCGAACAACTGGTAGTACACCGCGTTGTTCAAGTGGCCGTACATGTCGTTGTCCGACCACCTCGTCGTGGTAGGCCGTCGCGCAACGAAGTCGCCGACAGTAGCTCCGCGAGCGATACCGACTGAAGCGGTGCTCACCATATTCTCCTCCTTTGGCTGGACGCCGCGGCTGTCATGCCCGGCGATCCTCTCTCAGATGAATTCTGAAAGACGCTGTTCGACAGCGAATCTGATGGTTGGCACGCTGATGTATAACAACTTCTGACCCGAGCCGGATCGGACATTGACAGCGGCCTCCTACAACCGTACGTTACTACTAACGATTATTAGTTAGGATGGTTTCTGTGGAACTAACAAACACATTCACGGTCGATCTGCCCGTAGCGCAGACATGGGATGTCCTCCTCGACCTCGGCCGTGTCATTCCCTGCCTTCCTGGCGCAGCCGTTCTCAGCCTGGACGGTGACGCGTTCGAGGGAGCTGTGAAGATCAAGGTGGGCCCGGTCTCCGCCCAATACAAAGGCGCAGGTCGATTCGCCGAGAAGGACCAAACCAACCGGCGCGCCGTCATCGAGGCCGAGGGCAAGGATGTCGGTGGGCAAGGTAACGCCAAGGCAACGATCACGGCGACCCTGTCCGAGCAGGGGAGCGGCACCGCAGTTCACGTGTTGACCGACCTGGCCCTGTCCGGCCGTGCTGCGAACTTCGGCCGCGGTGTAATCGCCGACGTCTCGAACAAGATTCTCGGCCAGTTCGTGAAGAACCTCGAAGCGGAGATCGCGCGCAGTGGCGTGGATGGAACCGCCGCGACCCCGACCAAACCCACCTCGATCGACGATGTCGAGCCGCTCGACGTCATGGGGAGCATGGGCAGCACGGTCATGAAATACGCGCTGCCGGGAGCCGGAGCGCTGGCCGCGGTGCTCGCCCTCATCTTCGCGCTCACACGGCGGGGACGCGGGGCAGGTGCTCGCTACACGGGCCAGTCCGCCCATTCCGGCGGATACACCGGGATCAGTTCGGGTGTTCCCCTGGTGATCAACCTCGTCTTCCCGGCTCCCTCCGCGAGTCGGGACGAGCGCAGTGGCGGGAGCGACTTCGCGCGAGCCCTCCAGCCGTTCAATGGTGACGGTGAGGCGACACGATGAAGGTCGGCTCCGGGATCGTTGTTCCACTCCTCGACGGAAGTGGCGTCGAGAACCCTCGCGATGTGCTTTTCCGCGCCGAGTCGACGGTCGACGCCTGGGCTGAGCACGAGGACCTGCTCGACTCTCAGGGCAACCTGGAACTCGCAGTCGGCGGATACCTGGTGCGGCTCGGGGACCGAAACATCCTCGTCGATGCGGGTGTGGGCACCATCGACAACGGAAAATACCGGGGTGGTCAGTTTCTCGAGTCCCTGCGGTTGCAGGGACTGGAACCGTCCGATATCACCGACGTCATCTTCACCCACCTGCACTTCGACCACGTCGGCTGGGCGACCAAGAAGGGTGCCGTCGTTTTCGAGAACGCCACGTACCGCGTCCACAAGCTCGACTGGGACCACTTCGTGGAAAGCCCGTCAGCAGAGCCCGGTGCTGTGCGCAAACTCAAGCCACTCGAGAGCCGACTCGAACTCTTCGCCGGCGACGAAACACTCGCCCCCGGTTTCGATGCACGGCACACCCCCGGCCACAGTCCCGGCTCGACGACATTCATCGTCTCGAGTGAGAACGCCAGCGCCGCGTTGATCGGCGACCTCGCTCACACCCCGATCGAACTTGTCGAGCCGCACTGGCACTTCGCCTTCGACTTCGATCCGGTCGCGGCGGCTCTGGTCCGGTCCGAGTTCGTCGCCGAATTCGCCGACACCGATACAACAATCCTCGCCGCGCATTTCCCGGGCATGCGAGGCGGCCATCTCGTAACCGACAACGACACCACAACCTGGACTTACAACAAGGAGAACCGATGAACCTCGACCTCAACGAGAAGACGGTGCTCGTGACCGGCGCCGGCAAGGGGCTGGGCCGCGCGATCGGCATGGCTTTTGCCGGAGAAGGAGCAAACGTCGCCTTCCACTACAACTCGTCCGCGCAAGGGGCCGAAGAGGCAGCTAAGGAAGCTTCTGCCCTCGGCGTCCGGGCGATCGCCGTTGGCGCGGATCTCGCCGATGGCGCGGCCGTCCAATCCGCGGTAGATGCGGTGAAGGCGGAACTGGGGCCGATCGACATCCTGGTCAACAATTCCGCCGTTACTCAGAGCAAGCCCTTCCTTGAGACCACCGAAGAAGACTGGGCACCGCAGATCGAAATCACGGTCGCCGGTACCCTGCGGGTCACTCAAGCGGTCGCCAAGCAGATGGTCGACTGCAAAGTGGAGGGCTCCATCATCAACCTGATGGGAGACTCGGGTCGCGTTGGAGAGTCCCGACTACTGGTGACCGCGACAACCCGGGCAACGACCGTCGGACTGACGAAGTCACTGGCCAAGGAGCTGGCACGCTACAAGATCCGCGCCAACGCCGTATCGATCGCACTCGTGCAAACCGGAAGTCTGAACGAGCACACAGGTAACGCCGACGATGCAAAACTCAAGCGCATCCTGTCGGCCTACCCCCTGCGCCGGTTCGGCGTTCCGGACGACGTCACCCCGACCATTTTACTCCTCGCCTCGACCAAGTCCTCGTGGACCACGGGGCAGGTCGTGTCGGTCAACGGCGGGTACTCGATGCCATGACAAACGAGCATGCCGCAGAACCTGGACGCGGCGCCGTCGGGAAAGTCGTCCGCCGGAAGGAGGACGGCCGGCTCATCACCGGCCATGGCCGATACGTATCGGATCTCGAGCTTCCCCGCATGCGTCACGTGGCCTTCCTGCGAAGCCCATACGGGCACGCGACCATCAAGTCCGTCGACGCCACCGAAGCAGCCGAAATCCCGGGCGTGCACGGAGTGTTCACAGGCGGCATGCCCGCGTTTCGTTCCGTTGCGTTGCGTGCGCAGTCAGCGCTGCCGTCGTATGTCGAGACGGCACAGCCGATCCTTGCCTGGCAGAAGGCAAGGTTCGCGGGCGAGGCGGTAGCCGCTGTCGTCGCCGAGAGCCGATACAAGGCCGAAGATGCGATGGAACGCATCGATATCGACTACGAGCAGCTCCCGGCCACGGTAATCGCTTGGAAGCCACCCGAGGTGCCGGTGCACGCCGAGGCGCCCGACAACATATTGCTCGAGCGCAAATTCGATGCCGGCGATGTCGACAAGGCCTTCGCCAAGTCACACGTCGTCGTCGAACGTGAGCTGACGACGAACCGGCACGCCGGCAACCCGATGGAATGTCGCGCCGGGGTCGCACTGTGGGATCCGGTCGACGACAAGCTCACCTTCTGGTCCGGGACACAGATTCCGCATCTGGTGCGCAACATGATCGCCGAACTTCTCGGGCTCGCCGAGTCCAATGTCCGTGTCATCGCCCCCGACGTCGGTGGCGGCTTCGGGACGAAGGCTGTGCTCTACCCCGAAGACCTGGCGCTGTGCGTTATGGCACGTGAAATGCGTGGATACCCGATCAAATGGGTCGAGGATCGCGCAGAGCATCTTCAGGCTGCCGCGCATGCCCGCGACCACCGCTATCTGGTGAAGGCCGGCTTTGCGAAGGACGGCACGCTCCTCGCCCTCGAGGCGGACGTGACGTGCAATATCGGTGCGTACTCGGTGTACCCATGGACCGCAGGAATCGAGCCGCTGATGGCGGGCGGGCTGTTGTCCGGCCCGTACCGCCTGGACAACTACAGGTGCGTCACGCGGGGAGTGACCACGAACACGTCCTACGCGGGCCCCTACCGCGGGGTCGCGCGTCCGGCCACCGTCTTTGCCATGGAGTGCCTCCTGACCGCGGCCGCCACCGAGTTGGGCATGACCGATCTCGACATCCGACGCAAGAATCTCGTCACTCCCGAGGAGATCCCGTATCGGATGCCGAGTCGCCTCGTGGACGACTCCGGCTGGTACGGCGAGTGCCTCGAGAAATGTGTCGCCGCGCTCGGGTACGACAACTTCCTCATCGAACAGCAACGCCGACGGGACTCCGGAGAAAATCCGATCGGCATCGGCTTCGCCTGCTACAACGAACTCACCGGTCTCGGGCGTGCAGCGGCAGCCGGACCGCGGATGCCGTTCCGGACAGGCCATGATGCTTGCACCGTTCGCATCGATCCGGACGGCAAAGTCACCGTACTGAGCGGAGTGACAACGCAAGGCCAGGGCTCGGAGACAACGATCGCCCAAATTGTCGCCGACGCGGTCGGGGTGTCTTACGACGACGTCAATGTCCGAATCGGCGACACCAACGAGTCGCTGTGGGGATTCGGTGCCTTCTCGTCCCGTCAGGCCGTCATCGGCGGTGGCGCGGCCCACCGTACCGGTGTCGTCGTCAAAGGCAAGATCCTGAAGCTGGCCGCTGCACTGCACGACCTGGACGAGGACGATCTCACCCTCGAAAACGGGGAAGTGTGGGGGCCGGAAGACGACAAACCGTTGGCCACCGTCGCCGAACTGGCTCGCATCGCCTACCTCGAGTCCAACAAGCTCCCCGAAGGCATCGAACCAGGCTTACAGGCAACCCGCTTCTACGATCCCATCCGCGGCGCATTCGCAGCCGGCGCCCAGGCCGCGATCATCGAGATCGATCGCAGCACGGGTGAGTTGAAAATCCTGAAATGGGTCTGCACCGAAGATGCCGGACGCGTGATTAACCCCCAAGTGGTCGAGGGACAGATCATCGGCTCGATTGCACAGGGAATCGGCGGAACGATGTACGAACACCTGGTCTATGACGACGCCGGCAACCTATCCACCGGCACCTTGATGGACTATCTGATGCCTACCAGCCATGAGGTACCAGAGATGATCATCGATCATATTTCGGTTCCGGCGGACAATCCGCTCGGTGTTCGGGGCGTTGGTGAAGGGGGAACCCTAGGACCGAACGCCGTTCTCGCCGGTGCTGTTCACAATGCCCTCGGAATTGAAATCCACCATCTGCCCATCACTCCGGGCAGGATATGGGAGGCGCTGCGATGATCACTGTGCAGACACAGGACGCGATCGCCATCATCACTATCGACCGTGACGAGAAGCGAAACGCCCTCGACATCGCTCACCTCGAGCAGTTGGGCAAATCGGTCGAAGCGTGCATCTCCGACAGCCACCGCGCGTTAGTAATCACCGGTGCCGGACGTGCATTCAGCGCCGGAGCAGACCTCGGCGGCGTTTACGGTGATGGATTCAGGGACGCGTTGTACGCAACACTCCACACTATTACGACCGCACCAGTTCCCGTAATTGCGGCAGTCAATGGTGCGGCGATCGGCGCGGGAACCCAACTCGCTATCGCGTGTGACCTGCGAGTGTCGGCTCCGAATGCTGTCTACGCTGTCCCGACCGCGCGCAACGGCTTGGCAGTCGACCCCTGGACGATTCGGCGGCTTTCGGTATTGGGAGGTGGCGGAACGGCCCGGGCTCTCCTCCTCGCCTGCGAGACCATCGACGCCGAGACAGCACAGAACCGCGGCTTGGTCGACAGTATCGGTACCACCGCGGACGCGGTCGAAATTGCACGTGAGATCGCGACCTTCGCGCCGCTGTCGCTGCAGTACTCCAAGCACGCGCTCAATGCACTGCTGGAACCCGACGAATGGGATGACAGCCTCGGATTCGAGTTCGACAGGTGTTGGTCCAGCGCGGACTTCGCGGAAAGTCAGATCGCACGGTCGGAGAACCGTCGACCGATATTCGAGGGAAAGTGAGGAGCCACTCATGAAGGCTGCACCTTTCGACTACAGCCGCCCCTCGAGCGTGAAAGCTGCTATCGCAACGCTCGAATCCGCCGACGGGGACGGCAAGGTCATTGCCGGCGGGCAAAGCCTGGTCCCGGTGCTGGCCATGCGTCTGGGACGACCTTCGATTTTGGTCGACATCAACCGGATTCCCGGCCTCGGACAAGAG